>Ga0308169_10002641_pt1 | contig 18299 bp, 30 predicted proteins | sample PhyBR1_2_FD_202139 | JGI IMG/M metagenome (GOLD analysis project Ga0308169, IMG submission 202139) | Phyllosphere microbial communities from UC Gill Tract Community Farm, Albany, California, United States - DLSLSB.R1 | ecosystem: Host-associated > Plants > Phyllosphere > Unclassified | place...
GTGGTATCGTGACGTGGCTCAGGATTGCATTTTTACTTCCGCCTGGGTGGTGAGTGATAAGGTGTGGTGAATTTCAGCAAACCGAGATTTTCCACACTAGATTGATCGCTCGCCAGCTTGCTTGTACCGCTCCTCACACCCTTGGTCCCCGTCATCTCGCACACACGGTGACCACCAGCACTCGACACAAATCGCAGAAAAGGACATTCGACACCAGACAACCATCCGTGTTGTTCAAGGATCGGATATCAGTTCGAGACGACAACACCAGCCCACCTAGTCCAACCGTCAACTCCACTTTCAATACCCCGCAACTATGCTCGTCCTCGCCGAGACGGCCATCGGGTTCGTCGTGTTCAAGCTGAGCAGCGATGCCAAGATCGACAGCAAGGATCTGTGGAAGGAGTTTGAGACGCCCGAGGGAGCCAACAAGGCGTGAGTTGCGGCGCTTGTTTCTTTGCGGTACAATCGGTAGCAGCGTGCCAACTTCGGCGATACATCTTGCTGGCATAGAAGCGAGGGGCAGTCATTTGAAGGAGCAGAGTCTGACCGCCAGTCTCAAGGTCCAAGCCATCCAGCGATTCACGTCGACCGCTACCGCCGTCGAGGATCTCGCGGCCATCCAGGACGGCCGATTGACGGACTCGCTGTCCAAGTTCCTCTCCGACGCTGTTGGCGGTTCCGCCGAGGACGGCAAGAAGAAGAAGAAGGACAAGTCGAAGGTTGAGGAGATGCTCGTTGTTTCGGAGCCCAAGCTCGGTGAGCTCGCCTGTACAACCCCCCACATGGTCCAGCTGACGCCTCAGCCGCGACGATCAAGTCCACCCTGTCCATCCCCGTCCTGTCCGACTCGACCACGCAAGACCTCTACCGAGGTATCCGACAGCAGCTTGCCTCGCTCCTGGGCGGTGTTGAGCAAAAGGACCTGAACACCATGTCCCTCGGTCTTGGTCACTCGATGTCCCGGTTCAAGCTCAAGTTCTCGACGGACAAGGTCGATACGATGGTCATCCAAGCCATCGCGCTGCTTGACGACCTGGACAAGGAGATCAACATCTACTCGATGCGAGTGAAGGTGCGTTGCGGCGAGTGGACCTCGCAGAGCGTTGCTGATAGTAGGAATGGTACGGATGGCACTTCCCCGAGATGGGCAAGATCATCGTCGACAACCTCGCCTACGCCAAGGTTGTCAAGGCCATGGGTAAGCTGAAGCGATTCTGCTCTTTGCAGAGGCTTACTCGCAGGCTTCCGAACTAACGCCTCGTCCACCTCTTTCGAGCTCATCCTCCCCGAAGACCTCGAGGCAACCGTCAAGGCTGCCGCCGAGCTGTCGATGGGTACCGAAATCTCCGATGCCGACATGAGCCACATCCACTCGCTCTGCGACCAGGTCATCTCCATCACCGAGTACCGAACGCAGCTGTCCGACTACCTGCGGAACCGAATGCAGGCCATTGCTCCCAACTTGACGGCGCTGGTCGGCGAGCTGGTCGGTGCGCGACTCATCAGCCACGCTGGTAGCTTGATGAACCTTGCCAAGCACCCGGCCTCGACGGTGCAGATTCTCGGAGCGGAGAAGGCTCTCTTCAGGGCGCTGAAGACGAAGCACGACACGCCGAAGTACGGTCTCATCTACCACGTGAGTTGCGAATCGCTCGATCAGAGGATGAAGCTGACCGCAGGCGTCGCTCATCGGACAAGCACCGCAGAAGCTCAAGGGAAAGATGGCGCGTATGGTCGCCACGAAGGCTGCGCTCTCCATCCGTGTCGACGCTTTGTCCGACGCCGAGTCGCGCTCGGACCCCCAGGCCGCCGAGGTCGGTATTACCAACCGCGTCAAGCTCGAGTCGCGTCTTCGAGCCCTGGAGCACCAGAACGGCATTCAGTCCACCCGACGAGCCACCACTGGCGCCAACGGCCGCCAACAACCCAAGTTCGACCTCTCTGCCGGTTCGGGCTCGGGCGCGTACAACGCCAACGCCGATTCGGTCAACGTCGGCAGCGTGGCGGGCATGCTGCCCACGCAGCCTGAGGGCGCCGTCAAGGCCGCTGTGGCCGCCGTGACGGAGGTGAAGGAGGAGAAGCGGGCGGAGAAGGCCGACGGGGACAAGAAGGACAAAAAGAAGAAGAGGAAGTCGGAGGCTGCCACGGAGGCTGGTGATGTGACGATGGATGGGGATGAGCGCGAGGGCGAGACCAAGGAGGAGAGGCGCGCGAGGAAGGAGGCCAAGAAGGCGGTAAGTTATGAATGCGCATGTGTGCGGGCGGGAGCTGATGTACAGGCCAAGCTGGCGGCCAAGGGCGAAGACGGCGAGAAGAAGAGCAAGAAGAGAAGGGCATCCGAGGTGAACGGCGGTGAGGAGGTGGCGGTTGAGGATGGAGAGAAGAAGAAGAAGAAGAAGAAGCGGGAGAGCGTGGCTTGAGCGGGGTGAGGCGGTGTGTGGAGAGGAGGTGATGAGGGGTTGGAGTGGGGATCTATCACGGCGCGACGGGCCGGTGGTGGATGGTTGTGATTTCTCGTTTCTTACTGGCTGTATGCATATACCACTGGCTCGATCTAGGTGCAGACCGCTGTCCTGCTAGAGCAAAGACCGCGCGCCTCAGCATGCTGGTCAAGTGTTGTCGCATGATCTGAGATCCGCGCTACGACTGTTGGGCATCTTGAAACGCGCCGGCAAGTTTCATGTTTGACAGTTTGCACAAACTCGAGTTTCTCTTCCATCGCTCGCCTGTCAAGTCTAGCGGGTCATGGCCGCGGCTCGTAGTGTCTCGCGCACACCCGCGCCAGATCCCGAAGCGGGCAGTATGTTTCACGCGCGCTTCCAACGTGGGAACGTTGCGCTGACGTGCAGGCCAGCGACCCGAGCTGAGCCATCTGGCGCAGTGGTCCGTCTCGAGCCATAAATACGGATTTGGGGTGGAGAACCTGCGGGACGGGAATGACGCGACGTTTTGGCAGTGAGTCCAGCTTCGTCCGTGGGCACGACTGGGGCTCTCGGCAGCCGGCCAAGGCTACCGCAACGACGGTGAAGAGCGGGTGATGGGCGTCATAGATGGAGCAGGGATGGAACGGTCGTTGACCATAGGTCGGAAGGCCCTCAGCCGCACATGATCGATCTGTCCTTCCCGAAGCGGGTGTTCGTGTCTGTGAGTCCATGTGCTAACTTCTGTGCTTGGGTACGCCGATAGGATGGGTCAGGCGTAGCGGCATGTCGCGGAACAGGGGGAAGGCGTTCGACCGAGATGACCATCGTCCTACCCGTCATGATAGCTATCACGAACCACTCGCTGAAAGCCAGACCGTCGTGCTGCTTATGAGTCATCCACGAGACGACTCGTACACCCCGTCCAAGATCTCCATCCGAGCGGGAACGGGCGTGCATGACCTGCAAGAGGTGAGCCGAGATCGCGCTGGTGTCCATGCTGCATCCGTTCGCGAGGGCGATGCAGTAAGGGCTGTGATGGCGCTGACCGCCAGGTCAGGTTCTGCGAGTTTGTCAAGCCCGACGGATGGATCGCTATTCCCTTAAGGCCCATGGGCGACTCTACCGAGGACGGCGTCGAGATCGAGGGGTGAGTCGCGAGGCCAGGCCACTTTGCATCCCACTGCAGGTGACGCAATCCACCCGGCAGCCTCCCTTCGTCGCTTGAACGGGCTGAACAGCGTCGCTGATCGCAGCCCGCCCATCCCATGCCATCACCTCCGCGTCCAGATCCTCGCGAACCACCTCAACGGAAAGGACACGCATGTGCGAGGTCTCAAAGTCCACGGCGAAGCATCGTACGTCCTCAGCTGCCTTGACACCTGCTTCCATCCTGGTTGTTCTGCGCACCACGACGGGAGATGGGATCGGATCAAGGATCCCGCTCACGGCAGTATACAACCCACAAAGCCTCCCTTATCCCCTGCCGACTCGGAAGAGTCGACTTCGGCCGACGTACACGCGGGGAAACGGTTGTTGCAGCTTGGACACGATGGGCTCTCGGACTTTACAAGCCAGGAATTCAAGATGCACGAGTTCCTGCGGTGACCCCGTGCGTCCGACTGGCCTTGTATCCCTCGCAAATGAAGGACGAGCGCAGATTGTTTCCATATATCCGTGCCAGATGTTGTATGCATATGCAAGATGATTGATATATAGATCGATACAAACAGACATGTCTCCGGTCCTCGATCCAACATACGGTATCAACCAAATATCGACCAGGTGGTCCTAGCCCTCACAGGTGACGGCAAGTCTAGCAGAGGCCGTATCATGGCCGGCACCCCGCGGAGTGAGATCTGGCAAATGTGACTTTGACGAGCGATGACGTTGCCCGACCAGCGTCTCGTATCTGCACCCCTCACCGATACGGGCCGGCGACGCATCGCCCGCTGTCTCAGCGTAAGTATTTGAAGTTCCCCGCGCCGGCTCAGCTTCCACTCGTCCGACTCGTGCTATACTTCCCCGAATCCTTCCCGGTCTCCGCCTTAGCCTCCACATCCCACGTCCGTTCTTGCCTGGGCGAGGCTCCGATCAGGTTATCCAGCTCGCTACCAAGTCCTGCTCTTGCCAAATCCTGTCCCTTCATCCGCGCGATCCCTACCGTCGCGGCGAGCGACGGCGCCGCGCTGGTATATCCCGTGATCGTTCCGCCTTTGGTGTCCCATGTACGGGTCGCGCGCGGCGCGGAGGATATGAGCGAGTCTATTGACGAGCCGAAGGGCGAGCCGGAAGAGCTTTGTTTCGGGATGGAGGGGTGTTCAGGTTGCGATGGGGATTCTGATTGTGGGAAAGCGGACGAGGAGGCCGGGGCGGGTGTGACGTTGGATTCAATGGCAGTGTCAGAGCCTTGCCGTGCTGCAGAGGCGATCATGGAGGACATCATCTCCTGCATGGACGGCGGCTTGGCGGTCGTCGACGAAGAGGATGGGGGTGCGTGAGCTGGAGACTCGGCGTCATCCCTTGAGCCCGCTGCATCCGCCGATACCGCGCCAGACGGGTGCCGCTTTTCCGGCACGGGCTCTTGAGCCGTCGGCGGGCTCGGTGGCACATCCCACGTTCGTTCTTGTCTCGGCCCCGAAAACGTCATGTGGTCCCTCCGCGCTGCGGCGCCGACTTGCGGCGGCGCGGTCTCGCTGCTTTCCGGCGGTGCACTCGATGAAGCGGGGGCTGCTGATGACGACGCCGAGTTTGACATTAACGGCCGAGGGGGATCCGACGAGTGATCGTCCTCTTGCGAATTCGGACGCGGCCGGTCCTTGTCCGTTCCGTCCCGCGGGGTGGCCGATTCGCCCGCCGCCAGCGCTCTCAGCAATTTCCGCCGTTCGATCCTCGATTTCGGGACCTCGAGCTCCTCCGCCCCTTCTTTGCCCTGTTCTATCGCCTCCTGTATCCTCTCTTCAACCTCGGAGCGCAGCTTTGACTTTGGCCGCCCCTGGGGCCCGACCTCATTGACCTCTAGCCGACGTTGTCGCTGTCTCTCAGACTGCTGTGTGGCCCGCTCGGCCAAGAGTAGCTTCTTCTCGGCGAGCAAGACTCGTCGTTCTTCCAGCTCCAGCTGCTTCTCTAACCGTTCAAACTGGCTGGCCGTCCGCGGCGCCCTTTTCCACTGCTTGACCAGCCATCCCTTTTTCCCCTCGACGAGGCGCGAGTGCCGCTCCGACACCCACGGAGACAGCCCGTTGATCTCGGTCGTATACCGCACCATGGCAATCACCATATCGTGATGCGGCGTGGCAATCTTCAGCCGCCGGCCGAGGGCTCGGAGGTAGCCGTTGATGTGGTCGATCTCCGTCAGGCGACCGCGGCTAACGTCGCCGGCCATGGACGATACGTTTTCCGACGTAGTCTTCACGACTTCGAGCACGCGTCGTTCTAAACTGTCTGTTGAGAAAAGGCGAAGGACGTCGGGCGGCGGCGCATGCGGTTCGGACAAGCTGCTAAGATAGGCCTGGATCACCTGCGAGGTCTCCTTCGCAAGCTGCCTTATGAGGATGTGGGCGGGCGGTGAGCCGAACAGCGCTCCGTTTGGTAATGAGCCTGAACCGAGAATGGCCGTGAGGGGGTTGATGACCGAGTTGATCGCCAATTTGAGGAGGAGTTGGTGGTGCAGGTGCGGCATCGGGAGGAGCGTGGGGCTGAGGTCCGACATCGACAAAAGCGCCTCAACTGTGTGTTTCATAGGAGCCAGGTCGTTCGATGACTTTGGTGCTGGTGGTAAGGGTATTGGTGGAGAAGGCGGCGGGGCGAGAATCGGGTCCGAGCTAACGACGTTTCCCCATATCCACTTCTCGAAGTTTATTTCGGCCCTTGGGTCCGGGACGATACCGAATCGGATATCCCCCGCCCCGGGCCTCGTGTTGTGAGTGATGGACCAATTCTCCTCTTTCCGCCTCGACCCGTGCGTTGTCGTGCCCAGTATGAAATACGGCCGCGTGCTCGGATCGGGCCATAACGAAGCGCACAGCTCGTCATATATTCCCATGCCGTTCTGTATGAGCGTTATGACCGACGAAGGCGATATCCGCGGCCGCAGACGGGCCAGCGCCTCGACTGTCGATGTGGTCTTGAGGCACACGACCAGGCTCTTTATATCACCGTTGGGCGGATGAGCCTGGGGCTCGTCGTGGCCGGGCCGCGCGGCAGGTCCGTTCCCACTGGCCAGAAGTCGCTGTTCGGCTGTGCCATCATGCCATACCTCGACTTCGTAGTTGGTCGAGGTGGACAGCTGCCGATCTCGCTCGACGCGGAGTGTGACGGGCGGTTCATCGGGGTGGCCGTACGGGTGTATGCGGGAAGATCGAATATGCGACGCCTTCTTGGAGATGAGAGAGATGGGGGAGTGGGGGTTGTTGAGCCTTAGGTGATGTGCGACGAGGGTGCCTATTGAGCCGACTCCCAGCTGATGGTCAGTAGGTGCCACCGGATCGAGCTGGATGAAACAACTGACCACATGAAAACGCATGACCCGGCTCGATTCCGGCCCATCGAGGCGAGGGGAGATGGTTCACGACGATCTGGAGGCAATCTCCCGTACCTCGATCCTGGTCACGCCGTGTCAATGTGGAGCAGAAGGTAGTGGTGTTCGGTCACTGTGGGTAGTATGATTTTGTGTATGTAGCCCACCGCCAGCTGGATCGGAAACTTGCGATTGAGCGGTGGTCGGGCGCATCTCCCGGTGTGTCGGGGGGTGAGCGGAGTTGATCAACCATCTCCGTTACCTTCCCTCGCCACACTGAGCCAAAAATGCCGGGTTTAATCCCGTTTCCAACGTCGCGTGCTGGGCAGCTCGAGCTCGACTGAGTGACTTGAATTTGTCGTCCAGTTGGTTCAACTCGGTTCCTTCTCTGATCCTCAACTCACCACCACAAAACCTCTTCACACTCGTCCACAGCTGCTACCTCTACGCACACATCGCCACACACTCATCCATCGCGCACACCAACAATTTGCATTATCAAACAAAGGTACGTCTACCAGCTCCGGCTACTCGATCCCTCCCAGTCGCTCATCTTCTCTCCCCGCTACCTCCACCTCCTCAACTCTTCCGCTCCAGAGCTCGCGACTGACCACCAGATGTCCATCCACTTCGCTCCCCAATGGGTCAAGCCCATCAAGCCCACCGGCGCGTCAATCACGCCAACCGCTGAACACCCCTCAAACCCGCCCAAATCAGCAGGATCAGGCGCCGCGCAGCACCCTTTCCCTGCTCTTTCCAGCGGCGGCGGACACCACCACCCGCCATCTCAACAGAGCATCACAAACCCCGCTCTGTCCTACTCTCGAGCGACTCACACGCCTACGACTCCCGGTTTCCCCTCCGACTCGTCGTACTTCCCGTACACGGCCGAGCCAAACGGCGCCGGGCACGGCGAAGTTCGACACCCGTTCAGGTACTCTCGGGACCAGATCCTGGCGCTGTGGGACGAGGAGAAGGTCAAGGAGACGCCGATCGAGCTGGTGGACATGCTCGACGGAGGAGGGGTCTTGCTTGCTCAAGGCGTCGTTAGGCCGAATGGCTTGCGCGAGCTGAGCGATGTCGAGAAAAAGGTAAGTCGAGAGATGGAAGCTGTGTGTCAAAGGATCTGGCTGACGGATCCCAGCTCCTCGCAACGTCTGTTCATCCCCCGAATCCTACTCGACGAGCGGGCGCGGGCGCTAGCGCGACGGACGGCAGTGGCGCGAACGGCACCCCGGCGGCGAGGAGGACGATTGGCTCAAACGCCGGTGGAGAGAAGGTCCCAACGCCTGGGCGAGGAGCGACCGCGTTCGGAACCTTCGGCACCGGCAAGATCGGGACGATCGGAGGCGGTCTGATCAGCCCGGGTGCCAACGGGGATGGAAGGGTACCGGGCGCGCTCGGAGGTGGCTTTGGCGGTGTCGGCAGGCGCACGACCAGGAAGACGGAGACGGTTGACGGAGGTGAGTTGACGTGAACTGAGGGCATCATGCGCGATTGCTGATTTTCCAGCTGCTTGGAGGCCAACTCGAACCGCCTCCGGCAACTTTGAGGGTGTTTTGGGTTTCGGTGGCGCAGTCGCCCCGCCGGCCGTCAACACCGCTCCGATCGGAGCTCCTGGCGAGGCAAATGGCGGTCCGCAAAGCCCGTGGAAGGAGAAGGCGGAGCCGAAGGAGAAGCCCGCAGAGACTTTCGGTAGTGGAGGCGGACCGGGCTGGGGCACGGGTCAGAAGAAGTGGAGGCTAGCAGCCGGACGAACGGCTGCTGATTCCGATGTGGTGAGTTGGCTTGAACCGAAATTACAGTGCACTCCTGATTCCAGGCTCGCACGCTCGAGATTCCTATCACCACTCGCGAGAACTTGACGGAGTCAGTCGCTGCTTCTCCGTCGGCCACCCCCTTGCCGGAACGAGACGCGCAGATCGCTGAGGAGACTCCATCGCAACTTGCTACGCCTGCGCCCGCTCCACCCGCTGTGGAGGCGCCCCCGACTCTGCAAGAGAAGGAGGATCTTGGTGCAGTCGAGTGGTTCTACCGAGACCCCGGAGGACAGGAACAAGGTGAGCTTCGGTAGCCGGGTTGCTGGTCCAAGCTGACGTTCAGGCCCGTTCACCGGCAGTCAGATGCACGACTGGTACTCGCACTCGTACTTCACCGACGACCTCCCGCTTCGGCGCGCCAACGAGACCGCTTTCCGACCCCTTGCCGACCTCAAGGCCGCTACCGGCAATGCTGTCCAGCCGTTCCTCACTCCGGTGCGACCTCGTCTCCCGCCCAACCTACCGATCCCGGCGGCTGCCGCCGGCGCGCTCAACGGTGTGACCGACCAGCTCCGCAACATCGGCTTGAGCACGCCCGTCTCCGCCATGTCTTCGCCGCAGGCGCCGTTCAACCAGTACATTCCGGAGCGAGCTGTCCACTCGCCGAACCATTTTGCTCCGCACAACGCATTTTCCCCACAAGTACCCGCTGGCGCCGGTGCGTACCTGCCGTCTCCGGGTCAATGGGGCGCGCCTCAGCCTCGACTCGCCAGCTTCGGTTCCGTCGGCATGCCCTCGCCAATTGGATCTGCCGCCCTCGCGTACGGTCAACAGCCGCAGCACGCCCCGCAGGTGTACTCGCCTGTCATCGGTGGACCGGTCGGCCGCGACGGCCGGGACTTCTTCTCGCCTGGCGTTGGCGTTGGTGCTCACCCTCAATCCCCTTCGCCGTGGGGCGCCCCGCACCAACAACCGATTCAGCAACACCAGCCGTACCCACAATCCATCCCGCAACCGGTCTGGCAGATTCCTCAACCTCAGCAGGTCCAACCGATTCAGAGCCAGCCGCAGCCGCCATCCGAGCCCGCCCCGCCCCTTCCGCAGGAGGAGCCTTCGTACTTCTCGCAAACCGAACAGACTCCTCCGGTCGCTCAAGAGCCCGAGGTCTCCGCTGTCGAGAAGCAGGCCGAGTCCGCTGCTGATCCTGAAGTCGAGCTAGAGTCGACTGATAAGGACGGTCGTTCGGAGACCTCGGAACCCGTACCGGAGACTCCTGCGCATGTCGAGACGAGCCCGGTCCAGCCCGAGCCGAAGTCTGCTCCGGCCCCACCCGTATCGGTCTGGGGCCAGAAGACCAAGACGCCCGCACCTTCCGCCCCTTCCAGCCGAAAGTCGTCCATCGTTGCCGCTACCACGCCGGCGCCACTCCAGCAGGTCACTACTGCCGCCAAGCCAGCCACGCCCACCGCTCCTTCAGCCAAGCCCGCGCCCGTCGAGACCGCCGTCGAGGAGAAGCCGGCCGTCGTTGAGAAGGCTCCTGCGTCCGCTCGGCCCGCCCCGTGGGCGGACAAGGAGGGTCGAAGCCAGTCCACCGGCCCTTCGCTCCGAGAGATCCAGGAAGCTGAGGCTAAGGAGGCTCAAGCCCGCAAGGCGGCTCGAGCTGCCGCTGCTTCGCCCGCGCCGGTCTCTGCTGGCCCGGAGGAGATTCCCCAGAACCTGACGTGGGGCCTGCCCACTTCCGCGAAGGCGTCTGTCCCGGCCACTCCGGCTGTGACGTCGCCTGCTCCCGCCGTGTGGGGTTCCGGCGACGCTGGACCGAAGAAGACGTTGAAGCAGATTCAGGAGGAAGAGGAGAAGCAGAGGAAGGCCAAGGCCGCTCAAGCTGCGAAGGCCGCCCAGGCCGCCGCTGGTCAGGGTGCCGCACCGGCCGCAAGCAAGAGGGGATACGCCGACTTGGCAGCGGTGAGTGGCATCGAGTTAGTGTGGAATTCAATGGCTGATGAGTAGACTTCGCAACCGCCCGGAGCTGGTTGGACCACCGTTGGCGCTGCTAAGACCCCGGCGGCTACTACGCCCACCACTGCTCGACCGACCGCCGCATCGGTCGTCAAGCCCGTTTCCGCTGTTGTCAAGCCTGCCACCCCTGCCGCCGTCAAGCCGAAGACGAATGGGGTCAGCGACGCTGGACCGTCCCTAGAGTTCATCAAGTGGGCCAAGCAGTCCCTCGACGGCCTCAAGATCAACGGTGAGCTGGCAGTCTCTCGTGCAGAATGTGAGCTGATGACAGTGGACGAGTTTGTGCAGATGATTTTGACCTTCCCGATTGACCCGCCCGCCGCGGAGAAGCCGACCTATCTCGAAATGATCTCCGAGACGGTCTACGCCAACTCGAACACCCTCGACGGCAAGCGATTCGCTCAGGAATTCTTCACGAAGCGCAAGGCGGACGCTGCTAAGCCCAAGGCGCCGGGACAGACCGCGGTGGCCAAGAGCAGCCTGGCTGACGTTGTCAAGAGCGTGCCGAAGAAGGCGGAGGATGCTGGATTCAGGGTCGTCAAGGCCAAGGGCAAGAAGAAGAATTAAGGAAGGTGTGAGGGTGGGATTTGGGATTGACTTGTGTGTGGCATTGGCAGGTGTACGCTTGTTATTATGGTGACGTGAGATTGCTGTAGCGTGGAGCCGATCAGAGGGAGGAGTTCTGGGAGGGTGTGTGCATGAGAACAGTGGGGTTTGCGGGATGACTGGAGGTGGTGGGCGTCGGTAACACGCTGACCCTTTTGACGCGAGGATCGCATCGCATTCGAAATGCATAATATCATCACTGTATTTGCGGGCAAGTGTTTGCGCGATCGGGCGGATCACAGGGACTTTGATGCGTGCAGAGGTTTGCGGTCGGTGCAGTCACAATTGAGCGTCACAGTTAGGGAGGTGAGGACTTGTCGCGCACGCGGTGCTGTGAGATGTCTGCATACGTTCCGGCATTGATAATACAAGAGCGTGATAGTCATACCGGTGAGCTGGGGACAGTGAGAGTATCGATAGTCATATCTCGGTGGTTGCTGGTGCTGCGACAAGCCTTCGGGGGGCCCTCACGTCGGCTCGACGCCGAACTGTGTATCCACTTACAAAGCGCACAAAGCGTACGGATCCTGGACTTGACAGCTCCTGCGGCCTTGACCTTTGCCTCTGCGCGTCTGATAGCCACATTACGCCCGTGGAGGATTGGGGCGGGGACTGATGATAGCTCGCCGATGAGGCCGTGAGTCTCGCTGCCGAACTCGAGCGTGGTGTTTCGTGATGGCTGTTGCCCGGCAGACATGGCGGAGTCTGAGTGGGGCGTGTCGAACACAGCGCTAAACCTGGAGGACGAGGCAAGTTGTCAAGTATGTTGAGCGGGATCGCCGCCATGCTGTGCAGCCCGACTTTGGGGCGTCATACGGTATATGCGGTATGGCGGTGTCTTCGGTCTCCGCAAAGTGCGCGCACAAGGGGTCCTTTCCGTCCACCGCGGCCGGTCCCGCCACCGCTCGCAGCTCCGCCTGCCATTCGGTGTCAGTACTTCTCCAATCCGGCCGCGGCGAGCCCCTCACGATCGTCTCCCGCTACACATGACCTTCAGCCACCTGAGCATAGACTATGCAATGCATCACATTCGATGCAGCCGCTGAATTGTCCACCCGACCCTGTCCCCCTTGATCGGCACGCGTGTGCTCAACTGCCCTCACCCGACCAAAGCGCCCAGGCCCTTCCATTCCGCCACGACCCCCTTCACAGACTCCCGAGCCTTCTCCAATCCTGCCCCACCATCCAGACCCATGCCCCCGGATTCCGTCACCCCGTCCAAGATCACCTGCCGATCGACCCACGCTTCGTCGATCGCGCGGGCCAGCTTATTTCGGAACGCGACAATCGTCCCCTGCAGATCCTTCGCCAAGTCGCGGTGCGCCGAGCTGGCAGTGATGAGTTGACGCATGAGCGTCATCGCGTCCGCTGGACGTCAGCTAGGACTGCACGAGGCACGGGCTAGCTTACCGCTCTTCTCGTCCACTCGAGCTGTCAAACGGTTCAGACTAGACAACAGGTACTCATACTCGTCGACCGTGCCTTTTCGACCCGCCGCGCGCTTCTTCGAGCTTTTATGCCGCGTCCGGTTTGTTTGGCTCCATGTCAGCTGCGTGGCCTCAGTAGAGGCGAGCCAGCTCACCCAGTCATCTTCGTCGTTGCTGAGAATGCGGTAGTGGGAGCGACAGTGTACCGCGTGAAAGCACTAGCCTGAGTCGTGGCGTTCGTAGCAACATCAACACCCTCCAAGTCGGGATCATGGTCGACGATGTAGAACGTATCTGACGTCAACTCAGACTGCACTCTCCCGCGAGCTACGCACCCGGATCTTCTCGGCGCAGTTTCTGCAACGCCTGCAACCGCGCGACCTCCTTATTCAGCTGACCCTCCATCTCCTCAAAGACCTCGAGCATCGCCTCCTGGGCATCGTCCATTCCGGGCCAAATGGCGCTTTCAACCAGGTCTTCGCGACCATACTTTGCAGTCTGCCGTCAGCTGGAACAGGGTACGGGTGCTGGTGGCATCTTACAATGCGGTATGCCTCTGCAAAGTCTGCACCGGACGACACCGCATGCACGGCGCTGTCCACATCCTGCGTGTACTCGAGGTACAGCTGAGCAGCCTCGAGGTGTCTACCCCGCGAGGCCAAATAGTCTGCCGTCAGCTTGTCCTCGACAACGAAGCTTGACAGCTCACCCGCTACACGCTCCACCGTGTCTGAGATCGCCTTCTCCGACAGCTTCTCCTTCACGGCCAGCGCGAACAGCTCCCGCCAAGCGTGTGCACGCTCATACGCCTTGAGCGCTTTCTCTGTCTTGCTCGCCAGAGTGTAGGCTACGTGTCAGCTGACGAAGGGATCCCGGAAAAGGCGGCTCACCGATCGCAGAATCGTAGAAGTCCCTTCGGTCGTACAAGTAGTCGCCGTACAGGTCATATATCCGCTACGACGTGAGCTCGAGAACGCCGTTCACGCGCGCCAGCTCACCGGCAACCGCTCCTCGTCGCCCGCGTACAGCTTGAACGCAACGTCGTACAGCTCATATCTCGCAAGGTACTCCGAGGCATCCTCGAACCGCTCCGGACCTGAATGTCAGCTCAGCATGATGCCACTTAGCCAGACAGCTGACCAGCTTGCTGCAAGCTTCTAAGCGCGCTTTCCCGCCGCTCGAGGTGATCGTCGATCCTGAATCTCTGTTCCCACGTGCTTAGCTCCTTCAGCTCCCGCAAAAACGGCAGGTACTCCTTCGGGTCCTGCCCGTGAGCTCATGACGTAGCACCAACAGGCTGCGAGCTCACCTTTTGCGAGTACTGCGCCACCATGAGCACGAGCTGGAAGTCGTACATTCCCAACGCGACGTCGTACAGCTGGTTCACGTCTGATAGGAAGATAATGTACTTGACGGCATCCTGGACCACGTCGGGATGTTCTTCTGGCGGTCAGCTTGTCTCAGGTCACTAAAACAGGTAGCTGACTCTGTAGGTGAAGCAGAACACGAAGGCCAGACTCGTAGTCTGCGGGAACTTTGCACACATGCGTGGTGAGGATCGTCTCCACGTATTTGAGCAGGTCCCGCTTCTCCAAAATCCCGCGCAGGGCATCGCAGATGAGGTTGACCTTGTCCTTGACGACTGTGTTGCTGCATGTCAGCTCAGATTGCACAAGAGCTCGAGCGAGCTGACCTGGAAGTTGCCGCGCGCTTCAGGTCTTGGTACAGCTCAATGGAAGAGTTGTTCTCGCTTGGCGTCAGCTCCATGCTCTACTCGAGGATGACAGCTCACGTCAAAGACGACACAAAGAGGTTCAGATAATCGACTTCGGGTACCTGATCCACGAAGCTCTCCAAGCTGTCCATGAACAGCTTGGGATCAAGGTCGTGCAGCAGGTTCAGGTCCAGTCGGTGTTTACGGCAGGTGATCAACGCATCTCGGTAAGCTCCGCTGCAGGTCAGCTATGTCCAACGCTTCGAGAAAGACAACGAACCGAAGGACGTCCTTCCGCACAACCGCCAGGACGAGCGGTCGAGGGTAAACCGTCTCCAGATTGCCTCGAGGCATCTGCAACACAAGGCTCATAGAGCTCGGGCAAGCAACAACGGCAAGCGCACCACGCTCGATGCGTCTCGTCTCCCACTCCGTTTCCCAGCTCTGCACCTCCTCGCCGTTGCACATGCGCTCAAGGGTTGGAATGGGCGCATAATGCGACGATTGGGCGGACGTCGTGTAGATCAGGAAGTCCTCCGTGAGCGTGAAGGACGTGACTGACGAGGCGATAGGCTGGGGGTAGGGGCTTTGCAGCGATGCGAAGACAAGCTTGCCGGAGGGCGATAGGGCGAAGAACAGCTTCAAGGCGTATCTGATGTCGAGAGGTTGGGCACACAGATCTACTGCGATATCGCCTTCGTATACTGTCGTGAGCTTTAACGCTACGCGGGATCTCACGCTCACCAGCAACGAGGGTTCCTCCGCCGTTGAGCACCAGCCATCCTGCCTCCTCGCCCCAGATCAGCCGCTCCACGTCCCCCTTTACTGCTTTTGACTGGCCGATTTGGCCATCTCGAGCAGTGACAATCACTCCACCTTCGCATTTATCGCTCCAGAACAAGACGGCTACCTCTCCAGCCGCAAGGGCGACCTGCTTCGCAGCAAATGCACCCTCCGGCGCGAGCTGAGCTTCCCATTTGAGCTGCGGCTCGGCCACTTTACCTCCCCCGCGCAACTTCGACCCTGATTTCGGGTCGGGGATCTTGGTGTTCAAATCGTATACCTGCACTAAGCCGGTGTCGAAGAGGACAGCGACTGAGTCGTCGGTGGTCGAACAGCTGACGTTGACCGGAGTGGAGGGCAGGTTAATGACATAGGAAGACATTGGCGGAGGGGTGTTCTGCGTCCGGAAGGGAGTCACTAGGAGTCGCGCTGTCGTGAGCTCTGAGCGCATTCGAGCATGAGCGAGCTCACTTCCGTCGATGACAGCTACGGAAGCGGTGTCATTCGGCATACCCAGCATCGCGGCGAATGTGTCCCACACAAAGCTACGGGTCTGCACAAAGCCTGACCGTTAGTCGAAGTGCAAACGAATCGGAAGCTCACCTTTCCCGAAGATGTATAACGTCAGAGCCTGCTCCGGATGCCACCGTATCCCGGTGAACCGTTTCTCCCCTTCCTGATGCGAGAAGATCTCCTGTTTGAGATAGTAGTGGTAGTTCTTCATCGTCCAGAGTTGCACTGACGTGAGCTTGAGGCTCCGGCAGGTTCGGAGCAACTCACCAACATCCCGGTCCTCCCGCTCGATCCAGATGGCGAGCACTTCGGAATCCGCATTCCACTTCATCCCCCTGACCCTTCCATTCTGCCACGTTGCCAAGCCCTCCCTCAGCTCAAAGCCGCCATGTCGGAGTCCATTTCTCTCCAGCATCGCGACCTCCCACCGGCCCTTCGTACCCGCTCCTCCACCTTCATATCCGTATCGAACCAAACCAGACAGGAGGTTTCCGCTTGGCCGCCAGTCGATCTGCCCTTCAAGACCCGGTAGAGATTCCGACGTGGCGGACAGGGTGGGTCGAGTGTGGGCCGAACTAGTATATATCCTAATCTGCCGGCGAGAGAGCGGTGAGTCGTTGTAAGGGTCCAGCGAGGAAATGGCGAAGAAGGCGGCGTCGCCTCGGAATGTGATAATTGGTAGACCGTCATCTGTAGGATGGGAGAGCGAAGATGGGGTGGAGGAGGATGCGACAGGTTGAGCACGAGCCGCTGCTTTGCCGAGGGAGCCGTGGAATTGGGTCGCCTTCGACCCCCAGCCGACGTTGACGAACTTGTCTGCTCATCAGCCTCGCTTCAAGCGCCTGGAATTGAAGCTGACCCTCGCCGAAGTCTTCTTGCCGGAGGGGCTCTTCATGGATGATATCGAAGAGGCGGTTCATGCAGACAACTTCGTCCTCGCCTAAGAGTCAGCTCATCCTAACCGCGCAGGACCTTCGTAGCTAACCTGTGACCAAGATGAGCTGTTCGTCGTCTGGTGACCAGGCGGCGGCCTTGATACCACTGTCGACACTTCCGACTATCTCCACCTGGAATCAGCTACAAACCATTGGACGGGTCGTAGCAGCGCACATTCTGGCCTCCTGTCGATTCCAGCTGTATCGTCGCGATATCCCCTCCGGCTAGTACAACGACCAGCGACCTGTTCTCCGGAAAGAAGTGGATGTCGAGCACTTGTGACCGATAGCTAGGCAGCTCGAATGGGGCCAGAACAGGAGAGGACACGGTAGAGATAACCTAACGTCAGCTCGGCGAGAAGGACCAGGTCGGGTTAGCTGACCTCTGGGAAGTCTGACGGGTTCCGTTGATCCATGAGCAACACGTCCACCTCCACCCCGCCGTCCTCGATCCGCTCCAGAGCGACATAGCCGACTCCCGTTTCTGGTTCGATAGCCACTCCGGTATATTCAGCCCCGTGGGCGTCAGCGACCGCATGATGTCTGGCGCGAGGTGTTGTCGGGGATGAAAGGTACACACCGGGCGAATGATGGCCGGTTGATTTCAGAAATTACATGTTGTCATCGGCGATTGCCGCTGCCGGGTGGACAACGACGTGCACGGGTCCAGTCATAGCATAGGCGAGTGTTTTGGCGCTGTACACCTTTGCAATCCCGCAATCATGGGTGTCAAAGCGGCGTAAGTTGTTCAATGGACCCGTCTGAGCCGAGCTAAAGGTGCAGGCAGGATCTCTACCTCGACCCGTCCATCCGGGACTGGGTGTTGGTGCCCATTACCGTGATCATGGTGAGCCCTCCTCCGTTACTCACATCAGCCGCGTCGCTCACCCCAGATCCTCGTAGGTCTACTGAGGCACTACGTCACGCTTCTTCTCAATTCGGCACCGAAGAAACAGCCGGCAGCGGCTGTGCGAGAACAGTGAGCTGCCAAGGGCGTGGTTTCGGTTAGCTGACTGGAGACGTGCAATGGGCCGAGCCATCCTTCTCCGCTCGACCGCCCCGCTTTCCCCTCTGCCGCCGAAGACGTACCTCTCCTTCTCCTCTCACATCGCCTCCGCGCTCGCGTCCGGCTCGTACCTCAAGCCTAAGGCTGCGTCGAAGGAGGGCGAGATGCCCAATCCGCTGGAGAACATGGACGGTGCAATGGACGGGATGAAGAAGCAGGCGGTCATGATGTGAGCAGCTGTGGAAGCATTGTCATCACTCAGCTGACGGCAGGGTGCCGAATATGGTGATCATGCAGTATATCTCTCTTTTCTTCTCGGGCTTCATCCTCAGTGAGCTTGCTCGAACTGGCCGTGGGTAAAGCTGATGATGTAGTCAAGCTCCCATTCCCGATGACCCTCGGCTTCAAGTCGCTCTTGTCGAGGGATATCGTCCTGCCTGACCTGGACGTCCGATGGGTGTCGTAAGCTGTCCAGTGCGTCATTGGCTGCGAGCTCACGCGCAGCGCATTGTCATGGTACTTCCTCAACCTGTTCGGATTGAACGGCGTCTTCCGCCTTATACTCGGTGCAGAGAATGGTGAGTTCAGCATGCAGAC
>Ga0308169_10002642_pt1 | contig 18298 bp, 14 predicted proteins | sample PhyBR1_2_FD_202139 | JGI IMG/M metagenome (GOLD analysis project Ga0308169, IMG submission 202139) | Phyllosphere microbial communities from UC Gill Tract Community Farm, Albany, California, United States - DLSLSB.R1 | ecosystem: Host-associated > Plants > Phyllosphere > Unclassified | place...
AAGGGAGAGTCCGCAAGGGGAGCACACGCCGGTCCGAGAGAAGAGTCGAGAGACGTGGAAACGGACCTGCTCGACCGGGACGAAGCCGACGAACGGCTGCTCGACGCCCACAGGTACCGGATGGATGGCGCTCGGGGCTCTGCGGACGGGCAAAAAGTGCTGCCGGCGTACCAGGAGCTGCGGGAGGAAGCTCATCAGCCAGCGCTCGCGCCCGTCTCGACCGGCCGAGGGAGAAAACGCACCTGCTTCAAGTCGACGTCGCACAACCTCGCACCCTCGCTCGCGCAATACACCTCGTCGATCTTGCGCATCGCGCCGCTGACGGTCTTCGGCTCCTCGAGCAGCGCGCCGACGAGCGCGGCGTCCGCCTTGCCGAGCTCGCCGTCGTGCAGCTCGACGAGCGTGCGCAGCTCCTCGCGGCGGTAGAGGTGCGTCGTGTGCGCGCCGAGGAGGAGGTCGAGGAGCTTGGCGGTCGGCCAGCAGATCGGCGCCTCGAGGTACATCTGCAGGGGTGCGAGCGTCGAGTCAGGAAAACGCTCGACGAGCTCCTTGTCGACGCCGTTGCTGGCTCGTGGCTCTCCCCGTCGACGACGAGATGGCTCGCTGACGCGTGCATTCTCGAGAGTGGAAGGTAGAGAGGGAGGGAAGGACGCACGAGGACCTTGACGAAGCCGGTGCAGGCCGCGCCGATGCGAAGCCCGTGACGAGCGCACAGAGCCTGCGGCAGAACTTCACCGAAGATGACGATGGCAGCACTCGAGATGACAACGGCGAGGACGCCGCCTCCGCCGGTGAGCGAGTCGAGGAAGACGGCTGTGGAGGGCCGAGCGTCAGTACCGAGCCGGGCACACCTGCGACGAGGGGCGGATGGAGAGAGTGGAAACCACGCACGCAAGGTCTCGTTGACGATAACGTTGCTGAGGAGGAGGCAGACGAGAACAAAGTGTCGGCCGTGCGAGAGCAGCGAGAGGACCTTTTGCGCGTCGGCGCGATCTCGAGGCGGACCGGATACGGCGAGGACTGCAGGATCGGGTCCTCCGTCAGTTGAGCGGGCCGTAGACCGTGTAGGAGTGAACGAGGAGGGGGAGGAGGACCTTGCAGGTTCATCGAGTCGAGGCCTGCAGTGGAAGGAGGAGGTCAGCGCCGGCCTCAGCTCCGAGCCGCCCGCCGAGACGAGCGAGACCCACCCATCAACCCAAGGCTCAACCCGCTGAAGACGCCGCCGAGCAGGACGAAGGCGAACGAGAAGACGAGCTTGAGGACGAACTCTGCGGGCGCGCGCGGAAGCAGGTCAGGTCAGCTCGAGGGAGCGGGAGGAGGTTCGTCATGCGGCTTGCTCATGGTCGCGCGCCTCCGTCTGGAGGCCGAGCAGCCTCCATGAGGACGATGCTGGCCGCCGACATTGAGCCCGCAGGCGAGGGGGAGGAGGAAGAGCGGAACGGCCTCGCGCACCTTGTCGCCCCATCTCGAGCCCGCTCGTCCCGCCCGACCCCGCCTCCTGCCTGCGCCAGAGCTCCGCCTGCGCCTCCTGCAGCACCCTGTGCCCTCCCTCGAAGCCCGCCACGCTTGCCCGGTCCCAGCCGGCCACGTCGAGAGAGAGGGCGCGTGCGCCGAGCGCGAGCGGGGTCGAGGCGAGGGCGGCGGCGAGGGGGAAGGCGGTCGCGCACAGCGCCGTCACGAGGCGAAAGAGGGCGAGTCGTGTCGGCAGCTGCAGCGGGCGGTGGAGCATCGAGTGGGTGAGGACGAGAGGAGCGACGAGGGGGAGCCAGCTCGTCCGGAGGAGACAAAGGAGGCGGTGCAACGAGGCTCGAGGGCTGAGGAAAGGGTCGCTTCTTGCACTGATCTGAGAGAGGGAGAGCGGGAGAAGTCTACACGTCCAACGAAAGGGGGTACGGATCACAAAGGAGGACGAGGCGGCGAGCGAAACTGAGAGAGGGTCTGTCCTGCGCGGCCGGCGAGGGGCAGGGTCAGCTTGTGTGCGCGGCTCGAGGGGCACGAGGACTGAGACGCACCTTGTCGGTGTAGTGCGCGGGCGCGCATGGCTCACTGAGCGGCGCTGCCAGTCGACGAGGGCCCAGAGCCGAGGTGCGTCGAGCGGCCGGCGACGGTCGTCACCTCGCCGGCGGGTTGAGCGGGCGATGCCGAACTGGCCGTGGTGCGGTAGGCGTCCGGCGCCATGGGCTGCGAGCGAGAGAAGGGTCGGCAGAGTCAGCGGCGAGCCGGCTTATCCCCCGCGCTGTTGAGTCGAGCAGGACGAGGGGGAGCGATCTCGCCGAGCAGGGCTCTACGAAGCGTGCAAGCTGCTTTGAGCGGTCCAGTCGGGTCCTTGAGACCCTACAGGACCGCCTGCGAGCCCCAAGAAGCCGCGAGAACGGATCCCCAACCCCGCCTCGCCCTCGTTCGACCACGACAGGGGGAGGGAAAGGGGACGCACGATGGCGACAGGGGCCTCGGCGACAGCCTCGATGCGAGCCATGTCGGGGAGCCACACCTGGCCAATGCTGCGCTGCGCGTCGTGGTAGAAGGCCGGCTGGGCGGAAAGGCGGGACGGACGGAGCGCCGTGGTCGCGGCGCGGGCGGTGTGGCGCAGGGCGGGGTCGAGGGCGCGAAGAGGCATGGTGTGCGAGGCTTGTCGAGTGGTGGCGGGCGAAGGCGAGTGAGGTGAAGGGAGGAGAAAGAAGAGAGGCGAGCCGAGCGTTGCGTTGGCGGGGGAGGAGGGGGAACCGAAGTGAGATGTGCGCGCTCGTCGGTTCCGAGCGCTGCAGACTTCACGCTTTCGCTCGAGCTTGTGCAAAGGCAAGGGACCCGAGCAGCGTCTCGAGAGCTGAGCGACGAGCCGGAGTCAAAGGTGGCCGGAAACTGTCGATCACGGGCGACGAGAAAGGCCGCGCACAACTCGCTCGCGCACAAAGAGCCGGCACACGAGACGCACGAGATACACTCTAGGGCATTACCGAGGCGGAGAGGAACTACATGCGGTCGAGAGGCTGCAGGGTGAGGAGGCGGAGCGCGTTGCCGAGGACGTCCTTGGCCGAGACGTACAGCCACAGGCGCGCGAGCGCGAGGTCGTGCGGCTGGCCCTTGACGATGAGCGTCTCCCACGCGCTCGAGATGACGTGCGACAGGCGGAACGCGTAGGTGCAGATGGTCGCCGGCTCGAACGACTTGAACGCCGCTTTGACGACGTCCGGGTACGACGCGAGCAGGAGGATGACCTCGCGCGCCTTGGGCTCGGACAGGAGCGCGACGTTGATGGCGGCGGAGCGCTCGGCGGGAGGAGGGAGGACGACGGAGGGTGCGTTCTTGCGCTCGACCGACGACAGGCGGACGTGCGCGTACTGCAGGTAGGGGCCTGCGAGGTCGACAGCGTCAGCAAGCTGTGCTTGAGACTCTCAAAGGATGGTTGTCGAGAGGCGAGAGCCGAGGAGGTAGGGTGAGGGAGAGAGAGAGGTTCGAGAGAGGGGGACTCGACGCACCCGTGTCGCCCTCGAACGACGTCATGCGCTCCCACTTGAACTCGTAGTTGTTGATGCTGCGCGCATGGTATGAGGAAGCGAGTCAGCACACGCGCGCAAAAGAAGGAGGAAGCGCAGCAGGAGAAGAGGGAGGCGGGACGCACCGCTTGCCCGACATGTCCTGCACCTTGACGGCCGTGATGCCGAGCTTGTCCGACGTGTACTGCGGGTCCTCGATCGCCTTGTACTTCTCCTCGTTCTTCTGCATGACCTCGTGCATGACGCGCTTCGACTCGTCGAGGATCTGCTCGAGGAAGACGGCCGTGCCCTTGCGCGTCGACATGCCCTGCACCATGCCGAAGTTGACGTGCTGCAGCGTGTTGGCCCACGGGTAGCCCATGAGGTCGAGCACCTTGAAGAACTGCGGGCGCAGAGAGGCAGGGAGGAAGGAGTCAGCGTGCCGCCCGAGAGCTGCAGGGAGGGAGGGAGGGAGGGGGACCGAGCGGCGACGCACCTGGGCGAGGTGAAGGTCCTGCTGGCTCGCGACGACGTAAACCATCTTGTCGAAGTGGTACTTGTCGAAGCGCTCGGCGGCGCCGGCAATGTCGCGCGTGATGTAGACGCTCGTGCCGTCCTTCTTGCGCACGATCGTCTTCTCGAGCTTGTACTTCTTGAGGTCGACGATGAGGGCGCCCTGGCTCTCCTCGACGATGCCCGAGCCTTGCAGCTGCTCGAGCGCGTGCTTCTGCGCCTCCTGCGACACCTGCGACTCGCCCGAGTAGACGTCGAACCAGATGTTGAGGCGGGCGTACGTCTCCTTGTACTTGACGATCGACAGGTCGCGGAACTTCTTCCACAGCCCGACGGCGTGCTCGTCACCTGCACGTGGAGCAAAAGTCAGCCTCGAGGGACGAGCAGGAGAGGGCCAGGCCAAGAGGAGGAGGAAAGGGACGCACCGGCCTCCATCTTGACGAAGAACTCGCGCGCGCGGTCGTGGATCGACTCGTCGGTCTCGCCGTCCTTGTTGATCTTGACGTAGACGTCGTACAGGTGCGTGATGGCGTCCTTCTCGAGCTCCTCCTCGGACCCGTACCGCTCGAAGCCGACGGCGAGGATACCTGCGAGCGGCGACTCGCGACAGGGTCAGCGACCTGTCCTTCAAACGTAGGCGAGACAAGCGAGAATCGACGCACCAAACTGCTTGCCCCAGTCGCCGAGGTAGTTCATGCGGAGGACGTCCCAGCCGTTGGCCTCGTAGAGGTTGGCGAGGAAGGCGCCGATGATGGTCGAGCGGAGGTGGCCGGCGTGGAACGGCTTGGCGATGTTGGGCGACGAGAACTCGACGATGACGCTCTTGCCCTTGCCCGACTTGTTCGTGCCGTACCCGTTCTTCTTTGCGAGCGAGAGACCCTCGGGGAGCTTGTCGGCGCCGGCGTCGTCGAGCGAGAGGTTGGCAAAGTGCGACAGCGCCGAGTGGTCCTCGTCCGGCGTGAGGTGCGTCTGCGTGTTGATCTGGTCGAGGACGGTGCGGAACAGGGCCTCGGTCTGGAGGTTGAAGTAGACGAACGCGCCGCTCGCGCCAATCTCGGCGAGGTACGGCGTCGGCTTGAACTACGGGCGTGAGGGCGGGCGAAGTCAGCGACATGGATTCTAGATGCGCTATCGCGGCGTAGCTGCTGCAGGCGGTTGCAGGACTCGACAACCCAGCACGCGAGCAGGTGCACCGCCTCGTCGTCCAGGTCGCCCCCTCCGTCGTCGCGCACGCCCCGCCGCTTCGCGCTCGCGCCCTCGTCAGAAAGAGAAGAAGAAAGCACGCACCTCGGCGGCGAGCTTCTCTGCAAGCTCCTGCGGCTTGCCCTTGAGGCGGAACCGAGCGAGCGCGACGACAAAGTCCCCGAGGGCCTGCTTGCCCGTCTTGCCCGACTCCATGCCTTCGAACGCCTTGTCGACCGTGACCTCGGGGAAGACCGAGTGTACGAACTCGGCGGCGGCAAGCTTGAAGACGTCGAGCGCGGCGGTCGACTCGAGGTGCTCTGCCGGGATGGAGGGGACCTCGGGGAGGGGGAAGGCGGGGAGGAGCGACATGGTGCGGGTCGTCGAGTGGAAGAGGCGGTTGTGGTAGTGGTGGTGCGCCTGCTGGAGTAGGTGCGCGGGCCGAGGTGCGACGGAGCGGGGTGGAGTGCGGAGCGGGAGGAGGAGGTGCGCGGACGAAGGGCGAGCGCGGAACAAGGCGCGGGCGAGGGTCGGCGTCGTCGTGGAGGGGCTGCGTGCGGCTGCTGGGCTGCTCTAGCTCTGGCGCTGGGTGGGTGAGGAGAGCGAGACGAGCTCCGCCTCCTCCTCTCCTCCTCGTCCAAAAAACGGCTGAGACCTTTTTTGACTTGGGCGGCTCTTTCGCACAGCGAAAGCAGAGCTGCACGGCAAACCGTCTACGAGTACATCGCAGGTCGACCCAGCCAGCACCGACTGCTACCCGAGCCCTGCTCGCAGCGTTGACTTCGCTGCGCCGCCCACCTCCTTGGTCGAGTGGAGCCGAGAGCTGGACTCAACGACGTCCGCACTTGTCCACCATTCTTGAGCAGAGCCTGGCGCCGAGCTGACCGGGCGGGGAGTGGAAGAGGACTGCGGGCGGACCGAGCGGGCGTCTCGACAGCGTTGCGCCTCGACAAGGCTGCCTGCGACCGAGCGAGTCGGCTGTGAAGCACGAGCATCAAGTAGCGAACGTGCAGCCGCGCGCTCAGTAGCAAGCCAAGCGGAGAGACGAGCGAAGCAGCGACACGAGCAGCGACGAGGTCGGACGACGAGAAGCCGCTCGCGAGCAGCCTCGGCGCGCACCACCTGCACCTCGCCGAGACGACCGACTCCGTCGTGAGCGTCGAAAGAGGGTGTAGAAAGTGGTGAGGGATGTCTTGCGCGCCGGAATCGTACAACAGGTCCGTCCTCCTCGGCCTCGCTGCTCCTTGCTCTGCACCGGGCCGTCGCGCCCGCACGCCTGCCCGCAGCCGCCTCGAAGCACCGCCTGCGCACTCACATGTTGAAGCCGAGGCTGCGCATGCACTGGCGGTGCCGCTCGACAATGTCCTTGCACTGGGCGCCCGAGTCGGCGCTGTCGTCGGCGTTCGACCCGAACTTGAGGAAGCAGTCGTCGCGCGCCTTCTTGGTCTCGGGGCAGGCGCAGCAGCTGCGCGCAGTGCGGAGGCTTGTCAGCGGCGCGGCTACCACAAGGATCAGAGCTCTGCGGCGGTCCCTCGAGAGCACCGCCACCGCCGCTCAAGCCGAGGTTGCCGAGTTGTCTAGGCGGGGGAGTGAGAGGGGGAGGACTGGACGCACGGCTTGTGTCCCTCTGGGTTGAGCGGGTTGAGCTCAGGGTTGGCCGCCTCGGAGTTGGTCAAGGGCCGGCCGAGGGTCGGGTGCATCGAGACTGGGCCGGTGGCCGGGATGGCTGACGAGGAGGACGGGGCGGCGGGCGAGGTCGAGAAGGGCCACATTGGTCGTGCTGGTCGTGGAAGGCGAGGTGCTCGAGGCGGTGGGACGGAAGAGAGAGAGCTGACGAAAGCGACCGGCCGCCGAGAGCACGAGCGAGAGGCGATCGCTCGCCCGCTCCTCGTGCAGAGCTGACGGTGTTCGGGCGGCGGATCTGAGAGAGGATAGCGAGCACATCTAGTGGAACAGGCAAGCCCGGGAAGCTGTGCGAGAGCGGTCGTCTCATCTCCCTCCTCGTCGCGTCGGACCTGTGCTCGGCTCCACCGCCTCTCTCACGCCTCGCACGCACGAGCAACTTCGTGGACCGCACACAGAGATGTACGTCATCCGCACTCCAAGCATCTCGCTCGTCGCAAAGGCTCACGCGAGCTCCACTCACAGGCGAACCCGCTCGCGATCAGCCGCCTCGGCTCTCACCCTCGCCGCCCTCGCCCTCGTCCTCGCCCCGTGGTGCGCCGAGGCCAGCATTGGCGACCGAGCACCGGCGTACCAGCGCTGCGTCGCCTCGTGCCGCGCCGAGCAGTGCGCCGACCGCGCCGCGAGCGCTCCTCCCCCACCTCGAGGCGACGCGCCCTGGAGCGGCTACTCGTCGTCGCCCTTGTGGCCCTGTCCGGCCACCTGCCAGTACGCCTGCCAGCAACACCTCACCGACCTCGCCCTCGCCCAACTCGACACCTCGTCGTCCTCGACCTCCTCCCCTCGCCGCGACGACTCGACGCTCCACCACGCCGGCGGCGCGCTCGAGGGCCTTCCGCCAGGTCACCAGGTCCAGTTCCACGGCAAGTGGCCCTTCCACCGCTTCGACCTGTCGCACCTCCCCCTCTTTCCCTTCCTCCCCCTCCGCCTCGCCGCCCTCTTCATCCCTCGGTTCCAGGAGCCGCTCTCGGTCGTCTTCTCGCTCGCCAACCTGTGGGCGCACTGGGTCGGCCTGCGCACGCTGCGTCTCCTCGCGCGCACGGCGCGCATGACCGAGGGCAAGCGCCTCGCGCGCGTGTACGCCGCCTACGCCGTCAGCGGCTGCCTCGCCTGGGTCGCGTCGACCGTCTTCCACACGCGCGACACGGACACGACCGAGCGCCTCGACTACTTCCTCGCGGCGGGCACGATGCTCGCCGGCCTGTGGGCGGGCGTCGTCCGCCTCCAGGGCTGGTACGCCCCGACGTCCAAGGGCGCGCGCGTCGCGCCCGCCCAGCGCCGAGCGGCCGGCGTGTGGACCCTCGTCGTCGTCGCCGCATTCGCGCTCCACTGCACGTACCTCGCACGGCGCGAGCGGTTCGACTACGGGTACAACATGCGGTTCAACGTCGGCGTCGCGCTCTCGACCATCCTCCTCTGGTCGGCCTGGGTCGCTCGGCAGGCGACGCTCCCGACGCCGAGCAACTTCTCGCGCCGCCAGCTGTCGTCGTACCCGTCGGCGCGCGCCCGGTTCCGCGCGCCGCACTACCTCGCCTCGCTCGCACCCCTCGTCCTCCTCCCCGCCCTCACGGCCCTCGAGCTCCTCGACTTTGCGCCCGTCGGGCCCGGCGGCCTGCGCCTCCTCGACGCGCACGCCCTGTGGCACCTCAGCACGGTGCCCGTCGTCCGGGCGTGGTACCGCTTCCTCGAGAAGGACGTGCGCTGGATCGACGGCCAGGGCGAGGGCGGCGACCCGGGCAGCGTCCTTCCCGCCGCGCCGTCCATGTCGGCCGCAGCAGGCGTCGGCAGCGGTGGAGGAGGAAGCGGCGCCGGCGGGCGCAGCGGTGGAGCGGCGCCGAGCGCGCACGGCGCAGGACCGGCGGCGAGCCGGCGGCGCGCGAGCCTGTTCACGCTCGAGCGGCTGCACGCCGAGGGGCGACGTGTGACCGAGGTCGGGCGCGGGCTCGGACTCGGCATCCTCGGCATGGTGACGCCGCGGCTGGGCGGGCCGGCGTCAGGAGAAGGAGGAGCGGCGGGGCACGGGCGCAGCGCGAGTCGGGGAGGAGGAGGAGGGGTCGGCGCGCCGAGCGTTCCGGGCGAGGAGGCCAAGGCGGCGAGGGCGGACTGATCAGTCGTCGTACAGAGGTTGCGCCCATGCAGTGTAGTTGCCCTTGCTCTTCTCGTCTCGCAGCCTTCCTCGCGAGCTGGCGGCTCGAGAGCGTCGAAAGCAGGATCTCGAGCGTCCGCGAGCCCGCTGCTGCAGCATCTCGCAGGGCTTACTATTGCATCAGAAGGGCTTTGCGACCTACTGCAACGCCGGCGAGCGAGCGAGAGAAAGCGCCTCGTCGTCGTCGTCCTCCTCCCCGCATCATCGCAGCCCTCTCTCCCCCACCACGCCCGCCATGCTCGCCCACCTTCGCCTCGTTCGTCCCGCCACGCGGACCGCGCGCCTGTTCAGCACCACCCCTCTGCGCCTCGCCCGAACGCAGGAGGTGCTCCCGCCACACGAGGGCATCGCCTTCGAGGCTCCGCCTCCCGTCGAGGACCTCAAGGGCAAGGCCGTGGGCCAGGTGGACCTCCCCGACATGGCCGCTATCGAGGCCGTGGCTGAAGAGCGCGCCAAAATCGTGCGTCCCTCTCTCTGCGTGTCATCTCGAGCGGCGAGAGGTGGGGGGATGAGGTCACGGCTGCGATGCCGCGGGCTGCGGGAGGAGGAGGACGGTCGTCTCAGGGCGAGGACGCTTCTGTACGGGCTGGGCATGGCGGCCCGGGCTCGGCGAGGCGGCAGGCGCGAGCGAGGTGGTCAACATCGCCGAGTGCACCGCCTCGCTCCTCGCGGCGGTCGGCGGACGGCCCGTGCAGCGCAGCAGAGCTCCGGGACGCGTGTCTACTCCCTTGTTGGACAAGGCCGCCGTGGCGGCACGGCTCGGCGCGCTGTCTGTGGACGCTCGCACGGCACGAGGCGGTAGGACGCAGAGTCGGCGGCGCAGACACACGGCTCGACGAGCTTCATCGCGACCAAGGGCCCTCACTGACGCTCACTCACACGCCTGCATGCAGCCTACCGCTCCCGACACGTACCGCACCCAGTCGTCGTCGCCCGACGCCGAGCCCGCGCCCCTCATCGAGCCTCCCGCCGTTTCGACCGCGGCGCACCCGTCGACCCTGCCCGGCGGCGGCCCCTCGCTCCAGCACTCGGGCGACGACAGCATTGCGTCGGGCGGCGAGGGCGTTGGCGGCGAGAAGGGCGGGCACGGCGGGCGCGAGCAGCGTCACGACTTCGAGGACCGGCCGCTCAACGAGGACGAGCGCCGCGGCCTGTACATCCTCGGCGGGATGCTCGCCGGCGGCTACGCGCTGTCTTACGCGACCGACCCGACGAGGCACAGGCACCGCAAGGCGGCGCACTAGGTGCGCCGTCGTCGTCGTCGTCGTCGTTCGCGTTCGAGGCGTCGTCCTCCCTCTTCGCTTTCCCCCTCCCTCATCGAGTCTGCAAATCAAGCCGTACATCCAGTCATCATGCCGACGTCACGTCGAGGCTGGTGCAAGCGCTCGCCGCGCTGGAGCGGCGGCCGGACGGCGCTGCTCTCGGGAGGAGGAGCGAGAGCGAGAGAGAAAGACTGAGTTGTGCAGCGCGCACTCGCCGGGCCGTAGCGAGAGCTTGATTGATTGCTCAGTGCAGAGGAAAGACAGCGTCTGGCTAGGTGAGAGCGAGTTGACGATCTCGCCGTCCTCATCACAAGGCGAGCGAGCCGGCTCGTTCTGCGCACCCTCTCGCCGCTCCCGCCAGCCGAGCACTCGCTGCACTCGCCCGCACCGGCTACATGCCCTGAGCCCGACCCGCTCATGGTCGCGCCGCATCCACCGCCGCCCGCCTCGCACCACCCGACCTTCTCGTCGGCCGCGTTCCTCCAGGGGCCCAGCACCTCGACGGTCGTCCAGGAGTACGGCGTCGGGTCTACAGCGCTCGGCAATGGCGACTCGAGCGGGGCGCAGCTTGAGGGCGAGAGCTGGAGGGGCGGCTTCTCGGGAGGGTCGGCGGTCGGGGTCAGTCCTCCCTCTCTCTCCCTCGAGTGGGTGCGCAGACCCGGCGAGATGGACAGTACAGCTTGAGGGAGCGGCTCAGACGAGGTCGGAGCGGCCAGGCAGGTGTGCGAGGCGCGAGGCGGCGGGCGTTCGGCCTGCCTTCGCTCGCTCGAGCCGACTTGCGCGGGCTACACACCCTGCGGTCATGCTCTCGCACCCTCAAGGACTTGCACACACACACAGAGACCCGATCCTGAGCTCGAGCTGACCCTCCTCGTCTCCTCGTCGCGCAGATTCACTCGGCGCCGCGCGTCTCGTACTACTTTCCGCAAGGCGTCGGCGAGTACCACTTCGGGGTGCGTTCTCTTCCCCATCTACCTCGCAGACACGGAGAAGCAACAGCTGACTCTGTGCCCTCGCTTGCAGGAGCGACACCCGATGAAGCCGCACCGCCTCACGTTGACCAACCACCTCGTCATGGGCTACGGCCTGCACAAGCGCATGGACGTGTTCCAGCCTCGGTCGGCGACCAAGGAGGAGCTCGAGGCGTTCCACGACGAGGACTATGTCGACTTTCTCGCGCGCGTCACGCCCGACAACGTGCGGCACTTCACCTCGGTCCTGTCGCGGTTCAACATCGGCGACGACTGCCCGATCTTCAGCGACATGTACTCGTACTGCCGACAGTACGCCGGCGCGAGCCTCATGGCGGCGCGCAAGCTCGTCAGCGGGTCGACCGACATCGCCGTCAACTGGACCGGCGGGCTCCACCACGCCAAGAAGAGCGAGGCGAGCGGGTTCTGCTACGTCAACGACATCGTCCTCGCCATTCTCGAGCTCCTCAGGTGCGTCTCTCAGTCCCCTCCATCGCAGAGCCCAGGTCTCGAGCAGCGCACTGACCCTCTCGCCCGTCCCTCCCTCGCTCTCGCTCTCGCTCTCGCTCTCGCTCTCGCTCTCGCTCTCGCTCTCGCTCTCTCGCAGGACGCACGCTCGGGTCCTGTACATCGACATCGACATCCACCACGGCGACGGCGTCCAGGAGGCGTTCTACAACACGAACCGGGTCCTCACCGTCTCGTTCCACAAGTACTCGCCCGACTTCTTCCCCGGGACGGGCCACATCGACGAGCTCGGCCACGCGCTCGGCAAGAACTTCTCGCTCAACGTGCCGCTCCAGGACGGCATCGACAACGAGTCGTACGTCGCCCTGTTCAAGGCCATCATGGAGCCGACGATCCACACGTTCCGGCCCGACGCCATCGTGCTCCAGTGCGGCGCCGACTCGCTCGGGTGCGACCGCCTCGGGTGCTTCAACCTGTCGATCGCGGCGCACGGCGAGTGCGTGCGCTTCATCAAGTCGTTCGCGCTCCCGCTCGTCGTCCTCGGCGGCGGCGGCTACACGATCAAGAACGTGTCGCGGTGCTGGGCGTACGAGACGGCCGTGTGCCTCGGCGTCGAGCAGGACCTGCCCAACGCGCTCCCGCACACGGCGTACGACGACTTCTTCGCGCCCGACTGGAAGCTCCACCCCGAGCTCGCGTCGGGCCGCAACCGGCTCGAGAACCTCAACTCGCGGCGGCAGCTCGAGCGGATCCGGGTCGCCGTCCTCGAGCGGCTGCGGTACATGCACGGCGCGCCGAGCGTCCAGATGCACGAGGTGCCGCCGAGCCTCGCGCAGTGGCTCGCCGACGAGGACGAGCGCGACGAGCAGCGCGAGCGCGACGAGGACGGCGCGCACGCTCCGGACGGGCGCAGCGACGCGCACCGGCACGCCAATGACTACTTCTCGCACGACGGCGACCGAGAAGGGGACGCCGTCGTCGGCGGGGCGGCGTCGAGCGGGCACGGCGGCGCGAGCGGGAGCGGCGCACCTCCGCCGACGCCGGCAGCGAGCGCGAGCATCGGCGCGTTGGCGTCGGCGGGCAGCAAGAAGCGGCGCAAGGTCGCAGGAGCAGCAGGTGGGGCGGGATCGTCGGCGGAAGGAGGAGGAGGAGGAGGAGTCAAGCCGGTGAGGATCGAGGCGGGAGGAGCCGAGGACGAGGCGTGAGCGAGGAGGAGCGAAGCGGACGGGCGAGCTCGCGATGGGGACGCGCGGGCCACTTGGGAGCTTGTTGTTGTTGTAACGCTGGCTCTATTTGTCACGCTCGAGTGCGACTCAAGGGTAAAGGCCCTCGCCTCGCTCCAAGCCGAGAGCGGCTGAGTCGCGCGCGGGAAGGTCGAGGTCCTCCTCGCATCGGCCACCTCCTTCCACCACTCGCTGACTCGCCGAGCGCGTGACTGGACTCGACCGCTGCTCTGCGACCGCCTGCGCCCTACACAGTGAGCTCTCGCTCCCTCCTCGCCCACCGTCCCTCCTCTGGCGGCGATGACCTCATCATCCCCGTCGTCCTCGACGCCCGACCTGATGTACATGCTCCTGCAGCAGCGCATCGAGCACCACAACCCCCCTCGACCACCGCCTACCCCTCCCCGCGCCGACCCGCTCCCGGCGTGGCCCCTCGTCGTCGTCGACCGAGCCGCCGAGATGGAGTTCAACTCGTCGCCGCGGTACACCCACTACCAGGCCCAGCCGCAGCCTCTACCGTACCCGCCGGTCAAGGACCACCCAGCCTTCGCCCACCCGCCCCCGCCCCAGGGCTACGTGCCCCTCGCCCAAGCACACGCCTTCCCCTCGTCCCCCTCCTCGGCGACCGGCACCTTCCCGCCGCCCCACCTCCAGCACGCTCAGATGGGCGTCGGCTCGCGCGCCGGCGACTTTGAGCTCTTCGGCCAGCACCAGCACCCGCACCCGCACCAGCACGCCCAGGCCCTGCAGCAGGTCCAGCAGCAGTTCGTCGCCCAGCCGTTCGCCAACTACCGCCCGGGCCCGGCGCCGTCGTTCGGTCAGGGAGCGCACACGGCGCCCCTCCCGTCGTACGGCCACTCGCCCTACCCGATCTCGATCCCGTCGAGCGCGTCGTCGTCGTCGTCGCACGCCGACAACGACTACCCGCCGCTCCCGGACCTCGTCGCCGACGAGGGCGCCTCGCCCGCCTCGTTCTCGCCGCCCTCGCCCCGGTTCGCCCCGCCGACGCGGCCGGCGCTGTACCGCGGCGGGCAGGGCAGCAGCGGCGAGGGGACGTACCGCGCCGACCGCGCCGCGAGCGTCCCCATCCCCGACGCGCCCCGCCCGATGCGCCGCAAGACGCAGGAGTCGCGCGACTGGCCCTCGTTCTACTCGAGCGGCTCGTCGTCGACGTCGAGCTCGATGAGCTCGAGCGCGTACCTCCCGACGCCGCAGCTCGGCAATCAGGGCGTCCTCCCGCCGCCGCAGGGCGGCTACGTCGACGAGCCGGCCTCGTTCGACACGCCCACCGCCGCGTCGCACCCCAACCCGTTCGACGCCGCCAACCTCGTCCTGTCGCCGGCGCCGCAGTACTCGTTCTACCAGCAGCCGCCCGCACCGCCGCACACGGACCACCCGCTCCTCGCGAGCGAGCAGACGGATCTCCTGCGGCGCGTCCAGCGCGACCTCGTCGACGTCGACCTGAGCTCGATCAAGGGCCCGCTGCGCGCTCTCGCCCTGTCCGGCGGCGAGCGCGAGTCGACGCCGCTCGCGCGCGACAGCCAGGGCGGTCGTGCGTCGGCGCCTCCCGCCGTCTCGCCGCGCCCGCCCGTGCCGCAGCAGCAGCAGCAGCATCAACAGCAACAGCAGCAGCAGCAGCAGCAGCAGCAGGGCGCGCCCTCGCCCTCGACGATCCTGCGCTCGCCGGCTGCGGCGACCGTCGCCGAGGACGCCCTCTCGGCCGGCACCGTCTCGCCGCAGGAGGCCTTCCTCGATTACGACGAGGTCGACTCGCGCCTGCATGACCCGCACGACCCGCTCTACTCGGTCGGGCGCGACCGCGAGTTCGGCGTCGGCGTCGGCGCGTCCCTCTTTGCGCCGCTCCCGGCCGTCGCCGCCACGAGGGGCGCGCCGAGCCCGGCGACGACGACGGCGCCTTTTGCGCCGAGCCCGCTCCGCGAGCGCTCGACGACGCCGACGGCCGCGAGCGTTGCCGGCCCGCTCTCGCCCAAGATGGCGTCGCCGAGCGCGCCGTCGTCGCACGCGCACCACGGCCACGGGCACGCCGCGCGCCGCGGCCCGCACCCGTTCTCGGTCCCGCAGAACGCTGTCACGTGGGCGGCGCGGCGGTCCCAGTCGGGCTCGCACCTCGTCGGCGGCGTCGTCGACGGCGATGCGGATGACGACGACGGCGACTTTGGGTCGCAGGACCCCGAGGACGAGGAGGAGAGCGAGGCGAGCGAGGCCGAGCGGCGCAGGCTCGACGCCGTGCGCAAGCAGGCCGGGCTCGGCGCCGGGTTCGGCGCGTTCGACAAGCGCGACGTCGACCTCAAGCCGGCGCTCAACCAGCCGGCGACAACGTCGCACACGCGCGTGCAGCCCATCCTGCCCGAGCCGGCGCCCAGCGAGGAGGAGCGTGCGAGGTACGACCTCGACAACGTCGGCAAGCCGCTCGTCGGCGTCGCGCCGTCGGTCAAGAACGAGGGCGAGGGGGTCCGTGCGGCCTACGCCCCGCCGCTGCGGCCCTCCTCGGCCGCAAGCTCGACCGCCTCGACCGCCGCTCCTGTCGCCCAGTTCGCCCCGCCGCCGCCGTCGGGCGTGTCGGCGTTCCACACCGAGCTGCAGAAGCAGAAGGCGCAGCTCACGCCGGGCACCGCTGCGGGCAGCGGCACCAACACGCCTCGCCGCGCCGCCGCCGCCTCGGCTCTCGCCGGCCTCAACGCGCACCCCGAGCTGTACGCCGACGGCTCGGACGCAGGCAGTGCCGCTCCGTCGCCGCCGCCGTCGTCGGCCGCTCGTCCCGCTCGGCAGCGCAAGCGCAGCCGGGCCCTGCGCGCCATCTACGGCGAGCTCTCGGACGAGGCCGGCGCCGGTGCAGCTGCAGCAGACGACGACGACGACGGCGACGAGTCGGACGCGTCGTACCACTCGTCGGCGTCGAGCTTCGGCGCCGCGACCGGCGGCGGGGGCAGCGCTCGTCAGGGCGGCCCGGCGCCCAAGCGGCGACGACGCGCTCCCGCTGCAGGCGCTGCGCAGAGTGCGCGCTCGAGCGGCGGCGGCGGCCCCGGGACCGCGACGGGCTCGGGCTCGATCCGGTGCGACCACCTCAACAGCGACGGCACGACGTGCGGCGTCATCTTCCGGCGGCCGTACGACCTCGCTCGGCACCGCGAGACGATCCACAACGAGAGCCTCGGCGGCGAGAAACTCAAGAGCGTCAAGGAGTGGCGCTGCCACGAGTGCGACGGCACGTTCAGCCGCAAGGACGCCCTCATCCGCCACTGCCGCATCAGGGGCCACAAGGCCGGCTAAGCCGGTGCGTCTCGCCTTCTCTTCTCCTTTCTCGCTCCCTCGTCTCGTCGTGAGCAGGGTTCTGACGTCGTTCTCTCCTTTGCAGCGCTCGTCGCCGACGACCCTCCCTACCTCGTCTCTCCCCGCCTTCCCCCTCCCTCGGCTCTTCTCCTCGCCCTCTTCCCGACGTACCCTCACGCCCCTTTGTGCATATCATTCCCTCGCTTGTAACCCCCCTCGCCTAATGCCTGTCGCCTCGCACCTCTCTGTTCAGCTTGCCTACTCCGTCGCACATAGCTTCTTGTCCCTCGTCCTTTGTTCCTTCTTCCCGCACCAGTCGTCGTTTCTGCAGTTTCCTCCCCACTCCTGTGCATCACACCCTTTGCTTTGCAGCAATGTGCCTCGAGAGGAGGTGAGCGGGGCGAGGTGCGTCGTTCGCGGAGAGTCCGCAGCTCGCTCCTCCCTCTTTGCCTCTTTTCCTCTCTCGCTCTCAGCTGTTTGCGGCTTGCCTAGTTTTAGCGCTGCACTACAAGCCTATGCGCGCCTCGCGCCATCGCTCAGCGCCGACAAGCCTTCGCTATGCCGCCGCACGGCCCTCTCGCTCCGAAGCCGTGCTTAGCCTACCTCGCCTGACCCTCGTGGCGCACTTGCAAAGAGCTCTACGGCATCCTTCTCTTCTCATCTGCTCATCTGCTGAACTGTTCGACGCCTCAAGTGGCGCAAGAAGCCGCTGCTGGGGACGCGACTGCGCACCCTCACTCAACTGCTATCTCTTGATCCAGCGTGATTACGGCCTTCTGCGCGCGCGCGACCGAACGAGGACGTCTCTGCGGTGCAATCGAGCGCGTCTCCTAGCCATGTTGGTCTTGTAGAGCGCGAGCTGGACCGTTTCCTCTGCCTTCTCAAGTTGGGTCGAGAGGCGACGAGCGCGCGCTCTTCCTGCGGGCCCTGTTCCGCTCGAGCGTGCTCTGTGGACCTGTTCGAGTGCGCCCTGAACGAGGCGAGGCGCGCGAACGCTTGTGGGCGGCGCAATGGCCGTCTGAAACGGGCCGAGGAAAGCTAATCGGGCAATAGGAACGCGCGCCTAATCTGATTCACTTTGAATCGTTTTCCCGCCCGCCCGCGACCCGAGTCGGGTTCGAACCGACGCGGCATTACAAAATCGAGCTAATGAGACTTTGTATTGCTCGCTCTCGCGCCCGCACCAGCTTGCGAGCATGGGCTCGCTACCGTTCTAGCTCGCGGTCCTGCTATTTCTTGGGCCTGCAGAGCCCTCGAGCGACGTCGCGAGCCGCCTGCCTGCTCGAAGGCGGGGCCGTGTCGCGCCAAGTCGAGCGAGGCTCGCACGGACCTCGCGCCTTGCTTCCTCGGCCATCCGCACGAGCAAGTGTGCGCAAGGCCAGGCTGCAGTGCATCACCTCTCGAAGAGCGAAGGTGCGCTCGAGCGGAGGAAGGGCCTCGCGAAGCCAGCGCGTCTCGCAGCACCGGCATTTCTACTTCGCCGTCATCGAGGGCACTGCATGCATAGCGTACCTGTCGGACGAGGAGAACGCCGCGAAAGCGGCGCCGGGAGCGGGCGAGAGAACGTCAGACCAGCCTCCCGCTTCATGTAACGAGCTCGCCTTTTTCTCTCCGAGTCGCTCGCGGATCAGAGAGGCCGAGAGCAGATAGAGAGACGAAGAGAAGACAGAGAGCGCCCTGCTCTTACAGCCCGTACCGGTACAGACCTCGCCCTGGCCCGCTCGGACCCCTCGCCCGACTCACGCTCGCTCCTCACTCCCTTCCTCTCCCGCTCGCGCCCGCCTGCCTTCGCCGACTCATGCCATCTCGACCTCGCCCTCGTGCAGTGCCGCGTGCTGCTCGACGTCGCCCTTGGTGACTATAGGGAGAGGGCGACCGTCCCAGACGCGGCCCCACTTGGGGAAGCAGCGCTTGTAGAGCGTGAGGCACACCGTGTCGAGCTGCGAGATGGGCCCGTCGAAGCCGGCCTGCAGGAAGAGAGAGCGCGAGAGAGAAGAGAGCGTCAGTCGCAGGTCTGGAAGATAGAGCGAGAGAGAGAGGGAGGAGAGGGACGCACCTTGAAGTATCCGTGCGTGCCGAGCGGCTC
>Ga0308169_10002644_pt1 | contig 18281 bp, 15 predicted proteins | sample PhyBR1_2_FD_202139 | JGI IMG/M metagenome (GOLD analysis project Ga0308169, IMG submission 202139) | Phyllosphere microbial communities from UC Gill Tract Community Farm, Albany, California, United States - DLSLSB.R1 | ecosystem: Host-associated > Plants > Phyllosphere > Unclassified | place...
GCTAAGCAAAGTAGGAATTCAACGTTGGTCAGTTCTGATAATGTTTTCTATCAGCCCTATGAAATTGAATGGAAGGATGTTTTGGAGATATGGGAGTTCGCTGGCAGCGTCAACAGTAAAGAACTGCAATTTCCAAAATCTGAAACTGCGGAAATTAGAGAAATGTTTTTTGAGTTGAAAAAGGATATCGAATCTTTGAAGGTGATAAAATAAATAGTTATAATTTACAAGAGTAAATACATAATCTATTCAGTTTTTCCTATATTTATACTTCTAAAACTTTTAATATGGAAAATCAAAATGATTTATTGAGAATGATTTCTCAAGCATTACAGAACAGCCAAGAAGTTCAACAAGAAATTGTGAGACTGCTAAAAGGCACAACACTTCCTACTCCTGTATATCGGAAAGTAGAAGCATTATTGAAGACTAATTCTTCCTTACTTGGATTGATCGCTGAGTCGACTCCGCAAGAATAATAGCGATAAATGGAAGTATTCAATACAGAAAGCAAAATTGAATTAAATATAAAACAGTTAGAGTTCTATTATAATTTGTATGACAAACTTCAAAGTAAGTTCTCTTTTTTGGTTGTTATATATTCGTTCATTTTCATTTACTTGATAGAGTTATTCAAATTTGTTTTTGAAATAAAACTTGAGCTCTTTGACATTACTTTTTTAATTCTATTTCTGACATTTTTAATTTTTCTGTTTATATCCCTTACCAAGACTTATAATTTTCTCAAACCTATATACATAGCGTATTTGCACGAGCCAAATTATTTTTATAATGAGATTTTGTCACAATATCAAAGTGCACTTAATATTGACGACGAGGAATTATTAAATGAATATGTTAATTGCACATATTTAAAAGAGTCCGAAATTGCTTTACAGAATAACAATTTAGCATATCAAAAAAAAAGTAAACAGTTTGATACAAATTTTAGATGTATATTGTACACCCTCATTTTATATTTGATAGCATCAAGTTTTGTTATTTTTGAAAAAAGAAATCAAACAAATACAATTGAAGTTAAAAATTACAAGGAAATCGTAAATTATATAAATAATAAAAATATGTCAGAAAAACCAAAAATCGACCCAAAATTAGTCATTACATCAAATCCAGTCCTGGTTAAACAAGGAACATTAAGTGGCGAAATAAAACAATCCACTGTAAAAAAAGACAGTTCCAGCGGTAATTCAAAATAGTTGCTAACCTAAAAGAAATCCCACTAATATTAGTGGGAATTTTTATGTAAAAAAACATATTCAGTAGTTATAAAGTACAATCTTATCCATAAAACTAAAATAATGTATTCGGAGCTTTTTCAGGTTTCATATTCACATATTCTAGCTGCGGAGAATATGCCAGATACTGAAAAATCTTCAATCGGTCAATTCCCTGCCCATTTTTTCATCTAATGTTATAATCATCCTGTTGTGGATCTTCGCCTGTGTTGGATTCGGCAGCGTCGTAACAAGTGCAAAACCTAAGTTTCCATCGGAATAAACGTTATAAAAACCAGCGATGTAAAATTGTGCTTTATCACGCCAAAACATTTCGTGCTTAGCTTTTAGGGGCATCTTTTTACCCGGAACTAAAATAGTCTTGTGTTCAAAATATGACGATGCCGGAATAAAACAGCGGTTTATCTCAATTTTTTTGTAGTAGTAAGTGTGCGTATTCTCTGACTGTAGGTTTTTACCCTTGTTAGCGCATCCGGATTTTCTTGTATGCCCCAAAAAATATTCAGTAAGACAATGCCGTTGTACGACGATGGCAGGGATTGTGGGTGCTGTATTTTTTACAAATGCATTGACTTAGAACTGCTTATTATTGGCTTCCTGTGCTTCTAAATCAGCCATTACCTTGCGAAGGTTGAATCCTTTATTGCTGAAAATAAAAACACATTGTAATACACTTTGTATTTAAAAAGCAATTTTAGTCTATTAATTTGCAACTAAATTGCCCAGTTGTATCAGCCCACTTTTCAACAGTGAAAACCTTCAACTCCGTGTTTAAAATGTATTTTGAAATGCAAGTGTAATGGTGTACAATACAACAATAATTATCGCTAAAACCCTGTTTAATATCAACTTATCCATTCCGTAAAGATAAGCGATCACGTGCAGGAGTAAGCTGTTGCTTACGGAATATTAAGGCTTTCGATTCCGTGAAAATGAGGTATGGCTGTTAAGCACATAACGCCGCCGTCATCTTTTACAGCGAACATACGCTGGACTATTCGAAATGAGTCGGTATCAAATTCAAAATCTAATTGTTCGCCAATCTCACTCAAATTGAAATTAATAATGTCGCCAAGATTCAAAGCGTGATCGCTGAAAATCTCTAATGGTTTTTGTAGTATGATCTCGTAATCATTGATATGAATAAAATAACGATGCTTCGTCATAAGATTGTAAAATTAATAAATGTTGATTGTGAATTTAGGCTGATTCTCTAATTCGTATTTTACCCATTGCTGGTAATTGCGTCTATCTGTGTCTGAAAAAAAGTTGTGTTGGGAGCGATCACAGCTAAACAAATCAGCAGTTGTAAAGTCGATGATCAGAGACACATCGAATAATTGCTGACAGATAAATTTAAGGTGTTCGTAATTATCTTTGGTGATATTACCCTGATCAGTAATTTCAACTTGTGTCAGTATCGCAGCAAAACGATTCGCTAAGAATGTAAATATTTGTACTGGAAAGAAACGTCTTACAAGAAGGGTATTTGCCAACTCCTTATCACTCAGATCTGTCGGAAAGTTTTGTAAGGCAAAGGAGTAGGAATTTTTCTGAAGATCAAAAAGCTTATTAATTACAATTTTTTCGTTACTGCATTGGTAACACTTGACGATATCAACTAAATTATTTGCTGTGAGTTTATCTTGTAGCACCGTCGTAATTGCCGCTTCGAAAAAGATCATTAAATTTTCGTCTTCTGCGTTAATTGCATTAACAATTCCATCAACCAATTTGTAATATTTTTTACTTTGTAGTGGCGGCGGAACAGGATTGTCAAATATTATATAATTTAGAATTACATCCATTACCTTGTAATGGTCGGGCACAACGGTGGCAACTTTTGATTTCATCAAACTTAAATTATTTTTAATTTTCTTTTTCTGAATCTGAATTATTGGCGGCGTTGGCGGCTGATCTTTCCCTCTGAATCTTTATTTCGTTTTTCGCTGCCATATATGCTCTTGCTTTTAGAAGATATTCGTCCATTTCTTTTTCCGTGAGAGAGGAACGGTAAGTGGCTTCTTCTTCATCTTCTTCTGATAATTTATCAGTATCATCATAATGAAACACTTTCTGCTCCTTACTTTTAACCAACACCATTGAGACCGAACTGTAAATCGTACTTATGAAAAACCCAATCATAAGAATAGAAATAACGATGAATTTTGCTTTATGATTGACCCAATTTATACTTATGATACTCCGCACGTGATCGGCTGTTAAATAGTTTAGGAACAGCAAAACACCAGCTATTCCAAATATTGCGTGAAGTACATTTACCGTTCTGTTTTTATAAAAATTTTCGATTACAACCGATACAGCTGTAGGAATTATCACTGCTATTAATACTCCTAATCCGAATAAAACCGCTTCCGATAGCAGTAGCATTATCCACGTAAAGTTAACAACGATAAGGGATGCTGAAAGTCCAGCCCATAGAATAAGGTAAATGAGAATTAACCAGAGAAGTAATGTGAAAGGTAAAAGTAGAAATTTCATAAAATTATTTTGTACGTCCGCTCCGCCGTGATAGTTAAAATGCAAAAAGCGTGGAACTGAAGCCAATCCGTTACAGAGGTACTAGGATACCCACAGCCAGATGACAACAGCCCACGCCGTATTATATACGGCGTAAGGCTATCGAATTTGGCTGCTAAAGAAGATTCCTAGTTTTCTGTAACCAATACGATAGCTTACGCTTTTATGTTTATTTTAAAAAACAAATATATTTAAAAATTATTGCATATCATCTAAATTTTAGAGAAAAATTTTATAAAATTGCTATTATACTGCATGCTTAATAACAAACTAATAACTTTGATGTATAATAAAGCGAAAAAAATGAACTTGTATTTCGATGCCAAATTTTGCAAACCCGTTGAAGACAGATAAACTGTTTTTTCAATGATAAGGCGACTTATTAGCAGCTAAGCCATAAATTATCGATTACCCCGCTACGCAACCTTATAAGAAATAGTAGTATGATTGAAATAGAAAACTGCAATCAATTAATCTAAAAAGTACATTTATTCTATTTAACATAATAAAAAACATTAAAATTAATTATAAATTGTGTTAAAACTTTGCTACATTAGCAACGAAATTATAACCAATGAAAAAACTCATTATAAGCCTGGGATTCCTCGCTTCGGTATATTCCTATGCTCAAAAAGTAACTTGGCAGAAAGATGTGGAATCCGGGACACAGGATTTTCTTTCCGGACTCGCAGTTACTATCGATGGACAATACCTTGTTTCTGGATCGTCCATTCAAAATAACCAAAACCCTACGGCGGGCAGTAACCAAAACAAAGGTTACGATTACCATATTCTAAAACTTGACCAGCAGGGTCAGAAAGTTTGGGAAAAATACTTTTCAGGTAACCAGCACGATTATCTGAGCGCCACCGCTTCTTCTCAGGAAGGCGGGTTTTTATTGGCAGGAACATCATATTCATCATTAGCGGTAGACAAGAAAGACAAATCCAACGGATCATCAGATATGTGGATTATCAAGGTTAACGAAAACGGTGAAGAGGAATGGCAGAAAACGATTGGAACAAGATATTCAGAAGAAGCCAGAACCGTCACTCAAACTTTAGATAAAGGGTTTGTAGTGGTAGGAAGTACTAATCATCCGAAACTAGGTTATGGTTCGAAGGATGTGATGGTGGTGAAACTGGACAAAACAGGTAAAACCGTCAGTCAGTTAATCTTAGGAGGAAAAGGACTTGATGAAGTTGAGAAAGTGATCCCTACGAATGACGGCGGTGTCTTGATGGGTATTTATTCCCGAAGCGGCGTTAACGATAGGCAGTCAAAAACAAAGATCAATTCCAAAGATCTGCTATCTCAAAACTCAGGTTTAAATTTAAACCCATCGCATAGCAATTCTGCTTCTAATTCCAATACTCAAACCACAGGAAATACTCAGTCATCAAATCCAGATTCTAATAGTCAAAATACCACAGAATCTTATGATATCAATTTCTATGGAAAGGCGTTCGGCAATTATGGCGAAGGCGATTACTGGATTGTAAAGCTGGACAAGAACGGAACTGTACAGTGGGAAAAGAACTTTGGAGGGAGTGAAGATGACCATATCCGTACAATGGCTCTGACTGAAAGCGGATATATCATTGGCGGAGAAAGCCGGTCACAGACATCGGGAAATAAAACTGCAAAGCTGGAAGAGGGGACAGATTTATGGGTGTTATCGCTTGATCAGGACGGAAACGAACAATGGCAAAAGTCTTACAACTTCAAAAACAGGGATGTTTTGATGAGCCTGAATACAATCAGAAACTCAAACTCCGAGACAAAAGGCTTTTTGATTGGCGGCTACACGCAGAGTGAGGGCAAAGTTCAGGACAAGGATGAGACTTTCTGGATGCTTTACATTGATAACAATGGAAAAGAAGTGTGGCAAGGAGAAGAAGATTGAAGAGCGGCTGGTATCCGCAATATTGAACAGAGATGGATCATATGTTTTGGCAGGCACAAGCGCAGAAGAATTAGGAAAGGAGAACTGGAAGATCGTAAAACTGGAAGACAAACAGATTGAAGATCTGATTGAAAATAAATTAATGCAGATCTATCCAAATCCTGTGAAGGATTACTGTTATGTTGAAATCGGGCTGGACTTCGATATGGCGGATATCTACGTTTACGATATGGCGGGCAGAGTTGTTCAGCAGCTGCAAACAAGAAACAGGGTGACGAAGATCAATACAAGTAAAATCCCACAGGGTGTTTACATCATAAAAGCTAACATCCCAGCCCAGCAAAACAAAAACTTATCAACTAAAATCGTAAAAGAATAAAACACTATGAGAAATAAATTACAATTATTAGTGATACTCTTACTTGGAATTATTACTGGAGTTAAGGCACAGGATGATATTGGTACACCATCTAATATTGCTAAAACGATAGATATGTATCCTAAAAGTCCAGAAGCTGCAGCTTTATCTCAGTTTGTTAATATTCCAGCGGGAAATTACACAGGAGTTGCAGACTTTTCTATTCCCATTTATACTATCGAATTTGATGGACAAAAGATCCCAATAGAGTTGCGTTATACTACAACAGGAATCAAAGTAGATCAAATAGCTACACGTGTGGGTCTTGGCTGGGTATTGGATGCAGGACCGTCTCTATCTGTTCAAATTATTGGTAATTTGGATGTTGCTCCGAGACCAGATATTCCCCTTTTTAGTCCCAACTCGGGTTTAAATCAAAATGATCCGGCTTATATTCTTGCTGGGAGAGCGGCAGGTGTAAGAACTCCTTATTATGATGGAGAGCCTGATCTCTTTACATATAGGTTGCTAAATACATCAGGAAAATATATTTTGGATCGTACAGGGATAGAAGGAACTCCTATTCCTTATAACCAGACTCGCATAACCGGTTCTAATTATCGAAATAAAATGGAACTTTTAGATGAAAAAGGATTTAAGTACATTTTTAACAGTAATGTTGCAAATACAATTAGGAATAAAAATACTTGTATCACACCCGGCGAGTTCACTTATGATGATCCGAATTACAAGATCAGTCAGATTATTTCTCCGAAAAATGAAGTAATTAATTACGTTTATAATTCTTTTAACGCCAATTCTAAATACATAACAAGTGTACAAACGCAGGTCAGTCTTGGACTATATATTGGCGGTCCCAGACCAGCTTATGGACCACCACTTGGGCCGAGTTCAGCGGGCAAATGCATAAATTATGCTGAGTCAAATGAAATAGCTTTAACAGAAATCCAGTTCAAAGGAGGGAAAGTACAGTTTGAATATAGTAATAAAACAACAGACCCTCAACGTTTGGATTTACCTGGAGAGATTTATCTTAAAAGCATAACAGTAATTAATGATAAAGGACAAATAATCAAAAATTTCACGCTTCAATATGACCACTTTGTATCCTCAGATCCCTTACCCACGACATCCTCTACAGGATTTATGTATATGGGTAGCTATATTCCGGGATTGAATTACAGACTAAAATTGAAGGGGGTTACAGATCAACTTACAGGTGGGAAATATACGTTAGAATACAATGAATCTGCCAGCCTACCGATACGTACATCCAATGATCAGGATTTCTGGGGTGTTTATAATGGTAAAAATAATGTTATAAAAGCGATAGCTTCTACAGAGACACCATATTACAGTAAAGATCAAAAATATTTAGGCGCAAATAAAGATCCGGATATTAACTTTGGAATACTTGGAAATTTAAAAAAGATTATTTACCCTACAGGAGGATACACCGAGATCGAATATGAAGCTGATAATAATGGATCACTTACCACTACAGTTATATATGACAATCACACGGATGAGTATAGTGAATTTCTCGACTATGGTGCAACCTATGATTATACTAAAAATCCGGATCTAACAGAATCAACTTTTTACATTCCTGAGAAAGCTACAAACAAAAATTTAAGTTTCTCAAAAAATCCTTCTGACGGTATTTATACAAACCCATATTCCTGTAAGTGGCATCTTAAAAATTTGGACACAGGTGTTGAAATAAATGGCACTAAAGCAATTTCTCAGCCCAGGACCGACATTTCGGGCAATTATAGATTATGGATGGATAGAGGAGGTGACTACCCAGCGCAGAAATGCTCAGCAAACTATATCTGGGAGGAAATAACGATTATTACTATTGGAGACCCTACGCCTATTGATACGATTACTGTAGATACAAAACCATTAGGAACTATTAGAGTGAAAAAAATAGAATCATTTGATCAAAACAATGGAAAAATCACAAGAGAATACACTTACAGGATCCCAACAGAAAATCATGTATTACCTTATTTGGAATCTAGTGGGGTTATTCATGGCGATGAAGATTTCAATAGCCGAGTGGTCAGAATAGGTCCTTCGCCTTCCCAATATTCAATAGATCAATCTTCTATTGAGACCTTAGTTGTTAATAATCCAGGTTGGCAAGTTTCTAATATAAATGGTAAGCCCATAGCCTATTCTTATGTTCAGGAGCATTATAAAGATGAAAACCTTCCAGAAAATTCATACCGTAAAGAATATGAATTTATCAATATACAAGATTATGATCTTCATTATAGTCAAGATAATGGTACTAGTGTGATGTGGTCTCCTGGCAATATGGAAAATGGAATGTTAAAGGAAGAAATAATGTTCAATTCCAATAATCAAAAGGTCAAAGAAACTTACAAAACGTATCTATTTGATGGGCATTTCAATTCCCAATATGGAAGTACTGCTTATGATAATTTTTCTATGGGCTATGGGCTGAAAATCTACCCTGCCTCTGTAAAAGATGGCTATGGAAGTACAGGAGGACCTGCAACTATGTACAATTTTAATTTTAGACTATATAATCTTAGAAACACATGGATTCGTGAGGACAGTGTGAGGGTTCGTGATTACACGAACGGAGTTAATTTTGTAGAAACTATAACGAGAAATAATTATTCTATCCCTGCATATAAACACACCTACCCTGTGGAATCAATCACAGAAGGTAGTGGCGATATTTTGAAAACATCTTTTCAATATCCTCAGGAGTTAACGGCAGGGCAGATAGGAACAGCTCAAACACCTGCTGCCTTAGCCTCGATGCTTGCGAAGAACCAGCTATCTGATCCTCTCATTGTAAAAAGCTACAAGAACAATATTGTGAACTCAGAGATCAGAACACTTTATGGGGAATACCCTACTGATGTCTCAGGAAAAACTATGGTTAACCCACAATTCATCTATCTGAAAAAAGGAGAAAATGCGGCTGAAGAAGACAGGAAGATTACTTTTAATAATTATGATGATCGTGGAAATCTAACCCAATATACTTTGGAAAACGGCATTCCGGTATCAGTCATTTGGGGATATAATAAGACAATGCCAATCGCAAAGATTGAAGGGGCACAGCTATCTGATATTTCTACAACTTTGAGAGATAATATTATTAATCCTTCCAATGCAGATAACAACTATTCACCATCAGTTTCTGCCGATCAGACAGAGCAAGATTTAATTGACGCATTGGATACTTTCAGAAAAAACCTTCCTAATTATCACATTACGACTTACAGTTATGATCCATTATTTGGTGTAAGAAGCGTAACTCCGCCATCAGGACTCAGGGAGTATTATACCTATGATACCGCCGGCAGACTAAAAGAAGTGAAAAGGGTGGAAAAAGACTCGGGAGGGAATGAAGTTTTCCGTGTGCTTAAAAAGAACGAATACCATTATCAACAACCATAAAAACTGCAAATCATGAAAAAATTATTATCCTTATTCGGTTTGTTGTGTTTATCGTTAAGTGGTCTTGCACAGACTCAAACAGAGAATTATGTATTCAGCACTACCTGTCTTACGGCAGACTGCGTCAAGAAAATGGAGATTATCCAATATTCGGATGGGCTTGGCAGACCAAAACAGATTATCAATGTTGCAGCATCTCCTACCGGAAAAGATGTGGTTAAGCATATAGAATATGATGAGCTGGGAAGACAAACTAAAGATTATCTACCCGTTCCACAATCTGGCGGCAGCACAAGAAATATATACCCAAAAGCTAGCGCAACCAATTCATCACCTTATGGTGGGGAGAAAATCTATGCAGAAAAAGTCATAGAAAACTCTCCTCTTGGCAGAACACAGCAGCAGACTCAAGTCGGGACAGTTTGGGAGAATTATCCTGTAACCTTTAATTATAGAACTAATGCTGCCAGTGAGGTTCTTAATTTCACGACTGTTTCAGGAACGCAGAATGGCGCCAATTATGTACAATCCCTCGGTATCAATGGTTATTACCCTGTCAACAAGCTTTATAAAAATGAGGTGACCGATGAGGACGGTAATCCCACGTATGAATACAAAAACACACAGGGTCAGACCCTGCTGATAAGGAAAAGGGTTGAAAATCCTATTATAGCCCAAGGTATTGCTGCGCCAGGCACTAATTCGCAAAACGTAGATACGTATTATGTCTATAATGAATACAACCAACTTGCGTTTGTCATCTCTCCGATGGCAGCCAAAGAATTTAAAAGCAATCCTAACCAGACCATAGCAAGTCCAGCAAGCAACAGCATCATTAAGGAGCTATGTTACCAATATAGATACGATAGCAAAGAACGGCTTGTAGAGAAGAAACTTCCAGGGAAAGGCTGGGAGTATATGGTCTATGATATGCAGGACAGGCTGATTATGACACAGGATGCCAATCTGGGAACATCTGGACAATGGACTTTTAATAAGTTTGACCAGTACGGCAGACCTGCATATTCCGGGTTGTGCAATCCCGGATCAGGAAATAGGACTTCTCCAAATCTATTGCCCGATGATTACAGGCAAAATCAGCAGACGGCAGCTAATGCCGCAGGAAACAATAATGTGTACCGCACCGGAGGCTTCTCTGTTGACTACAGCGGGATTAAGATCCTTTACACCGTAACAGATTCATATCCTGTTTACAACACTGTTACACAGCTATTGTCTCTTAACTATTATGACAAATACCCAACGTTGGATGACAACTACGCTACTGGAGGTACTGCTTTACCCGCAAGAGCTGTTTATGTATTGGGGCAAAAGACATTATCGGATAATGATACCGATCAGAAGATCAGTACCAAAGGACTTCCTGTTGCCAGCTATGTCAACATCATAGGCGGAAACCAATGGACAAAGACTTTTCTATGGTATGACGAGCTGGGCAGAAGCATTGGGAGTCATACCATCAACCATCTAGGAGGCAGTACAGTGTCTTACTCATTATTGGATTTTACAGGAGCGCCGGACAAAACTGAAATCTGGCATAAGCGTATAGATTCTGAAACTCCGATCCATATCGTAGAAAACTTTGAGTATGATGATCAAAAACGCCTTATTAAACACTACCACGAAGTTGTGGGACGAACACCGAAAGAATTGCTGACAGAAAACCACTACAACGAAAAAGACCAGCTCAGCTGGAAAAAGGTGGGATCAGAATCTGATGCTAATTTTTCTATAGTGTCACCTGCTTTGGAACAGATGTTTTATGACTATAACATCCATAACAGGATGACTGGTATTAACCTGAATCAGAATGATATCAATAGACCTTTGGATCCTAAAAGATTGTTCTCTTACAAGATAAAATATGACAACCCAATAAATGCCTTACCCAGATACAATGGCAATATATCCGAAATAGACTGGACTTACGAATCAGATAATAACAGCAGATATGTTTATTCTTATGATGGGTTAAACAGATTGCTGTTGGCAAACTATAAAACCATTTACTCTACTGGAACATCTGACTCTCAATTTTACAATGAGCAACTCTCCTATGATCTGAATGGCAATATCCTGACTCTGAAACGTAATGCCCGATCAAAAATCAAGGGACAATCTGCAATACAGGTAGACAACCTGAAGTATTATTATGAGCATAGCAACCTTAGCAACAAAGTGTGGAAGATTACGGATAACGAAGGCAATACGCCGAACCCCAGCGGTTATCCGGGTGGGGGCGCAACTGTTACCTATGACGATAACGGGAACATGAAAACTATGCCCGACAAAAGTATTACACAGCCTATCACGTATAACCATCTTAACCTGCCGCAGGCAGTGGTACAGAACGGCAAGCCTGTCAATTATACTTACCGTGCAGACGGAACCAAGGTGCACAAGCAGTTTATCTTTAATGGGCAAAGCATAGAAACAGATTATCTGGATGGCTTTGTCTATACCACACCATACACCAACAAAATGGAGGAAGCTCTGCTGGCAGATCAGACTGCAGAATCAATGGCTGCAGCAGGACAAAGAGAATCTTTTGAGCTGGCGGAGAGACCAATTGTGACAGATCCCGGACAACCTGTTAACATTACGGATTCTAAACCCAATTTTTTCCCCACAGCAGAAGGATTTTACGATTACGAGAATTCTCGTTATATTTACCAGTACCAAGACCACTTGGGGAATGTGCGATTAAGCTTTACAAGAAACTTAGAAGAAGGCGGTATATTGCGTTTGAGCAGCAATGATTATTATCCTTTTGGGCTCAATTTTATCAGTGTAGGCAGTAGCACAACGCAACAGCGTTACAACCCATCCGTAAGTTTTGAGAACTTTAAGTACAATGGTAAAGAACTGGAGGAAACGGGAATGTATGATTATGGCGCGAGGTTTTATATGCCGGATATTGGGAGGTTTGGGATGTTTGATCCTTTGGCAGAAAAAACAATGGAGCCTTATGCTTATGTATATAACAATCCTATCAAACTTGTTGATCCCACAGGAATGGAGGGAGAATCTTCTGACAGTAGTAGTACTGAAACAGACTCTAGTGGAAATGAAACGGTTAGTGTAATTGGGAATATAAAAATATCTGCGGGAACTGCTGCTATCAATGTCAATCATTTTGATAATGGAGGGGATAATGGTAGTAGTTCCAAGAAAGATAGTTCTAATACTAATTCTCTGCACGGGAAAGGTGTGGAAGCACTTGACGATATTTCTTCTTCTGATGATCAGGAAGGACCAGGACCTACACAGAAAACGCCAGGTAATAAATATGGAACATTAGAAGAATATAGAGCTTGGAGGGATTATCCAGGTTACCATAAAGGAGAAACTTGGTTTGATCATTTTTGCAGGATGGTAAACAGCAACCATATTGATATAATGAGGGACGAAGGTTCTGGCGGTGGATTGATGTATGGTGGTTTTGGAAGAGTTGCTCAAGCACTAAAACTTGAAAATTCAGTTACAAAAGTGATGGGTAAAGGTTATGAAGCAGCCGGAGAAGTTAGCGTATCTATAAAAAATACTGAATTATTAGGTAAATTAAATAATGCATCGAAAGGAAATTGGGTCAAAGTTTATGAAGCGGGAGTCAAAGCAGGTAACAAAATGGAAGTCCATTATTTTAGAAACAATAATACAGGAAAGGTATTTGATGTGAAAGTAAAGTATAATTATTGGCACCAAAAATCATTTAAAAAATTATGAAATTAAACTTATCAATAAATTATCTTGAAAATATTCAAGATTCTGAAAATTTACCAATACTCATTGAAGAGATTATAAACATACTTCTAAGTTCGATAAATGATTGGCCAACTTTAATAAATAATTTGGAAGATTATAAAAATGAAGTGTCTAATTTAATAGGAAATGATATCTATAAAAAAAGTATAGAAGATTACATTGTGAAAATTGATTATTCTAAACACGCTTGGGAAGGAGAGTCATTATCACAGTTAATAGAGATTTATGATTATTATAATGAAGATACTAAATTAGAAGAGATATTCAATGATTTGCAAAATCAAATAAATATTTTGAATTTATAATCATGGAGAAATCCGGTTTGCTCATTTATGCAGAATGGTAAACCGTAACCATATGGAAATTATGCAGGACGAAGGGTCCGGTGGCGGATTGATGTATGGCGTGTTTGGTAAAGGAACTTTAGCAGGTCAAGTTGTTGAGAAATTTGAACCTTTAGCTACTAATACTACAGCAATAGAAGAAATGCTGTACAATTGACAATGTGAAGTGATATTGAGGCTGCAATTTTTTATAAATGAATCGAAAGCAACAAATTGGTACGGAGGAAGCTGCTGCCGCGTCATCATCTACTGAAGAGACTGGCGGTGGACAGCCAGATCTTGAGGTTGGTTATGGGATTCATCTTAGTGCTTATGCAGGAGCAAGGATAGATGTGTCTTATTATGGTGATCCGATTGGCACAGCTGCTAATAGTACTAGTTCTAAGAAAGAAAAGAGTGATAAATCTAATGCTAATATGCAGGAAAAGGCAGTGGATGCTTTAGGAGATCGTTCTTTGGATAATCCTGTGGATGACGATTTAGGAGAACCAGATCAAAAAACAAAACCCCAACAAACAAAAGAATCTAAATTAATGGCTAAACTCGGAAGTATAAAGATTAATCAAAAGATTTCAGGAGATGAATTGAAAAAATATATACCTGATCTGAAAGGGGTAGATTATATTACGAAAGTTTCGAATACTAAATTTTCTATTGAATCTACATTTTTAGGTAGTGCATTGATTTCTGATGGTGCATATTTAGAGATCAAACCTAATTCTTCAATTCAAGGAATAGGAAGTAAGTCTGGAAACAATATATCTACTCGTGGAATATCCATTAGAATGTTTGGCGTGAGCAAAACAGCATCAATAAATGTAGCCGGTCATAGTACACAGAGTTTTGTAATTGTTGGTAATGATGGAATGTTTAAAGTAGGTAATAAAATCTTCGTTTTCGGTTTGTAAACTTTTAGTAAAATGAAAAACATAATAATTAATTTTTTTATTATATCAATTAGCTTGTGCCTTTCTTATTTATTATTTAAATATTTGTTTTTAAATATTGATATTACTAGCTATATACACATCATTATTGAGCCTCAGAAAACTGTTTACTTTGGACTCAATTATTTGGGTTATTTATATTTTATTTATGGTGTACTTGTTCTTTTACTTATGTTGGGCCTAATATTTTTAATGAAGAAGAAAAAATATTATCTCAGTATTTACATTCTAATTGCCATTCATTTATTAATAGCAATATATGGATTGTATATCCAACTTAGGTAGTGGGTAATGTGTGCCTGATATCAGAAAGTTTGGAATGTGCGATCAATTAGCAGAAAAATGTAACCTTATGCTTATGTTTATAACAATCCTGTAGGTCTAATTGATCCAACAGGAATGGAAGGTGAATAGGCGGCAAGTAGTGATAGCAGTACAGCTGGTGAAAGTGGTACGCCACTGATGGCAGCGTAGAAGCTCTTAGCAGAGCAATGAGTATTATCCGTTTGGGCTCAATTTTATCAGTGTAGGAAGTAACACATCGCAACAGCGTTACAACCCGTCCGTAAGTTTTGAGAACTTTAAATACAATGGGAAAGAGCTTGAGGAAACGAGGGAATGTACGATTATGGCGCAAGAATGTATATGCCGTGGAAATATGATGTAGATGGAGCGTCATTTATTGCTAGAGATTCTTACATTGATCTGAGTGGTGTAAATATGTTGCAAAAAGGAATGGCTGCATTTCTGGCGTTTCCTCTGTTTTGGATGCTTTGCCTTTGATTTTTTCACGGAAGCCATTGCAACAAAATTAGTGGTAAGTGGAACTGCACAAGTCGCTGTAGGTGGAAACATTGATGTTGTAGATTTAGCAGCAGATGGTTTTTACAGTCACGAGTGTTTCAGGCGCATTAAGCGGTGCTTATGATTTGAACGTCTTGGCAAATGAAAAATGGAGTACATTTTATGAATAATTCTAATAATGGGGGAAGAATATTGACAAACGCCGCCACAAGTTAACTTTCAGCAGGTTTAGGAAATAGATTTTCTCCTGCTATTAATATATAGAAAAAAAGACAGCCAAAACAGCAGCAACTTACATGATTGAGACTAATTATACAACAATGGAAGAAGGTTTAAATAGTGCTTATGACAACAAGAAAAAGTAAAAAAATAAGCCTAGTTTTTATAATTGCACTGTTTACTTCTATATTTATATATATGTTTATTGCAGATTACGTTCGTGATAAAACTCAAAAAGATGGTGTTTTTAGAATTGCTCAGCTTGAGAAAATTAAAGATATACCCAAAAATGCACAAGATTGGCTAATTTTCAAGTACTTTATAAATGGAAAAGAATATTGGGGAAAAGTTTATATATTAGATAAAGAAATTCCAATATATAATGAAAAATTAGGACAAAAATGTGTTGTTAAAATGAATAAAAATAAATTTATAAATAAAATATTTTTGACATATTTTTTATATGAAAATTTTTCTGTTCACAATAGTATAAATGAAGCTCCTTCAGAAGGCTGGGGAGATTTGCCACAAGGGGGGAAATAACTCCGCTGCGTAAAATCTCCCGACTTTGTGCCATACAAGCAAAGAATCCGTCTCACAACTGCGACGAACTCTTTTTGTTTTATAGAAGAAAAATTTACTTGTCCTGAAGTAATTTTTCCAGCCTTGTTTGGTGTCATCTTTTTCTTTAAACATTCTCTCATATAACTCAACCATTTTATCAATCTGATTGAATGTACATTGTAGTTTTCGGCAGTAGCATTTGCTATAGAGCCATCGTAGAAAGTATTAGAAATAATTTTGATTGCCAGTTCCCCGTCAAAATTCTGGAGAGCTTCTCCAGGGATTTTTAATACTTCAGATACTTTTTGGAGCAAGGGATCTTCTATAGTGTCCTTCTGTTCCAGCAGGGAATTCCTCTTCTCATTCCGTTCCTCGATTATGTCGAGAGCTGGCGTGTAGAGCAGTACAAAAAGCCAATACTAGGTAAAGAAATAAGTGATGAAAAATCTGTCATCTTGTATGTTAGCGTTTCATAAAATTATGTTAGCGAAATATTGTCAGGTTAGATATACTGTGAGAGGGGTGTCGGAAAAAATGCCGTCGGATTTGCTGGATTTCGAGGGGGTGGGGTCGGTTTTGGGCGTTACGTTTTTCAAATTCAAAGTCGATTTTGGTCAGGTGCTGGACGCTGCTATTGGTGGTTAATTGTGGTTTCGTTTCCTATCTGAAAACGAAACTTATTGCTGACGATGCGGCTGAAATTTATTTTAGTTCAATTAAATTATAAATTTTCCTTCTGTGTCTCTGCCTTGCTGTAAGTACTAATCCTCAATGCAGCTTAAAGTTTATAAATCGTAGTACGGTAGATATCTATTATTAATCATTTCTTAGCAGATAATACTGACTGCTAGGCAGTCTTAGACATCGGCTGTCAAAGTATAGGATCAATTATTATAAGTCGTTGTAAGCTGTTGTGATAGTCTTATGTATATAAATGACTTCCTATGAATTGTTGATTACGATTGTTAAGCTTTTCCAGCGTTCCGGATAATTACTCTGTACAATCGCACGCTGTTCCAGTTAATATCATTATTTCAAATAAGCCGTGAAAATCTATTGACGCTTTTCCACATTTATATTAGTTGGAAAAACGTCAAAATAAATTTTTAACAATCAACTGATTAAGTATTTAGGCTCGTGAAAATCTGTGGAAAAGCGGCAATCATTCAAAAGTTCCAGTTTATGGCGCATCAGTTTATAAATTTGAGAATGAAGGTTTGTTTTTCCAAGATCCTCATAATATTTTCGCTTTCTATTTTTAAAAGTGTTCAAGCATTTTGCTTTGATAGTGTCCAGCCAGTATTCAGTGTGAAAATATGTTCTGAATCTCTTTTTTCTAAAATCAAATAATAAAATGTCGTCCCACTTCTCCAAGATTATATGGGAGAATGTTAGATATATTTGGGGTGAAAATAAGTCTTGTAATGTTTCGCAGCCGTTACGCCTCAGGTACTTTGATTCTTCCGTTTTCCATTCTAATCGTAGGGTGTTTTCCGGTGCTAAAAATGGCGGCTGAAGGCTTTTATTATAAATTTTCAATCTGAAATATTTTGTCCCAGCGAAGTACATGTAATCAAGATCTTTATCCCTCCGGAATCCATATTTTCCAAGAAATCTGATTGATAAAAGTATTTCATTTACAGCAACTTGTGTTTGAAAATTCAGTCCAAATTCTAAGGTTGAAACAAAAGCCTTTGCTGGCGGGATGCCGAACTTTCCACAAAAGTTTCTCAGTAGCGATATGCACTGAATCCTTGAGAAATTATTGGAATTATGTATTCCATTATTGTACAACTTATGAAGGCTTCCGTTTATTTCCAGTGTATTATCTAACAATTTGAAAAACATATTTTTATACGTTTTTCTGTAAGTTGTTTTTAATTCTCCGGTTTCTTTTATCATAAAATTAACTTCGGAATGATATTGAAGATCCGGATTATTCCATACTTTTTGAATCTCTGTGGAATCAGTCATAGTAAATTTGATATAATCAATCATATTAATTATATTTGTATTGACAGTTGAAATACTGTCGGGGTTAAGAATTGAGGGACTGTAGGGCAGTCCCTTTTTTTTGTATTGAAATTT
>Ga0308169_10002646_pt1 | contig 18256 bp, 22 predicted proteins | sample PhyBR1_2_FD_202139 | JGI IMG/M metagenome (GOLD analysis project Ga0308169, IMG submission 202139) | Phyllosphere microbial communities from UC Gill Tract Community Farm, Albany, California, United States - DLSLSB.R1 | ecosystem: Host-associated > Plants > Phyllosphere > Unclassified | place...
GAACTGCGCCGACATCGAGATGAGGACGCGCGACTTGTAGCGGCGCCACATGGCCTTGTACGAGCGGTCGCCGTAAGCACGCTGTGTCGCAGGAGAGGGCCCGAGTCAGCGACGGTGCGCGAGTGCGCGCAGAGAGAGTCCGAGGGCGAGCGGTGGAAGCGGCGGACGCACCTCGGCAAGCACGCCCTCCTTGATCTCGCGGTACTCCTCCTGTGCGCGCTCGTCCTCCGGGTCGCCGTCGCCGTGCAGGTCGGCGAGGACGCCCATGCCCTCCTCGTCCTGATCCGTGTCGAGGAGCCAGCGGGGCGACTCGGGGAGGAAGAGGGTGCCGATCGCGAGGACGACGCCGATGACCGACTGCATGAGGAGCGGGAAGCGCCACGAGAGGTCCGACTCGATGTAGCTGCAGCCGTAGTCGAGCCACTGCGCGCGGAGGGGGTGCGGCGTCAGCGAGGCGGGTTTGGGAAGGTCGAAGAGAGCTGGGCGAGGGAGCGGGGGAGAGACGAGAACGCACGACGCTCGACGCATAGCCGATGATGTTGCCCTGTAGACCAACGAGGAGCATCAGCCGCCGGTCCTTGTTGCGAAGCTCGACAGGGAGGGAGAGAAGGGACAACGCACGGTGAACTCGATGCAGCCGAGCCGGCCGCGGTTCTCGGACGGCGAGATCTCGCTCTGGTACACGGGGACGCACATGCTGAGGAAGCCGACGCCGAACCCGCTCGTAATGCGGCCGAACACCATCATGCGGTACCCGTTCGTGAAGGCCTGGAACAGGCCGCCGATCGAGAAGATGCACGCGCCGACGAAGATGGTGGCGCGGCGGCCAAAGATGTCGCCGACGCGGCCGGCGATGAGGGACGTGACTGCGCGCAGCGAGCAAGAGGACGAGCGAGGAGGTGAGGAGAGAGCGAGGGGGAGAGATGACCGTCAGCGTCTGCGGCTTAGTCCGGGCGAGGGAGGCTGGATCTCTGCAGGACGAGACTCACTCAGAGCGCCGATCTCGAGAATGGCGACCCTGCAAAGGCGAGCGGGCGAGTTAGTCTCGGCGAACGAGCAGGGAGGAGCAAAGCGCGAGCGAAGCTGTCGGGGAGGGGTGAGAGAAAGACGAGACGCACATGGTGGCGAGCTCAGCTCGGGTTGGCTGGTGGAAGAAGGCCTTGAAGTACGGCTGCGAGATGACGCCCCTGATGACGCGCGGGAGGGAGAGGGGAGGAGGTGGACGAGGGGATGATTAGCCCGGGCAGCGCGCCGAGGCAGGCGAACGGAGAAGCTCGACGCACGACATGACACCTTGATCATAGCCCTGTTGCGGCGGGGCAAGAAAGGCGACGACGAGGGTCAGTGAGGTTCGAGGTGGGGGACCGGAGCGGGGAGGGGGAGGGGGAGGGGAGGAGGAGGAACGAGACGCACGAAGAGGAAGACGCCGAGCGAGGCAAAGATGGAGACGCGCAGGACGAGAGCGCGGCTGGTGCCCGGCTGGGCGACCTGGTCGCTGCTCATGGCGGGCTGACGGCGCGCGGATGGAGGTTGACGACGACGAGGAGGAGATGAAGACGGGGAGGGAGCGACGGGGCTTGGGGCCGGCGAGGGACCAGGTTGGCGGGCTCGGGGAGAGCTGTAGGTGCCCTGGTACAGCACAGCAAGGTGCACGGAGCAGCAGGTGCGAGTGGGGACGAGGCGAGCTCTCTCTCGGTCGGGCGCGGGCCGAACGACGACGGCGACGGCGACGGCGAGCCGCACCTTCGCCTCCTCCTCCGCACTCGAGCTACACGCCCACATGGCCGCCATGGCTCGCTCACAAGAGTCGGCAGAGCCCACCGTCACCGTCCTCGTCTCGGTCCTGCTCGCCCTCGCCGCCTACCGCCTCGTCGCAGCACTCGTCCCGCAACTCGCCCCGCACCTCGTCGCAAAGGGCCTCTGCGGCAAGGACATGCTCAAGCCGGGCTTCAAGCGCGCAGAGCCCGCCATCGTTGTCGACCCGCCGACCCGCAACACCGGAGGCGACGACACCGCCCCGAGCAACGACGACGACGACCTCCCCGGCAACCGCTTGATGTGAGCACACGCTCCCTCAGAGCTCCTTCTGGCTCGCACAAGCTGACCAGTACAACGCACGCCTGCAGACCCGAGGCGACAGGCGTCATCGGCGCGTCCGTCTACATCCTCCTCCTCGCCCTCTTCGCCCCACTTCCCTACCTCTCGGCCCTCCTCCCCTCGGCCTTCCACCCGAGCTCGCTCCCCGCCCTCAACACGACCGCATCAGCAGCTGCACAGCTCGTCCTCCCCGAAGGCGACCCCTGCGCCGCCCTCCTCCTCGAAGGGTCGCTCGCGTTCCCGCACCACTCGTTCGCGACCTACCTCGCGAGCCTGCTCTCGCTCCTCATCGCCACCTTCCTCGGCTTTTGCGACGACGTGTTCGACATCCGCTGGCGCTTCAAGCTCCCGATCCCGAGTGAGCAGCCCCTCCCTGCCGTGCTCTCCTCGCACGAGCGCCCCTCGCTGACTATCTCGCTCGCCGCTCGCAGTCATCGCCTCGGTTCCGCTCCTCGTCACCTACGCCGCCGGTCACGGCGTCACCGACGTCGTACTTCCTCGAGTGTTCCGCATCCGCGAGCTCCTCGGCGCGGTAGCGACCAACGGCGTCGTCCACCTCGGTGCGTCCACCTCTCCCTCAGCTCGGCGGCTCCAGGACGACCGAACTGACCCTTGGACATCCTCCACCCGACAGGCCCGCTCTACTACCTGTACATGTCGATGCTCTCGACGTTCTGCACCAACAGCATCAACATCCTCGCCGGCGTCAACGGCGTCGAGGTGCGTGCGCGCTCGCTCTCGCCGTGAGTCAGATCTGCTGATCCCCAGCACTGACTCTTGCACTTGATCTCGATGCGTACAGGTCACGCAAGCGCTCGTCATCGCCCTCTCGATCATCCTCAACGACCTCCTCTACCTCACCTTCTCGCTCTCGCCCCTCGTCCCGCTCGTCCCCTACCTCCCCGCCGCCCTCGCCTCGCGCCTCCCGCCGCCCGAACAGCTCGCGACCATGTCGTGGACGGCCGGCTTTGCGCACGGCAGCAGCGAGCTCGCCGACCGCCACGCGTTCAGCCTGTACTTCATGCTGCCACTCGTCGGCGTCTGCCTCGGGTTGCTCAAGCACAACTGGTGCGTCGTGCTCGTCCCCCCCCCTTCTCGCGCCCGTCGACATCGTCCTCAGGGCGGTGCGACGAGGCGCTGAGGCGAGCAGGTGCTCGCACGACGCACAGCCGCGGTAGCCTCGCACTCGCGAGCACTACGCTGACTCCTCCCTCTCGCCCTCGCGCAGGTACCCCTCGCGCGCGTTCGTCGGCGACACGTTCTGCTACTTCTCGGGCATGGCGTTCGCCGTCGTCGGCATCCTCGGCCACTTCAGCAAGACGCTCCTCGCCCTCTTTGTCCCCCAGATCATCAACTTCCTGTACTCGACGCCGCAGCTGTTCGGGCTCGTCCCCTGCCCGCGCCACCGCCTGCCGCGCCTCGACCCCTCGACGGGCAACCTCACGCCGTCCTGGGCCGTCATCCGGCCTCGCGCGCAGCGCACCTCGCGCGACAAGGCCGGCGTCGCGCTCCTCGTCGCGCTCGAGCGCGTGCGGCTCGTTGCCCTGCAGCGCGACCCGCGCTCGGGCGACGTGACGGCCGCGACGAACCTGACGGTGCTCAACCTGCTCCTCCTGCGCGGCGGCAGCGTGCGCGAGGACGTCCTCACGCGGCGGCTCGCGGCGTGCCAGGTCGCCGGGACGGTGCTCGCGTTTGCGCTGCGGTACGGCGCGGGACGGTGGGCGTATGGAGAGGAGGGCGGGAGGGCGTAGCCGGGCGAGGAGCGTGTGCATAGCTGAGCTGTCGAAGCTGAGGAGCGAGCTCTCGTTCGAGAGACGGAAGCGGTCTCGGCGCGCACGCTCTCTCCGGTCGCTCGTGCGCGCTTCCTGCAGAGCAGCTGTCGAGGAATGCAGCCAGGTTGTTCTGACCAGCGAGAGCGAGAGGGGAAAGCCGCGCAGAAGCAACCCCCACTCGCTCGCTCGCCGGCCTCCTCACGCTCAACCTCTCCTCCTCACACCACCAGCTCACGGATCAGCCATGCTCGCCCTCCGCGCCACTCGCGCCCTGTCGCGCACGCTCCCGACCCTCGCCCAGCAGCACCGCGCCCTGCACGCCTCGTCGCCGGCCGCCCGCGCCATCGAGCACTTGACCGTCGTCGGCGCGGGCCTCATGGGCGCCGGCATCGCCCAGGTCGCAGCGGCGTCGGGCGTCAAGGTCACCATGACCGACGTCAGCGAGGGTGCGCTCGAGAACGGGTGCGTCTCTCGAGCTTTCGACGAGCGAGGTGCGAGTCCGGCTACCTCGGGCGACCGGTGGGGAGGGCGAGGGGCGGCGGGAGGGCACAGGCGCAGCTGGGGGAGCACTGTGACGCGTCCAGAGGGCGCGCTGGCAGCGCGCGCAGGGGCGCAGCTGGCCCGCCGGCGGCGTGCGAGGCCTCCTCCTCTCGCCGAGCGGCACTCTCCTCCGACTCGCTCGAGGAGGCGGCAACGGTCAACCACAGCATCTTCCGGGCCAGACTCGCTGACACCTCGTTCCCACACGAAACAGCCGCAATATCATCACCAAGTCGCTCACCCGCATCGCCCGCAAGAAGTCGCCCGACGACCCGGCCGCCCAGCGCGCCTTCGTCGACTCGGTCTTTGCCAACCTCTCGACGACGACTTCCGCACCCGAAGCCGTCGCGTCGACCGACCTCGTCGTCGAGGCCATCGTCGAGCACCTCCAGACCAAGCAGGAGCTGTTCCGCCGCCTCGACGACGTCGCGCCCAAGGAGGCCATCTTTGCGAGCAACACGAGCAGCCTGTCGATCACGCGCATCGCCGAGACGTGCTCCGAGGCGAGGAGGACGCGCTTCGCCGGCTTCCACGCGTTCAACCCGGTCCCGCAGATGAAGCTCGTGCGTCGCCGCCGTTCCTCCTCTTGGTCAGGGCACTCTCCTTGAGCGCGCGCTGACCTGGACCTGCTGGATGCCCGTGCGCAGGTTGAGGTCATCTCGACGGAGAAGACGCTGCCCGAGGTGACGACGGCGCTCCTCGACCTGTGCAAGCGCATGAAGAAGGTGCCCGTCCAGTGCGCCGACACGCCCGGGTGCGTCCCTCTTCCTCTCTCTCTCTCTCTCCGGCTGCCTGTTCCCTTAGTCAGCCACTGACGCTCACGTGCGGCAACAGCTTCATCGTCAACCGCCTGCTCGTGCCGTACCTCCTCGAGGCGATCCGCATGGTCGAGCGAGGAGAGGCGACGCCCGAGGACATCGACACGGCCATGAAGCTCGGCGCCGGCGTCCCTATGGGTGCGTGACGCCGATCTTACCCTCGAGGAGCGCAGGAGCGCGCGCACTGACTCTCCTCTCCACGCGTTCGTACTCGCGCAGGCCCGCTCGAGCTCTCGGACGTGCGTCCCCCTCTCTCTCCCTCTCCTGCCTCGCGCTCCCGCTCACTCGCTCGCCCCCTCGTCCACCGCTCGCAGTTTGTCGGCCTCGACACGCTGTCGCACATCGCATCGGGCTGGCGCGCCGAGCGCGTCTCGACGGGCGAGATCGACGCCAAGCAGGTCGAGGAGGTCGGCTTGCTCGAGAAGCTTGTCGGCGAGGGCAAGAAGGGGCGGAAGAGCGGGCAGGGCTTGTTCGACTGTGCGTCGACCTGGTCCTCGTCTCTCAGAGCTGGCCCTGCTGTCTTGCGCGGACGGCGGCGTTGGCTTTTGGTGCTCGGCCTGTTGCTGACTCTCGCTCCCTCTCTCGCCTCGCAGACTCGGACAAGTAGGGTCGCCGTGCGCCTCTCCGTCCTCCTCATCTCTGTACAACCTGTCTCGCGACGAACGAGGCCGGGAACTTTGCAGTGCAGCCGTCGTTTTGCCTTCTCCTGCGCGAGGCGGCCGCCGGCACGCTTCGCTCGCCGCCATGTTTTTCGTCCTCTCGCTCGGCTTCACTGTGAGTGTATTAGAGAGCTGTAGAGCTAGAAACGGGCCGTCCTAGCGATGTTTAGTCGTCGTCGAGTCGGCCAGCTAGCTCTCATCGGGGTCGACTCGCTCTCCCTCCTTGTTCTTGCGCCTCGCCTCGACCACCGCCGCGAGAATGGCTCCAGCCGCCTTCGCAGCATCGCTGGCGCAGCTCACGGGCCTCGACAGGTGCGCCCCGCTTGTCCTCGTCGTGCGCCACCTCGCTCCGTCGTCCTGACCTGACGACAACTCTCCACCTTCTCTCCTGCAGCGACACGGCCAAAGAGCAGCTCTTGCCTCACCTCGACTCGCTCCAGAGCCAGTCGGAAGTGCGCAACTACCTCGATGTGCGTCCTCTCTCGCTCCCTCTCCTCCCCACCTCCTCGCCTCGCCTCCCACCTGCTGACTCTCGACGCCCCTCGCACAGTCGCTCCTCGCACCTGGTCCCGCCGCACAGTCCTTCATCGCCTCCTACCTCGCCTACCGCTTCCCCTCCGCGCCAGCCGCCTCGACCACCGCCGCCGCCGCCCCCGCCGCGAGCGGCACCTCGTCCTGGGCGAGTACGCCCGCGAGCTCGCGCGCACCAAGCCCGTTCGGCGCCCCCAGCGGCGCCCGCCCGTACAGCAAGCCGCGCAACGACGGCGCGCCGGCTGGGCGGGCGCCGAGCGTCCCGCGCGCGCCCGTCGCAGGAGGCGTGCAGGTGCGGATGGCGCCGCCGCCGGCGCCGAGGGCGCTCTCGGGGGGTGCGCAGGGCGGCAAGGGCAAGGGCAAGGGCAAGGAGGAGCCCGAGCCGGAGCTTGAGCTGTCGGAGGAGGCGGTCAAGGAGCTGCTCGAGATCGGGCGGGAGCTCAAGGCGTTTGACGCGAGGGCGGCGGAGAAGGCCAAGCGGAGCTGCTTCTGCCAAGGTGCGTTCTTCTTTCCTTCCTCTCGCACTTTTCTAAGTGCAAGGAGCCACGAGCTGACCGTCATCCGCCCCTCTCGCTCGCAGCCCGCCAGCACCCGCTCTCGCCCTACATTCCCCTCTGCCCGTCCTGCGCCCTCGTCCTCTGCACGCTCAACAGCCCCGCCCTGCGCTGCCCTTCGTGCTCGCACTTCCCGCTCCTCTCGTCGGCTACGACGGCGTCGCACATCGCCGCGCTCCAGTCGCGCCGCGAGGACCTCGTCGCGCGCGAGAAGCGGCGCGCGGCCGCAGCCCGGGAGCAGGACGCGCGCGAGCGCGCCGCGATCCGGTTCCCGACGCTCGGCATGGACATGGACGGGATCCGGCGCGCGGCCGAGCAGGCGCAGCGGAGCTACGCCGGGCACGCCGGCGGCGGGAGCGGGCTCGCCGAGCGGATCGAGCGCACGTTCGAGGAGCGCGCGGCGGCGAGCGCGAGGGAGCAGCAGCTGGGCAAGGCGCGCGGTGGGGCGGCGGCCCAGGGCGGCGCGGGCGGGAGGGTCCTGCGGCTCGACGGCAAGACGGGCAAGGTCAAGGTCCAGACCAAGGTGGTCCGCCCGGCGGCCAAGGGCAAGGGCTCAGTCGTCGCCGAGGAGACGACGGGCGTCATCGCGCCCGACGAGCACGACGACGGGCTCGTGCCCTTCGTCGACGAGGACGACGACGGCGTCCGAGGCGAGCCGGCCCTGCGCTCGCGCAAGGGCGACGACCTCGCGCGCCTGTCGCGCCCGAGCGCCAAGGACGGGCGCGTCTTCGTCAACGTGACGCTCGACGAGGCGGACCGGCCGATCTGGGCCGCGCAGGACGATGCGTTCATCAACGGCGGCGGCGAGGACGACGACGAGGCGACGCTCGAGGGCGGCGCGGCGCCGTCCGCTTTCGTTCAGCCCGCTCGCCCGGCCGTACCAGGTGCGCCTGCGCCGAAGGAGGAGACCAAGGGCAAGAGGCGGCGCGGCGGCAAGGGTGCAGGCAAGGCGGCGGGCGGATCGTGGGCGGCGGCAGCGTAGACGGTGTCCGCAACCCGCATCCACTTTCCGCCCTTGCGCCCCGTTGACGATTCTCGTGAGTAGCTGAGAGACGCAACGACAAGCAGTAAGCACCATCGGTAACTGTTCCTGTGAGCCGTGCCTTCATCACCGGCTCGCCACCTTCATCGCCGCGGCTCTCGCTCGCTCCTACCACAAGCTCGCTCTTTCGACATGGCCTTCCGAGCCTCGACCCGCCTTCTCGCCGCAGGCATCCAAGGACTGTCGCCCAACGCGACCGCCGAGCTCGCCGCCGAGCTCCTCCCGCCTCTCCCCCTCTACCGCCGGCTCCTGCGAGTCCACCGCAAGGTCCTCCCCGCCGAGCTGCGCGTCTTCGGCGACGACTACGTCAAGGTGCGTTCGATCTCTTCCTTCTCCCACAGCTGCCAAGAGCGAGTGCTGACCTCTCGATCACCACCTTCCCCCGGACAGGCCGAGTTCCGCCGCACGCGCTCGACCGACAACCCGCTGCACATCGTCGGCTTCCTCTCCGAGTGGAAGAAGTACCTCGACTACCACGAGGCGCAGCTGCCCGGCGCGGCGGCGCAGGGCGGCGCGACGGCCGAGGTCGAGGAGGCGGTGCGCAGGGAGCGGGTCGATGAGATGAGCAGGGCAAAGCCGGGCAAGGCGCTCGACCCGAGCATCCTCGAGACGGTGCGTTCCTGCTCTCTCTGCTGTCCTCATCGACCCCAGCCGCGCCGACGAGCTGACCCTCTCCTTCCCCTCCTCCTCCCTACCCCACCTTCCATCGCCTCTGCCCCTCTCTCCTCTGCCGCTCGCCCGACCTCGACGACCCAACAGCTCTCGGCCGACCAGATCGGTCAGCTCTACGAGCTCTTCTCGGCGACCAAGGACGTCTACCTCTCGCCCGAGGAGCTCGAGCAGAAGCTCGCCGCCGAGGGGCACGGCCAGGAGGGCATCCCGGCAGGGTCGGTGCTGCCCGATCTCGGGCAGGCGACGCGGATAGGCGGCGACGGAACGGGAGAGGGCGAGGGCGACAAGCGGTAGCAGGGCTGTCGTGCACGAGCCTTTTCCCGCAGCCTCTTTCGCTTTGCCGAGCTCGAGCAGCTCTCGAGAGCCTCGACTGCGACGACGAGAGCACACAGAGAGGACCTTGCGCAGACAGATAGCGCGCCGCTACAGAAAGAGAACCCGCTCGCCGCTCTAGCTAGAAAAGCATGTATCCTCGGCCGAGCGCGACCTTTGTCGCCGGCGGCACGGTGCAGTGAACGCCGTCGGCCTCGACCTGCGAGCGTGGCGCATCAAGGAGTCAGCCTTCATGCTGAGTGTCAAGGCGGCGAGTAGCTGTCGACGTCGACGAGCGAGCGCAAGAGCGAGCGTAAAGACGAGACGCACCCTGTAGCTCTCCGGGTCGATCTTCATCTTGGGCGTCGCCGTGTTGTTCTTCATGTCGCGCTTCGAGATGCTGCGGCAGTTCTTGACGGCCTCGACCCGCTTCGAGAGGCCGTACGACGCGATCGTGCCTGCGGTCGAGCGAGAGAGAGGGCGAGAGGAAGAGAGTGGAGGAGAGCGCGACGGCGTCAGCCCAGTGCACGGCGGGGCGAGCGCAAGCGCGCTCGAGTCGACGAGCTGACGAAGCTCGCCGAAAGCGCCCGCCGCTGAGCCGGTCTCGGCGCAGGAAAAGGGTGAAGGACGCACCCGTGTCGATCGAGAGCTGCGAGACGAACAGCATCGAGTTCATGGCCGCAGCCTTGGGGTGCGAGCCCCACATCGGCCGACCGATGACGGGCTGGACCGTCGGGATGCTCTGCGGGCACGAGTCGGAGCAGGGAGGGAGGGAGTCAGTTTGGGAAGGCCGAGTGGGGTCGACGCGCGAGGGAGGTCACGCACGGCATTGGCGTCGCCCATCTGCATACACAAGATCTCAGTCAGCATGTACTTGCTCGAGCTTCTGCTCGGGTGGAGCGAGAGCGAGAAAGACAGAGAGAGCACGCACGTTGGCCCACGCAATGACGCCGCCCTTGATGATCGTCTCGGGCCGCACGCCAAAGTTGTGCGGCTTCCACAAGACGAGGTCGGCAAGCTTGCCGACGGCGACGTCGCCGACGAGGTGCGAGATGCCGTGCGTGATGGCCGGGTTGATCGTGTATTTGGCGATGTAGCGCTGCACGGTGCACGAGGTCGGGCGAGGAGCGAGTCAGCCGAGGACAAGGCGTCGACAAACCGCACCGACCACGGCATGAAGCTGCAGGCGGGCGGATGTGGCTCGAGCAGACGACCGAGACGCACCTTGACCCTCTCATTGTCGACGCCCTCCCTCGTCTCCTCGCCGAGCGCGCCGACGCACTCCTTCATCTTGCTCGCCGTGCGCCACGTGCGCGACACGACCTCGCCGATGCGGCCCATGGCCTGCGCGTCGGACGAGATGATCGAGATGGCGCCCGAGTCCTGCAGGACGTCCTCGGCCGCGACCGTCTCGGCGCGGATGCGCGACTCGGCGAAGGCGACATCCTCGGCTGCGGGCACAGGATGAGGCGTGAGTGACGAGGAAAGCGGGCGAGGGCGAGAGGAGAGAGAGGACGCACGGATCGACCGGTCGAGGTGGTGGCAGACCATGAGCATCTGCGCGCGCGAGGAGGTCGTCAGTCGCTCGCCAACAGAAGTGCTCGTGCGCGCACGAGGTAAGGAGGGAGAGGAAGTTCACGTCGAGGTGCTCGTCGAGCGTGTTGACGGCGTAGGGGCGAGTCGGGTTGGTCGAGCTCGGGAGGACGTTCTCGAGCTCGCAGACCTGGATGATATCTGCGGCGGCCGTGCGTCAGCTACAGGCTCATGCTTACCGTCGCCGTGAGCAGGACGAGCGAGCTCACCAGGTGCGTGACCGCCTCTGCGAGGGGTTCGAGCGTCAGCGAAGGTCTCGGCGAGCGAGGGAGGGACGACGAGCGGGCACGGTGGACGCACCCTGCTCCCTCGGTGTGGTACGTGTGGATCGTGCGGCCCTTGAACGCGCCGATCGTGTCCTCGACGAAGCCGGCCTCGTTGAGCGTGTCCGAGTGGATGTTGACTTGGACGTCGAACCGGTCGCCGATGTCGAGCGCGGCGTCGATGGCGGCAGGCGAGGTGCCCCAGTCCTGCAGGAGCGTGTGCGTCAGGAGCGCGCCGATCTGCATCCCGCCTCAGCGAGAAGAGGGGCCACGAGGCCGTGTAGGAGAGAGAGAGAGAGAGCCGCCGACGCACCTCGTGCAGCTTGAGCCCAGCAGCGCCGAAGCGGACCTGGTCCTCGAGGCCCTTGGGCCCGCTGTCGTTGCCCTTGCCCGTGAAGAGGAAGTTGAGCGGCATGCCGTCCGACGCGGCCATCATCGTGTGCATGTAGGTCTGCGACGGCGTGCAGGTCGTCGCGCACGAGCCAGCCGAGGGACCGGTGCCGCCGCCGATGACGGTCGTCTGCGCGCAGAGTTCAAGGGCGTCAGCTCCGTACCATCCACGTACTCGGCTCGAGCGCGAGCGCATGAAAGCGCAGGTGCAGGCGGAGAGCGAGAGGGGAGGGAGCTGACGCACGATGCCGCTCGCGAGCGCCTCGGTGCAGCTCTGCGGGCAGATGTAGTGCACTGCGGGACGAGGAGAGGATCATCAGCAGCTTGCACGCCGTTCTCGAGCTCGACGAGAAGGGGAGGCGGAGGAGGAGGACGAGGGGACGCACCGTGCGCGTCGATGGCGCCCGCCGTGAGGATGAGCTTCTCGCCCGCGATGACCTCGGTGTTGACACCGACGACCATGCCGTCGGTGATGCCCTCCATGACGTCCGGGTTGCCGCCCTTGCCGATGCCGACGATGTTGCCCTTCTTCAGCCCAACGTCGGCCTGCGAGCGAGAAGGTCCGTGCGTCTGCGTCAGCTCTTTCTCCGACTGCGAGAGGGACGAGGAGGGTGCAGGAGGACGACGAGCGCACCTTGTAGATGCCGTTCCAATCGATGATGAGCGCGTTGGTGATGATGCAGTCGAGCGTCGCCGAGTCGGGCTGGTTCGCCATCTGGCCCATCCCCTCGCGGATGACCTTGCCTGCGAGCGTGCAGGGAAGCATAAGTGGAGGCCCTCTTCCGCGCGCTTTTATCGAGAGCCCTCGCAGAGCGACGACCTTTGAGTCGGGCGAGGAGAGAGACACGCACCGCCGCCGAACTTGCACTCGTCGCCGTACACCGTCTCGTCGCGCTCAATCTCGACCCACAGCTCCGTGTCGCCGAGCCTGAGCCGGTCCCCGACCGTCGGGCCGTACATGCTCGCGTAGCTCTCGCGGCTGAGCTCGTAGGGCGGGATGCGCGCCGGGTCGGACGAAGCGATGGCGGATGGCTCGGGCGAGTGCGAGAAGCCGAGCGAGATGAGGCGCGAGAGGGCTTTGGACGAGAGCGAGAGGTCCGAGAAGTCCTTGTTGAAGCGGGTGTTGAGGAGGAGGTTGCCGCCTGCAAGCGCGTTCGAGGGAGAGGAGGGGAGGCGAGGGGAGGGGAGGGGAGGGAGGAAGCGTCAGCGTTCGGCTCAGCGCAGCGCGTGGAACCCAAGGCGACGGCGCGACGCACCCGAAACGACCTGGTTGCCGGCAATTTGGACGAGCGTGACGGTCTTGGTGTCGCCCGGCTCGAACCGGACGGCCGTGCCCGCAGCGATGTCGAGCCGCTTGAAGAAGGCCTTCTCGCGGTCGAACGCCATGGCGCGGTTCACCTCGCTGAAGTGGAAGTGCGAGCCGACCTGTGCATCGGTTGCGCAACCTCACTCAGCACGCCGCTCGGTGAGGAGCTAACGAACCGAGAGGGCGAACGGCGAACGCACCTGGATGGGCCTGTCGCCGGTGTTGGTGACCTTGAGCTTGACGCGCTCGCGGCCCTCGTTGATCCGGATCATCTCCTTGCGCAGGACGAGCGCGCCGGGGAGCTCCTCGTCCGAGAGGCCGACCGGCTCGTCGCTGCCCTTGGGGAAGACGCCGTCGGTCGGGAGCGGGAGGAACGAGCCGTAGAGGGCGAGCGTGAGGTTGTCGTCGACCGAGGCGCTGCAGATCGGGTCGTGGACGGTGACGAGGAAGACGCCATCGGGAAAGGCGCCCTCGACTTGAAGCTCGTGGAGGAGGGCGGGAACGTGCTGCGAGCGGAAGCGCAGAGTGAGCTGGGCTCTCGCATTGAGCGGGTCGGCGATGGGACGTACCGGTTGGACGTGAACACGACCGAGAATCTTCTTGCCTGCAGGAGGAGGGAGCAGGAGGAGCGTCAGCCGCCTGCGCCGTGAGCGCTGCAGGGAGGTGGACGTTGTCGAGCGGGGAGGGGGACCATGCGCCGAGCAGGCCCTATCGCGCTCTACAGTAGACCCTCCAGGGCTCGACGAAGGGTGTGCACGACCCCTCGCTCGTCGATCCCATGCCGCTGAGCATATCGCCGCCCCGCCCGCTTCGCCCGTCCTGCTCCTGATCTCGTCGAACGCCCCAGGCCAAGGAATGCCGCCGCTTGTACCGATCAAGAGAGAGCTGAGAGACGCACCGATGCTCATGAGTTCTGCAACCGAGTGGTTGCCATCGCGGATGAGCTCGTGGAGGACTGCGCAGATGAGGCCGGTGGCCTCGGCGACATTGAGGCGGAGGCCGCGGGCGAGGCGCTTCTGGGCGAGGGTGCCGACCTGCGAGATGACGAGCTTGTCGATCTCGCGCGGCAGGAGGTGCATCGTTGCGCTGGGCGAGTCGAGGGCGAAGTCGGGAGAGGGTGGGGAGGAGAGGACGGGCGGAGCGAGGGCGGCGGCGTGGCGTGCGCCCGGGTGGTTCGAGGGCGGTAAGAGACCTTGCGCGTAGGCTTGGTGCGCTCGGTCCTGCTTCTGGTCGCTGGAGGAGCGAGGGGGCGAGGACGACCTGGTCGGCGAGGCTCTATCCCCGCTCGCACTCCTTCACCTCGTCCGACAACCTCGCCAGCGCTCAGCGACGAGCTCAGCCTGCTCAGAACCAGCTCTACGACCGGCACTCCTGTCTACGCTCCGCCGCGACCTCAACTCGTCGAGGACCCCCCCTCGCCGCTCCTCATCTCTCGGCGACCCGCAAGCTTCACCAACCGCCTCAGGGCTGCGTGCAGCTCGCGCACGTCAGTCTACACAGCACTCGACGTCGACCGCGCCCCACCGCCAACATGGCCGAGGCCGCCGCTCCCCCCTCATCCTCGTCGACCTCGGACCCGCTCCCCGAGTCCATCTTCGCCCCCGACCGACTCGTCAAGCGCGGCTGGTGCACAGTCGCCAACGACAAGAAGCGTGCACCCGCCCCGCACAAGCTCTACTACGAGCTCCACGGCGAGGACAAGCCGTCGAGCCACCGCCTAGTCTTCGTCATGGGCCTCAACAACTCGTCGTTCGTGCGTCGCCTGTCCTCCCTCTCTGCGGCTCTCGAGCACAGCTGCACGAAGCTGACTCTCTCTTCTGTCCTCTCGCAGGCTTGGCACCACCAGGTGTCGCACTTTGCCGCCCTCCCCGGGTACGCCGTCCTCGTCTTCGACAACCGCGGCGTCGGCTGGTCCGACACGCCGCCGAGCCTCTACTCGACGTCCGAGATGGCCAAGGACGTCCAGGAGCTGCTCGACTACGTCGGCTGGACCGAGGACAGGTCGCTCAACGTCGTCGGCGTCTCGATGGGCGGCATGCTCGCGCAGGAGCTCGTGAGTCTTTGCCTCGCCCGTCTCTGAGATCTGCTCCTGCTCGTGCAGGAGCAGACCTCTGCGAGGCTGTGGAACTGACTTGCTATTCGTGCGCGCAGGCCCTCCTCATCCCGAACCGCATCCGCACCCTCCTCCTCACCTCGACCCACTCCGGCTCGCGCTTCACCCTCCCCTCTTGGAAGGCGGCGAGCATGTTTCTTCGCCTCAGCTCGGGCACGATGCGCACGCCCGCCGCGCAGATCGAGCTCGTCACCAACACGCTGTTCCCCGAAGCGTGGCTCGAGGAGGAGGTGCGCGAGGAGGGCGAGTTCAAGGGCAAGAAGCGCAGGGAGCAGGTCGAGGCGGTGCGTCTCTCGATCTTTCGGACGTGCTCGAGACATCGCTTTGGAGCTGACCCCGACTCGCACCCGCTCGCAGGACTTCTTGCGGCGCTACAACATCGGTCGTCGACAAACGCCGCGAGGCCAACTTGGACAGATGGCGGCCGTCCTGTGCGTCGCTCTTCCTCTCTCTCTCTCTCTTTCCTTATGTGTCTGCACGAGCGCCGCTGACGAGCGCCCCCTGCAGCAAGCACCGTGTCTCGACCGACCGCCTCGCCCAGCTCGCCTCGTCCATCCCGCACGTCGCCATCATCCACGGCACCGACGACAACCTCATCCACGTCGACCGGGCTCACGAGCTGCACAAGGACCTGCCGGTGCGCATCTCCTCTCTGCTCTGCAGCGTTGGAACGGCGGCAAGGTAGCTGACCTCGTCCTCAACCCCTCTCGTTCCTGCAGGGCTCGCGCCTCAAGGTCATCGAGAACGCCGGGCACGCCCTGCCGAGCCAGATCAAGGACGACTACAATGCGTGGATCCAGGAGCACGTCGAGCGGGAGGGCTGAGCGAGTGCGTCCACCTTCTCCTCGTCGCCGGCGCACGGTCCTCGAGGAGGAGGCTCACGCTCCTCGTCTGCAGGTTGACGAGGCGCTGTACACACCGGTCCGTCTGCAACGAGATCAAGCTGTTGTCGCTGTTCCTCCTCGGCATCGTCGTTCTCCGAGACACGGCGTCGCCCTCGGCCCCACCTCCTCCTCGGAGATCATCTCGCTCCTCGCGTCGCTTCGCCGCCAGCACTCGCCAAGCCGTCCTTCGACCTCTTCCTCCCTCTCTCGCACCCTCTCGACACGCACAAGAGCGACCGATGGCGCCCACCCTCCCCGCCGAGCTCATCCTCGAGACCATCCTCCTCTCACTCGACCCAGCGCCGACGACGCCTCACAGCCTCAGCAGCTCGCCTTCGCCGTCCTCCTCCAGCTCGACCGACCCTCGTATCGACGTCGACGACCCGCTCACCGCAACCGCGCCCTTCGCCGCCCCGCCGTCGCCCAAGGCCGTCCTGCGCTCGTACACCCTCACGAGCCGCACCTTCCGCTCCCTCGCCCAGCCCCTCCTCTTCCGGCACCCCGTCCTTCCCTCGCCCGCATCCCTGCGCACCTTCCTTGCCGCCGTCGAGGACCGGGACCAGGGCGCGCGCCTGGGAGAGGCGGTGCGCAGCCTGACGGTTGGGAGCGCGAGCGAGGCGCACGGCGTCGCGCACTTCGGCGCAAGTGGGTGGGGCGGTGCAGCGATGGAGCTATGTAGGGTTGCACGAGCGTGTGGGAATGTGCGGGAGCTCACGCTCAGGGGCGTCGAGCGGGTGCAGCTGGACGACTTGGCCGAGATGCGCCGTGAGCACCCCTTTCCTCCTCTCTGCGCCGCCAAGCTGGCTCCAGCTGACTCCTCGTCTGTCTCGATGCAGACCTCAAGATCCTCATGCTCGACGGCACCTCGCTCGCCCCGGCGAGGCATCGTCGGCAGGCGCTCGCCCTCTCGGTCACGGACCTCGCCCTCGTCAACTGCCGCCTCTCGCCCTCTTCCCTCCGGCCCGCCCACTTCCCGAGCCTCAGAACGCTCCGCCTCGTCGTACCTGGCGCCACTCGAGCAGCGCCCGACGACCTCGTCGACTTTCTCCGAGGCGTCGCGCCGCAGCTGCGCTCTTTCTCGATCCACGACCAGGCGGCGCACGAGCCCGTCACGAGCGAGGCACTTGTCGATCCCGACATGCTCCACAGCATCTACGACGCCTTCCCGCACCTTGTCTCCCTCGTCCACCTCGACGTCGTCAACGCCCTTCCGACGCACGCCCTCTCGCTCCTCCCCCTCACGACCCTCTTCTTCATCCGCACCATCTCCCTCTCCCTCGACGGCCTCCTCGCAAGCGGCGCCGCGCGCAAGCAGCTCCGCTGGGTGCCCCTCGCCGACTCGCTCCTGCGCGACGCCCTCGCCGCGCTGCGCATCCTCCTCTTCCCGCCCGCGGCGCTCTTCCCCTACAAGTGCGCCCTCGCCGACGACCCGGCGGCGCTTCCCGAGTGGGTGCGCGTGCTGCAGCGCAGCGAGGCGCTCGAGCGCGTCGTGCTCCCGGCGAGGACGTTCGAGGACGGGCTCGGCGAGATGGTGCGCGAGCTCGAGGGGGAGCTCGAGCGCTGGGGGCGGCGGGTCGCGCTCGTCGAGGGCGGCGCACAGGCCGACTCGCGCAGCGAGAGAGTGTCGGCGGGGAGCCGGTGCAGGCGCGAGGTCCGGGCGGGCGAGCGGCGGGAGTGCGAGGGGCGCAGGATGGGCGAGCGCTCCTTCTGAGGGCGGACGCGCAGTGCGTTGAGCGGCGGCGCGCCGAGCTGTAACACTGGGCTCTTGCGCTGTATCAGCGGACGGCGTTGCCTGTGCTTTGCGAGCTGCGAGTCGATAGCGAGAGAGCCGCTCCCGGTCCTCCTGCTCGTGCTGCACTCTCTTAGCCCAAAGGCCGACGCTGAGAACTCCGAGGCACGTATGATAGCACCAGACACGCTCGCATACAACCTGCACGCCTGCTAATCGAGAGGAAGCAACTTGCTGCTTCGCCGCCGGCCGGCTCGCCCGCGAACAACGTCGCTCCGCCGCTATCTTGGCCCACGTCGCTCAGCGTCGCTTGCTGCCATGTCCTTCCAGCTTACCGACGCACAGAAGAGCCAGGTACGCTCTCGCCATCCCTCCCAGTCCCCGCTCGCCCTTCCTCCTCCCCCACTATCGGCGTGCGGTGATGAGCAGTCGTAGGCAGCGTCAAGGCGGTGGGCCGGCTTGTGCGGCGGCTCTGCGCAGAACGAAAGGCTCGTGTGCGCAGCTCGCATCCGCCGCTGGGTCTCTGGGGGCCGCTGCACGCGAGAGGACTGCACCTCCACCCGCTCGTCCGGCTCGAGCTGACGTTCTTCCTCGCCGCGCAGTTCGAGGCCGATGGATACCTCGTCATCCGCGACTTCTTCAGCAAGCAGCAAGCTGGCAAGCTGCTCGAGACGAGCCAGCGCTTGCTGCGCGACTTCGACATCGTGCGTCCGCCTCTTCCTCCGCCCCGTCTCCTCCTCCTCCTCCTCCTCCTCCTCAGGCTCCCTCTCCTCCCCTTCGTTCTTCCTTCGAGCTGACCCTGTACCTTCTTCTCGCGCAGAACGATCACCCTATGACGCAGTTCGTCGGCACCGCCGAGGCGTCGTCCAAGAAGCACGTCGGCGACGCCTACTTCCTCGAATCGGGCGACAAGATCCGCTTCTTCTTTGAGCCGGCAGCATTCGGCGACGACGGCCAGCTCAACCGCCCCAAGGAGCTCTC
>Ga0308169_10002648_pt1 | contig 18248 bp, 19 predicted proteins | sample PhyBR1_2_FD_202139 | JGI IMG/M metagenome (GOLD analysis project Ga0308169, IMG submission 202139) | Phyllosphere microbial communities from UC Gill Tract Community Farm, Albany, California, United States - DLSLSB.R1 | ecosystem: Host-associated > Plants > Phyllosphere > Unclassified | place...
ACGTAGGTCGATGGCGTCGCGATCGCCACCAGCGGCAGGATCACGTCGCACTTCTTGACGTGGTACTCGACCCATTCCTTGTTGATGGTGATGTCGCCTTCGAAGAAATGCATGCGCGGATGCTGGAGCAGGTCCTGGAGACGCTCGCATTGCATGTCCATGCCGTAGACTTCCCAGTCGGTGGTCTCGAGGATGCGCTTGGACAGGTGGTGACCGATGAAGCCGTTGACGCCGAGGATGAGGACTTTTTTCATGTGCTTGTGCGAAGACGTTATTGTGCCTGTGCCAGCAGGGACTGCAGCTCGGCCGGCGCGATGCGCACGCCATCGGCCAGCAGGCTGTGGATCGCCAGCGCGCGGCCATCGCCGCACACGCCGACGATGGCATTATCCACGACCGCCAGTCCGGGTGGCAAACCGCCGATCGCGTCCGCGCGCGCACCGCGGTACGGGCGCGCACGCTCGATCACGAAGCGGCGTGCGCCGACGTCGGTAAAGGCGCCGGGGTAGGGCGGGGCCACCGCGCGGTGCAGGTTGTAGACGGCGTCGGCCGGCTGGCGCCAGTCGATGCGGCCGTCCTCAGGCTTGCGTCCGCCGAAGTAGCTGCCCTGGGCCAGGTCGTTCGGGATGCGCGGTGCGCTGCCGGCCAGCAGTGCCGGCAGCACGCCGTACAGCGCCAGCTCGGCCGCCACCGTCACCTTGCCGAACACCTCGAAGGCGGTATCGTCGGGCAGGATCGGCACCGCCTGCTGTGCCACGATGGCGCCGGCGTCCGGCTTGACGGTCATCTCGTGCAGCGTGGCGCCGATTTCGGTGGCGCCGTGCAGCACCGCCCAGTTCACCGGCGCGCGCCCGCGGAAGCGCGGCAGCAGCGATCCGTGCATGTTGTAGGCCGGGGCCACGTCCAGGATCGCCTGCGGCAGCATGTGGCGGTAGTAGAAGCTGAACATCAGGTCCGGCTGCACCGCCGCGATCCGGGCCAGCAGATCGGGCGACTTCGGATCGTCCGGGGTAATGTAGGGAATGCCTTCGGTCTCGCAGACGGACACGACGGATTCGAACCAGATGTTCTCGCTGGCGCTGTCCTGGTGGGTGACGACCAGGGCGACGTCGACGCCGCCGGCGAGCAGGACTTTCAGGCAGCGGACGCCGACGTTGTGGTAGGCGAAGACGACTGCGCGTTTTTGGGTGGTGTTCATATGAGTAATAGGTTAGCTCGTCGTCCCCGCGCAGGCGGGAATCCATGCCGCGTATCCGAAGTCGAATACGCGAACCGGGCAGCACCTTTCCGGCGTCGGTGCCTCGGCAGGGTTCCCGCTTTCGCGGGAACGACGGTAAATCTGGCGATCACTAAGCTGTAAAGCGAAGCTGTGAAGCGCGAAGCTGTGAAGCGCGAAGCTGTGAAAGCGGAAGCTGCCGAGCGCTCAGCGCGCAACCCGCCGCTTCTCGATGCCCTCGGCCTCGGCGCGTTCGCCCGGCATTCCCTGCAGGATGGTGGCCACCACGTAGCGCGGCCGTGCCCGCACCTGCTGGTAGATGCGCCCGACGTATTCGCCGACCAGGCCGATGCCGAACAGGATCACGCCCATGAAGAAGAAGGCGATCGCGAACAGCGTGAACACGCCGTCGGCCTCGGAACCGACGATGAGGCGGCGCACCAGCAGCACCGCCACCAGCAGTCCCGACAGCAGCGACAGCACCATGCCCAGCAGCGAGAAGAACTGCAGCGGCACCAGCGAGAAGCCGGTCATCAGGTCGAAGTTCAGGCGGATCAGGCTGTACAGCGAATACTTCGATTCGCCGGCCGCGCGCTCCTCGTGCTCGACCACGATTTCGGTCGGACGGCGCGCGAATTTATAGGCCAGCGCCGGCACGAAGGTGTTCACCTCGCCGCACTGGTTGACCAGGTCGATCACGTTGCGGCCGTAGGCGCGCAGCATGTTGCCCTGGTCGGTGATGTGGATGTTGGTGATGCGCTCGCGCAGCCGGTTCATGGCCTTGGACGCGTAGGTCCGCCAGGCCGAGTCCTGGCGCTTGCGGCGGATCGAGCCGACGTAGTCGTAGCCCTCGCGCATCTTCGCGATCAGCTTGCCGATCTCTTCCGGCGGGTTCTGCAGGTCGGCGTCGAGCGTGATCACGATCTCGCCGCGGGTCTGCTCGAAGCCGGCCAGGATCGCCATGTGCTGGCCGTAGTTGCCGTTGAACAGCACCACGCGGGTGACGTCCGGGCGCATGCGGTACTGCTCGGCCAGGATCGCCACCGAATTGTCGCGGCTGCCGTCGTTGACGAACAGGATTTCGTAGGGCAGGCCCAGCTTGTCGAGCGCCGGGTACAGGCGCGCGAACAGGTTGGCCAGGCCGGCTTCCTCGTTGTATACCGGGATGACGACCGACACCTCCGGTTGGATGTCGAGCAGCGTCATTTTGCCGGCACCGCAGGCGTCAGGACGGCCTTCACGGCACTCACCGCGCGCTCGACGTCCGCCAGCGTCATCGCGTTGAACATCGGCAGCGTCACGGTCAGGCGCCCGATCTTCTCGGCGACCGGGAACATGCCTTCGCGGAAGCCGCGCTCGCGGTACAGCGTGAACAGGTGGATCGGCGCATAGTGGTAGCCGGTGCCGATGTTGTATTCCTTTTGCAGGCGCGTCATGAAGTCGGCGCGGGTGCCGGGACCGTTGTCGGGCAGGATGATCTGGAACAGGTGCCAGTTGCTGCTGCCGAAGGCCTCGACCGGCAGCTGGGCGCCGCTGTCCTTCTCGAAGTCGGGACCGAAGCAGTCGAAGTAGTGGCGCGCCAGCGCGGCGCGGTGGGCGGTGAGCGCTTCCAGGTGCTTCATCTGGCCCAGGCCGATGGCCGCCATGATGTCGCTCATGTTGTACTTGCCGCCGAGGACGTCGACGTCGATGCCGTCCACGCCGCTGCGGGTCACGCCCTGCAGCCGGTATTTCTCGGCCAGGCGCGCTTCTTCCGGGTTGTTCAGCACCAGACAGCCGCCTTCGCCGGTGGTCAGGTTCTTGTTGGCCTGGAAGCTGAACGAGACCAGGTCGCCGAAGGAACCGATGCGCTTGCCGTTCCAGGTCGAGCCCAGCGCCTGGGCCGCGTCCTCGACCACGCGCAGCTCATGCTTGTCGGCGATGGCGTACAGGCGGTCCATGTCGACCGGCAAGCCGGACAAGTAGACCGGGATGATGGCGCGCGTGCGCGGGGTGATCGCGGCTTCCAGCTTGTCCAGGTCGATGTTGCGGGTGACCGGGTCGATGTCGGCGAACACCGGGGTGGCGCCGACCTCGATGATCACGTTGGCGGTGGCCGGCCAGGAGATCGGGGTGGTGATCACTTCGTCGCCCGGCTTGACCCCGGCGATGCGCAGCGCGATCTCCATGGTGCAGGTGCCGGAATTGAAGGTGCGTACCGGGCGCCCGCCGAAATAGTCGGACAGCAGGGCCTCGAAGGCCTGGTTCTTGGGACCGGTGGTGATCCAGCCGGAGCGCAACACTTCACCGACGGCGGCGATGGTTTCCTCGTCGATGGTGGGCCGGGAAAATGGCAGGAAGGGCAGGGCGGACGGCTCGGCAGTCATGGTATATCTCTTGGGTAAGGTGCTCGGGGCAAATGCCGCGCAGTATGATCGCAGCGTTTTTATTATGAAAAACTTATTTATAAAAAACTTATAAACAGCTGAAACAGCCAGCCTGGCGGGCGATTGTAGCAGCAGCGCCAGTCAGGAACGCGCGAGCAAAACAACACCCAGGATGATCACGCCGATCGCGATCAAACGCTGTGGCGGCACCACTTCGCCCAGGAACATCCAGGCGCCGAAGGCGGACACCACGTAGCCGAGCGACAGCATCGGATAGGCAATGGTGACGTCGGTGCGCGACAGGCCGATGATCCAGACCACCACCGAGATACCGTAGCAGGCCAGGCCGCCGATGATCGGCGGCTGGGTGGCGATCTTGAGCAGGGTGCCGAACCAGTTGCTGGCGGTCAGGTGGATGGCGCCGCCCATGCCGTTGGTGCCGGCCTTGAGCAGCAGTTGGGCGGCGGCGTTGAGCAGCACGCCGGTCAGGATGAATGCGAAGGTAGCGAGGTTCATGGTAGTACGGGTGGATGGAAGAATCAGTTATTCACGAGTACGACGCGACGCGCGTCGCGGGCCACGATGCGCGCCGGCAGGCCTTGTGCGAGCAGGTCGGCGGCGACCTGGGGGCGGGCGATGGCGACGCTGCGCATGCCGGTCGCGGCGTCGCGCCGCCAGCGTTCGCGGAACAGCGGGATGGTGGCGATGGCCAGTTCCGGCTGCCGTTGCAGGCCGAATTCGAATTCGTCGAGGTAGTCGACCAGCGTGACCGGGCGCCCCAGGTAGAAGGTCAGCGATTGCTCGTAGGTACCGACCGAGTACACGCGGGTGGCCGGGTCGAGCGCGCCGGCGGCCTTCAGGGCCGGCAGCATGGCGCTGCCGGCGCGCACCGCGGACACCGGCTCGAAGCCGACCAGCAGCAGCTCGGTGCCGGCGAAGCCGGCGATGGCCAGCACCAGCACCGACAAATCGCGCACCATCTGGCGCGCGTACAGCATCGACAGCAGGCCGCCGACGAGCAGCACCAGGCCGGCCGCCAGCGCCCACGGCTGGTAGGCGGCGTACATCGCGCCCTCGCCGGGGTACTTGGCCAGGCGCTCCATGAAGGGCACGAAGGCGAGCAGGCCGGCGCCGAACAGCGCGGTGAGGCCGGCGGTCAGCATGCGGCTGCGCCGGGTGCCGACGTCGAGGTAGACCGCCACCAGCAGCGCCAGCGCCGGGAACACCGGCACGATGTAGCCCGGCAGCTTGGAATTCGACTTGGTGAAGAACAGGGTGATGAAGACCACCCAGATGAACAGCAGCAGGCGCGGGCGGAAACGCGCGCCGCGGCCCGCGTGGCTGCGTGCTGCGTCGACGTCAGCGTCCGGCGGCAGTGTGTCCTGGCGGCGCGCGCCCAGCGCCAGGCTTTGCGCCAGTACGCCGAGCCAGGGCAGGCTGCCGCCGGCGATCAGGGCGAAGAACAGCCACCACGGCGCCTCGCGGCGGTGCTCCTTGAGCAGGAAGCGCTCGAAGTGTTCGTGGATGAAGAAGAAATGCGGCTGCTCGGGGTTCGCGAGCGCGACCAGCACGAACCAGGGCGCGGCGATCAGGAAGAACAGCAGCAGCCCCTTGCCCAGGTGCAGGCGGGTCCAGATGGACAAATCGCGCGCGAAGGCCGTGTACAGCACCAGCACCGCGCCCGGCAGCACCAGGCCGATCAGGCCCTTGGACAGCACCGCCAGCGCCATCCCGGCCCAGCACAGCAGCATCCAGTTGCGTCGCTCGTCCGGGCCGGCATCGTCGCGCTGGGCGATCAGCAGGCTGCACAGGGCCAGCGCCATCATCGCCGACAGGCCCATGTCGAGCGAATTCGTCTGGCTGCAGGCGACCCAGTAGCACGAGGAGCCGAGCACCAGCGCGGCATAGAAGCCGATGCGGGCGCCGAACACGCGCCATCCGGCGATGGCGGTGACGACCACGCCCAGCAGGCCGCACAGGCCGGTCCACAGGCGCGCCTGCCACTCGCCGACGCCGAATGCAGCGAAGCTCAGCGCGTTCATCCAGGTCTGGAGCGGCGGCTTTTCGAAGTACTTGATGCCGTTCAGGCGCGTGGTGATCCAGTCGCCGCTGGCGAACATCTCGCGCGCCATTTCGGCGTAGCGGCCTTCGTCGGGCGGCACCAGGGTGCGCGCATCCAGTACCCAGAGCAGGACAAGGGCAAAAACGACCAGCAGGGACCCGTTCAGCGTCCGGTTCCGGTGCAGGTCGTTCATGCGGTGGCCTGGGCGCCGCTTTCCGGGGTATGAGTTTCGATGATGATGGCGAGCACGACCTTGCGGCCTTCGCCCATCAGGATGTTGTAGGTGCGGCAGGCGGCATGGCTGTCCATGCTCTCGACGCCGATGCGCATGGCCGACAGGCTGGCGACCAGGCGCGGATGCACGAAGCGCTGGCGCTCGCCGGTGCCGAGGACGACGACATCGGGTTTGTCGGCGGCGATCTGCTCGAAGTGGGCGGCGGTCAGGTCCTCGAAGCGGCTCACGCTCCAGGGACGCGGCGCCACTTCGGGCATCACCAGCACGCTGTAATCGAAGCGCTGGGCATTGATCTCGACACCGGCATGGTCGTAGCCGGTTACCGTCTGGTATTTTTCAGTGCTGCTGGTATGAAGCTTCATGGTGGAAAGCCGTCGGAAAGAAGCTGGCCGGGCCGGCCGGCGGTCGGATATTGTAACTGGTTTATCTGCCCCGTCCGTACCTTCCCCGGTTGCTTAATCCGGTTGTATTGGGCAGAATGGAATTTTTCGCATTGCAACAATGCGGGTGTGCGCGGGGCTTGCCCGCAGCATTTGGCCTATAGGTGATATTTTGCGACCGATTCTGAAATCCAACAAGCTCGATGACGTGTGCTACGAGATCCGCGGCCCGGCGCTCGACAAGGCACGCCAGATGGAAGACGATGGCCAGAAGATCATCAAGCTGAACATCGGCAACCTGGCCGTGTTCGGGTTCGACCCGCCCGACGAGATCGTGCAGGACATGATCCGCAACATGCACGGCGCCGCCGGCTACACCGATTCCAAGGGCATGTTCGCGCCGCGCAAGGCCGTCATGCACTACACCCAGGGCAAGAACATCGAAGGCGTCACGATCGACGACATCTACCTGGGCAACGGCGCCTCGGAACTGATCGTGATGGCGATGCAAGGCCTGCTGAACAGCGGCGACGAAGTGCTGGTGCCGGCACCCGACTACCCGCTGTGGACCGCCGCCGTCAGCCTGGCCGGCGGCAACCCGGTGCACTACATCTGCGACGAGCAGGCCGGCTGGATGCCGGACATCGACGACATGCGCAAGAAGATCACGCCGAACACGCGCGCGATCGTCGTCATCAACCCCAACAACCCGACCGGCGCGCTGTACTCGCGCGAGGTGCTGCTGGAGATCATCGAACTGGCGCGCCAGCACGGCCTGATCGTCTACGCCGACGAGATCTACGACAAGACCCTGTACGACGGCAACGAGCACATCTCGCTGGCCTCGCTGGCCGACGACGTGCTGTTCGTGACCCTGAACGGCCTGTCGAAGAACTACCGCTCGTGCGGCTACCGCGCCGGCTGGATGGTGGTGTCGGGCGAGAAGCGCCATGCCAAGGACTATATCGAAGGCCTGAACATGCTGGCCTCGATGCGCCTGTGCGCCAACGCGCCGGGCCAGTTCGCGATCCAGACCGCGCTCGGCGGCTACCAGAGCATCGCCGACCTGGTGGCGCCGGGCGGCCGCCTGACGCGCCAGCGCGACCTGGCGCACCAACTGTTGACCGATATTCCGGGTGTGTCCTGCGTCAAGCCAAAAGCGGCGCTGTACATGTTCCCGCGCCTCGACCCGAAGATCTATCCGATCGCGGACGACCAGCAATTTATCTGCGAGCTGCTGTCCGAGGAAAAAGTCCTGCTGGTGCAAGGCACCGGCTTCAACTGGCATACCCCGGATCACTTCCGGCTGGTATTCCTTCCCAATTCCGACGACCTGACCGACGCGTGCGGCCGCATCGCGCGCTTCCTCGACGGCTACCGGCGCCGCCATGCGCGCTGAGAAGACAGACAAATTATTTATATGAAACCCATCAAAGTTGGCCTGCTGGGCATCGGCACCGTCGGTGCCGGTACCTTCCACGTCCTCCAGCGCAACCAGGAAGACATCCGCCGCCGCGCCGGCCGCGGCATCGAAATCACGATGGTCGCCGCCCGCAACGTCGAACGCGCCCGCCGCATCATCGATGACAGCGACAGCGACAACGACTGCGAAGTGGTCGGCGACCCCTTCGCCGTGGTGAACCACCCGGACATCGACATCGTCGTCGAACTGATCGGCGGCTACGACCTGGCGCGCGAACTGGTGCTGCAGGCGATCGCCAACGGCAAGCACGTGGTCACCGCCAACAAGGCGCTGCTGGCCCAGCACGGCAACGAGATCTTCGCCGCCGCCCACGCGAAGGGCGTGATGGTGGCGTTCGAGGCGGCGGTCGCCGGCGGCGTGCCGATCATCAAGGCGCTGCGCGAAGGCCTGGCGGCCAACCGCATCGAATCGGTGGCCGGCATCATCAACGGCACCACCAACTTCATCCTGTCCGAAATGCGCGACAAGGGCCTGGACTTCGGCACCGTGCTGAAACAGGCCCAGGAACTGGGCTATGCCGAAGCCGACCCGACCTTCGACATCGAAGGCGTGGACGCCGCCCACAAGCTGACCATCATGGCCGCGATCGCGTTCGGCATCCCGATGCAGTTCGGCGGCGCCCACGTGGAAGGCATCAGCCAGCTGCAGGCGGTCGACCTGCGCTATGCCGAGCAGCTCGGCTACCGCATCAAGCTGCTGGGCATCACGCGCCGCAGCTTCGTCGACGGCAACGAAGGCATCGAGCTGCGCGTGCACCCGACCCTGATCCCGGCGGCGCGCCTGATCGCCAACGTCGAAGGCGCGATGAACGCGGTGCTGGTGAAGGCCGACGCCGTCGGCACCACGCTCTACTACGGCAAGGGCGCCGGCGCCGAACCGACCGCCTCCGCCGTCATTGCCGACCTGGTCGACGTGACCCGTTCGGCCACGGTCGATCCGTATTCGCGCGTGCCGCACCTGGCCTTCCATCCGGGCGAGCTGGCCGACGTGCCGATCCTGCCGATGGAAGCGATCCGCACCAGCTACTACCTGCGCGTGACCGTGCAGGACCAGCTGGGCGTGATGGCCGACCTGACCCGCATCCTGGCCGACGCCGGCATCTCGATCGACGCCGTGCTGCAGAAGGAGCCGGGGGAAAAGGCGCGCACCGACATCGTCATCATCACGCACCTGACCCGCGAAAAATACGTCAACGCCGCGATCGCGCGGATCGAGCAATTGGCGACGACCGTGGGCAAGGTGATCCGTATCCGCCTCGAAAGCCTCGGTTAACTTCTGCAGCGCCGCCTCGGCGGCATGCTCCAGTGCCCGAGGAATTCGTTGGCGAATTCGTCCACGCACAGGCGCGGCGCCCCCTCGCTGCGGTCGAGGGAGACGGTGGTAATGGCAAGCAGGTCGCGCTCGACCTGCTCGAACAGCGCCTCGCAGGCGCTGCGCTCTTGGGGGGAATGGTTAGTGGAATTCATGCGTAAATTCTACCCGCGCTGCAGTGCACAAGAGGCCTGTCCGGCATCCTGCTTGTAACCGCTCAAATCCGGCATCGTTTCACGGCAACGATGCTTATCTATCCGCAATGTGTGAGGCGCAACTAGTGGTGCCTGGTGGCATCTATCGATACCCATGGGACAGCGTAGTGCGCCCTGTGACCGGCGGTAGCGCGATCCGCGACCACGATTGATATATAGCAACATCCTATATCCATGCACATTGTTGTGCGGTAGATTACGCTTCTCCAACATTCAGAACACGACGCGAGAGCCACCGCATGAGCCACCCGAGCCACTCCAGCCAGTTTGCCCTGCTCACCCAGCGCCGCTTCGGCCCCTTCTTCTGGACCCAGTTCCTGGGCGCCTTCAACGACAACCTGTTCAAGACCGCGCTGATGGTGGTGCTCACCTACGACGCGCTGTCCTGGACCACGCTGGCTCCAAGCCTGCTGAACAACCTGATCCCGGGCCTGTTCATCCTGCCCTACGTGGTGCTGTCGGCCACCGCCGGCCAGGTCGCCGACAAGATCGAGAAGGGCCGCCTGGCACGCTTCGTCAAGCTGCTCGAGATCGGCATCATGGGCATCGCCGCCGCCGGCTGGCTGACGCACACGCTGTGGCTGCTGATCGCGGCGGTGGCCGGCATGGGCATCCATTCCACGCTGTTCGGCCCGGTCAAGTACGCCTACCTGCCACAGCACCTGCGTCCGGACGAGCTGGTCGGCGGCAACGGCGTGATCGAGATGGGCACCTTCGTCGGCATCCTGCTGGGCGAGGTGATGGGCGCGCTGCTGGCCGGCCACGGCGCCTGGGGCATCGAACTGGTGGCCGGCGGCACGCTGCTGGTCGCGTTGCTGGGCCTGGCGACCAGCTGGCGCATCCCGGCGTCGCCGGCACCGGCGCCGGACCTGGCCATCAGCGCCAACATCGTCAAGGAATCGGTGCGCAACCTGGCCTTTTCGCGCCAGAACCGCACCGTGTTCCTGTCGATGCTGGGCAATTCCTGGTTCTGGTTCTACGGCGCGCTGGTGCTGTCGCAATTCCCGCTGTTCGCCAAGGATTACCTGCACGGCGACCATAGCGTGTTCGTGCTGCTGCTGACGATCTTCTCCCTCGGCATCGGCACCGGCTCGCTGCTGTGCGAAAAACTGTCCGGCCGCAAGGTCGAGATCGGCCTGGTGCCCTTCGGTGCCATCGGCCTGTCCGTGTTCGGCATCGACCTGTACTTCGCCAGCCTGTCGTACACGAATACCGCCACCGTCGACGCGCTCGGCGTGCTGGCGCAAGCCGGCACGCTGCGCATCCTGGCCGACCTGCTGCTGCTGGGCGTGTTCGGCGGCCTGTTCATCGTGCCGCTGTTCGCGCTGATCCAGACCCGCTGCGACCCGGCGCACGTGTCGCGCACCATCGCCGGCATGAACATCCTGAACGCCCTCTTCATGGTGGCCGCCGCCGGCGTGGCGGTGCTGCTGATCGGCCAGGGTTTCACGATTCCGGAAATGTTCCTGGTCACCGCGCTGCTGAACGCCGTGGTCGCCATCTACATCTTCTCGCTGGTGCCGGAATTCCTGATGCGCTTCCTGGCCTGGCTGCTGATCCATACCATCCACCGCGTGTCCACCGTCGACGTCGAGCGCATCCCGGAAGAGGGCGCCGCGGTCCTGGTGTGCAACCACGTGTCGTATGTCGACGCCATCGTGATCATGGCCGCCAGCCCGCGCCCGATCCGCTTCGTGATGGACCACCGCATCTTCAGGACGCCGCTGCTGGGCTTCATCTTCCGCACCGCGAAGGCAATCCCGATCGCGCCCGCCAAGGAAGACCCGTGGCTGATGGAAAAGGCCTTCGTCGACATCGCCCACGCGCTGCACGACGGCGAACTGGTCTGCATCTTCCCGGAAGGGAAGCTGACGCGCACAGGCGAGATCAGCGAATTCCGCGGCGGCGTCGCCAGGATCGTCGAGCGCAGCAAGGTGCCGGTGATCCCGATGGCGCTGCGCGGCCTGTGGGGCAGCGTGTTCTCGCGCGATCCCGCCAACGTGTTCGAACGCACCTTCGCGCGCGGCTGGCGCTCGCGCCTGGCGCTGGCGGTGGGGCTGCCGGTGCCGCCGCAGGAGGTGACGCCGGAGGGGCTGTACGAGCAGGTGCTGGCCCTGCGCGGCGAGTGGAAGTGAGACCGCGTATGTTTTTCTGGCAAAAACCTTATCATTCCGGCTGGCTCTGATATAATTGCAGGCTGAGTCGGGGCGTAGCGCAGCCTGGTAGCGTACGTGCATGGGGTGCACGGGGTCGGAGGTTCGAATCCTCTCGCCCCGACCAATGAATTTAAAGAGTTAGGCCAGCCTTCGGGCTGGCCTTTTTCGTTTCTGGCCGGCCGGGCAGGCAACCCACGACGCGGAAAGTCGGCAGGTGCTGGCGGATTACCGTTTCCTGCGTTCGTGGTCTGGAACGATGCGCGCGGTTCGAAAGCACGTATCGAGCTCGGTATCGAGAACGCGCCTGAATGCCTCGACCGATGCGGGCCGCTTGATCACCGCATCCACGCCCGGAAAACCCTGCACGCGTGCCTGAAGATAATCGCCTTCGCTGTCCGTGATCAGAATGATCGTCGTATCCGGCCCGATCCGTTTCAGTTCATTGGGTATCAGGCGCCGCTCTTCGGGACTCGACGCGGAATAAATGACGATCACGTTGGCGTTGATCGCGCCGAGCACGTTGAAAGCTTCGCTTGCGCTTTTCACGGATGCGGTCACGTAGCCAAACAGCTTGAGGCTTTCGGACGTTTTTTCGCTGCTCGCATCGTCTTTCTCGAATATTATCGCAAGCTTCATGACAGTCCTCCATGTGGGAGGAGTGAGTATCTAATTCGAAACGCCACTCGCTCGATTACTAAATTTGCTGTGACATAGTTGCCGCACGATGGAACTTATTTCTTGCGGCAACAATGGCTTATGTACGGTTGCATCGACGTGCGGGTCCGATCGCTCCGGAAAATTGCGTCCAGTGGCAACGACAATCTTCAGGGCCGGTTGAATCCGTTTCGCCGCGATCGCGAAATCCGTCCCGTGCGGATCGTCGGAGGTCGCACTGAAAATCGCTACGTCGATGTTGATGGCCTGCAGCGCACCCAATGCCAGTTCAACGGTGTGAAGACTCACGGTCCGGAAGCCCGTGGAAGTCAACATCCCGGAATGGGTTTCGAGTGCGAGGGAATCAGGCTCGACGATCAAAATCGAAAATGACATGGTTTTCTCCCCGGTTTCGTACAGAGATTAGCTCAGCAGATCCAGGTTGATCTTGCACCGTAACCAAATTGTAACTTTATTAACAGAACAAGACAGGCAAGGCCCGGCGGCGCGGGTAGCGATGAGACCAGCACGACGTCTTGCGCTATCCTGTCTCGCACCACAATCCGGGGAAATCGCCATGTCCAATCCTGAAGCCCGCCCGCCGTTCCCGCCCTTCACGCGCGAGAGCGCCATCCAGAAAGTCCGCCTGGCCGAGGATGGCTGGAACAGCCGCAATCCCGAGAAGGTCGCGCTGGCCTACACGCCTGACAGCCAGTGGCGCAACCGCGTCGAATTCATCGACGGGCGCGAGCAGATCGCGCAATTCCTCGACCGCAAATGGAAGAAGGAACTGGATTACCGCCTGATCAAGGAGTTATGGGCGTTCGAAGGCAATCGCATCGCCGTGCGCTATGCCTATGAATGGCACGACGATTCGGGTAACTGGTTCCGCACCTTCGGCAACGAGAATTGGGAATTCGACGAGGAGGGCCTGATGCAGCGCCGCTTCGCCTGCCTGAACGACATGCCGATCCAGGCGTCAGAGCGCAAGTTCCGCTGGCCGCTGGGTCGGCGCCCGGACGATCATCCGGGATTGTCGGACCTCGGCCTGTAAGCGGACGGTGCGCGGCCGGCGCGTGGAGCGCGCCGCGCAAGGCGGTGGCGCTGTTCCGGTAATGCCCGGCCTGGCGGACTGCGTCAAAAAGGCGGCGGCCGGTCGGGCAGGGCCGGCGGCACGTCCAGGTCGATTTCGCTGCGTGCCAGCGCACCCAGGTCGGCATCGCCCGCCAGCGCCTGCGCCTGAAACGCAGCATGCGTGCGCACGCCGTGCTTCTGGATCGAGGCCAGCAGGATCGGCAGCGTCGGAAAGTAGGGCTGCAGCCTGGCCAGCAGCGAATCGCCGACGCCGGGCACGACATAGGCCGGCGGCGCGAACGCGACCGCCACGCGCACGCCTTTCAGTTCAGCGACGGCAACCTCGATCTTCACGGCGCGATCTTCATATCCGGTCGCTCTCCTTGCGTACCACGCGCCCGATCGGCAGGCAGGCGTTCCCCTGGCACAGCTTGCGATGGTATTTGCGCTGGTCCGGGTTGTCCGAGGTCAGCCACCACTGGCCGGCATCGCGCGACAGGCGCTTCACCACCGCCTCGCCCTCGTAGTTGAAGGCGTACACGGCGCCGTCGACCGGCTTCTTGTCGAGCGTGTTGACGATCACGATGTCGTCCTCGTACAGCGCGGGCTCCATGCTTTCGCCCTTGACCAGGATCGCGATCAGGTGGTCGGCGCTGAGGTTGCGGCGCTCGATCCAGTTGCGGCGGATGCCGAGCGTGCCGCCGTCGCGGCCTTCCGGTTCGGTCTGGAAGCCGGTGATGCCGGCCGACAGGCGCAGCTTGACCATGGCGATCTGGACGAACTCGCCGTCGTCGTTGTCGGCCATGCGTACCTGCATCGCATTCTTCAGGTCAAGGCCGGCGGCTGGACGCGGGTCGCCGTCGCCGGTCATCAGCCAGATGTGGGAAAAGCCGAGTTCGCGTTCGATGTTCAGCGCGTAGCGGATGTCCATCGACTTGATTTTGCCGGTCAACCATTGATTAACGACGCTCTTGGACGCGCCCGAGGCCTTGACCAGGCCGGTCTGGCCGCGTTCGCCCTCAAGGTCGGGAACAGTGCGATAGATGTAATCCAGGCGTTCAGAAAGTGCATTCATGTTAAGTGTTCTAAACTCGATTGGGTTTAGTGTTCTTGACGTTGATCAGTTTAGAGTTCTATACTGTACTTCAAATACTAAACCTTTGGAAGGGGGAGGCAATGAGCAGATTGAACATGCCGGACGTGACGGCTTACTTTACCGGTGCGGCATCGATCGGTGCTTCGCTCACGCTGACCGACATCGGCGCAATCGTCGGGATCGCGATCGCTGTGCTGGGCTTTCTCGTCAACACCATCGTGACTTACCGCCGCGACCGGCGTGAACAGCGCGAGAGCGATGCCAAGCTGGCACGCATGAAGAAACACTTGTAATGCGAGCGCTCGTCATACGAGCGGCTGTAGCACGCAGGAACTTGTAGTGTGTCAATGAAATTCCGAACCGATACAAGTTCCCACACCTTCCTCGATGTAGCGCAAGAGTTCACACCGATGCTGTCTTGTTGGCGCGACAGGGGATCGCTAGGCTACAGCCTGCTGTCGAGCCCGGGTGCCGAGTCTGCCTGTCGTGATCGACCCGGCCAGGCGCAGGCGGCCAACATAACGATCGAGACAATCGAGGAGCCACACCATGAAACGATTCTTGCCGTTCCTGTCTTCGTCACCGCGCCGCCGACGCGGCTTCCTGGCCGCCCTCCTGCTGGCCGCGGCGGGCATGTCCTTGCCGCAGTTGCCGGCGATCGCCCAGTCCGGGCCTTGGCATGCCGAGCAGTGGGTCGGTACCTGGGGCACGGCGCCGGCCGGCCCACCGCTGGCCGCGCAGACGCAAACCTTCAGCAACCAGACCCTGCGCCTGATCGTCCACACCACCATCGGCGGCGCGCGCGTGCGCATTCGCATCTCGAACGAATTCGGCGCCACGCCGCTGCGCATCGGCGAGGCGCACGTCGCGCTGCGCCAGGGCGGTGCCGGTACCGTGGCCGGTAGCGACCGCGCGCTGACCTTCGGCGGCGGCACCTCCATCGTGGTGCCGCCGGGGGCGCCGGTGCTGTCCGACCCGGTCGACCTCGACGTGCCCGCGCTGTCCGACCTGGCGGTCAGCCTGCACCTGCCGGAAACGGTGCAAGCCACGACCATCCACGGCTCGGCCTTCCAGACCAACTACGTGTCGCTGCCGGGTAACTTCACCGGGGCCGCCACGCTGCCGACCGAACGCACCATCACGTCCTGGCCCTTCCTGACCGAAGTCGACGTCAACGCGCCGGCCAACGCCGCCATCGTGGCGCTGGGCGACTCCATCACCGACGGGGCGGTGACCACGACCGACGCCAACCGCCGCTGGCCCGACCTGCTGGCGCTGCGCCTGCAGACCACGCGCGACCTGGCAGCAGCACCGAACGGCGTCGCGACCCTGGCCGCGCCGAATGCGCGCCTGGGCGTGATCAACCGCGGCATCGGCGGCAACCGCCTGCTGCGCGACCCGGGCGAGCAGCCGCTGTTCGGCCGCGCCGCGCTGGCGCGCGTCGACCGCGACGTGCTGGCCACGAGCGGCGTGCGCTACATGATCGTCCTGATCGGCATCAACGACATCGGCCATCCCGGCACCGGCACCATCCCGGCGGCCGAGGCGGTGACGGCGCAGGACCTGATCGCCGGCTACCGCCAGCTGATCGCGCGCGCCCATGCCAAGGGCATCGCGATCTACGGCGCCACGCTCACGCCGTTCGAGGGCACGGTCTTCCCCGGCTATTACACGTCCCAGAAGGAGCAGGTGCGCCAGGCCGTAAACAACTGGATCCGCAGCGGCGACGAATTCGATGGCGTCATCGATTTCGAGCGCGCGGTACGCGACCCGTCCCATCCGACCCGCATGCTGCCGGCCTACGACAGCGGCGACCACCTGCATCCGAACGACCTCGGCATGCAGGCGATGGCGAATGCGATTCCGCTGCAGCTGTTCGGCGCCGGCAAGGGGACAGACACGCCTGCCTCGCGCTGAACGCAGGCGGGCCGGGCACCGGTTGCGCAGCGGCAGCCCGGTAAACCTGGGCACCGGCCTTCTCCGGTGCGACGGTCCCGGGGCTGACGCAAAGGCAGTCAGGCAGGGTCTGGTCACCCGTCGTCCGCCGTGTACGTTGGCTCAGCCAGGCCGGCTGCCGGCGAGCATGCTGCCGGCGCCGGCCGGCCCAGCAGACTCGTCACCGCATCGACGACGCGTTGCGGCGCCAGCCCGGCCAGGCACGCCTGGTGTCCCTCCGGACAAACGCTCTTGAAGCAGAAGCGGCAGGGCACGTCGTGGAACAGTACCCGGCTGCGCGTGCCCCAGGGGGTGTGCTGGGGATTGGTGAGCGCGTACAGGTCGACCAGCGGCGTGCCGACCGCGGCGGCGATGTGGGCCGGGCCGCTGTTGTTGGTGACCGCCACCGCCGCCAGCCGCAGCGCCGCCCCCAGTTCGCCCAGGCCGAGCCGGCCCGCCAGCGAATGCGTCGGCATGCCGCAGCGTTGCCGTATCTCGTCGACCAGCGGGAGCTCGGCCGCGCCGCCGCCGAGCACCAGCGGCAGCGCGGTCGACGCCTTCAACAGCTTGACGACTTCGGCCCAGTGGCTGGGCGGGTAGCGCCGCGACGCCGCGCTGGCCCCGGGATGCAGCAGCACCCAGGGACGATCCGGATCGACGCCGGCGCTGCGCAGGCAGGCGACGGCCGCCGGATGGTCGGCCGCGCGCGGCAGGAAGGACAGGCCGAGATTTACGGGCGTGCAGCCGATCCGCTTGACCAGGTCGAGCTGGCGCTGCACTTCATGGCGCACGGTGCGGGCCGGTTCGGGATCCGGAATCCAGTCGCTCAGCAGGCGGTAGGGATTCTCGCGGCAATGTGCCAGCCGCAACGGGATACCGGCCAGGTGGCACACCAGCGCCGCCGGCAGCGCGCTCTGGGTATAGGTCGTGAAGATGACGGCGGCGTCGAAGGCGTGTGCCGCCAGGGTCTCGACCAGGGCCAGGTCGGCCTGGCGCGGCTGCGTGGGGCCGGCGTTGGCGGATGCGGCGCCGTCCTTCATCCACGGTACCGCGTGCACGATGACGTCGTCGATCTCCGGAATGAACGGTGCCGCGGCGGCGCCGGACGGCGACGCCAGCAGGGTCAGGCGGCGGCCGGGCAGGGCATTGCGCAGCGCCCGCATCGCAGGCGTGCACATCAGCACGTCGCCGAGCGAATCCAGGCGCACGCACAGCATGCGGCGCGCATCCCGCCAGCCGGATGAAAGGAGCGCGCTCATGCCTGGTCCGCGTGGCTGGCGATCAGCACGGCCGCCGTGTACAGGTCGGGTGCCATCCGCGTGGGAATGCGGCGCGGCCCGAGCCGCCATTCGGTCTCGTTGCCGTTGTCGAGCAGGATGGTGCGGCAGCCGGCCCGGTTGCCGGCTTCCACGTCGTGCAGGATGTCGCCGACCATCCACGATGCGCGCAGGTCGATGCCGTGCTCATGGGCGGCCCTCAGGAGCATGCCCGGCATCGGCTTGCGGCAGTGGCAGTCGTAGGCGTAGGCGCCGACGCTGCCTTCCGGATGGTGCGGGCAATAATAAAAGCCGTCGAGCGTGAGCTGCTCGCGGAACAGTAGGTCGCGCAAGCGGTTGCCGACGCCGTCCATCGCGCTTTCCTCGAAGCGGCCGAAGGCGATCCCGGCCTGGTTGCTGACGACGAACAGGCGGAAGTCGAGGCGCGCCAGCAGGCGCAGCGCCGGGCCGGCGCCGCTGCACAGGGTGATGCGGCGCGGTTCGACGTTGAAGGGCAGGTCGTCCACCAGCGTCCCATCCTTGTCGAGGAAGACGGCCTTCATGGCCACGAGGTTTCCTGCATCGGCAGGATGGTGATTTCGGGGATCACGCTTTCGCGCGGCAGCAGCAGGACCTGGCGGATGGCGAGCGCGACGGTGGCCGGGTCCTGCAGCCGGGCCGGATCGAGGTCGGGAAAGCGGTCGAGCAGGAAGGGCGTGCGCATGCCGCCGGCAACCACCGCCGTGACGCGGATATGGTGGGGGCGCAGCTCCGCGTGCAGCGCATGCGACAGGCCGAGCAGGCCCCAT
>Ga0308169_10002649_pt1 | contig 18244 bp, 17 predicted proteins | sample PhyBR1_2_FD_202139 | JGI IMG/M metagenome (GOLD analysis project Ga0308169, IMG submission 202139) | Phyllosphere microbial communities from UC Gill Tract Community Farm, Albany, California, United States - DLSLSB.R1 | ecosystem: Host-associated > Plants > Phyllosphere > Unclassified | place...
TTATCGGAGGCCGCCCAGACCCGGCGGGCCGTGGGCAACATCCTGAAGGGTTCCGCCGGCAACCTTGTGGAGTGGTACGACCTCTACGTCTACACGGTGTTCGCCGCCTACTTCCAGGCCCACTTCTTCAACTCCAAGGATGAGCTCCAGGCCGGCCTCGAAGCCATGGCCGTGTTCTCCACGTCGTTCCTCATGCGGCCCATCGGAGCGTGGTTCTTCGGCCGGTACGCGGACCGCCACGGCCGGAAGGCCGCACTGACGCTCAGCGTCACCCTGATGTCGGCAGGCTCCTTCGGCATCGCCGTCCTGCCCACCCAGGACGTCATCGGACTGTGGGCCATGATCCTGCTGGTCATCATCCGCGTGATCCAGGGCTTCTCCGTGGGCGGCGAGTACGGCACCAGCGCCACCTACATGTCCGAAGCCGCTACCACCAAGCGCCGCGGCTTCTTCTCCAGCTTCCAGTACGTCACGCTGGTGGGCGGCCAGATGCTGGCCCTGCTGGTCCTGGTGATCCTGCAGAACGTCATGCCCAAGGGCGACCTGGGCGAGTGGGGCTGGCGCATTCCGTTCGCCATCGGCGGCGTGGCTGCCCTGGTGGTGCTGTGGCTGCGACGCTCCATGGAGGAGACCGTCTCCGCCGAACAGATCAACGCCGCCAAGACTCCCGCGAAGTCGGGCCAGGCCCAGCCCGGTACGCTCAAGCTGCTCTTCACCGGCTACTGGAAGCCGCTGCTGGTCTGCATCGGCATCACCCTGGGCGGCACCGTGGCGTTCTACACCTACACCAACTTCATCCTGAAGTTCATGAACGATACGTCCGGCATCGCCAAGACGGACACCTCCGTGATCAATTTCTGGGCGCTGTTCATCTTCATGCTGCTGCAGCCCGTCTACGGCATCATCTCCGACAAGGTGGGCCGCAAGCCCCTGCTGCTCTGGTTCGGCATCACCGGCGTGCTGTTCACCTGGCCGCTGCTGTCCACCCTGGCCGGCACCAAGGATCCGTTCACCGCGTTCCTGCTCATGATGGGCGGCCTGGTGATCGTGGGAGGCTACACCTCCATCAACGCCCTGGTGAAGGCCGAACTCTTCCCGGCATCCATCCGTGCCCTCGGCGTGGGCCTGGGCTACGCCATTGCCAACTCGCTCTTCGGCGGGACGGTGCCCCTGATCGGCGCGGCGTTCCAGAAGGCGGAGCGGGAGGACCTGTTCTTCACCTACGTCACTGTGGCGATCGCCATTTCGCTGGTGGTCTACATCTTCGCGCTGAAGAACAAGAAGGCCACGCACCTCGATGCCGAGCAGGGTCACGCCTGGGACCAGGCGCCCGAGGGCGGCGGCAAGGACAAGGATCTCCTGGGCGTCTAGTCCGGACGGCACCAAGGTGCCTGTCACCCAAAGGAGGCGTACGACGGCGGCCAGGCCGCCGTCGTACGCCGCCTTTTGTTTGGCCTGCTGACTGCTGCTGTTGAATACCTGCTCCGCAGTGCCCGCTGAGGTGGGCGGACTATATTGGGCCATGTCAGAACACCACCACAAACGCGGGAGTCTGCAATCCATGGCCAAGGAACTTGCCACCCAGCTCATCGAACAACTCCAGGCTGCGGGCGTGCAGCGGATTTACGGGATCGTGGGTGACAGCCTCAACCCGATAGTGGACGCCGTCCGCCAGACGGGAGGCTCCGCGAAGGGCGGCATCGACTGGATCCACGTCCGCCATGAGGAAGCCGCCGCTTTCGCCGCCGCGGCCGAAGCGCAGCTCACCGGCAGGCTCGCCGTATGTGCGGGGTCCTGCGGGCCCGGCAACCTGCACCTGATCAACGGCCTCTACGACGCCAACCGCTCCGGGGCGCCAGTGCTGGCCATCGCCTCGCATATCCCCAGCAAGCAGATCGGCACCGACTTCTTCCAGGAAACCCACCCGGACCGGCTCTTCAACGAGTGCTCGGTGTACTCCGAACTGGTCAGCACCGCAGAGCAGGCGCCGCGGGTGATGCACAGCGCCATCCAGCATGCGCTGGGACTCGGGGGAGTAGCCGTCGTGACCCTGCCCGGAGACATCGCCGGACTGGAGGCCACCGTCCCCACCCCGGCGCCCGCCACCTTCCGGCCGGCGGCACTCGTCCCGGACCCCGCCAGCGTCCAGGCGCTCGCGGACGCCATTAACGACGCAGGCAAGGTGGCCATCTTCGCCGGCGCCGGCGTGGAAGGGGCGCACAGTGAGCTCATGGCGCTCGCAGAGCTCGCCAAGGCGCCGGTGGGGCACTCGCTGCGCGGCAAGGACTTTGTCCAGTACGACAACCCGTTCGACATCGGCATGACCGGCCTCCTCGGGTACGGGGCCGCGGCGGAGGGCATCGAGGACGCCGACCTGCTCATCCTCCTGGGCACGGACTTCCCGTACGACCAGTTCCTGCCGGACACCCGCACCGCGCAGGTGGACCGGGCGGCGCAGCGACTGGGCCGGCGGACCGACGTCGACATCGCTGTCCACGGCGACATACTGCCCACACTGCGGGCGCTGCTGCCGCTGGTGAAGGCCAAGAAGAGCCGCCGGTTCCTGGACCAGATGCTCAAGAAGCACGACCGGCTCATGAACAAGGCCGTGGGCGCCTACACGCGCAAAGTGGAAAAGAAGCAGCCCATCCACCCGGAGTACGCGGCGTCGCTGCTGGACCAGGTGGCCGCCGAGGACGCCATCTTCACCGCGGACACGGGCATGTGCAACGTCTGGACCGCCCGCTACATCAACCCGCTGGGCACGCGCCGGCTGATCGGGTCCTTCCTGCACGGGTCTATGGCCAACGCCCTCCCGCACGCCATCGGCGCCCAGCTGGCGTATCCGGGCCGGCAGGTCATCTCGGTATCGGGCGACGGCGGCCTGTCCATGCTGCTGGGCGAACTCATCACCGCCGCGGCGTACAAGCTGCCGCTCAACGTGGTGGTGTTCAACAACTCCACCCTGGGCATGGTGAAGCTGGAGATGCTGGTGGACGGCCTGCCCGATTTCGGCGTGGACGTTCCGGACGCCAACTACGCCCAGGTGGCCAAGGCCCTGGGCTTCCACGCCGTGCGGGTCACCGATCCAAGCCAGATCGAGGCGGCCTACCGGGAGGCGTTCGCGCACCCCGGCCCTTCACTGGTGGAGCTCATCACCGACCCCAACGCACTGTCCATCCCGCCCAAGATCTCCGGATCGCAGGTGATCGGCTTTGCCACCGCCATGTCCAAGGTGGTCCTCAACCGCGGCGCGGGCGAGGCCGTGAGCATGGCCCGCAGCAACCTGCGCAACATCCCGCGGCGGTAGCGACCCTCCATACGCGCCATCAGCTACCGCCCTTTAAACCGGAACGCGCCTGCAGTAAGTGCAGACGCGTTCCGGTTTTTTATGCGGAAAGCGATGGGGCGCCGGGTTGGGCTACCGCAGGATGGGTTTAGCGCGCGCCGCCCTGCCAGAGGGCATCGAAGGGAGCGCCGGAAGCAACCCGGTTGCGGATGCCGGCGGTAACGAAGTCCTTAGCAGTCCGAGCGGCCTCCAGCGGGCTGGCGCCCTTGGCAAGTTCCGCCGTCACGGCCGCGGCCAAGGAACAGCCGGCTCCGGAGACGGCCACTTCGCCCACCTTCGCGGCGCTCAAGACCTCCAGGGTCTCGCCGTCGTAGAAGACGTCGACGGCTTCCGGGCCTTCCAGCCGCACCCCGCCCTTGGCCAGCACTGCTGCGCCGCTCAGCTCATGGATGCGGACGGCAGCGGCCTTGAGGGATTCGACGTCGGTGATCTCCAGGCCGGACAGCGACTCCGCCTCAAAGTGGTTGGGCGTGACGAACGTGGCCAGCGGCAGGATCTGGGCCTTGAGGGCCTGGTCCGTGTCCAGTGCGTGGCCCGGCTCCTGGCCCTTGCAGATCAGCACCGGATCCAGGACAACATTGGCGAAGCTGTTTTCCTGCAGGGCGTCCGCTACCGTGCTGATGGTGGCCGGGCTGCCCAGCATGCCGATCTTCACCGTGTCCAGGGCGGACGGCTCGCCCGACGCCGGGCCGTACGCCGCCGTCGTCGCCTCCAGCTGGTCGGCGATCACCTGCTGGTCCACCGGCACGAAGCGGTGGTTCCAGCTGTCCTTGGGGTCGAAGGACACAATGCAGGTGAGGTTGGCGATGCCGAAGACACCCAATTCCTGGAAGGTCTTCAGGTCGGCCTGCGCGCCGGCGCCGCCGGTGGCCTCGGATCCTGCGATGGTGAGGACGACGGCGGGGGCGTCCGCGGACAGCGTTGCGTCAGGGGATACGGAAGTCATGCACCCATCCTGCCACCCGCCGTCGACCGCTTTCCATGTGGCGCCGTACAGCGATTGGGGCCCTCGTATGGTCAGGGTTCCAGCGGTGTGCCGACGCCGGTGCCTCAGGTCCGGGCGAGCCGGCAGCTTTGCGGCGGGTTCGACGGCGGCAGCCGGCTTAGCCCTTCAGCGCGCCGTCCAGCAACGCCCGCAGCTCCGTGAAGTGCCGCTCGGTGGCTTCGGGGTGGAAGGCTGAGGTGTCCGCCATGGTGTAGCCGTGCGGGGCGCCTTTGTAGATTTCGTTGGATGCCTCCAGCCCCGCGTCCTTGAGTGTTTCGCCAAGGCGGGCGACGGCTTCGGGAGCCATGCTCCGGTCATGATCCGCATGGCCGAACACGAAACGGGCCTTTGCGTCCTTGAGTCCCAGGTGGGGACTGTCCGGTTCTTCCGTGACAAGGCCGCCGGCGTGGAAGCCGCCGCAGGCTGCGACGTCGTCGGGGTGGGAGGTGGCCGTGCGGACGGCGAGGCGGGCCCCCATGCAGTACCCGGTGGTCCCGATGGGGCCGGGCGCCACGCCGTCGAGCGACCTCAGTGCGGAAACCCAGGCATCGATGTCCGGCAGCGCCTTGTCCGAGGTCAGCCTGCCAACCCGCGGGAAGGCAGCCTTGCCGGCGGCTTCCCGGCCTTCGTCGGTGGACATGTCCCCGGCGGGGGCCAGCTCGGCGGCCTTCCCCTCACGGTAGAAAACGTTGGGTGCGAGCACCACGTAGCCCCAGTCGGCAATGCGCTGGGCCATCTCCTGGATGCGGGGACGCAGGCCAAAAGCGTCCATATAGAAGATGACGCCGGGGAAAGGGCCGGAGCCGGTGGACGGGTGGGCCACCAAGGCCTCGGCGGTGCCTTCTGCGGCGGGGATTTCAATGGATTCGATAGGCATGGGGCCACCCTACCGGAGCTCCCTGATGGTCCTGCCTAGGAGTAGTACCGGCCCAGGGTGTCCGCCTTGAAGTCAAAGAAGCTCCCGGACTCGATGGCCAGCCGGGCGTCGTCCACCATCTTCACGACGAATCGCTCGTTGTGGATGGAGATGAGGGTGGCGGACACCATTTCCTTGGCCTTGAACAGGTGGTGGATGTACGCCCGCGAGTAGTTGGCGCAGGCGTAGCAGTCGCAGCCCTCCTGTAGCGGCCCGAAGTCGCGCTTGTACTTGGCCCCGGAGAGGTTGAACCTGCCGTAGGGGGTGTAGAACGCGGAGTTGCGGGCCACCCGGGTGGGTGAGACGCAGTCGAAGGTGTCGGCACCGTTTTCGATGGCGGTGAAGATGTCGTCCGGCTCGGAGATGCCCAGCAGGTGCCGCGGCTTGTCCTCGGGCAGCTCCTCGTTGCACCAGCGCACGATGGTTCCCAGGTTTTCCTTCTCCAGCGCGCCGCCGATCCCGAAACCGTCGAAGGGCATGGCGCCGAGGTCGCGGCAGGCCTTCCGGCGCAGGTCCTCGTACTGCGCACCCTGGATTACGCCGAACAGCGCCTGGTACGGCTTGCCCGCCCGTTCCTCCGTCAGGCGGAAGTGCTCCTCGAGGCACCGCTCCGCCCATAGCCGGGTGCGTTCCAGCGATTCCTCCTGGTACCGCCGCGAGTTCTGTAACGTGGTGAGCTCGTCAAAGGCGAACATGATGTCAGCGCCAATCTGGTGCTGGACCTGCATGGAGATCTCGGGAGAGAACCTGTGCCGGTCACCGTTCAAGTGGGACTTGAACCAGACGCCGTCGTCGTCGATGTGCGCCAGGCGTTCCTTGCCGGGTGCCACCGCGTCGTCCGGACCCGAGGCGTCCACTGACTTCATGTCGATGACCTTCTTGAACCCCGATCCCAGGCTCATCACCTGGAATCCGCCCGAGTCCGTGAAGGTGGGGCCTGGCCAGTTCATGAAGGCTCCCAGGCCGCCTGCTTCGTCCAGGATGTCCGGGCCCGGCTGCAGGTAGAGGTGGTAGGCGTTGGCCAGCAGTGCCTGGGCGCCAAGGTCCGCCATGGACTCGGGAAGGACGGCCTTCACCGTGGCTTTGGTACCGACGGCGATGAACGCCGGCGTCTGGATCTCGCCGTGCGGGGTGGTGATGGTGCCGGTGCGGCCCAGGAACTCGCCGCCGTTGTCCGCCACCTGTTCGCCGGAGGGCGGGCAGGACTCCGCCAGGCGCGTGCCTACCGTGAAGGAAAACTGTGACCGGGTATCAGGCAGGGCGAAGGCAGGGTTGGCTGGCACCGTACCAGTGTGCCAGCAAACCGTCCGGCACCCGTAAGACGTGGCTATCGGGTGGGGGCGGAAACTCTGCGGCCGGATGAGTGGCGCGCATCCTGTTGCCGTTCCCGGTAGCGGTGTACGGCGTGGGTGTTGCCGCACTTGGCGCTGCAGTACGCCCGCCGCCCGTTCTTGCTGGTGTCCACGAACACCCGCCCGCACCCGGGCCTGGCGCAGATTCCCATGCGTCCGGCTTCGGCTTCGACGGCAAAAATGGCAAGGCCCCCGGACGTGAGTGCCTTTACCCGCTGCACCAGGTCATCCTCAGCCCCGGCGAAGTGCAGGTGCGGGGGCAGGCCGTCGTGGACTGCCAGCCGTACCGCGCGCACGCCATCCTCGAGGATTACATTCATGTGCTCGGTGCGGGCGGCCACCGAGTCGCTGTCAAAGACGGACCGGAGCTGGTGGGTCCAGTCACGCAGGCTCTGCATGGTGGTGTCATCCAGTGCATCGAGGTCGACGGACCGGACGAAAGACCGGCGCAGGAGCCGGCACACCGCTGAGGGGGACCAGCCGCCGCTGCAGGCCAGGTTCACGAGGTCTTCCGCGAGGCGGACACCAATCATGTTGTCATGGTTGAAAGGCACTGACCTATGACACCACACTAAGGACCATGACGTCCCGGACTCCCGCTCCTGCCGCCACGGCCGCAGACTCCCACCAGGCAGCGGTCCAGCGCAGGATCCTTGCTGTCCTCGTCCTCGCCCAGATCATTGGGACGGTAGGCGTGGGAGTGGCACCCTCCATTGGGGTGCTGCTGGCTGAGGACGTCACCAACAGCGAGGTCTGGGCTGGCCTGGCCCGTACGGCGAGCACCCTGGGCGCCGCGCTTTTCGGGCTTCCCCTCGGCTCTCTTGCCGCCCGGCGGGGACGCCGCGTTGCCCTCAGCACAGGATGGCTGGCCGCGGCGTGCGGTGCAGCCATGCTCGTCGGCGCATCCCAGTGGCAATCCGCGCTCTTGCTGTTCCCGGGCCTGGTCCTGATCGGCATCGGTTCCGCCGTGGCCCTGCAAAGCCGCTTTGCGGCCACCGACCGCGCGCTTCCAGATCAGCGCGGGCGGGCCCTCGCGTTCGTCGTCTGGGTGGGCACCCTCGGGTCGGTTATTGGCCCCAACCTCGGCATCCCCGGGGGCTGGATCAGCCGCGCCACGGGGCTCACCGCATATGCCGGCGCCTTCCTCATCGCGGCTGCCGCGCTTGGCGGCGCCGGCCTTGTTGTCGCCATTGCCCTTCGCCCCGAACCCCTTTCCAGCGGGCTCCCTTCCGCCGGAGCCGACGCCGTCAGATCCGGCGGCGCGGAACCATCCCCGCGGTCACGCGGGATGCGTCAGCCAATCCGGGAACTGGTCACCGCTGTGCGCAGCAGCAAGCGGGCAGGTACTGCGGTCCTGGCGATCGTCACCGCGCAGGTGGTCATGGTCTCGGTGATGACCATGACCCCCGTGCACCTGAACCATCATGGCGGCACCGTGACCATTATTGGACTCACCATCAGCCTGCATATCGTCGGCATGTACGCGCTCGCACCGATTGTTGGGGTGGTTATCGACCGGAAGAGTGCCCGCTTCGCGGTCGGCATGGGCGTGACCATCCTCGCGGCAGCGCTCCTCCTCGCCGTGGCCCGTCCGGAAAGCACCCTCGCGATCGTTGTGGCGCTGGTCCTGCTTGGCATCGGCTGGTCCTTCACCAACGTAGCCGGGTCTGCCCTCTTCAACGAGGCACTCACCACACCGAACAGGGCGAGGGCGCAGGGCGCCGTGGATGCGCTCGCCAATCTCTGCGGTGCCGCAGCTGTCTTCCTCTCGGGCCCGTTCCTCGCTGTGCCCGGTTTCGCCACGCTCTCGCTTGCCGGGCTCCTGGCCCTTGTCCCGTTGGCCGTGGTGACGACCGTCCGCGGGCGCTGGAGAGAGCCGTGGACGTCGGCTGACCAGCGCCGGTAAATTCAGCTGGCCGGTTCCGCGGCCGGGTAGTTCTTGGCCCGCCAGGAATCCCAGGACTGCCGGATGGCGTCGAATGCGGCGGCGCCGAGGTCGTAGGTGGACGCGATGACCAGCGACCCGTCTCCGTCTGCCCGGACATCCTTGATGGCGGGGTGGTCGGCCACCACCAGCAGTCCTTCGCCGTGCTCCGCGTAGCTGTGCACCGTAAGCCCCACCTGATGGCTGGTCCGGTACCAGACCTTGCCGCTGATCTCCTCGCCGGTGCCCAGTGTCACCCGGTACGGCTCGCCCGGCGCCGGAAGGTCCGTGAGGCCCAGCTTCTCGATCGCGGAGCCATCACCCTCGGTGAGGTGCAGGAACATCGTGTGCCGCTTGCCGTGCGGGTGCCGTTCCAGGGCGAAGCGGAGCTGCTGCAGGAACGTCAGCCAGCCCTGGGTGATGTCCTCATCCCAGGCAGCCCACTCGGAGTCGTGGTCCACGGCTCCGCGGGTCACTGAAACCTGAGTCCCGCCGGCCACCGGATGCAGTTCAAAGGTGTCTCCGCCGTGGACGGTCAGGCTGGTGTGGTCCGCGGATTCCTCCACGTCGCTGGAAAAGTAGATCTCCTTGATCTCGGACTCCAGGTCCTCGGCCTGCCAGCCGTGCCACTGGGCCACCTTGGACGGTTCACGCAGCATGGTCCAGACCTGCGGAGCGTCGGCGTTGATCACTACGCTGAGATTGTTCGTCATAGCCCCGAATGTACGCCCCGGACACAGGTCCGGGTAGGGGTCATTTCCCCCGCCCGGAAGGCCATCCGGGGGTCAGGAGCGGACGGCCTCCAGCTCGTTGCTGATGCGCCGTTCCAGCTCGGACATCCCGATGGTTTCCGAACCTCCGTGGGCCCGCAGGAACAGCAGGGATTCCAGCCGCAGCAGCCGCCATTCACGCTCGGCGTCGTGGTTGGAGTTGTCGATGGAGCGGAAGATTTCCTTGTCGTACAGGTTGGGCTCGTTCAGCGAGCGCTGCCGCACCTTGGCGGCCATGCGTGCCTTGAACGGGTCCGTTTCCTGGTTCTCCGGCGTGCGGATCAGTTTCTCGTAGACCTCGGCGCGTTTGTCCTGGCCGTCCTGCCGGCAGATGTAGCTGGCCAGCGCCAAGGAGGCCTCCACGGATGTCCACCGGCCGGGGTTTCCGTCGTAGGGCAGCACGGTGATCAGGTCTGCCACGGACAGTGCACCGTCGGCGTCCTTGAGGGTGATGAACAGTTCGTGGGCGAGGTCGCTGAGGTCCTTCAGGCAGCTTCCGGACTTGAAGTTGACGCCCTTGGACAGCCGGTCCGTCAGGAGCAGGACGCCCTCCGCGTCCGGGTGTGCCTCGGCGGCGGCTTCCACCACCGATTCGGGAGTCCCGGCAGGGGCCGGGATGAGCGTGAGTTCCTCCTCGCTGGGGCCGGTGACGGCGGGCGGTACCGACGGAAGCGGAGGTACGACGACGGCGGGCGCCACCGGGATGGGACCGGTCCCGCCGCCGGGCTGCTCCTGCCCTCCGTTGTTGGGTGCGGGGGTTTCCGCCGGTGCGGCGGGCTCCGGAAGGTTGGCCGGCAGCGGAAGCTGCGTGACGTCGTCGTGCGCGCCGTCCACCACGGTGACCATGGTGCCGATGGCAACCCGCAGCGTTCCGCCGCCGGAAAGGCTGGCCAGCACCAGTGCCGGTGAACCGAAGTCGTCGTGCTCAAGCTCCACCTGGTCGATTTCGGCGGTGCGACGGCCGTCGGGAAGGAGGATGTGGCTGCCGGTGGTCAGAGATCCAGCCTGCTGTTCACTGTGGTGCCTGGCGGCTGGTGATTCGGTCATGGGAGTCCTTAAGTTCTCTTGCGGTCCGCCCTACAGTCTACAAAGGCGGGCGCCTAAAACCGGGGACCCCCACGTCCCGGCGGGGTGGTCAGAAGCCCACGCCTGCGAAAGCCAGGGCCTGCCGGATCAGGCCGCCGCGGCCGCCGGAGAACTCCATTTGGACGCCCGGGCTGAGGACTTCCTCGGGAGTCATCCAGGTCAGTTCCAGGGCGTCCTGGCGGGGTTCGCACTCGCCCGTAACGGGGATGACGTAGGCCAGGGACACGGCGTGTTGCCGCTCATCGGTGAAGCCGGTCTGGGAAGGAGCCGGGAAGTATTCGGCCACCGTGAACGGCACCGGGCTCAGCGGCAGCTGCGGGAACGCCAGCGGGCCCAGGTCCTTTTCCATGTGCCGCAGCAGCGCGGCCCGGATGGTTTCGCGGTAGATAACCCGTCCGGACACCAGGGAACGCACCATGGTTCCGTCGGCGTCCGCCTGCAGCAGCGTGCCCACTTCGTTCACATAACCCAGCGGGTCCAGCCTGACCGGGACGGCCTCGACGTACACCATGGGCAACCGCCCGCGCGCCTCAAAGAGGTCTTCTTCGGAGAGCCAGCCGGGGTTCGGGTCAGGTGTGCGCACGTTCATGCTTAAGTTCTACCCCATGGGGCGCTGCTGGGAGATCCACACCGTGGCGGGCGCGTTGGGGCTGCCCGCATCCGGATTGGGCACGTGCACGGTGCTCCCAAAGGCCTCCTCGGTGACGGTGGCAGTGAAACCGGCTGCGGCGAGGCGCTCCTGCAACGGTTCCAGCCCGCCGTCGTACTCAAAGCCCAAACCCGAGCGCGACGGCCCTGAGGCCGGCCGCACCAGCAGGACGCCGCCGTTCTTGGCCGTGAAGTCGGCGGTTTCGTCGTTGTCCGGGACAGGGCGGGGGCGGGCGCCGACATGCAGCAGTGTGCGGACAGCCCCTTCCGGGTCCGCTGTGTACCAGACGGCAACGACGGCCAGGGCGGGGTCCGCGTCCGCGCACTGGGCGGTGTGGGAGGCTTTGTCCGCCAGGAAATTGAAGCCGTCCGGGGCCGTGATGCGGCAGGCTTCGCCGTGGTCTGCGCTGACCAGCTCGGCCGGTTGCGGGATTGCCGCAACATTCCCGTCCTCCTTTGTCCCCTCCTCCTGCGCGGACAGGTTGGTGCGGCGGGCAAACTCCGCCACGTCGCCCACCTCCACCGCGAATACGGTGTGGCCGTCCTGCCCGGACCCGGCCTCCGCCCCATGGAGCGCCAGGCGCCCCGACGCCGAATCGAACACCTGCCACCCGCCGTCGCCCTCTGTTTGGACCATTCCGAGCGCGGTGAGCAGCTGCTTCCAGGCCTCGGTGCGGGACGTGAAATGGACGGGACGGACTCGGAGCATGGTGTTGTCCTTGGTGTGGTGGGACGGGTCTAGTAGGGCCATGATGCCACTTGACGTCCGGGTGCACATGGGGCTTGTGGCCTGCGGCCTTCCGGGCAGAATTAGGCCATGGCCGATGACCTCGAGGAACTGCTGGTGCCCGATGCCGCTGCGTGGCGTGCCTGGCTGGAGGAGAACCACGCCACCAGCCCCGGCGTGTGGCTGATCCTGCACAAGAAAGGCGGCACGGTGACCAGCCTCGACTACGCGGCGGCCCTGGACGAGGCCCTGTGCTTTGGTTGGATCGACGGGCAGCTGCGGCGCCGGGACGGCGAAAGCTCGTTCCAGCGGATGACGCCGCGGCGCCCGCGGAGCATCTGGTCTGCCCGGAACGTGGGACATATCGCCCGGCTGGAAGCGGCGGGAAAGATGACCGATGCCGGCAGGGCGGCAGTGGAAGCCGCCAAGGCGGACGGCCGCTGGGATGCGGCCTACGGCGGCCAGGCCGACGTACAGGTGCCGGCAGACCTGGCAGCGGCCATCGCCGCGAACCCGGCGGCCCAGGCGACGTTCGATGTGCTCACCAAAACCAACTTGTTCGCCCTGGTATACCGGACCAACTCGGCAAAGCAGGCAGCCACCCGGGAGCGCCGGATCGCCGGGTTCGTTGACATGCTGGCGCGCGGCGAGACGCCATACCCGCAGAAGAAGCGGCCCGCGGGGCAGGACCAGGGCACGGCAGGACTAGGCGAGGGCTGAGTTAGGGGAGGGCTGCGGCGGTGACGGCGGCGGCAGCCTCCAGCATCATCCACGCCTGCAGCTGGGTTGAGAGCTCGACGGCGGCGCCCGGCGGATATGTCGCGGCCGCCGGTTGCGCGGCGTGCAGGGAGAAGATGCTCTTGCCCGCCAGCCTGCCCCGGGCCTCGCCGGGGCCCACCGGGCGCCGGCCGGACCAGAACGCGTCAGCCGTATCCGTGACCAGCCGGGCAGCCGTGGCGCGGGTGGCTTCGGGAAGCCTGGCATCGGCCGCCGCGAGTGCCAGGTAACGGCACAGGATCCCGGTGAAGAGGCCGCCGTCGCCTGTTCCTTCGCACCGGAGCACCGAACCACTGGCGGAAACGCCTTGCCCGCCGCCGGCCGGGACCGTCAAGTGCCGCTGGACGGCGTCCACCAGGACGGCCGCCCGCGACAGGTTCGCCGCCCCGCCCACCTCCAGGAGTGCACCCAGCACCGGGCCCTGGTTGTAGGTGTACACCGTCCGTTCCACCATTACCCCGCCGGCCGGATTCAGGCGCGCGCCGTCCAGGTACAGGCACTGCTCCGGATCGAACAGGGTGGCATCCAGCCAGTCGAGCAGTGCCTGGGCCTTGGCGTGCTGGCCCGTGCGGGCATAGAACAGCGCCACCGGTGCCGTGGCAGGAGTGTTCTTGAAGTCCCGCTTCTTGCTCCAGAAGGCGCCGCCGCCCATGTCGTCGGTGCAGGCGGCGTCGAACTGCATCGCCAGGGACGCGCGGACGGCAGCATTGCGGCGGCGGCCCGGGCGGCGCGTCTCCTCTGCGAGCCGGTCCAGCCGAAGGGTGGCCAGGGCAAGCCAGGCCATATCGTCGTAGTAGTTGTTCACGAACGTCAGGGCATTGCGGAGCCTGATCCCCGTGACCAGGTACGAGGCCAGGTGGCCGGCGCTGGGCCGGTCCGGGCCGTCGAACCGGGCCGCGGGGGTTGCCCCGCCACCAAGTTCCCGCCGGCCCGTGTCCACCAGGCAGTCCACGTAATGGGCCTGCCACCAGTAATGCCAGGGGAGGACCAGTCCGGCGGCCGGCCGGGCCCGCCGGAGCGCCGCGAGCAAGCGGTTCCGAAGCCCGCTGCCCCGGTCCTGCTGTTCCTGCTGGACCTGCCGCGCCGGGTGCCTTCCCTGCCACAGCACCGCGCCCAGGTGGGTGCCGGGGAGGAACAACAGTTTCCGGCCGAACAGCGCGGTGACGGACCTGGCTGCGTGGTTTGCCCGGTCCTGCCAGTCGGTGAGGGAACTGCTGCTGGACGTCATGCCGTCCACCCTAACCGTGCCTGCAGGGCCGGCAGTGCAGACCAGCACGGGGAAGAGTGCGGGGCCGCCCAATTTCAGTTAACATGCATTAACTGTTGCTCGACGCCGCGCCGCGGCATGGGGACACGCATCAAGGAGGATGTATGGACATCAAAGGCAGCGTCGCACTGGTAACAGGCGGCGCCTCAGGGCTGGGAGCGGCCACCGCACGGAGATTGTTCGACGGCGGAGCAACAGTCGTGCTCGTTGACCTGCCCTCCTCAAGCGGCCAGGCAGTGGCGGACGAACTCAACGGCCGCGCCGAAGCGGGCCAGTCAGCCGTCTTCGCCCCCGCGGACGTGACCAGCGAGGCTGACGTCCGGGCCGCCGTCGGGACCGCCGCGGGCCTGGGTCCGCTCCGGATCGTGGTGAACTGCGCAGGGATCGCCACCCCAGGCAAGGTGCTGGGCCGCGACGGCGTGCTGCCCCTGGACACGTTCAGCCGCGTCATCCAGGTGAACCTGGTGGGCACGTTCAACGTCCTGCGGCTTGCGGCCGAAGCCATGGTGGCCACCGAGCCCGCCTCCACCCCGTTGGGCGGGCCTGAGCGCGGGGTCATCATCAACACAGCCTCCGTGGCGGCCTTCGACGGCCAGATCGGCCAGCCGGCCTACTCTGCGTCCAAGGGCGCCGTGGCGGCCATGACCCTGCCCATCGCCCGCGAGCTTGCGCGCTCGCTGGTCCGGGTGGTCACCATCGCGCCGGGCATCTTCGAGACGCCCATGATGGCCGGCCTGCCGCAGGAGGCCCAGGACTCGCTGGGTGCGCAGGTCCCGCACCCCTCGCGGCTGGGCAAGCCCGAGGAATACGCCAACCTCGTGGCGCACATCGTGGACAACGCCATGCTGAACGGTGAAACCATCCGCCTTGACGGCGCCATCCGGATGGGGCCGAAATGAACGCGCCGGACCTGTCGCAGCTGCCGGCGGCGGACTTCTTCGCCGTCGAATCGATGCTTGGCCAGGCTGAACGGAACAAGCTAGCCGAACTCCGGGACTTCCTGGCGGCCGAGGTTGCACCCTACGCGGGGGAGTGGTGGAACAAGGCCGAATTCCCCGCCCACATCCTGCCCAAGCTGGCCGCCCTTGAACTGAGCACACCCGTCCACCGCGGCTACAGCCACCTGTTCGCAGGGCTGGTCATCGCCGAGATAACCCGGGTGGATACCTCCCTTGCCACCTTTTTCCTGGTCCACCACGACCTCTTCGTCGAGTCGCTGCATACCTTCGGCAGCGACGACCAGAAGGAGCGGCTGCTGGCGGACGCCTCGGAGCTCCGCACCACCGGTGCCTTCGCCCTGACCGAACCCCTGCACGGATCCGACGTGGCCGGCGGCTTGGAGACCCGGGCCCGGCGCATTTCGTCCGCCACGGGAGAGACGGACGACGGCGGCGACGCCTGGGTGCTCAACGGCGCCAAGCGGTGGATCGGGAACGGGACGTTCTGCGACTACATGCTGGTATGGGCCCGCGACGAGGTGGACGGATCGGTCCGGGGCTTTGTTGTCGACGCGACGTTGCCGGGGGTCAGCCGGAACAGAATCGAGAACAAGATCGCGCTGCGCACCGTCCAGAACGCGAACATCGAGTTCCAGGACGTCCGGGTGCCGGAAACGGACCGCTTTGCCGGGATCAGCAGCTTCGAGGACACCAAGGAACTGCTGCGCAGCTCGCGGATCATGGTGGCGTGGCAGGCGGTGGGCCAGCAACTGGCCGCATTCGATGTAGCCCGCCAGTACGCGGTGGAACGCCACCAGTTCGGCCGTCCGCTGGCCCACTTCCAGCTGATCCAGCAACAACTGGTGACCATGCTGGGCAACGCCGTGGCCAGCATGTCCATGATGGCGGGCCTCGCCAGGCTGCAGGAGCAGGGAGCAGCCAACATGCCGCAGGTGGCCCTGGCCAAGTCCTACATCAGCGCCCGGATGCGGGAGACCGTAGCGCTGGGCCGATCCATCCTGGGCGGCAACGGCATTGTCACCGATTACCGGATGGCCAAGATCTTCGCCGATGCTGAAGCCATCTACACCTACGAGGGATCGTTCGAAATCAATTCCCTGATCGTGGGCCGGGCAATCACCGGGGTGTCGGCCATTTCCTGAGTTCTCACCCGTTAGGCGGGCCAGGGCTGCTTCTCGCCTGCCTCAACCCGGACATCCAGGCTGTTGTTCTTCACCGGCATGGGGCAGGTGCCGTAGGGGGTGAAGGCGCTGGGGTAGTTGATGGCCCGGTTGAAGTCGAGGACCACGGAGCCGTCCGGCCGCGGCCGCGGCACCGAGAGCTTCCGCCAGTCGTCCGTGGTGTCCCCGTTCGTTTCGTCATGGAACGTGACGGTGAGTGCGCCGAGCTTCTCTTCCTCGGCCTGGAGCCGGAACTCGTGGCTGCTGCCGGGAAGGGAGAAGACCACTTCGCCCACGCTGCGGTGCACACCGTCCACCAAGGGGTTCGCCGTGCCGATCGGCACGTCCACCGGCGCCGGGTACGGCTCAAAGCGGCCCGTCACTTCCCACTCCGGGTTGTAGGGGTAGGTGGGGACATGGTCGAATTCCGTGAGGACCGGTGACGCATTGTCCCGGGTCCGGATGGCGTACCGCCCGCCGCGCATGGCCAGTTCCACCACCACCTGGTCACCGTCCGGGCCGCCGTACCGCACCCACATCAGGGACTCCTCATCCGCCAGGACGGCTGAGACCGTGCCGTCCACCTTTTCGCCCGTCTCCACCAGCGAGAGCCCGTCCGAGGGCACCGCGGTGAGGAACGCCGTCGTCCCTGCGGCATCGGTGGACCACAAGCCCGGGGCGAGGTCGACGGCGGCGGGGGAGTCGCCGAGCCACTGGAAGGAGGTGAGGGTGAGCCAGCCGTGCGGGGTTGCGAGCGCCTTGTCCCGGTTGGAGCGGAAGCGCTGCCAGCGCTCGAGCTTGGCGGCGGGGGTGGCGGCTGGGGTGTTCGTCATGGTTCCTTACGTTGCATGTGCCCACGCTACAACCCCCGTTGGGGCCTGTTCATTCCGCCCTAAGTCCTCTTGTTCCATGTGGTACCGGGAGTAGCGTTTTGCCATGAAGATCGCAGTTCTTGGCACGGGCACTGTAGGGCGAACGCTGGCAGCAGCGTTCAGCGCATTGGGGCATGAGGTGGTCCTGGGGACGCGGGACCCCGGCGGGACCGCCGGCCGGACGGCCCCGGACCCGATGGGCGGCCAGTCCTTTAAGGAGTGGCAGGCGGCGCATGCCGGCATCGCATTGGAGACGTTCGCGGAAGCAGCCGCCCGCAGCGAACTGGTGGTCAACGCCACGAACGGCGCTGCGTCCCTTGCGGCCTTGGGCACCGCCGGCGCGGCGCGGCTGGCCGGAAAGGTCCTGGTGGATGTCTCCGATCCGCTGGACTTCTCGCAGGGGATGCCGCCGGTGCTTAACCCGGTCAACACCGAAAGCCTGGGCGAGCGGATCCAGCACGCGTTTGCCGCGGCCAAGGTGGTAAAAACCCTGAACACCATGAATGCCGGGCTGATGGTGGACCCGCGGAGGCTGGCCGACGGAGACCACTCCGTGTTCGTTTCAGGAGACGACGCCGAAGCCAAGAGGGTTGTAACCGGGCTGCTGGAATCGCTGGGCCACCGGGACATCATCGACCTGGGCGACATCACCACGGCCCGCGGCGCCGAGATGGTGCTCCCGCTCTGGCTGCGGCTGTTCGGCGCGCTGGGAACCCCGGATTTCAACTTCAAGATCGTCCGCGGGGGTTGAATGGGGAGGTGGACATCCTTGCCGGAGCGAATCGGGAGTGGTTGGCGGCGCTGACCTGGATAGCGGCCGCGGCTGCCTGCGCGGGCGTACTGGTGTGGCGCCGAAGGCGGGTGGACCTCGCCGCGCTCGCCGCCGTCGTCGTCTTCATGGCAGCGAACACCGGCGCCGGTGTCTATGTCCTGAACCATCTGGCGGACGGGCGCTGGGGAGGGGACGCGCAGGCGAAGCTCGCGCCGCCGCCGCTGGCCGGGACGCCGGTGGTGGGCCAGTTCCTGGCGCCCCTTGATGGAGCCATGGCCGGAATGGCGGGCGGCGTCAACGATTTCATCGATTTCCAGGCCGCACTGCCTGTTTCGCTAGGCTTTTTCGCGGCCGCAGGCTGGGCGCTGGCCATGTCCGTGCCGGTGGCGCTGGCAGCCGCGGCAGTGCAGTCGAAGCGGGCACGCAGCCGCAGGGCGGAGGCTGCTGCCTGGCAGGGCGAGGTGGAAAAACTACGCAGTGAGCTCGATGCCGTCAAGCGCCACGTGGGGTACCGCGACATCTTTTGAGACGGATTCCACTGCTGCGCGGGAGCGGGGTAGCATCTTTAGCTAGTAACGTGGCTCACAGTATCCAGCGCAGTGTACGAGCCAAGTCCGAACCCCTCGAAAGATTGTTTCAATGGCTCACACTGCAACACCTCCCGAGACCGATCTTGCCTC
>Ga0308169_10002650_pt1 | contig 18240 bp, 32 predicted proteins | sample PhyBR1_2_FD_202139 | JGI IMG/M metagenome (GOLD analysis project Ga0308169, IMG submission 202139) | Phyllosphere microbial communities from UC Gill Tract Community Farm, Albany, California, United States - DLSLSB.R1 | ecosystem: Host-associated > Plants > Phyllosphere > Unclassified | place...
AGCATGGCGCTTCAAACGCAACGCTGACATCCAGCTCCTCCCGCCTGAAGCACACCGCCTGAATCCATCGACCTCCATATGCGACAGCTTCATCCACACCTCGATCAACAAAGAGCGGTCTCCTACTCGCGTCGTCAAGGTGAGTCTCATCTTTTCATCGGGTCCAGCTATTGACTTAGTACTCATGAGCAGTGGACGCCTGACGCCCGGCGGTTACTGACCGGAAACGACAAAGGGCAATTCACACTGTGGAACGGCGCCTCCTTCAACTACGAATCAATCACGCAAGTACATGACGATTCGATCCGCGCATTCTCCTACTCGCACAACGGGCAGTCGCTCCTTTCGGTCGATCGGCTGGGTATGGTCAAGTACTTTACGCCGCACCTGACGAATATCCACGGATTTCAAGGACATAGGGAGGCATGCCACGGCGCGGCATGGAGCCCGAATGACGAGAAGTTTGTGACGGGAGGTGACGATGGTCTGGTCAAGATTTGGAGCTATCGTAATGCGAAGGAGGAGGCGGTCTTGAGCGGTGGGTTGAAGCGTGTTCGAGTGGTGTAGCTGACTTCCAGGGCACGGATGGGATGTGCGGTGTGTGGACTGGCATCCGACCAAGGGCTTAGTTGTGTCGGGAAGCAAGGACATGCTTGTCAAGTTTTGGGATCCGAGATCAGGCAAAGACATTAGCACATTGTGAGTGATCATAATTCGCCAGCACACTGGCTGAAGACAGACACTCGCACAAAGCCGTCGTCAACGCATGCAACTGGAACCCCCAAGGTCACCTCGTGGCGACCGCAGGCGGAGATGGCTTTATCAGGATGTTCGACATTCGCACGTTCCGCGAGCTGGACCCGATGAAGGGGCACACGAAGGAAGTAAACTGCCTCGAATGGCATCCGCAACACAACAATATCCTGGCATCGGGCGACGCCGCTGGGGCGATCATCCATTGGTCGTTGCTCGCTCCCGATCCCACTGTACCCGAAACGATACTATCGGCCGCACACGATGACGCCGTCTACTCGCTCTCCTTCCACCCTCTGGGTCATATCCTGTGTTCTGGATCAAAAGACTTCACAGCGAGGTTCTGGTCCAGACCCAGGCCGATGGGCGGGCACGAGACGGACAAGTTCCATCTGGGCGAGGAGGGCGCGATGCGAGCGCAGGTGGACGAGGAGCGGGAACGCGCGGCGAAGCGATCAAGGATGGACGAGGAGAAGATGCCGCCTCATCAGCAACAATCGCAGGCGCTGCCCGGACTTCCTGGCCTGCCGGGATTGGGTTCGTTGCCACACGGGCCGCCACGGACAAACGGGGACGCGGGAGGTCTTCCTGGGCTGAGCAGTCTGCCAGGTTTGGGCGGTGGAAGTGGAGCCGGAAGCGGGGGCGGACAGGGTGGACCGCCGGGGCAAGGTGGACCGATGAGAAGATGGGGCGGAGATGGGGCGGGAAGCTCGAGGGCTCCGTTACCTTCGCAGGACGAGATGTTGCGGAAGGTGGGCGCGGATGGCCCGCCCTCTGGCGGCAGAGCAGGAGGATATGGAGAAGACCGAGATCGGGGACCGCCAGCACCTGGACGGCCGCAGTTCCCGCCTCAGCAGGGCCCAGGATATGGCAACAACGATCGTTACGGTGGCCTACCGCCGCCGCCGCAACAGCATGCAGGGGGCTATGGTCCGCCTCCAAATGCGTATGGGCGAGATGGCTTTGGGAGGGATGCGCCCCCGCCTGGATTCGGTATGGGTGGAAGGCCAGGACCGGGCCCAGGACCTGGTGGGCCTGATCCGCGGATGCAGGGGGGACCGGGAGGCTATGGAGGCGTGCCGCCAGGGTACGGCGGGCAGGGAGGCTATGGCGACCGGAACGGGCAGGGGTACGGTGGGGGGCAATATGGTGGTGGAGGAGGTGGGTATCGGTAGGGACCCGAAAGCAAGCAAGAAGAAGCATTGTCAGGCACTACCATTTCGGACGATCTGAACGAAGCATCATCGTGTGTATAGTAACGATTCGTGCATTCATCATATAGTACAACATGGCGCATGGACCGCTGGTGCGGGGGAAGATGCAGATGTAACTCATCGACCGATCTCGTGCTCGGCCAGGAGCTGCTATCAGCAGAGAGAAGTGACCAATGTATTGGGCAGGACTGACCATGTTGGGGATCCCATTACTTATCGGGTAGACGTGTCCGCACCCCCGACACGTCATGTTGCCCTCCTCGATGTGCATCTGGCGTGAGCTTCGACGGCACGAAGAAGACTCGGGAGCTTACCTCCATGAGGACATGGTGCAGAGCCTTGAGCTGCTCGTCGGTGAATTCGGCGGGCTGCTCGTCCGGTAATGACTCATCCCCGAGCTGCCGTCAGCTACTGACTCGCGGCGCGAGGATGTTTCAGCTCACAGAGCGCGCCGTGTCGACCAGGGCCGTCCAGTCCAGCTTCGGCAAGAACCGCCTGAGGAAGTCGAGGTTGGGCTCCGACTCGCGGATGACGAGCTCGATATCGGAGAAGACGAGCGGGAAGTTGTCCTTGTTGCAGTTTTCTTGCGTCAGCTGGGAAACCGGTCCGACGGCAGAGCAAACGATTACGCACTGACGTGGCAGCTGAGCAGGTTGTGCGTGATGAGGCGGACCATGTTGGGCGATGTATCTGCTTGACCGACTGCAAGTACGAGTAACTTAACCGGACATGAGCAGCAGCAACACCGGCTGGCTTCAGACATTTTTGATCCCGTCGAGTGAACGGCGACCGCCGCTTCAACCAGATGATAGCGGTGGCGAACTGCCACACTGGCGTCCGCCCTGTCAGGGTTGCACGAAACTCCGGCGGCGATTTCTTTTGTCTGCCCGAATCTGTCCCCGCGCGTGGTCGCTGGCTGGCAAAATATCGACGCTCGCTACCGTTCGACCCTCCCTCATCGGTCACTTTGCCTGCTGCTTCAGTAACCACTCGAAGAGCTAAGTCGCCGACGCACACGCATCAAAACAAACAACAAAATCGCAAACATGGCCGACTACCAGAAGGACGAGCTCGACAAGACCGGTGCCGGTGCCGCCAAGGTCCACAAGATCCGAATCACCCTCACCTCGCGAAACGTCAAGCCCCTTGAGAAGTGTGAGTCGCGCGCGGTCGATGAGCTGGCAGGTCGGAGTGGTCGCAAGGCGAGGTGGACGTTGGCGCATTGCGCATGGACGCTCGTGGGCTTGGGGTTGCAGGCGCAAGGTGGATGAACGCATTGTGGGAGGGGAAAGTGGGAAAGGGCGGCGAGGCGTGTCTGTCGAGAGGGCGAGAACGAGCGGCTGTGGCGATGGCTCCCGAGAGGTCGAAGACTAACCCCAGTCTGCGCGGACCTCATCAACCGAGCCAAGGACCGAGACCTCCGAGTCAAGGGCCCCGTCCGACTCCCCACCAAGGTCCTCAAGCACACGACCCGAAAGACGCCGTGTGGTGAGGGTTCCAAGACCTGGGACCGATACGAGATGCGAATCCACAAGCGTCTCATCGACCTCAACTCGTCCGCTGACGTCGTCAAGCAGATCGTACGTTGAGGCATCACACTTGCACATCATAAGCGCTGACTTGCAGACCTCCATCTCGCTCGAGCCCGGAGTCGAGGTCGAGGTCACCATCGCTGCTTAAGCGGTTGGCTGCCTTGCGCCCGTTGTTGTAGCTTCGGTCGTCTAGATTTCCTGGATATAGGAGCTGGATGTATCTGTTGCGCTCTCATGTGCTTGACCGAGTTCGTGACCCACGTCGGCGGTCTGTCTCTGGTCGCACACCCGCACACCCAACCCGTGCGCTCACTAGATCCTCCCCAGCAGCGCTTGTCCAGTGGTCGTATGGATGCGAATGTCACATAATGCCCGCGAAAAGTCAGCGGCACAGCGGCTTGCTTGCGACACATAGGCATATTCATACAACAATGATCATCTCTAGCACAGTCCCGTTATAGCTGGTCGAAAAACGCCGCATCCGTCTGCAACCCCTCCACCGTCCTTTGCGCCGCCTGCCGCTCCGCCGCGTCCGCCCCCGGATCCCCTTTGAAACGCTTCACCGGCGTCGCAGAGCCCGTAGGGGCCTCCTCGATCGCCTTGCGCGTCAACCGCCTTGCATTCGCCGAGCTGCCCACACCCGTCTTGACAGTCGCCGTCGCAGCCGGTTCCGGCATCGGCGCCTGGAACGCCGTGTTGGGAATTGCGAACGGGTTGTTGGTGACCGTGAACATCGAGTCAAAGCTCCGGGACATGAACTCTGTCATCTCGAGGTTGTCCGTATCGAGGCTGGTCAGGTCTGGGACGGCGACTGGGCGGGCGAGGACCTCTTGGACCTGCTCGGGGGTGAGGTGCTCGACGGTCGAGGCGGCACGCAGGGCTTTGACCTGCGGACGGAGGTGCGCGTAGATGGACGCTTCCATCACGTCCGAGAGGTTCGAAAGGCCCACTTGGTCTTCCTCCGGGATGGGCGGCGTGTCGTAGAGATCCTTCGCCCATTCTGGGTTTTGACGCTGGACCTCTTCGTCGACGTGAAAGCGGAAGAGGACCTGACCGGCCGAGCCCGCGAGGGGGAGACCGTCCTTGTCCTTTGGCTTGATCTTGGGAAGGGTGTGATCCCAGAGCTGAGGAGGGAGGTGGAAGAGCGGGGCGGGCTGCTTGGGTCGTCCTTTGCGCTTCATACGACCGGTCTGATCCTGTGCGTACGTGTCGAGGATTTGCAGGATCGCACGGACCTGCTCATTAGCGATTGTTCCGGCAGTCAGGTTGCGAACTCACGCTAGGAGACCACCAGAATTGGTCGATCACCTCATGCGCCTCGGGATGCGTCCCACCATTGGCGAGCTTCTGGTATGCTGTCCACTCGTCGGCGGTGTACGCGCGCGATGGGTCGGGCCTCTCGTTGGTGGGACAGGCGAAGTCGATGGTGAGGAGCGTCCGGTAAAGAGAGCGGAGTTTGCTGCAATTGAGCGGAGAGGTGTCGAACGCAGCGAGCCGTCGTGCGAGGAGCTCCGCGTCAACTTCGGAGACCAACTATGGGATTCCAAGAAGAGCTCACCGACTGCTGACGCCTGTACTGGTTCTGCTTGCGCCGAGTCTTCTCGTCCTTGTGCACTTCGCCACGATCCCGAGCGAGTTGTTCGTCGTATCGTTTCTGTCGTCAGGCTAAGGTACCAATGAGCCTGAAAGCGACTCACACATAAGCGAGTCCAATAAACGTTGACAGCTTCGGCGACCTGCGGTCAGACACCATCTAATGATGCGCCCGCGCGCTTACCTTTCGCCTGTCCACGCCCGGCTCGTCCTGCCCGATTTCGGCCCACGCCTCAACACAGTCCTCAATGACTTGATCCAAGTACGGCTTGACGCTGGAAGCCGATACGTCACCGCGGAAGTCTGGCCGGAACTCATCTATCCCATTTACCGATTCCGCCGCGGAAGGCGGAACAGCGCTGGGTTCAGGCAAGTCTTTCGTGCCCGGCGTCTCGAAGCCGTTGATCGCGTACTCGACACCCATCCGCCTGTTCGCCATCTTGTGCACGAGGTGCTGAGAGTCAGAACACCAGTCAAACGAGAATAAAAAACGGGACTCACTTCCAGCTTGATGCTTCGTCGCTTCCTGCCGCCCGCGTCGCCATGCGGTATACTCCCTCCTCGGCTTCGTTCTTCGTCCCCAGCGCTCAGGTCGATGAGTGCGGTGTTCGAGCGTGATGCGCGTGGAGCCGGCTTATGGGATGACTCGGCAAGAAGGAGCGCATCATACTTGGCTTTCAGCGCGTCGTACTCGCTTTGCCGGACATAGCCCATGAGTGTTGGGTCGACGACATTGGCTACGATCAGCAGATGGACATGGGCAGCGCGTGGTCACGACTTACTTTCTGTTGTTCCGGACAGCTGTGCATGCAAGTTCTTCACGATCTCCGCCTGTTTCTTGTTCGTTTGCACCAACAGGGTGAAGCTGCCCGCGAGGCCTTGCAGTAGCTTGGGCAGGTCCATCCGGTTCACGATCGACTGGCTCGTATCGTTTAACTGCGTCAACGCCGCCAAGGACTTGTCGACCGCCTCCTTCTGGGCTGCGGTTATGGCGGGCTGGACAGGCGCGGACACGGGGGGCGGCGTCGGCTCGGGATGCTCGAGATGGGGTAAAGAGTGGTCGATGTCCGGCGCGTGGGACAAGATCGTCCCGCCGTTATGGCCCCCGGACGAGCCGAGCGAGGTGTACTCCTCGGTGGGGTTGCCGCCAATAGCGGCGCGCAAGGCCTCGAGGGCGGCCTCTGCATCTGTGGCATGCGTGTCGTCGGTATCGACGGGTATATGGAAAGCCGTGTCCATGGTGGACGGGGGTGGACTTGTTGGGTGGAGGTGTTTGTTGATTGTCGTGATGTGCGAGAGAGATAGGCGGGCGAGTGTGACAGAACAGCAAAACACGCAGCGACGGGAGCCTGTGCAGGGGCGTTGAGCGGGATTATTTTTTCTACTGGCCCACTGCCCACCTGCCCGGAGCGGCCTAGGGGGGCTCTCTCTCGCTCCAGGCACGCGGGTCGCGTCGAGGCGTCCCGGCGTCGACAAGTTGGCTGGAAAGTAAGAACCAGGTACGACAGACACTTCTCTGAACCAGATATAACCCAGTGTGCACGCCCACGGTTCCGACTTACTAGTTACCCAAAAGTCGAGGCAGCACCCTCATCCTCATCATTCTTCGTTCTCTCCGCGTCCTCAACCCCACGCGAGCTCGATCCCTCCTGCGCAACATGAGCTCGGAAACCAAATCGGTCAACCCCGCGGTGCTCAACCGTGTGAGTGTCCCCTGCTAGCTACCGCCGGCGCAGCACAACTGACACGATCAGCCCCTGGTCATGTGCGGACCGTCTGGCACGGGCAAGTCCACCCTTCTCACGCCCTTGCTGGCCAAGTACCCCGACGCCTTTGGCTTCTCCGTCTCGCATACTACGCGACAGCCGCGTGCGGGCGAGGTCGACGGGGAGCACTACCACTTCGTCACCAAGGACGAGTTCATGGAGCGCGTGGAGCGGGGCGAGTTCCTCGAATGGGCGCAATTCGGCGGCAACTGGTCAGGCTATTCTCTCGTCTCGTCCGCGAGCTGACGACAGCTACGGAACGACGTTCGCGGCGTTGACGGCCCTCGCCCCTCGGCGCTGTATCCTCGACATTGAGCTGCAAGGCGTGCTCCAACTTCGAGCGAAGGCGCACCTCCAGACCCCACCCCTGGAGCCGGTGTTCCTCTTCCTCTCCCCGCCGGACGTTCCCACTTTGCGCAAACGGCTCGCCGGCCGAGGGACCGAGACGGAGGAGAGCATCCGAAAGCGTTTGGACGCCGCCAGAGCCGAGATCAAGTACGCGCTCGAGACGGGACACGATATCGTCATTGTCAACGACGATGTCGAGGTGTCCAAGGCGCAGCTGGAAAAGGTCGCGCTGGGTTTGGAAGGGTGGGAGACCTGCGGGGACAAGCTGCCCGCCCTGGACGTTTCCCAGCTGGACTAGGCTGGGAGCGTGGACTAGGCTGAGAGACGAACAGACAGCGAGGCGGGGGGAGAAGGAGCGCTGAGGCTCTCCACATAGACATTTGACTATTCGCCGCTCGAGCCGACATGAGCTGCTCGAGCATTTTGGGACGTAGATCACCAGATCGTTACACTTCCGACCTCTTGGGCGCATATCATGTTCATTCCATCACCGGGAAATATGCATACGATACTTTAGCGGGGTCTATCGCGGACCGAGAATGACCGAGTCTCATGCTGAACGCCTGTCTATCTTACACTGGGGCGGGAAACCTGGCTCCGTCCAGGATAGACGGTGCCGCAGTACGATTCGCGTAGCCGCCCGCTCCCGGTTCCGGCAGGGGCATATCTCGTATATCGAGATCTTCGGCTTGCTCAGCCTCTGTCTGCTCCTCCATCTGCCGCCGTATCGCCTCTTCCTCGTCCTTGTTCGCCTCTTCTTCGTCATCATATCTGCCGCTCAGCGTCGGTCAAAGGAGAGCCTGGGGCTGGACCCACCTATCTTGGCGCTCGTTACGCGGGTAGGGTCCGAATGGGTTGTCTCCGCGCGGCGTCGAGCGATCCTCAACATTCAAATCCCGCATTGCTCGTTCCAAATCGGACTTCTTTGCCGCCTCAGCCTTCTCTTCCCGGTCTTTGGCTAGTCGTTCCAATTCTGGCTTGTAGTCCCTGCAGATCAGCCACCAAACGTGGAAGCAGCGAGTAGCACTCACGTCTCATACTCCTCACGCGCAGCATCGACAGCCTTGAAGAAATCTCGCATACCCTCGCCCGTCATGGCGCTGACACCGACCGCCTGACCGTCAGCTAGCGGCTACTATCAAACCCATCACGATAGCAACACACCTTGAGGTTCTTGTAAAACTCCTCAAGCACCAGACACATGCTCGACATCAGACTGCTCGAATACGCCATTTCACCATGCTCATCCCTGCCCCGCTCGCTCAACGCCGCCTGGTACGCCTCAAAGTCCTGCATCCATTCGATGGCGAAGTCGTGTGGCTCAACGTCGATCTTGTTGAAGACCAGGATGAACGGTAAGCGGGTTTTGTACAAGATTCTGCTGTCAGCTGGATGCAGCTCAGGTTATCGATTAAGCTCACGAGCAGGCATAGAGCATGTTGCTCATAAAGGTAGCAGGGGCGGTGGTCCGTGGCGTGTCGATTATATACGCCACGACAGTGGGTAGTGAGGATGCTACAGCGTCGGTGATGATCGCTCCGGACGCTGACCACGTGAAGATCTCAATCTGCCCAGGCGTATCTATGAGGATATGGCTGTTCGTCAGCTCTGTTTCCCAGAAAGGAGAGAAGGGAGCTAACTCGACACTGCTGGCCCGCTTCTCGACAAAGCCCAAGACCTGATCGAACTTTGTCGTGAACAGGTTCAGCGCGGTGAGGATCCCTCCATTCGGTCCGAGGTTGTACCTGACGTCAGACACGCCCTGCCCACGACACTGCCAACACACTGCTTCATGACCTCTTTATAGTCGACCGTATCACGGATGTCAATGTTGGCCGTGTAAGGCATGTGAGTGACTGCAGGATCGAGGTTGAGGATATATGGAGGAGTATTCTTCGTGTGAAGGTACGAGTTCAGCCGCTGCATCAAGGTCGTCTTGCCCTGCCCCCGTCAGCATAAGGCCTTTCCACAGGCGGTCGCTCGGCTCACGGAACCGGCCATTCCGATGCATATGATGGCGACAGGTGGGCGCTTGTCGCCTTCAGCGCCGCCTGGCTGCGTGGATGGGCCTGCATCTGGCGTTGGCTCCGGCGTGAGTGACGACATTTGGACTGGAAAAAGTCGGAGGGAGTATGAGCAAGCAACAACAAATCGTGGGATCCACCTCCACTTGGCTGGCTCAATAAAGCTGCCACAAGGCATATATTCCCGGCGGTCGCCACCGTTGCCACCCATCATTACTCCCTTGTGGGGCCATTAGAGCGGGGTTTGTAATGGGATTACAGAAGAACGCTGTGAGACTACAACGCCACCCATTCACCCCGTTTTGATCCCACCTCGTATCCGCCCTCGCCCCTTAGCTCGCTGGCTGTCCCCTTTGGCCCAGCGCAGCACAGCGCATCAACATCAAATCAACCACCCTCTGTCCGTCGCCCACACGTCTCCTTGCCTCCGTTTCGCCGTTGTCTGCATATCCACTTGACTGACTTGGTCTCGCGTATACCGACCCATTGCATCAAGCACCGGAAAGGCTCGGAATCGAACGGTAGGACGAGAAGGCGCACATACCGTCAAACCCCACAACATCCCTTAGACTCGCAAGGTAGGTTCAATCTCGTATCCGTCACTCCGCCTCATCTTTCCTCCTGTCCTCCCGCTTCCGGCGACTCGGCGACCCGATTGCGAAGACCCGGACATATGAGAGGGCGAGCAAGTACGCGTCGGACGGATGGGGTCAGCGATTCTCTTGACCATCACGGGAGTCATACGGATATTCGTGCTTGCGGGAACTTGTGCGGGATGGAAACGATGGCATCCGCCGGATTGCCGATTGTCCTGCATCCCGAGCTCACGACGCTCCATCCCATCCGCAGGCTGCACCCAGCCTCTTCACGCGGACAAAGGCATTATTCGACCGGGTGTCACTCGGCTTGGGAGAGTTTAGCGTTTCAACCCCTGTATCAGCCGTCCATGCTGCAGACGGTGGTCGACTGGGCGTATGCCTCGCCGTCGGTAGGATCGTCGGATCCCCGTCTCGATCGTCTCACCCACACCACTCGCAACGCCGCCCATGCACAACGAGTGCTCGCCGTCTCGCTCCCGGTCGCCCTCATGTCCTCGAACCCTGCGCGCGCTCGGACCTCTTCCGCTCCCCCCTCTGTCGCTGGCGAGACTAGGATATTGCTGCCATCGCTAACACGCAGTCACTAGACGAATATGCAAACGATCAAATGCGTCGTGGTCGGTGACGGAGCCGTCGGAAAGTGAGCCGCGCACTGCTCGAGCAAGCCAGCCGTGTGTTGACATATAGAACCTGTCTCCTTATCTCGTACACCACCAACAAATTCCCCTCCGAGTATGTCCCGACCGTCTTTGACAACTGTAAGTCCTGGCAAGCTCGTCCCTTTGTAGGACAGCGGCTGACGCGCAGACGCGGTGACGGTTATGATCGGCGACGACCCGTACACGCTCGGTCTGTTCGACACCGCTGGTCAGGAGGATTACGACCGACTGCGACCCCTGTCATACCCGCAAACGGACGTTTTCCTCGTCTGCTTCTCCGTGACGAGTCCCGCATCATTCGAGAACGTCAAGGAGAAGTGGTTCCCCGAGGTGCACCACCACTGCCCCGGAGTCCCCTGCCTCATTGTCGTGAGTTGCCCGCTCTATGTCAGCTATGTAGCTCACGTGTAGGGAACGCAGGTCGACCTTCGTGAAGACCAGGGACACCTCGATAAGCTTGCCCGTCAGAAGCAAAGGCCAATCACGACGGACCAAGGGGAGCGATTGGCGAGGGAGCTCGGCGCGGTGAAATACGTAGAGTGCAGTGCCTTGACCCAACGAGGCCTGAAGAATGTCTTCGACGAGGTGTGTCACCTGCTGTTCTGAGAGGTACCTCCGAGCTGAAATTCAGGCTATCGTCGCGGCGCTGGAACCCCCCGTGACGAAGAAGAAGAGCCACAAGTGTTTGATCTTGTAAACGACATCTCCGCTCTTTGCACACCTCGTCTGGTGCTTCGTTACACGACATAAAACCTTTATCCCACGACCATCCTCGTCATCCCGTTGTCGGTCGACGTAGCCGACAACTTCCCGCATACACCTTTGCCCCGTAGATCAAGAACCCTGACCCGCTGTCCCTTTCACGATTTAGTTACCCGCCTACCACTTCGCCGCATCGATTCGACCGCCGGTTATCGACACGCTCTGCGTCGACATCGGCAGCGTCATCGACATCATGGCAGAAGTAGATTCACCTCGTCCTTTGCGTTATTATGTGTACACGTGGTCGTATGGAAAGCATGTTGACATGACCCCTTTGGGATGTTTGCCGTGCTCGCTGGTGCTCGGCTAGTCGCTTCGTCCCGAAGCACCAAAGGGAGCACCGTACATTCTGGAGTGGACATCATGATGCCATGACCAACGGCTCGTGCAATCATACATGCCCGCGAAGAGAGTGCGTCTATGATGCCACCCCGCGCAGCGCGTCACCACTGTGCGATCTCGCCCGCTTGCGCCAAGGCCTCCTCGAACCCAGCTAGCCCATCGTCCCTTCCATCCATGAATGACGGCAGACCCGAGCTCCCCAATGCGCCATCGAACAGCCTTTCGTTGAACATGACGTGCCCCGAGGGTGTTTGCTGGCCCTCGGCACTCCACTCGTGCATGGCCGCATCGATCGACTCGTCCACCCTCGGAGCCTGCGCCTGCTGCGGCGGCATCGCCTGCGGGGGTGTCTGTTGGACTCCTTGGCCCCCGCTTGCCCCAGCACCGGACGCGCCAGCTGCAGCGGCCCCAGCCGCCGCAGTGACTGTTCCCGTCGGGTCGATGAGCGGCGGAAGCTGGTACTGGTGTATCATCGACGCGTTGGGGTCGTAGTCGCCCATTCCCTGCATTGGCGGGTAGTAAGACTCCTGGTATCCCAGTGCTCCTGCAGAATACTCGTGAGCCGCGCCCCCGTTGTACGGGAGAGTATCAGCGCCCGGACCGGCACCGGTCCAGTAATCGACCTCACCGCTGCCGCCGGCGGCGGCTCCTGCGGCCGGCCCACCCGTCCAGCTCTGATCGTAGCCCACATCCATGCCGTCGATGGGCGGAAGGCGGTACATGTCGTTTGCGTCCATCTCGAGTCCCGGTGCTGAGTACATGCTGGGCTGGTGCTCCGAGTATGGCATGCTGTGCGCGCCATGCATCCCGTGCGGAGCGTGTGGATCGAGCTCGTACCCCATCGGCGGAGGCATGTACTGGTCCTTCATGGTGTATTGAAGGTGGTGCTGCGCGCCAGGGTGGCTCGGCACGGATCGACCTTGCTGCGCGGCATTGTACAGGCTCATGTTGAGCAGATTCGAGCCGAGGAGATTCTGGCGCATCTGCTTGGCGCGAGCTTGGGCGCGTTGCGCCCTGATGGCACCTTTGGACAGCTGTCCGACTTCTCGGCGGCGTCTGGAGGTCAGCCCAGCCCAGGGGGCACACAATTGTGAGGATGGAGAATGCCATCGAGACGGCAAAAGAGCACCCATCACTCACCGGCTTCTGCCGCTCGCGGTGCGGGGCGACTCCGCCTCAGACTCGCTGGCGATCTCGTTGCTGCGCGCGATCATCTGCTCGCGGATCTCTTTTTCGAGCTTTTCGCCCGATTTTCCCTGGATGAGCGCCTCAGCGACCGCCTCGACCTTGTCGTCTTCCGCCTGGTCCTTTCGCACCCGGCGGCGGATGATGTCCGTTCGGCGGAACACAGGCTGGTACCGGTACCCGGGGTACCTGAACTCAACGACCGTCACTGGACAGGGAGCGACACCGCGACACTCACAATCGTTGGTGTTCCTCTTTCTCGAGCCGAGCTTGTTCTTGAAACTTTGCACGGACTTCCTGTGGCGCTTCCCGCCACATTTTGGCCGCCTGACGGATCAGCCCAATGGTGTTTCTCAGAAGGGAGACAAACCCACCACAACGGAGATGTTCTGGTGCTTGACCTCAACACTCGATGGGATCAGGTTGGAGTCTGTGATGTGCTTCCGAAAGAGAATGAACGCGTTCCTCGCGCGCTTGATATGGCCGGGGGGTTGCTGCTGGTCAGACCGCTGCCTCTCTCGTCAAAACTCGTACCATCCGGCTCACCTTCCTCGCGTGCGACTTCTTCGGCCGGGGCGGCGGGATCCCCGCACCTTCGTTCTCCCTCTCCGGCGCCGGATCCATCGGCTCATATCGGCTCTCACTGCTTGCCGTCGTGCTGATCCCCTTTGTGGCGCCCAGTAAGCTCCCAAAGTCCGACATCGAGCTCTGGCGGGAGTCATCGAAATCGGTACTCTGGTACAGACCGTCGATGCCGAGACCGGGCGTCGAGGGTGAAGCCTCAGAGGCGGACGTGGCGGGCTGAGAGTCATTGGCGAGGCGTTGAGTTGAAAGCGGCCAGGGAAGCGCGCCGGCGATCCGCTGAGGGCTCTGAGCGACTGGCTGCTCGCCGCTCAGAATCTGGTCCTGAGTCTGCAACTGCTCCTGAGTCGGCTTGGCCGTGACCTCTCCCCCACCTCCGGGGACGTCCAAGTCGAGTAGGGTGGGATCAATGGCCACGAGGGTGGTAGAGGCTGCCGCATCTGCCGACTTGCGCCGGGGTGGCGAGCCGACCGGGGTGTAATGGCTTGCTTGAGGGCTGTACGACCTGCGCGTATTGGGGGAAGAGCCATCTATTTGCGAAAAGCCTTGGAATGGCGGCGGCCCGGGTGTAGCGGAAGGACGGTCTTGCGGCCCTTGTTCATCGCGCCGAGCGGACGGACTTGAAGACTTGCGAGTGTGAGCTTGCTCTGTGTATCAGTTCTCCGTAAACTCAAACGCCTCCGTGCGATCATGACACGACATACCGGCAATGATCCCCTCCGGGCCGTCAGTCGACGTCGCAGCAGACATTGTGGACCTCGTTTGTACAGTAGTTTGCACAGTAGAAAGGACGTGGCGACAACGAGGGCTTGTGCGAGTTGCTCGGCAAACCAAGTCAGAAGGACAGGTGAGAATGCGCACAACGGCAGCGGGCACGATTGAAAAGAGAGCACTGATGAATGGTACGACGGTCTTGAGCCTTCAAGTACTCTCGTCCTTGCTTGCTTGAGAGGTGCACTTGAGGTGCACTTGGTCACGATGAAAGGTAAGTGCGTGAGTGCGGGCGTGCAGAACGCCATGCTTGGTGGTGGTGTCGCTCTTTTGAGTGTCATCGGGCGCCTGCTGGCCTCTGACGATCGTCGTCCGTCAGTGAAAGGAGGGGATGCGAGGCGACAAGTAGGCGTTTTGAGCGGCAAGGAGTGGAGATTGAAAGGAGGGAACACGGCGGTCTAGGTCTAGGAGGAGCACGGGCGTGATCGACAGCATGTGGGGCAGTATCAAAGGAAAGCCAAAGTAAAAGCAAGCAAAGTGGGGTAGTGTCGCCACTGTTCCAGCGATCGAGGGGCACACGGCGCAGGGAAGACACGACCCAAATAGATCGCTTGAAGCAGTAGAACTGCCTTGTTGCGTCATCCGTCAGATAGATAGGTTGCGCAACGCTTTTGCTCACTGGAGAGGTGCATGCTAGGGATACAATGGTTGCTACGCCAGGTCGTCATACAGGTCCGCCAGGCTCCATTTCGGCCTCAACGGCAAATCATAGCCTTCCCCCTGCGCTCCGTCTTGAAGGCGCAATATCGCCGTCCACGCGATCATAGCTGCGTTGTCCGTGCATAGACTGATCGGCGGGTAGTACAGCTCAATCGCGCGACCGCTTTCAGCCAGTACATTCCGTAACCTGCACGTTAGTCTGATGCTTTAAGGCTTCACAGTACAGGCGAGCGACGCACCGCTGCCGCAAAGCTTTGTTCGACGCGACGCCGCCGCTCACAACCACGCCTGTGACCTCCTTCAGGTCCGCTGACTCCAAGGCGAGTCTGATTTTAGACGTGAGGTGCCCTATTGCGGCATCCTGAAACCGCTTCGATAGCTCTCGCTGGGTGGCCCCGTCGAGGTGGATCGCCTTTTCGCCTTCCACACGCGAGGCCCCCTTCAGAATCTGACCGCTCTGGCCGATCCGCGTGACATCGGCAGATGTTTGCAAGCGGGCAATCACCCGCTCGACATGGCTGACGAGGCCAGAGAAGGAGAATTGGAGGGAAGTAGCGTGTTGCCCGGAGGACAAGGGTTTGGGTAAAGCAGGTAGTGGGACGGTGTCGTACGGCGGAAGAGGCGGCAGCGAGGCGAACTGCTCAAGCACTGCGCCAGACGCCTGCGTGGAAGTGGGTAGCTGCAGCAATCGAGCGACTTTGTCGTACGCGTCGCTGCATGTCAGCGAAGCTGTAAACCTAATGACATAACCGACGTGCCCTATCTTCGAATCAAGACAATCCGCGATGATCCTGTACTCGTGAAACGACTTTGCCAGGACCAGCTGGGTGTGCCCCCCGGATACGAGCACGACCAAGAACGGAAAGCTAGGCGGATTCTCCTCCGTGAGAAGCGGCGTGAGAGCGTGGGCTTGCTGCATGTGAGCGATTACACTCAGTGCCCGGACACAGCATAACTCACCATATGATGTACACCCACCAGCGGCAGGCCATGCGCCGCTGCAAGAGCTTTCGCTGCGACTGCACAGATGTTCAGACAGCCTAGCATGCCCGGACCTCTCGTATACGCAATCGCGTCCATCTCATCCAACCTCATTCCCGCCTCTGTCAACGCTCGCTCAATCGCCCTCGGCTTCCCCTTAGCTCGACGCCAACGACTGCTCCGCCTACTCACAATATTCTGCGCATGCAATCCCTGCGCCTTGAGTGGATGGATGCCCCCATACACCGCATTCATCTCATGTTGTTTGATCACAACATTACTCCGTATCACCCTATCCGAATCCACGATCGCGCAACATGAATCGTCCGCCGACGATTCCAGCGCCAGAACTATCGTAGGCCGTCCATCGCGCTTCCTCCCGCGGATCGCTGCTCCGCTTGCCCCGCTGGCTGCTGGTACGCCACTGGCGGAGGAGGTGGTGGAGAAGCATCTCGCGCCTGTGATACCGTACCGCTCTTGCCGAACAAGCTGTTCCACCACGCGGAACGCGGCTGCACGTTCCCTGCCGGCGGCTTCCCCTCTCCAGCCGCCCCATCGACCGAGGCCGCTACCGGCTGCGATGCATCCTTCTGCCCGGATTCTGTCTCTGCCGCAGCCACTCTCGCGCGCGCCTTCTCCGCCAAAGCAGCCTCGATGGCCGACCGCTGTCGCGCGGTCATGTTGCGCTCCTCTAATGGCGGCACGGTACCCAGCTTCCGTTTGCCCTCTGAAACAGGGATCACCTCTTCCACTTTGTCGCGCACCTTGTCGCTCATGTTGAGGGGGTCGTATACAGTAAGAGCGAGTGCGGTGGGGAGGATGAACAAGAAGAGCGTGCGCGGCCGGCGGGCGCGCTCGAATGCCCGGGCCCATGATCTCGAGGGGCTCTGGGGTGGAGGCGGAGGGGAGGTGGGGTTGAGCTTGGGCTGGAGGGGGCGAGGTGGGAGATTTTGGGCAAGTGGGCGGCCTTGTGGACGGGGCAGAGGGGTCGACATGGGCGGATGGGTAGGTAAGGTGTGCAAAATGGGTCCTGGCAATGATCGGCTGTCTTAGCTAAGTGGTGGATGGATAGTCGCCGTCCGTCGTCCACAGTGGCTCAGCAACTCAGGGTCGTGCCAGATGACATGATGAAAGGCTGGTCAGTACTCGACGGAATCCTGAGAGTGCTCTTCGCAGCATCAGCAAATGCCCCATCATGCATCGCCCGCTGTATCTACGCATGAACCCGCTCCAAGCTTTCCCACCCCGCAAGCCTCCTTTCCCGCCTGACCCAGTCGCCCACCTGTCCCTCGAGCAACCCGGCCCTCCAGCCAATCTCCTCCACGTCATCCTTGAGCTTATTTTCGCCTGCACAAGGCAGCGCCAGAGTGCAGTCGAACAGCCCCTCCACGAGCTTCCTGTACTCGTCCTCCTGCGTGGGCTCGGGGAACAGCACCCTTAGCCTATCGAGCAGTCTAGGAATGAGACGCGCAACGGGAGGGATGAAGGGGATTGCAGCCAGCCGCTGCGTGATTCGGACGAGCAGAAGCAAGCGCTCGGTGTCTGTCGTCAATTCCTCGATTGCTTTTGACTTGAGAACGGGCACCGAACTTACCAGCCTCCACAAGGCCCTTCGCCATCAACCGCTCAATCGACAAGATCCACTCTCGACCCTTCGTCTCCCATTCTCTGCCCTTCGCGAGGTTCTCCTCGCTCGCCTTCTCGGCCTTCTCGCGCTGTCGGCCGGCGAGGACAGTGACGATATTCTCCAAGATAGTCATGTACAGGTCTCGCTCCTCTTCGACTCCACGATTGGAGCCCGACTCAGACAGCATCCATTGCGAGTCGAGCCAGATGATGAAGTGATTGCGATGAACCAACGACAACACAGCCGGAGGAATGCGGGTGATCCGCTCCATAGCCTGATCATCAGACCTACGCGTACGTTTCGAGACATAATTACGCACCTGCAGCACCAATTTGCGGAAGTTGATGTCAAGCGAGGTCGAGTACAGTGTCTGTAGCAACTCCACCGTCTTCCTTCGCTTGAGCAACCTCCAGTCCTGCGGGTTAGCGCGGAGTCACAGGAGTTCACCACCAGACTCACTGCTTCGCTCCTCGTCGAGTCCTTAATGAACCGCACCATCCAGCTTCGATCTCGTCTGTGGCCTTCCCCACTAGCATACAGCATTCCAAACAGCATTGGAACGTCTCCGGGGTCGAATTTCGGTCGTTGCAGCAGGAACCTTGACGAGATAGGGTAAAGCGGGTTGGACGGGGATGCAAGTGACCTAAGCGTGTGAGCCAGGAACGTCGTGATGATCACGGGCAGTCGAGGCTGCTTGGCTGATTCCGTCGGAGCGGGTATGGCGTATCGAACAAGGCGGAGGGTGTGTTGCAACTGAGGCTTTTCCTGGAAAGCCACGGTCTGGCAGTCAGCACAACTCAATGCACATCGTTGTACGTACCTGGAGATAGGTCATCGTCTGA
>Ga0308169_10002651_pt1 | contig 18239 bp, 16 predicted proteins | sample PhyBR1_2_FD_202139 | JGI IMG/M metagenome (GOLD analysis project Ga0308169, IMG submission 202139) | Phyllosphere microbial communities from UC Gill Tract Community Farm, Albany, California, United States - DLSLSB.R1 | ecosystem: Host-associated > Plants > Phyllosphere > Unclassified | place...
GTCGACTTTCTTTATGCAGCCATGTTGTGCAAAGTCAGGCTATGTAGCCCCGGTGTCATCGCCATGAAGCTTTGGTGATGCTTATATGACAGCCCACGAAAGGAGCCCTTCATGCCTTGGCAAACCCTGATCGAACGCGGCGAGCGGCTGCCCGCCTGGGCGGATCTGGCTGAAGGTTATGCCGCGTTGTTGCACCGCCTGGGACCGGTCACGCCGTTCGAGTTGGCCGTGGTCGGGGCGCGGTCGATGGCCACGCCGGGGCTGGCTTTCCTGGTGGGTTACCAGGCGGCGCTGCGGGCACTTTGGCCGAGCGCGCCGCACAGCCTCGGCGCGTTGTGTGCCACCGAACAGCGCAGCCTGCGCCCGGCGGATATGCAGACCCGGCTCGCCGACTTGCGGTTGATCGGGCGCAAGGATTTCGTCACCGCGGGTGACGCCGCCGAATGGTTGTTGGTCGCGGCCCGAAGCGAAGCGCTGGAAGATGAGCGAGTGCGATTGAGCTTGGCGGTGGTGTATGCGGGTGAGCCTGGCGTGACGTTGGAGAAACTCCCGGCCCTGCCTTTCATGCCGGATATCAGCCATGGTCGGGTGCTGTTGGATGGCGCGCAGTGCGAACTATTGGCGGGTGACGGCTGGGACGCCTACGTCAAACCGTTTCGTACCCTGGAAGACCTGTATGTGCTCAGCGCGGTGACCGCCTGGTTGTATGGCGTCGGGCAAGAATGCGACTGGCCCCAGGCGCTGCAACTGCGCCTGTTGGCGCTGCTTGCCGGTTGCGCGGAGGCGAGCCGTCACAACCCGTCCAGTGCAGCCACGCATGTGCTGCTGGGTGGCCTGTTCGCCCAGTTCCAAGGGCTCGAAGCCGAACTGAACGACGCCTTGGCCGGTGGACCAGCGCCGTGGCGCGAGATGTGGACGCGTGACAAAGCGGTGATGGACATCGCAGCGGGGGCGCGGGCCAAGCGGTTGGACAAGGCGTTGGGATAGTCGGTCGAACGTCGGACCTTGGTGGGAGCGAGCCTGCTCGCGAAAGCGGAGTGTCAGCCGACATCAATGCCACTGATCCATTGCCTTCGCGAGCAGGCTCGCTCCCACGGGGCGGCAGCCAAAAAACCAAACTGTCATCAACCCTGGCTAGGCTCTGCAGGTTCACCTCTGCGAGCCCCGCGAATGTCCAAAGGCTGGTTCCTGATCCCGCTGTTGCTGCTCAACCTGAACGCCCAGGCCGAGGATTGGCCCGGTGAGCAATGGTCAAGCAGCCCGCCCCCCACCGGGCCCGCCATCGAAGCCCTGGAGCAATACGCCTTCGTACCGAGGGACGACGCTACCCGCCAAGGCATTCGCACCGACGCGCTGTTGGTGATCCAGGACGGTCGGCTGGTCTACGAACGCTACGCCGGACCGACTGACGCACACACCCCGCACCTGGCCTGGTCCATCAGCAAAAGCCTGCTGGCGACGGTGTTCGGCGTGGCCTACGGTGAAAAACGCTTTGCCCTGGATGACCCGGCGGCCCGGTACTACCCACCGCTGGAGCGACACCCGGGCATGACCCTGGCCGACCTGTTCCATTGGGCGTCCGGCCTGGACTGGCAAGAGGACTACGAATACGCGCCGCTCGATTCTTCGGTCGTGGCGATGCTTTATACCCGCGGTCGCCAGGACATGGCGGCGTTCACTGCCGCGCACGACAGCTTCAGCCCGGCCGGCCAGGTGTTCCGCTATTCCAGCGGTGACAGCAACCTGCTCGCGGCGGCGCTGGAGAATATCGTCAGCCCGTCGCGTTATGCCGATTATCCCTGGACGGCTCTGTTCGAGCCGCTGGGCATCCGTCACGCGACTTGGGAAACCGACGCGAGCGGCACGTTTGTCGGTTCGTCCTATGCCTATCTCACCGCGCAGGACCTGGCGCGTGTCGGCCTGTTGATGCAACGGGATGGCCGTTGGGGCGATCGACAATTGATTCCCAAGGATTGGATTGCGTTCAACCGCGAGCCATTCGCCAGGTTCCAGGCCGGCCAGGACGAAGCCGTGCCCGGCGGGCACTGGTGGCTCAATCGCGCCGCCGATCCATCGATCCGCCCGTGGCCGGACGCGCCGCCGGATACCTTCGCCGCCCTGGGCCATTGGGGCCAGGCGCTGTATATCATTCCCAGTGCCAGGTTGGTGATCGTGCGCTACGGCGACGACCGCGACGGCAGCTACCGCCACAACGAATTGCTCAAGCGCGCCATGGCGGCCTTCGCCGGGACGGTGCAGCCATGAGGCGCAAAGTGTTACTTACCTTGATGGCGGGGCTGCTGGTTGCCCTGTTCGGTTGGATCTGGCAGGAGCGGGTGGCGTTGCGCGCGTTTCCCGACATCATCAGCGCCTACACCGCCAAGGAATACTGCTCGTGCCGCTATGTGATGCAGCAAACGGCCGACTATTGCCGCGGTTATGTGAAGCAGTCGGTGCCCACCAGCGATTTTGTCGAGGCCGTTGAAGCCAAACGTGTCACCGTCAGCGGCTTGGGGCGTAGCCACAGTGCGCGGTGGATAGGGGAGCGGCAGGGGTGTCGGTTGGAACCTTGACCGCTGATTTGCGGGCGGCTTTCGTGGCGAGGGAGCTTGCTCCCGCTCGAGTGCGCAGCGCTCGCAAATTTTTCAATCAGTCGCGATCTTGGGGCTGCTTCGCGGCCCAGCGAGAGCAAGCTCCCTCGCCACTGGGTTATGTGGGCAGCAGGGATGTTGTGAAACAGACAGTTTGCAAGCGCCCTCGGCCCGGTTAAGGTTCGCCACAGGTTTATCTGCCCCCCGAGTCTGTATGTTCAAGCGGTCCATTTCTCACGCTGTCACTACTTTGCTGCTGGCCTGCGCCGCGCTGCCGGCCCAGGCCGATTGGTATCTGGACGGCGAGTCGTCGCGGCTCTCTTTTATCAGCAGCAAAAACGGCAATGTCTCCGAGGTCCAGCGTTTCCTCGTGCTGCATGGCCAGGTTCAGCCCGACGGATTGGCGCGCCTGGAAGTGGAGTTGGAGTCCATCAACAGCGGCATCCCCCTGCGGGACGAGCGCATGCGCGCCGAACTGTTCGAGATCAAGCAATTCGCCGAAGCCATCGTCACCGCGAAGATCGACCTGGCGCCGATCCAGGACCTGGCCAACGGCGCCCAGTTGGAATTGCGCTTGCCGCTGACCGTGAACCTGCACGGCAAGCAGCATCAATACAATGTCGAACTGTTGGCGACGCGCCTGGACGAGCGTCGCTTCCAGGTAGTGACCCTGGAGCCGGTCGTGCTCAATGCGGCGGATTTCGATCTGGCGCCGGGTTTGGAAACGCTTCGAACATTAGCCGGATTGTCGGCCATCAGCCTGTCGGTACCGGTGAATGCGGTGCTGATCTTCACGGCGCGCTGACATGAGCGGCCCGGTATTCCCTTGGCGCGAAGGCAATCGCTTCGAGCTGTTGATCGACGGTCCGCAGTTTTTCCCGCGCATGCTGGTGGAGATCGCCCGTGCCCAGGAACAGGTTGAACTGGAGTTGTACCTGGTGGAGGCGGGCGCTTGCGCCGAGGCGATGGTCCAGGCCCTCGTCCAGGCCGCCGAACGCGGCGTTCGTGTGCGCTGCCTGTTCGACGACTATGGCAGCCTGGCGTTTACCCTCAGCCTGCGCAATCGCCTGGTCCAGGCGGGCGTGGAGCTGCGTTTCTACAATCGCCTGAGTTGGCGCCGCTGGGTGCGCAACCTCTACCGCGATCATCGCAAGCTGCTGCTGGTCGATCAGCGTTTGGCGGTGGTCGGTGGCACCGGGGTTACCGATGAGTTCTGGAACCCCTTGGAAGACCACAGTGACTGGCACGAAGTGATGGTGGAAATTGTCGGACCGCTGGTGCTCGATTGGCAGTTGCTGTTCGACCGCCAGTGGCTTGCCAACCGGCATCGGCGGGCCTGGAAACCGGCGTCTAATTTCGGTTTGCCGCGCCTGCCCCGTGTTCCGCCGCTGGGCGAGGGCATGGGCCGGGTGGCGTATGCCGACGCCCGCCAGCACCGCGACATCCTGCAATCACTGTCCCGGGCATTGAACAGCGGCCAGAAACGCATCTGGATGGCCACGCCGTATTTCCTGCCGACCTGGAACGTGCGCCGCTCGCTGCGCAAGGCCGCCGCGCGGGGCATCGATGTGCGCCTGCTGCTGACCGGCCCGCGCACCGATCATCCGTCCGTGCGTTACGCCGGTCATCGCTACTACCCGCGCCTGCTCAAGGCCGGGGTGAAAATCTACGAATACCAACCCTGCTTCCTGCACTTGAAAATGGTGCTGGTGGACGATTGGGTCAGCATCGGCTCGTGCAATTTCGACCACTGGAACCTGCGCTTCAACCTCGAAGCCAACCTGGAGGCATTGGACTCCGGGCTGAGCAAGGCCGTGGCGGCCAGTTTTGAACGGGACTTCGAGCAAAGCCTGCAAGTGAGCCTCGACGCCTGGCAGCGCCGGCCATTGTGGAAGCGGTTCAAGCAAAGGGTGTGGGGGCTGGTGGATCGGGTGGTGGTGAACCTGTTGGATCGGCGGGGTTAGTTCAAACACCTTGGATACAACTGTGGGAGCGAGCCTGCTCGCGAAGGCGGCCTGACAGTCAATGATGCAATGACTGAAAGATCGCCTTCGCGAGCAGGCTCGCTCCCACAGGGTATTGCGGTGTTGCTGGATCAGAGCAACTCGAAACTCTGCTGCTTCACATCCTGGGAATCCAGGCCGATCTGCACGTTGAACTTGCCCGGCTCTGCGGCGTACTTGAGCTGGGCGTTGAAGAACTTCAGGTCGTCTTCGGTGATGTCGAAGTGGATGACCTTCTTCTCGCCGGCCTTGAGCATCACCTTACGGAAGTTCTTCAGCTCTTTCACCGGACGGATGATCGAGCCGGTCACGTCCTGGATGTACAGCTGCACCACGGTCTCGCCGTCACGTTCGCCGGTATTTTCCAGGGTGATGCTGGCATCGAGCTTGCCGGTCTTGTTTAGCGTGGTGGACGACAGGGCCATGTCCGACAGGCTGAACGTCGTGTAGCTCAGGCCATAGCCGAACGGGTAGAGCGGGCCGGTGGTGTCATCGAAGTACTGCGAGGTGTAGTTGCCGGGTTTGCCTGGCGTGAACGGCCGACCGATGCTCAGGTGGTTGTAGTAGGTAGGAATCTGCCCGACGGAGCGTGGGAAGGTGATCGGCAATTTGCCAGAAGGGTTGTAGTCACCGAATAGCACGTCCGCGATGGCGTTGCCGCCCTCGGTGCCGCTGAACCAGGTTTCCAGGATCGCATCGGCCTGCTGTTTTTCTTCCAGCAGCGACAGCGGACGGCCATTCATCAACACCAGGACCAACGGCTTGCCGGTGGTCTTCAGGGCCTTGATCAGTTCGCGCTGGCTGGCCGGGATGTTCAGTTCAGTGCGGCTCGACGATTCATGGGACATGCCACGGGACTCGCCCACGGCGGCCACGACCACATCGGCTTCCTTGGCGGCTTTCACCGCTTCATCTATCAGTACCTGGGCCGGACGCGGATCGTCCACTACTTCCGGGGCGTCGAAGTTGAGGAAGTTCAGGTAGTCGAGCACCTTCTTGTCACCGGTGATATTGGCGCCACGGGCGTAGATCAGCTTCGACTCGCCGCCCAGCGCGCGGGCCATGCCGTCGTACACGGTGACTGACAGTGCCGGGCGCCCGGCGGCGGCCCAACTGCCCATCATGTCGATTGGAGCCTTGGCGAGCGGGCCGACCAGGGCAATCTTCGCGGTTTTCTTCAGGGGCAGGGTCTGGTTGCGGTTTTCCAGCAGGACCAGGCTGCGCCGCGCGACGTCACGGGCATCGGCGCGGTGCATGCGGCTGTCGGCATAAACGTCGGCCGGGTCATCCTCGGCCTTGCCAATACGCAGGTACGGTTCCTTGAACAGGCCCATATCGTACTTGGCGGCCAGCACTTCGCGGACCGCATTGTCGATGTCGCTCTGCTCGATCTCGCCAGCCTTGAGCAGCCCCGGCAGTTCCTTGCCGTAGAGCGAGTCGTTCATGCTCATGTCGATGCCGGCCTTGATCGCCAGTTTGGCCGCTTCGCGACCATCCCGGGCGACACCATGCTTGATCAACTCGAAGATCGCGCCGTGGTCACTGACGGCCAGGCCCTTGAAGCCCCATTCCTTGCGCAACAGGTCGTTCATCAGCCAGGTGTTGGCGGTGGCTGGAATACCGTTGATGGAGTTCAGCGCGACCATTACACCGCCCGCGCCCGCGTCGATGGCGGCGCGGTAGGGCGGCAAGTAGTCCTGGTACATTTTCACCGGGCTCATGTCCACGGTGTTGTAATCCCGACCGCCTTCCACGGCGCCGTACAGGGCGAAGTGCTTGACGCTGGCCATGATGCTGTCGGCTGCGTTCGCACCGCTGCCCTGGAACGCCTTGACCATCACCCCGGCAATGCGCGACACCAGGTAGGTGTCTTCGCCAAAACCTTCAGACGTCCGGCCCCAGCGCGGGTCGCGGGAAATATCCACCATGGGCGCGAAGGTGATGTCGATGCTGTCGGCCGCCGCTTCCTTGGCTGCGATGCGGCCGGAGCGGTAGATGGCGTCCATATCCCAGCTCGAGGCCAGGGCCAGGGGAATCGGGAAAATCGTGCGATGGCCATGGATCACGTCATAGGCGAAGAACATCGGGATCTTCAGCCGGCTGCGCATGGCCGCGTCCTGCATCGGACGGTTTTCATCGCGGGTAATGGAGTTGAACGTGCCGCCGATGTTGCCGGCGGCGATTTCCTTGCGGATCATCTCCCGGGGCATTTCCGGGCCGATGCTGATCAGGCGCAGCTGGCCGATCTTTTCCTGAAGGGTCATCTGTTTCATCAGGTTGCTGATGAAAGCGTCCTTGTTCTCTATGGGGGCTGGCGGGTTGTCGGCTAATACGGATTGACTGGCCAGGGTGACAAACAGGCCCAGCAAACACAGCTTCTTCATGAATAGTTTTCTCGCAAGCCTAAAGGGCGGTGATCAGTACACGCCGGTCAGCCTAAATGTGAGGAGCGGCTATTGTTGTTCGGGTGTTATCCAGTTAAATGCAGCACACTTTCGAACCTGTGGCGATGAACTTAGTTTCGCACCGCGCATCTTTTAGCCCATAGATCCGATTCGATCCAGTGCGGCGGCGATTATGCCCCAGACACCGGCAAGATAGGTGGCGGTGTTTTGTTAATGCAATGCAACGGAGAGCTTCACCTGATGAATCCACGACTGAACCACCGCAGCGGCCTGCAACTGCTGGCCCTGATGCTGTTCACCACACTGCTGGCCGGTTGCGGCATCAATAACATCCCGACCCTGGACGAACAGGCCAAGGCCGCCTGGGGCCAGGTGCAGAACCAGTACCAGCGCCGCGCCGACCTGATTCCCAATCTGGTGGAGACCGTCAAGGGCTATGCCCAGCATGAGCAGGAAACCCTGACGGCGGTGATCGAAGCGCGGGCCAAGGCCACTTCGATCCAGGTCGATGCCAGCACCCTGGACAATCCGGAAAAACTCAAGCAGTTCCAGCAAGCCCAGGATCAGTTGAGCGGCGCATTGAGCCGCTTGATGGTGGTGTCCGAGCGCTACCCGGACTTGAAGGCCAACCAGAACTTCCTGGCCCTGCAATCGCAACTCGAAGGCACCGAGAACCGCATCGCCGTGGCGCGTCGTGACTTCATCCTGGCTGTACAGAAGTACAACACCGAAATCCGCACCTTTCCCGGTCGCCTGTGGCACAGCGTGATGTACAGCGACTTGCCGATCCGCGAGACCTTCGAGGCCACCAGCCCGAATGCCGAAAAAGCGCCTGAAGTGAAGTTCTGATGAAGCAGCCTCAAGCCCCGAGCAGCAAGCTGCAAGTCCAGGCAACGCGCACTGCTTTCGGCTTGAGGCTTGCTGCTCGAAGCTTGAAGCTGTTCATGTTGTTGCTCTGGGCTTTTGCAGCCACAGCCCAGGCCGAATTGAGCTTCCCGGCGTTGACCGGGCGGGTGGTGGACTCCGCCCAACTGCTCGACCCGTCGGTCCGCGCACAACTCGATGGGCAACTCAAGGCCCATGAACAGGCCACCGGCGAGCAGGTGGTCGTCGTCACGCTGGCGAATCTGCAAGGCGCCAGCATCGAAGACTTCGGCTATCAATTGGGCCGCCACTGGGGCATCGGGCAGAAAGACAAAAACAACGGCGCGCTGCTGATTGTCGCCCGCGATGATCGTAAGCTGCGCATCGAAGTGGGCTATGGCCTGGAAGATCGTCTGACTGACGCCCAGAGTTCGGTAATCATCAACCAGGTGATCACCCCTGCGTTCAAGACCGGCAATTTCAACAAGGGCATCAGTGACGGCGTGGCGGCGATGCTTGTGGTCCTGGGCGGCAGCCCCCTCGATGAACCGGCAACCGCATACAGCGCGGGTGAGCAGGACGAGAAGGACTTCGTCGAGCGCCATCCGGGCTTATTCATCTTCCTGGTGATGCTTTTTATCCTGACGGTATTTGTCTGCCAGGTGCTCGGTATCCTTCCCAGCGGTGGCGGGTCCAGTGGCGGTGGCTATTCAGGTGGCGGAGGAGGCGGCAGCAGCGCAGGCGGTGGCTTCAGCGGTGGTGGCGGCAGTTTCGGGGGCGGCGGTTCGTCGGGCGGCTGGTGATAACAATAATGAGCGGGCTCTTTAAAACATGGCATTACTGACTGAACACGAACAACGCAAAGTGGCCGAGGCCATCGCCCGAGTCGAGCGCGACACCGACGCCGAGCTGGTCACGGTGCTGGCCGCCCGCGCGGATGACTACGCCTACATCCCGTTGCTCTGGGCCAGCTTGCTGGCACTGGTGGTCCCCGGCGCCCTGCATTACCTGACCGGCTGGCTGACCCTGCACAGCCTGCTGTGGGTGCAGTGGGCCAGTTTCATTGTGTTGTGCCTGGTGTTTCGCATCCCTGGCATCACGACCCGTCTGATCCCTCGTTCCGTACGCCACTGGCGGGCCTCCAACCTGGCACGCCGGCAATTTCTCGAACAGAACCTGCATCACACCGTGGGCAGCACCGGCATGCTGATCTTCGTCTGCGAGGCCGAGCGCTATGTGGAGATCCTGGTGGACGAGGGTATTTCCAAGCGACTCGATAACAAACATTGGGATGCGATTGTCGTGGCGTTTACCCAGCAGGTTCGCCAAGGGCAGACGCTGCAGGGTTTTGTGACGTGCGTCGAGGCTTGCGGTGAATTGCTCAAGGAACACGTGCCGGTGACCCATGTGCGTAATGAACTGCCGAATCGGTTGGTGGTTTTAAGCTGAAGTGATCGTCTGCCGGACACCCTGGCGAAGGTGCCATTGTGGCGAGGGAGCTTGCTCCCGCTGGACCGCGAAGCGGTCCCCATCGATTCCAAGGTCAGGCAACAGGCTCGCACATCGACGACTGCTTCGCAGCCGAGCGGGAGCAAGCTCCCTCGCCACAAAAAGCGCGCTGCCACCCAGATTGCGCTGCGTATTTCGCACCGTTGGGGAAATTCCCCGTGCCCTGGCACCCCATCCCCCCTAAAATACCCGCCATTCCCGATCCGCCCGCCCGAGGCCGCTTTTTCATGTCTGTCACCGCAACTCCCGCCCGTCCCGCGCCGGATCACCACGCCCAGTTCATCGCGCTGCTGCAAACCAGCCTGGCGCAGAACGCGTTCATCAAACTGGTGCTGGCCAAGTACGTCGGTGACGAAACCGATCTGCAGCGGCTGATCATCAAGCCGCTCACGGTCAAGGATCAGCCTTGCCTGTCCTTCGTCTATCGCTACAAGACCCGCGACATCACCAAGAATTTCCCGCTGACCGAAGGCGTGGATACCATCGCCGCGCTGTTGCCGGCTTCGTTCAAGAACGCGCATTTGCTCGCGATCACCGACGAGGCGCAATTGGAGTACAGCAAGAAGGGCAAGAGCTCGCTGTTCAAGAGCAAGCCCCAGCAACTGCGGGAGGTGCCATCGGCCGAGCACAACCGCGAGAAAAACCGCTTCCTCGACTTGAGCCGGCCATTCCTGGCTGACCTGGGCGTGACTAACCACAAGCACGAACTGATTCCGGCGATGTCGCGCAAGTGGAAGCAGATCAACAAGTTCATCGAGGTCTTCAGCCATGCACTGACGTCTTCGCCGCTGGCCCTGGACAAGCCGGTGCGGGTCTCGGACTTCGGCTCGGGCAAGGGCTACCTGACCTTCGCCATCCACGATTACCTGCGCAACACCTTGCAGGCCGAAGGCGTAGTCACCGGTGTCGAGCTGCGCGAGGACATGGTCAGGCTGTGCAACGAAGCCGCCGCGCGGCTGGAGCACCCGGGCTTGAGTTTCCAGCACGGTGATGTGCGCAGCGTGGCGCCAAGCGCGGTGGATGTGATGATCGCCTTGCACGCCTGCGACATTGCCACCGACTACGCGATCCACATGGGCATTCGCTCGGGCGCCTCGATCATCATGTGCTCGCCGTGCTGCCACAAACAGATCCGCCTGCAGATCCAGAGCCCGGCGCTGCTCAAGCCGATGCTGCAATACGGCCTGCACCTGGGCCAACAGGCGGAAATGGTCACTGACAGTTTGCGGGCGTTGTTCCTCGAAGCCTGTGGCTACGAGACCAAGGTGTTCGAGTTCATTTCCCTGGACCACACCAACAAGAACAAGATGATCCTCGCGGTCAAGCGTGCCGAACCGGCGGATCCTGCCGAACTGCTCGCCAGGATTGAAGAACTCAAGGCGTTTTATCACATCACCGAGCACTGCCTCGAAACGCTGCTGCGGGCGGATGGCTACCTCGTCTGACAACACCGACCTGAACTTTGTGGGAGCGAGCCTGCTCGCGAAGAACCATAACGCGATACATCTGACAAACCGCGCTGCCTGATTCGCGAGCAGGCTCGCTCCCACAAAAAGCGGTGCAGTCCGTCAGCTAATGGCGGGCTGTCGTTACAGCGGTCTACCTTTAATGCGTCCACCCTCACGCATTCCAAAGGAGCCCATTCCATGGCCGCGAAGAAAATCCTCATGCTGGTCGGCGATTACGTCGAAGATTACGAAGTCATGGTGCCGTTCCAGGCCTTGCAGATGGTCGGCCACACGGTGCATGCCGTGTGCCCGGATAAAACGGCTGGGCAGACCGTCCGCACCGCGATCCATGATTTCGAGGGCGACCAGACCTACAGCGAAAAACCGGGGCACTTGTTTGCCCTCAACCATGACTTCGCCAAGGTCCAGTCCGCCGACTACGATGCGCTGCTGGTGCCGGGCGGTCGCGCTCCGGAGTACCTGCGCTTGAATGAAGAGGTCCTGCAACTGGTGCGCGATTTCGATCTGGCCGGCAAGCCGATCGCCGCGGTGTGCCACGGTGCGCAATTGCTCGCGGCGGCGGGCATCCTGGAAGGCCGCGAGTGCAGCGCCTATCCGGCGTGTGCCCCGGAGGTGCGCTTGGCCGGCGGGACTTTCATCGATATTCCGGTAACCGAAGGCCACGTCCAGGGCAACCTGGCCACGGCACCGGCCTGGCCGGCGCACCCGAACTGGTTGGCGGGGTTCCTGACGTTGCTGGGCACGGCGATTACCCTGTAGGCGTCACCAGGAGACTAGACCTCAACCGGCACTGCCAGCTTCGGATCGCCCAGCGGATGACTCTTGGCATCGAAGAAGCGCAGCTCAATGTCCAGGCCTTGGAATAGCTTGGCGTAATGCCGTTTCTGGTGCTGGATAAAGGCCTGGCTGCGGGGGTAGATCGAGATGGCCAAGGTTCTCGGCGCGGCTTGGCGCAGGGCATGAACGATATGGCTGTCCTGCTCGCCCAGGGCGTGGCCAAACAGGCACAGGTTGTCGCCGTGGTGCAACAACTGGTCGTAGCAGAACGACAAGTAGTCACTGCTGCGGATGGTCTTGAGTTTGTCCTGGCTCGGGCCTTCGTTGATGAACAGTGGGACATCATCGAGGGTCTTGAGGGTGTTGTTGATGGCGAAACTGCCCAGCAACGTACCCTCGGTGGAGGTGAGCTTGCGCGCCGTGCCGTCCTGGTTGCGCACCAGGTGCAGGCCACCGTGCAGGTAGAGCAGGCGTGGTTTGTCCGTGTTGGCCTGGCTCAGGTCGAAGCTGTGATCGGTCCCCAGGAACAGGTCGGTGACGGTGTCGGGAGCGTGCTGGATCGCCCAGTAGCTCAGCAAATCGTAATTGGTGGTGAACACCGTGCGGTAGCGGCCCAGTTCCTGGTTGAGGTGTTGCAGAGTTGACGGCTGCACCAGTCGCCAGGGGATGTGCATGGCGTGCACGGCGTTGATCAGCGCTTCCTTGATCGCGTAGTAGCGATTGCGCGGCGCGGCGGAGCTCACCGCCAGGGCCTTGTTGACCCGGCTGGTGGTTTTCAGTGCACCGAGCACTTGTTCGAAACTGCGTGTCTGCAGCGCATCGAACACGCTCAGTTCCGACGCACTGAGGGGCTTTTCCTCGACGGTACGGGCGTTTTCGAACAACGAGTCATAGCCGAAATCGTCCCACACGGCGCGGCTGGCGCCGTTGCCTACCAACAGGCCGCTGAAGGCCGTGTCGGCGCGCAAGGTCTCCCAATCTTCGAGCCGGGCGTCGTATTCCTGGAAATCGGTCATTGCAAAAGTCATCTCAAAACGTGGCAAAGGCAGGGCGTGACTTTATCACGACCCAGTCTTGAGCCAGATCAAGATACGTTGTGACCAGTCGGTCAATCCTGTACGCCCCCTGCCGATCCGGCCTCTTTCAGGAGCGTGTCCCCATGAGCAGCACTTTTTTCATTCCCGCCGTGAACATCATGGGCCTGGGTTGCCTCGACGAGGCGATGACCGCCATCCGCAACTACGGCTTTCGCAAGGCGCTGATCGTCACCGACGCGGGATTGGCGAAGGCCGGCGTCGCCTCCAAAGTGGCCGAGTTGCTGGCGCTACAGGATGTCGACGCAGTGATCTACGACGGTGCCAAGCCCAACCCGAGCATTGCCAATGTCGAGCTCGGGCTCGGCCTGCTGAAGGAAAGCCGCTGCGATTTCATCGTGTCGCTGGGTGGTGGCTCGCCCCATGATTGCGCCAAGGGCATCGCGTTGTGCGCGACCAATGGCGGGCAGATTCGCGACTATGAAGGCGTCGACCGCTCCAGCAAGCCGCAACTGCCGCTGATCGCCATCAACACCACGGCAGGCACCGCCAGTGAAATGACCCGTTTCTGCATCATCACGGACGAGACGCGTCACGTGAAAATGGCCATCGTCGACCGCAACGTCACGCCGCTGATGTCGGTCAACGACCCGGCCCTCATGGTGGCGATGCCAAAAGGATTGACCGCCGCGACCGGCATGGATGCGCTGACCCATGCGATCGAGGCTTATGTCTCCACCGCCGCCACGCCCATCACCGACGCCTGTGCCCTCAAGGCGATTACCTTGATCAGCAACAACCTGCGCCTGGCCGTGCGTGACGGCAATGACTTGGCGGCGCGCGAGAACATGGCTTACGCACAGTTTCTGGCGGGGATGGCATTCAACAATGCTTCGCTGGGTTTCGTGCATGCGATGGCGCATCAGTTGGGCGGTTTCTATGACTTGCCCCATGGCGTTTGCAACGCCGTATTGCTGCCCCATGTGCAGAGCTTCAACGCCACGGTATGTGCCGCCCGGTTGACGGATGTAGCCCATGCCATGGGGGCCGATATTCGTGAGTTCACCCCTGAAGAAGGCGCCCAGTCTGCCATCGCGGCGATTCGCAGCCTGGCCGTGGATGTAGACATTCCAGCGGGCTTGCGTGAGCTGGGCGTGCGCCTCAATGACGTGCCGGTACTGGCGGCCAACGCCTTGAAGGATGCCTGCGGCTTGACCAACCCGCGAGCGGCGGATCAACGCCAGATCGAGGAAATCTTCCGCAGCGCGTTCTAAGTGGCCCGAGGCGGCATGAACCGGAGGCACAGCATCGCCGCCAACGCCAACAGGGTGCACAGCAGCGCCAGTGGCCAGGCCTGTTGACTCAACAACAGGCTGGCCACGGCGCCGATCGCGGAGGCCATCAACTGGTGCAGGAAACCGCTCAGTGCCATGGCGTATGCGCCGGCGACTGGCGAGCCCTCGTTCGCCAATGACAGGCTGATGGGGTAGTTCAACGACTGGCCGAACACTGCGAAGCAGTACGGAAGCCAGAACAGCAGCGCCACGCTGTCCAATGCAGCGCTTCCCGCCAGCATGGTCACACTGCCCCCCAGCACCAGGGCGATGCCCCATCCCATCATTCGACGCAGGCCGGTGCGCAGCACGAATGCATTCACCGCCAGCGCGCCGAGCAGGTACGCCGCGCTGATCGGCCAGCCCAACAGGCCGTACTCGATGGCGGACCAATGGAAGCTTCCCTGCAGGATCAACGGCGCGCCGGTGTTGAAGGCGATGATCACGCCATACCCCAGGCCACCTGCCAATGCAGGTAGCAGAAAACCTCGGTGCCTGGCGATTTGGCCGTACACATGCCACGCCGATTGCCTGCTATTCGCTTCGGCCAATACCGGGAACCGGGTCCTTGACACCGCCGCTGCCATCGCCAGGCTGACCGCACCCAAGCCCAGGAAAATCGCCTCCCACCCGAACGCGACCTGGATCAACGAACCGAGGTACTGGCCGATGCCGAGGGCAACCACGAAGGCGATCGATATCCACGACAGCGCCTTGGCCAGCAGGTCGCCGCTGAACGTGTCGCGGATCAACACCCGCGCCATCACCGAAATACCGCTGGCACCGATGCCCTGGATCAACCTGAACGTCAGGAACGCTTCCAGTGACGTGCCCAACGGCAAGGCCAGGTTGCCCAGGCCGTACAGGACCAATGCCGCAAGCAAGACGGGTTTGCGCCCGAGCCGCTGGCTCAGGCTGCCCCACAACAACATGGGCAGCGCCATGCCGATCAGGTAGATCGACAAACCCCACGACACCTGGGCTGCGTTGGCATTGATGTCTAGCGCAATGTCAGGCACTGCCGGCAGATAGATGCTCATGCCCAGTTGTGCGAGGAAAACAGTGGCGCAGGTGACGAAGAGAGTTGTGCGGTTGTTCATCAAGGACTCGATTCAAGGGCGAGCGTCACGCCCATGGGCCAACAGCAGATCAATGAGCTGCTCGCAGAACGAACGAATCACCTCAGGCTCCATGTCGGCACGCAGGGTGATCCGGATCGCAGCTTTGTCTTGTGGCACCACGGGGAAAAAGACCGCTGAGGTGAAATACCCCCGTTCGGCGAGTTCAACCGCGAGACGCGTGGCCAGGACCGCCTCGCCGCAGTGCACCAGGCGAATCGCCATGGGGCTGGCGTACTGTTCGGTGCGGATGAGGCTGTCGAACAGGCGGATATTAGCTTGCAAACGCTCCTGCAACGAACTGAATTCGGGACTGCGGTGCAACCGGATCGAGGCCATGCCTGCGCCGATAGCGGCCGAATTCAGGCTTTGCGACCAATTGCTTGGGCCGCCGTAACGTTGCACCAGGGTCTTGTGCCGTTCGCTGCCAAACATGGCCAGTCCACCGCTGGCACCGAATGATTTGGCCAGCGAGGCGACAATCAGGGTGCGTTCGTCCACCGCCGGAATTCGCGATCGCACCAGGCCAATGCCGGAGGGCCCCACGGCAGACAACGCATGGGAATCGTCCAGATAAAGGAACAGGCCATGGCGCTGCTTGAGGTACATCAGGCTATCCAGGTCCGCCATGCCGCCCATGCTGTAGGCGCTGTCCGCCACGTAGGTCACGTTAGCGTGGCGTTTGCACACGTCTTCGAGGAAGTCCATGTCGTTGTGTGGGCAGGTGATGACCTGGGTTTCATCCGCACAGGCGGCCTTGATATGGTTCATCGAATAATGGGCCTGCTTGTCGAAGACCATGACCGGTGGTCGATTGCCGGTCAAGGCACCGCTGGCCAGCAACGGCAGTATTCCCGAGCTCGCTGCGCTGCAAGACAATGCACTGAGGCAACTGGCGCCGAACAACTCCGACAGTTGGCTTTCGTATTGGTCGAGGATTTCCAGCTTGCAGCGATTTTTCGAGTTGGCAACGCGCAGGGTTCCGGCTTCCCATAGCGTCGTCATGGCACCGTCCAGCAAGGCGGGGTGGTAATCCAGGCCCAGGTAGGAGGTCGTACAGAAATGATGCAGGGTGCGACCGTATTGGTCCACCAGCACATTGGGACTCTTGACCTGCACATTCAGTCCTGCGGCTTTTCCAGTGTCGGCGTTCTGCCAATCCTGGTCCGCCAGGGAAATCACCTTGCGATAGTTGCTGAAGCGATGGGGTGGTAGTGCAGTCTGGTTCATGGTTCGAGTACATTCCTTGGTTATGCGTTGCTGTCCGTGGGTGTTTCACTTTGTGTGTATGTCGAGACTTTACAGACTGCTGGGCAGGGCTTTGAATCGGCTGTTTCCGGTGTGTTTGAGTGTGATCGGAGAGTTCTACGTAGGACCTTGCCTAGGGGGATGGACGGGAAATCCATTTGCGGCGTGGGAGTAGGGTTTCGACCCGTGAATTTCCTGCGTTTGCTACCCTGTGCGCGTGGTCAACCCATTGAATATGGATTTCGCTTCGGTCCTGTTCATCGCGTGTTGGCAAAATGATGTCAATTTTCCAAGGGCGGTCCCATTGCCTGCGCTATCCTCATCGATAATGTGGGTATACGTGGTTGCGCACGTCTGCAGGGCGGCGCGGATTGACGGATGCCCGGTTCTCCCATGGTTGTATCACCCGGATGGCTTACCGCGTCATGGATACTCGAAATCCCGCGCCGCTGGCCAGTTACCTCGATTTGCTGCTGGACGCCGTATGTGCCGTCGACGCCCAAGGCTGTTTCGTGTTCGTCAGTGCGGCGTGCGAGCGCATTCTGGGCTACACGCCACAGGAGTTGATCGGCCGGCGAATGATCGACCTGGTGCATCCCGCCGATCGCCAGCGGACCCTCGACGCTGCGCGGGAAATCATGGAGGGCGAGCCCAAGCTCAATTTCGAGAACCGCTACCTGCGCAAGGACGGTGGCGTGGTGCATATCCTGTGGTCGGCCCGCTGGTCGGAGGCTGACCAACTGCGCATCGCGGTGGCGCGTGACATCACCGAGCGCAAGCAAGCGGAGTCCCGTCAGGCGGCGTTGTATGCGATCTCCGAGGCAGCCCATGCCGCCGCTGACCTGCTGGCCTTGTTCAAGCGCGTCCACCTGATCATCGGCGAGTGGCTGCCAGCGCTGAATTTTTCGGTGGCGCTGTATGACGAGCAATGCGAGCAGATCGACTTTGCGTATCACGTCGACGATCGAGAGCGACAACCCGAATTGCCCGGCACGATGATCGGACGCTTGTGCGCCGAAGTCATCCGCAGTGGTCAGCCGATCCTGCTCACCCCCGGTTGCAGTGCCTTGCCCGCAGAGTTCCATGACCTTGTGTCGACGCCGCAATCGCCTTGTTGGCTGGGTGTGCCGCTGAATTCGCAAAACGGTACGATCGGCGCCTTGATCGTCAAGAGTGCGCCGGACAGCGAACGCTACACCGAGCAAGACAAGGAATTGCTGCAATACGTCTGTGCGCAGATCACCCTCGCCATCGAGCGCCAGCAATTGCACGCCCGGTTGCAGCACATGGCGCAATATGACCAGCTGACCCAGGTGCCCAATCGCGAGCTGCTGCGCGAGCGGTTCAAGGCTGCGCTGGCCACGGCCCGTGCCGCGTCGGGGCGGATGGCCTTGCTGTATATCGACCTGGATCGCTTCAAGCAGGTCAACGACACCTATGGCCACGGCGTTGGCGACATGTTGTTGCAAGCGGTGGCGAGTCGGCTCAGGGGCTGCATACGCGAAACCGACACCGTCGCGCGCATCGGCGGTGATGAATTTGTCGTCTTGTTGCACAGCATCCAGAACGTCACAGACGCCGAGCGGGTGCAGGCAAAAATCCGCCGTGCATTGGCTGAGCCGCTGCGGCTGGATGGCCACTGCCTGAGTATCGAACCGAGCATCGGCGTGGCCTGCTTCCCCGACCATGGCACCGAAGACATCACCCTGTTCCGCCACGCCGACGAGGCGATGTACGCCGCCAAGCGTCACAACCACCGAGCCTTTGGCATCTGAGTCCGCGCCACCGTTCGTCGTGGCATTCGCTTGTTTTCCAAACCTTGAGACTTGGGCCATTTCCAATGAAATACGGGGCATGCGTGCCTAATGCCGATCAGTTAAGCGAAAT
>Ga0308169_10002652_pt1 | contig 18237 bp, 15 predicted proteins | sample PhyBR1_2_FD_202139 | JGI IMG/M metagenome (GOLD analysis project Ga0308169, IMG submission 202139) | Phyllosphere microbial communities from UC Gill Tract Community Farm, Albany, California, United States - DLSLSB.R1 | ecosystem: Host-associated > Plants > Phyllosphere > Unclassified | place...
AGTATCGAGAGCCAGTCGGCGAAGAGCGCGCCCTCAAGCGAGAGGGACGAGAAAGGGAGCGCGAGAGGACGAGGAGCGGGTCGGAGAGGGGGCTCGAGCGCACGAGCTCGCTGCCGTGCCCGTCCTCGCTCGCCGTCTCGCACTCTTATTTTTTCGACCAGAGCTACCGCACGACTACAAGGAGACAGAAACGACGGCCGTGCACGAGAGAGAGGCAATCTGGGAGCAAGTGAGCCGGCGAGCGAGACGGGCGGATCGAGCGAGCGCTTGGGGGGGCCGGCGGCGAGATGAAGGACCCGAGGACGAAGGGCCTTGAGGTCGAGCTTGTCGAGCGTGCGACGGCGAGATGCTCGACAGGGAGGACTGAGCGCGGCGGTCTGAGACTGCGAGGGAGGAGCGGGTGCGCCCTGCGGCTGAGGACCGCGCGCTGGCAAATCCGAGTCTGCTTTGTCGAGCTCAGGCCGCAGCGACTTGTCAGCAATAGTTGAGCATGTCGCTCGAGGCGTGCAGAGAGAGCAGCTGCAAGGGAACGAGGAGGGCGAGGAGGACGGTCGCCTTCCCAAGTCGACCTCGCTCCTGCGCGCGAGGGAGAGCTCTCGGCGCGCAGGTTCCGCCCTCTCTCTCTCGCTCTAGCTTGAATCAAGAACTGCACTCTTTCGCTCGCTCGTTCGCTCGCTCACGTTCGAGCAGCGAGCAGCGAGGAGCAGTGAGAGCGGCAGCTCGGGCTCGCCATGAGGAGGCTCGAGCGCGTCGCGCAAGTCGGCGAGGGAGAGGTGGGTCTCGCCGCGAGGGCGGGGCCTGAGTGCAGCAGGTGCGGGCGAGAGAGGGCGAGCGAGGGAGGACGAGAGGGGCGAGCGGAAACGAGGCGCGACGAGCTGATGATCGTGCAGGTGCAGGAGCTTGCGCCACTCTCGACAGCTCGAGAGATGGCCAAGCGAGACGAGTCGAGGAAGATCCTATCTTGTTGCAGGCGACGACACTACTGCTACTCACGACGCACGCTTCTCGCTGTTGCTCTGGAAGCTGGCGAGCGCGCGCAGGATTCTCGGCTCGGCGGTGCCGGCGCCCGCCCTGACCCAGTCGTACAGGCGCTTCTGACAGGCGGCCGCACGCTCCTCGTCGACAGCATCCTCTGAGCCGAGACTGATCTGGAAGAGGCGTTCCGAGATGAGGGCCTTGTGCTGCAGGAGGCTGAACCACGCTTGCTCCTCGTACTTGGGCTCGGCGCCGGACAGCTTCATGACGACGCTCATGACGAGGTGAAAATGCTGCTGAGCAGCCGTGAGAGGGCAGAAGTAGCGCGAGTCGGCTTTAATGCCGCGAATGAGGGCGGCGAAGACGAACGGGTCGAACGCGAACTGCCTCGTGCACTCGCTGCGGACGAAGTTGAGGAGCAGGAACTTCTTCCGGTGCCTGCTCGAGCCGTATGCGTCGCCCGCAAGACGAGGCAGAAGGACCTGTGTGCAGGCGGGGACCGGGTCAGCTGGCCGATTCGGCTTCTGCACGTTGAGAGGGCGACTGCTGCGCACCTCGGCTGGCTCCTCCAACCCGCTCATCAACTCGACCTGCTGGCGCAGAGTTCACTCGGCGCCCGGCTCCTCCGGGTCCGGGTCGAGATTCTGCAAGGCCCACGACAGCTCGTGCTCGGAGAGCGGGACGACGGCGAACGGGTGCGCCTTGCCGGGGCCGCAAACCGTCTTGTGCCCTGGCCAGATCTGCAGGGGGTTTCTGGGTCAGCTCGTGCTCGTCTAGGAGGCTAGTGAGAGGGGACGCACGAGCTTCTGGTGCTCCTTGCTGCAGAAGAAGAGGTCGATGCCGGCCTTGACGCACGACGAGCAGCGCTGGGTCGTCTCGACGCCGCAGACCTCGCACGGCTGGGCGACTGGCTCGGCGAGCATGGCTGAGTACGTAGAAAGTGCTCTGAGTGGAGCTAGGTGCACGCAGCGGTGCGGCTCGTTGTGGTGGGAGGGAGGAGGAGGAGGAGAGGGAGCCGCCTCCGCCGAGTCGTCCCTCTCGCTCCTCGTCTTCGCTTCACTCGCCACTGGCTGGCTGGGAAACGCTCTAGGTCTACTCAGCAAGCTCTTCAAGCCCAGCCACAAGCAGCAGTACCCCGCCCCAAGCCCTCCCTCGCCCTCGCCCCGCCTCATCTCCTCGAGGAGCACACGCCTCGTCGTCGTCACCACCTCCGTCGCTCGAGCAGCAGGATGAGCTCCGAGCGGGACCAGACGTGTCTCGTGTGCGGCATCAAGACCGAGAACCGCTGCTCGAGCTGCGCCAAGGCCGGCATCGACCTCTTCTTCTGCTCGCCCGACCACCAGAAGCTCGTGCGTCCGCCTTCCTCCTCCCCTCGCCCTCCGACGAGCACCTCGAGCTGACTCAGACACGCCCCTGCAGGTCTGGAAGGCGCACCGTCCATTCTGCGGGCCGGGCAAGGCCAACCCGTTCACCTGGCCGCTCCTGTCGCAACGCGAGGTCGACGAGATCATCGGGCACATGGACGACAAAGCGGCCGTATTCGCCTCGCTTTCTTCGTCCCGCACAACGCTCGCCGTCTGCTTGCAGGACTGCGCGCATGTCCAGCGCGAGGAACTGCCTGTGCGTCGCGTCCCCCTCCCCTTCGCGTCGCCGAGTTCTTCGGGACTCACGCACAGCCTCTCGCTCTGCACGCAGCTCGTCATCAGTAGCCTCGCGGTGCCCAATCCGCCAGGATCAGACGAGTCCACCCGACAGGTGCTGCTGGGTGCTGTTCGCGCGTTCGAGACGATCCGCAAGGCGGCGTCGGTCGGCGACGGCTACTACCGCATGCCGTACCTCGACCCGGTCACGGCGACGGCCTACCACGATCTCAACAACATCGACTCGGTCGATACGGGCAGGACGACCTGGCGCAGCAAGTACCGCCACCTTCTCTCGATCCAGCTCTCCCTCCTCGACGGGACCGCTCGAGGGGCAGGGACGTGCCCATCGAATGGTTCGAGCGCATCTTTGCGCGCGAGAACGACTTTGTGCGCGTCCACATCGTGCCGGACCACCCCGCCTCGGCGCCGAGCTTGATCACGCACCAGCCGGCGAGCGCCATCCTCGCTGAGCGGCTCGAGCAGTACTACTCGTAGCGGGTTCAGTGCAATGACAGCGAGACGTCCTGAGCTGTGCGACTGCGGCGAGCGCGAGCAGAGAGCGTCGAGAGCGGAAGAGCGAAAGCGGCGACGAGCACTTGCTCCGCTCGAGCGTGCTCATCGACGAGCTCTTCTTCCTTGGCTGCTTGCGCGCTCGATCGAGCTCACGCTACAGCTAGCTCGCTCATCAGCTGCGCAGGAGTAGCAGTGAAGCAGTGCAGCAGGACGCCCCAGCGAGCGAGAGCAGGAAGCTCGTCCTCAAGCGTCGAGAAGGGGCTCGAGCGTCCTGCGCGCTCGCGCTTGTCAAGGTGCACTCGCTCGCGCTTCTCGCTCGCACGTCTCGCTCGCACAGCTACTCTCGCTCTCGCAGCTCTCGCACGGTCCAGAGAGACAAAGGTGCTTGAAAAACGGCCGCCTGGCTTTGCACGAGCCCGCTCGCGCGACACGCCCATCGTCGGGTCGCTACAGCACGAGGGACAGGACACACAGAGGGAAGGACGACGACCAACAAGCACCTCGACACGCACTCATCTCGCAACGAGCGAGAGAAGCTTACGCCGAGAGGAGGGTCGCCTTGAACTCCTTCGAGGCGCGCTCGAGGGGCTGCTTGGCGCCGCTCTTCTTGTGGCCGTCCTTCTTGGCGGCGGCCTCCTTGGCGTGCGCGATGCGCTTCTGGGTCGCGGCGTACGGGTTCATGCGGAACAGGACGGCGCGGTTGCGCAGCGGGTTCTTCTTCTGCGCGACGCCCTTCTTGGTCGTCGGCGCGCCCTGCTCGCGGCTGTGGGGTCGAGGGGAGGGAGGGGGAGGGTCAGCGACGTGCTCGATGAGGCCGACGACGACGAGGAGGAGGAGGAGGAGGAGAGGGGGACGCACAGGACAGCCTGGATCTCAGCCGAGTTGATGACGGACGAGATGTCGGTCTGGGTGACCTTGTTGATCGGGAGCGAGTAGCCCGACTTGAGGGCCGACGGCTTGTCGTACGTGCCAAAGACCTCGTCGAGCTGGGCGAAGGCGGCCTCGGTCCAGATGACGAAGCGGCCGAGGTGGCCGCCGGGCGCGAGCTGGAGGAGGTTGAGCGAGCGCACGTTGACCGTCTCGACGCCGGGGATGTTGCGGAAGGCCTTGACGAGGCCCTTGTCCTCGTTGTAGATGACGAGCGGGCCGCGGCGCTGGCGGAACGCGCGGTTGCGGCTCTTGCCACGGCCGGCGCGCACCTTCTTGGACGCGATGACCTTGGAGACGTCGGCGTGAGCCTGGAGGCCCTGGAGCGCGGCGACGGCCTCCTTGGTCTTCTGGACGGCCTCGACCTCGTTCGAGACGACGAGCGGGATCTCCGAGACGCCCTCGATGCGGTGGCCGCGCGCGAGGACGAGCGACGGGAGCGCGGTCGCGGCAACGGCCGACACGACGGCGAAGCGGCGCTGGTTGACGTTGACCTTGACGTGCCACTTGCGCCACACCTTGGTCGGCGCAAACATGCGACCGCCGCGGCACATGTTGCCGAACGCGGCCTGGCCCGAGCGGTGCGTGCCGCCGCCGCCGACGCGCGGGATACGCGCGACGGCGCGACCGGTGCCCCACGACTCGGCCGACGTCTGGTGACCGGCGTTCTCGGCGACGCTGTACGGCTGGCGGCGGTTCTTGGCGACGCTCTTGTGGATCTGCGCGACCACGTCCGAGCGGATGGGCGCGGTGAAGACGGCCGCTGCGAGCGTCGGTGCGAGGCGTCAGTCCACTGGTCTGCATTAACCAGGCTCGCTGTGCTCGGCTGGGGAGCCAGGCAAGGCGAGCCGAGAGAGAGGCAGAGAGAGAGGACGCACGGAGCGGGAGAGTGCTCGTCGACTCGCCCTTGAGCGAACGAACCTGAACGACGGGACGGCTGGCCATTTTTCTGCGCGTGTGTCGAACGAGAGGGGTCGGATAGGGCGGCGAGATGGAGAGGAGGGATGGAGGAGAGGAGGGGAGGGCGAGGTCAGCGCGGGCTCAGGCGAAGGCGGGGGTGCTCGTTGTGCGGTGCTGCCGCCTCGGGACGAGCTCTGCTGCGGGTCTGCCGAGCTCGGCATCGTGCATGGACGCTCCCGAGCAGGCTGCAGGGTGGACTGGCGGAGCGGTGCGAGGTGGTGGTGCGGGCGTGCAAATGTGCTCGAGGCGGGCGAGGGTGGAGGGCGGTGGGCGAGCGGCGGTGGTCGGGCGGGGCGGTGGGTGTGTCGAGGGAGGGCAGGGGGACCGACTCGTGGCTTGGATAAGGACGCACGAAGAGAAGAGTCGGGTCACGGGGAAGGAGAGAGCGAGGCTGCGGCCGGTCGCTCCTCCGCGGAGAGCCAACGCGAGCTCGGCCGCCGTCTCCACCGCCTCGCAGCTTCATCTCACCGCCCGGCTCACCACACACCGCACCTAGCGCCCTAGTACCAGCCATGAGCACCCAGGACTGGCACTCGGACGACGACTCGGCCTCGGACGGCAACGCCTCGTTCGACGACTGGCAGGAGGACGACCAGCCTGCGCGCTCCCTCTTCGACGACTCGGAGCTCGCCTCGGCCCGCGCCGCCCTCGAGCATGACCGCGACACGCACGGCGTCGACCTGGCCCTCCTCGCCTCCACCCTCGGTCCGTCTCCGCTCCCTCTCTGCGACCCGCTCTTCCTCCTCCCCACTCGCTCACTGACCCTCCTCCATCCCCACCCAGACTTCTTCGAGCGCATCCGCCTCATCAACTGGATCCGGTCCACCGTGCGTCCCCTCCTCCCTCTCTCTCCCTCGCACAGCGCCGCATCCGCTGACGCGCCCGAGTACCCCGCCCGCAGAAGCCCGACCCGGCCTCGCTGCGCCGCCTCGACCGCAACGCCGCCTTCCTCGACGACGACCAGTACCTCAAGCCCGTCATCGAGGACGATGCCCTCCTCCGTGCGTCCCCTTCTCGCTCTATTACATCGGGCAGGAGCTCGTCCTGACGCTCGCACCTGCAGAGCTCGACTTCGACTCGCTCTCCCTCTCGGCCGCTCCTCCCGCACCGACCGCCTCCTCCTCCTCCTCCACGGCACCCGCACCCGCGCCAGAAGCGTCCCTCGATCCCTCGGCGTCCGACGTCGTCGACGCCCTGCGCGCCCAGCTCTCGGACGCCCAGGCGGCCAACGACCAGCTGCGCAAGATTGTGCGCTCGCGCCTCGGCGGCGTCATGGGCCTCGACGAGGCGGCGCACGGCGGCGTGCTCGACGAAAGCGCCGTCGACGGCAAGGGCAAGGCCAAGGAGCGCGAGCTCGAGGGCGAGGGCGACGAGAAGAAGGACGGCGAGGCGGTGCACAAGGACGACGACCACTACTTCGAGTCGTACCAGTACAACGGTCCGTCCCCCCCCCTCTCTCTCTCTCCTTCGGCTCTCCCTCGACCGAGCGCGCCTCTGACTGCGCCGCCAACGCCCGCAGACATCCACGAGGTCATGCTCAAGGACCGCGTGCGCACGCTCGCGTACCGCAACTTTATCGTCGACCCGGCGAACCGGCCTCGGTTCGAGGGCAAGGTCGTCCTCGACGTCGGGTGCGGCACGGGGATCCTGTCGATGTTTGCTGCGCAGGCCGGCGCGCGCAAGGTGTACGCCGTCGACGCGAGCAACGTGGCGTACAAGGCGGTGCGCAACGTCAAGGCCAACGGGTTCGAGCGCACGATCGAGGTCATCAAGGGCAAGGTCGAGGAGATCCAGATCCCGGAAAAGGTCGACGTCATCATCTCGGAGTGGATGGTGCGTCCCTCTCTCTCCCTCCTCGTCTCGCCGGTCCCCCCTCGAGGTTCGAGATGCTGACTCTCGCTCCTTCCTCGCTCCGCAGGGCTACTGCCTCCTGTACGAGTGCATGCTCGACTCGGTCCTGTACGCGCGCGACAAGTACCTGCAGCCCGACGGCCTCATGGTGCCCTCGCAGACGTCGATCCTCGTGTCGGCCTACGCCGGCGCGCCGTGGCACGCCGACCGCGTCGCGTTCTGGGACAGCGTGTACGGGTTCGACATGACGGCCATGAAGGACAAGATCGAGGACGAGGCCATCATCGAGGTCGTCGACCAGGGCGAGGTCGTCAGCGACGAGGTGTCGATCGCCGTGCGTTTCCTCCTCTCTCTCTCGCTCTCGCTCTCGTGCTTCCTCGCCCGGGGATCCGCAGCGCTGACTCTGCTCTTTCTTCGACGCCCGCAGGACATCTACACGCAGACCGCGACCGCCGCCTCGCTCTCCTTCTCGTCGCCCTTCACCCTCCCGATCACGCGCCTCCCCTCGTCCTCGCCCTCCTCCGCCCCCTCGATGACCCTCCACGCCCTCGTCGCCCACTTCGACACCTTCTTCACCTCCACCCCGCGCCTCCTCTCGCCCCCCGCGCGCGCCGCCTCGGCGTCCGAGCCCGGCGAGGTCTTCTTCACGACGGGCGCGTGGGACACCCCCACGCACTGGAAGCAGACGCTGCTCGTCCTGCGCGAGCCGATCACCGGCATCGAGGTCGGCGACCGGCTCGAGGGGAAGATCCGGTTCGACAAGAACCCGGACAACTCGAGGGAGCTCGTCGTCGAGGCGAGCTGGACCGTCTTGGGCAAGGAGGGCAAGGAGAAGGGCGTTGGCGCGCAGGCGTGGAAGGTTAGGTAGAGCGTGGTGGCGTGCAACTAGAGCGTCGTAGATGCAGTTCGTCGTGCTCGAGCGAGAGCAGAAGCGCTCCTCCTGTCTCTCTCGAGCGCTCGCTTCAGCTCCTCCGCGGCGGCGCAGGCAGCTCGACCTCATGCTACGCGAGCTCATCTCGCTGCTGTTGCACTGCAGACCGAGCCGAGAGCGCGAAAGCTGGTGCCGAGCGGGCGAGAAGGGACGGCGCAGCGAGCGACAGCGCTCGAGCCCCTTCCCCGACTTGCGCCTCCTCGGTCGCGCTTCTCGCTCGCCTCTCGCTGCCCGTCTCGCTCGCCGTTAAGCTCCTGCTCGGCCTTGACGTGCTCCTCGAGCCGGTCTCAGCGAGCCCTGTGCGCGAGGCACCGAGGAACAGGCTCGGACCCGCCCGACGCTGCTCGAGCTCCTCTCGAGGAGCCGCTCTCGCAAAGGCTCGACTCGCAGCTCGCTCTCGAGACAGTCGCACATGGTCAAGCGTCTCGCTGTCGTTACACCCTGGCACGCTACGCTGCAGCCCCGCCGTACACCGCCAGGCGGGCGGCAAGGAGCTCGCTCGCCGGCTTGCGCTTGAGAAGCTTCTCGGCGAGTTGAGGGTGCAGAGGCGCAACCTCGGTGCGCAGGAACTCGTTGTAGCGCGCAAAGAGGCGTTCAAACCACTCGACGGGGACGTCCTTGCCCGCCGAGCGGTCCCACAGGTCGAGGAGGAAGAGCTGGACGAGGAGGGTGTGCCGGTACTTTGTGCGCCAAGGATCGGAAGCATAAGGGTCGGTCTGGGTTCTGACCTGGTCGTGGTACGCCAAAGACGTGATCGAGTCGACGTAGGGCACGTAGAACAGGTCGTCGTTGAAGCGTGACGTCCGGCGCACCGTCTCGAGCGCTCGAACATAGACGAGCACGTCTTGCTCGAGTTCGGAGCTGAGGATCATCGACCGGGTGGCGCCCACGATGAGATTTTGAATGAGCTCCTGCAGGTTGGCGGCGTGGCCGTACGTCAGACGCGGTCCACAGGAGAAAACGGTCGGGCCGGGGGAGAACGGTCGGGACGGACCTGAAGTGTACGCTCGTCGTTCAGCTTCAGGTACTGCTGCAGCGCGCTTGCGACCGTCGTGGTGTGAAAAGCGGACGTCGCGAACAAGCCAGTCGACTCGTGCATGTGCTCGATGATCTCGTCGGCCTCGAGCTGCGACAGGAGCGGCCAGGTGAACGGGTTGGCCTTGCCCGGGCCGCAGAATGGACGGTGCGCCTTCCAGACCTGCAGGGGCGTGTCTGAGTCAGCTCGAGGTACTTGTCGGAGGAAGAGGTGAGGAGGAAGGCGGACGCACGAGCTTCTGGTGGTCGGGCGAGCAGAAGAAGAGGTCGATGCCGGCCTTGGCGCACGACGAGCAGCGGTTCTCGGTCTTGATGCCGCACACGAGGCACGTCTAGTCCCACTCGGAGCTCATCCTGGTGCTCTGGCGAGGGCGATGTCGTCGTGGAGGGGGCGTGTGCTCGTCGAGCTGATGAGGCGAGGCGAGGGCGAGGGAGGGCTTGGGGCGGGGTGCTGGTACTCGGAGTCGGGCTTGAAGAACTTGTTGAGTAGACCTGGAGCGTCTCCTAGCCAGCCAGTGGCGAGTGGAGTGAAGACGAGGAGCGAGAGGGACGACTCGGCGGAGGCGGCTCTCGTCCTCCTCCCTCTCGCTCCCACCACATCGAGCCGCACCGCTGCGTGCACCTAGCTCCACCTACGACCTTTTCCAACCCTTCAAGCATGCCCGCCGAGCCAGTCGCGCAGCCGTGCGAGGTCTGCGGCGTCGAGACGACTCAGCGCTGCTCGTCGTGCGTCAAGGCCGGCATCGACCTCTTCTTCTGCAGCAAGGACCACCAGACGCTTGTGCGTCCCCTCTCACGAGCCCCATAGAGGAGCGTGAGCTGACTCAGGAACCCCCCTGCAGGTCTGGCCGGCGCACAAGACGGTCTGCGGCCCGGGCAAGGCGCACCCATTCGCCGTCGTCCCGCTCACCGAGCACGAGCTGTCGTGGGCCTTGAAGAATCTCGACACGGAGGAGTCGAGCTCCGAGTGGACTCTGCGCCAGCAGGTCAAGTTGATGAGCGGGATGGAGGAGCCAGCCGAGGTGCGCAGCCGTCGTCCTTTCAGCGTCCAGAAGCCGAAGCGGCCAGCTAACCCTGTCCTTGCCTGCCCTGCACACAGATCCTTCTGCCTCGTCTTGTGGGCGACGCATACGGCTCGAGCAGGCAGGCCAACAAGCTCCTGCTCCTCAATTGGGTCCGCAGCGAGTGCGCGAGGCACTTCGCCTTTGACCTGTCCGTCTTGGCCGCCCTCCTTCACGGCGTCAATACCGACTCGCGCTACTTCTGCCCTCTCACGGCTGCTCAGCAACATTCCCACCTCGTCGTCAGCGTCATCTCGAAGCTGTCGGGCGCCGAGCTCGAGTACGAGGAGAAGGCGTGGTTCAGCCTCCTGCAGCACAAGGCCCTCATCTCGGAACGCCTCTCACAGATGAGTGCCGTCTCAGGCGTTCTCGATGAGGAGTGTGCGCAGGCGTGTCAGAAGCGCCTGGGCGACTGGATCAGGGCGGGCGCCGGCACCGCCGAGCCGAGAATCACGCGCGCGCTCGCCAGCTTCCAGAGCAACAGCGAGATGCGTGCGTCGTGAGCAGCCGTAGTGTCGTCACCTGTAACAAGATAGGATCTTCCTCGACTCGTCTCGCTCGGCCATCTCGAGAGTTGTCGAGAGTGGCGCAAGCTCCTTCACGATCGAGACCTTGTCGGGCCTCTTCTACACTCGCACCTCTCATCCTCCCTCGCTCGCCCTCTCTCTCTCGCACATGCGGCCCACAGTCCCGCCCTCGCGGCGAGACCAACCTCTCCCTCGCCGACCTGCAGGACGCGCTCGAGCCCCCCGATGGCGAGCCCGAGCGGCCACCCTCACTGCTCCTGGCGGCTCGCTGCTCGAACGTGAGCGAGCGAACGAGCGAGCGAAAGAGTGCAGTTCTTGATTCGAGCTAGAGCGAGAGAGAGGGCGGAACCTGCGCGACGAGAGCTGTCCCTCGCCCGCAGGAGCGAGGTCGGCTTGGGAAGGCGACAGCCGTCCTCGCCTTCCTCATTCCCTCGCGCCCTCGCAGCTGCTCTCTGCCCGAGCTGCGTGCTCACCTCTCGCTGGCCAGTCGCTACGATCGGTTCTCGACGAAGCAGACTCAGATTCGCAAGCGCACGGTCCCCTTACTGGCCGACCGGCCTTCCTGCTACAGCAGCTCCTCGCTCAGGCCTCCTTCTCGAGCGCCTCGTCGCTCGCACGCTCGACATGCTCGACGCCGAGCCCCTTCATCCCGGCCTTGTCCATCCCGCCGCCCTCGCCGGCCGACCCGAGCTCCTCGCCGCGCCGCGCCGCACGCTCACGGCGCACCTGCTCGGCGAGCCGCGCCGACTTGGGCCCGATGAGCCACGACTTTTCGTGTAGGAAGAGCTGGTCGAGGTCTTCGAGGGTCGCGCCGGTCGTCTCGACGTCTGCGGTGCGAGAAAGAGGCGAGGAGGGAGAGGAAGGCGTGCGTCAGTCGGGGCTCGAGCGGGGCGGCGAGGGGAGGAGAGGAGGGACGTACAGAAGAAGTAGATGATGAAGATGAAGGAGAAGTTCGTGATGGTCCAGACGATGTAGTACCTGCGCGAGCGAGGGAGATAAGAGTCAGCGCGACAGCTCCTGCTCGACCGCACGCACGCTGCCGACGACGACGAGAGAGAGCGACCCGACGCACTTCCACCCGATCGTCGAGATGGCGACGGGCGTGACCATGACGACGAGGAAGGTGAAGAGCCAGTTGGTGATGGTCGCGAGGGCGGCGCCCTGAGCGCGCACCGAGAGCGGGTTGATCTCGGCCGGGTAGAGCCACGGGATCGAGAGGAAGCCGCACGACTGCGCGCAGAGCGTGAGAGCGTCAGGTCTTGCACGAGGAGGGAGGAGGCCGCAGAGGACGAGCGGGAGAGAGAGAGAGAGGGCGCACGAAAAAAAAGTTGAAGGCGAAGAGGCAGACGGCGGCGACGATCCCTTTGCCCTTGTTGCCCGTGTCCTCGGTCATAGCGGCGAGCACGGCCATCGTGCCGGCTTGGCCGGCGGCCGAGAAGATCATGAGCTTGCGGCGGCCGACGCGCTCGATGAGCGGGATCGGAACGAGCGCCGAGAGGAAGTAGGCGACGCCATTTAGGCCCGAAAGGAGGAGCGCCGTGTCGTGCGACATGCCGACGCTCGTCTCGAAGATGACGGCTGCGAGCGAGAGGGAGAGTCAGAGAAGCGGCTCGTCGAGTTGAACGAGAGGCCGGAGGGGCTCGAGCGCGAGAGGAGAGGACGTCGACGCACGGGCGTAGTACGAGATCAAGTTGATGCCCGAGATCTGCTGCATGAACTGCGAGCCCATGCCGAGCAGCACGCGGTGGAAGAACCTCTGCTCGCCCATGGTGAAGCACGTCCCCCACCCGGCCGCCTCGCGCCGCTCGAGCTCGACGGCCGCGACGATCTCGCCCAGCTGCGCGTCGACGCTCGCCGTGCGCGCCTTGGCGTCGGGCGTGCCGTCGAGGCGGAAGAGGACGTCGCGCGCGGCGGGGATGTCGCCGTGTGCGACGAGCCAGCGCGGCGACTCGGGGAGGAAGACGACGAGGGTGACGGTGATCAGCGCGAAGGCGACCTGAAGGGCGAGAGCTGCAGGGAGAGAGGAGTCAGTGAAGGTGCTCGGGTGAGGAGCAGGGCGGATGAGCGGTCTGGGGGAAGGTCGAGGAGGGAGAGGAGGAGGGAGAGGAGCGCGACGCACGCAGGCGCCACTGAGCGTCGGTCTGGTCGTTCCTGAGGCCGTAGTCGGCCCAGTACGCGAGCATGAGGCTGTACGAGTGCGCGCGGCGAGGAGGACAGGGGGGAGAGGGCGTGCGCAGAGAATCAGCCCGGCTCGAGAAGGTGCAGGAGGCGAGCTTTGGACGCACCCGAAGATGTTCTGCAGCAGAGAAGAGGCGTCGTACGAGGTACGAGAAGAGTCAGGAAGGTGCGCGAGAGGTCAGAAGCAGAAAGAGCGAGCGCACAGTAGCCATCTGCGGGCGGAAGAGGAGAGACGTCAGCTCGAGCGCGCGGCGCCTGCAGGAGAGGACGCTCGCACGCACCTCGATGACGACAGCGCGACCACGATGATGCGCCTTGGACGTCTCATTCTGATAGACCGGGATCCTGCGCGGCGATGCGAGGACGAGGAAGGGGTCAGTGCGCGCCCCCTCGAGCTGGAGCGAGCGGCGCAGCTCACGTCGCCGTGTTGAGCCCGTTGCCGAGCCCGGTGACGATCCTGCCGACGATGAGCTGGGCGAGACTGTAGGACTGCGCGAGGGAGAGAGTCAGGGTCGGACTGGATCGAGGAGCCGCGCTCGAGCGAGACAGAGGAGGACGGACCATGAACTGGAGGATGGCGCCGAGCGAGAGGACGAGCATGCCGAGCATGATGCACTGCCTGCGCCCGAGGCGGTCGCCGCAGAAGAAGGCGAACACGGCGCCCGCCGCACAGCCGAGCTCGTAGACGGCGACGGTGAAGCCGCGCAGGGTCGAGTTGGTCGTGAGGGCTGGGAAGCGGCTCTGGAACGGCCGCCCGGTCAGGAGGCCGCCGAGGACGCCTTGGTCGTAGCCGAAGAGGAGCATGCCTGCGAGCGACGGAGAGGCGTGTGTGAGGGGCGGAGCGTGAGAGAGAGTGAGCGCGAGGAGGAGAGAGGAGAGCGGACGCACCCGAACCGCAGCAGGCTGTGATCATGGCCATGAGCAAGTGCGGCGGGAGCATGTCCATGACGGCTTGGTAGGGCTTGGTGAGCGGCTTCATGGCGGTGCGTCGGTCCTGATCGAGGCGAGCGAGGCGAGGCGCGGTGAGGGAAGGAGAGGGACGACGACGAGGGTGCGGTCGACCAACACGGGTGGGGGCGCCGACGCCGGCGTCCGGGACCGTTCGCAGGTGCTGGAACCGACGGCGCACGAGTCCGGACACCGAGCCAGATCGAGTGGGGGCAACCGCGCTAGCAGACAAGGTGCTCGCCGAGGAAGGGAGAGCCTCGCGGGGGCGGGCCTCGTCCCGCTCGCGGCCCGGCTGAGCGGGTCCTGCGCTCGAGCAGCTCCCACGCGCTCGACGATGTCCCTCCCATCGAGCGCGCGTGGAAGCGAGCCCGCCCGACCGCCCCACCTCCGAGCGCGACCGGGCCAGGCAGAGAGACGAGCAGAAGCGAGAAGCCAGCGTCTGGACCCGCTGCCGCGCCGCCTGCTTCACCCGAGAGTGGCTCGCCGGCCTCGCACGCAGCGAGCCGCTCGAGAAGAGCGGGTCGAGGAGGGCGGGCGGCCGGGCGGCAAGAGAGGGAGAGAGCGGGCGGGGCTCGAACGGCAGCGAGTGTTGCTCGCGCTGCAGGTGCAGGTGAGCGAGAGCAGCCCAGCAGAGGCACAGCATGGCTATCACGATGCGTGGTGAGAGCCAGAAGGCGAGCCGTCTCGTCCTCATCATCATCATCGGCGAGCGGGGGCGGCGGGCTCCTCCTCCTCCACTACAGTCTCGCCCTTACCAGCTAGAGCGCACAGGCTACTCTCCGAGCATGGCTCTACCGTCCCCGCTCATCTTCAGTGCGTCCCACCCCTCCTCGCCGCCCTAACCTCCCCGCCCCGCCTCGTGGCCCTGCTCCCCGCTGACCGTCCCTCTCCCCTCCTCCCACAGTCCCCAAGAAGGCCACCCAGGATGTCGACTTTGCCCCGACCCTCCGCACCGTCATCCACAAGTCCTACTCCGAGTCGCCCGACGCCTACACCGACGAGATCGCCGCCTTGAATCGCGCTCGCCAGGACGCCCTCCGCGGCTCGGCAGGCTCGGACGCCACGGCCCGCGACCTCCTCTACAAGTACTTCGGCCAGCTCGAGCTCCTCGAGCTGCGCTTCCCCGACCTCCGCGTCCCGTTCCCTTGGTCCGTCCCCCTTCCTCCTCCTCGCCTCGTCGAAGTGGGGGCGCACAAGCTGACCCTTTCGACCCCTTGCCCGCAAACAGGAGCGACGCCTTCACGCACGTCAAGATCTCGCAGCAGTCGCTCGCGTACGAAAAGGCGTCCGTCATCTTCACCATCGGCGCGACCCTCGCCTCGCTCGCCGCGTCGTCGCCGCGCTCGGCGCCCGAAGGCCTCAAGCGCGCGTTCCACGCCTTTCGCGCCGCCGCCGGCATGTTTGTCTACATCAACGACAACTTTCTCCATGCGCCGTCGACCGACCTGAGCAAGGACGTCGTCAAGCTCCTCGTCGGGCTCATGACGGCCCAGGCGACCGAGGTCTTTATCGAGACGATGGGCCCGGCGACGGCAAAGGGCGCAGGGCTGCGCAGCAAGCTGTGCATGCAGGTGTCGGCGGCGTACGCCGCACTCGTCGAGGAGGTCAAGGAGTGGGTCGGCAAGGGCGTCTTCCTCCGCGAGTGGAGCCTCCTCATCCAGGTCCGTCCCCTCCTCCCTCGCTTCCCCTTTCTCTCCCTACGAAACGCACAAGCTGACTCGGGCTCCCTCCCTGCAGGCCAAGGCCAAGTACTTTGCGTCGCTCGCCCAGTACCACCGCTCGGTCGCCGACAATGCGGCGGGCAAGTACGGCGAGGCGCTCGCGCGGCTCCAGGTCGCCGAGGCGGCCGCCAAGGAGGCGCACCGCCTGTCGCAGACGTTCACGACCTCGTTCTCGACGACGTCGACGGCGACCTCGCTCGCGCCCGACGCGCCCGTCGCGCTCGCCGAGCTCACCAAGGCGCACCTCGCGCTCGTCACCGAGGCGGCTGCCAAGGCCCAGAAGGACAACGACATCGTCTACAACGAGGTCGTCCCCTCCGAGGCGTCGCTCGCCGCCATCGACAAGGGCAAGGCCGTCGCCGAGCCGATCCCGATCCACGACGTGTACGCGACGCCCGACGTGCAGAAGATTGTCGGGCCCGACCTCTTTGCGCGGCTCGTCCCGCTGTCGGTGCACGAGTCGGCGTCGCTCTACTCGGAGGAGAAGGCCAAGCTCGTGCGCGCCGAGGCCGAGCGCGCCGAGCTCGCCGACGAGGAACTCGCGTCGGCCCTCGAGTACATGGGCCTCCCGGCCTCGCTCGCCCGGTTCCAGTCGGGCGCCGCAGCCCAGTCGTCGCTCGCCGACCCGGGCCCGCAGGTCCGCGGCTGGGCCGACGAGGTCCGCGCCGGCGAGGCCTCGTCGTCGACGCGCGCCGACGAGGCGTTCCGCCGCCTCGCGGCGCAGCGCGACAGCGCGTCGCGCACGCTCGACAGCGTCGTGTCGGCGCTCGACGCCGAGTCGCGCGAGTGCGAGGCGCTGCGCGCGCGGTACGGCCACCTGTGGACCCAGGCGCCGTCGTCGAGCGGCACGCGCGCGTTCCGCGCCGACCTGCGCGCGCACCGCGAGAGCCTCGACGCGGCGGGGCGCTCGGACCAGCAGGCGCGCGCGCTGTGGGACCAGGTGCGCGGGGACGTCGGCGTGCTGGCCGACCTGAGCGGGGACGCGCTCGAGCGGGCGTACGCCGAGGCGATTGGCGGCGCGGGCGCAGAGAGGGACTTGCTCGACGATGATGGCGCCGAGGAGGAGGAGGAGACGAAGCGCAGGGTCGGCGAGGTGAGCGACGCGCTGAGTCGGCTCAACAAGATCAAGCGCGAGCGGGGCGAGGTCCTGCGCGACCTCAAGGACAAGGTGCGTTCTCTTCCTCTTCCTCTCCTTCTCGCTCAGACTGCGTGCGACGACCCGACGCTGACCCTCAGCTGGTCCCCCTCGCCCGCAGGTCCAGGCCGACGACATCTCGCACATCCTCATCCTCAACCGCAAGGGCGCCGCCGACGTCCAGCCCGCCCTGTTCGCGACCGAGCTCGAAAAGTTCCGCCCGCACCAGCAGCGCCTCACGCAGACGCTCCAGGCACAGCAGTCGACGCTCGCCGACGTCAACTCGGCGTTCAAGGCCCTGAGCGAGGGCACCAAGGCGCGCCAGGTCCAGGGCCAGTGGGCCGCCGCCGAGCGCAAGAAGAAGGACCTCTCGAGCCGGTTCGGGCACGCGGCCCAGGTCTACGCCGACGTGCGCCAGGCGCTCGAAAAGGGCTCGCAGTTCTACGGCGACCTGCTCGAGCTCGTCGAGGGCCTCCAGTCGCAGACGAGCGCGTGGCTCGCCGGCCGCACGTCCGAGCGGGACCGGCTCGCGAGCGAGGCCGACCTCAAGCAGCGGCTCGAGGGCGGCGGCGGCGGCGGGTCGTCGTCGCCGGGCGGGCTCGATCGCGCGATGGGTTCGCTCTCGCTCGGCGGCGCTCGTTCCCCTCCGCCTCAGCCGTCCTACCCCTCGCCTTCGCCCCAGCCTTCGTACCCGAACCCGTCGGCGCACACGCAGTACCACCAGCCGTCGCCGCCACCGCCGCCGTTGAACCCGTACGGCGCCCTGCCGTCGTCCGGCGCCTTCTCGTCCGGCAGCGGCGCAGCCTCGTCGCCGTACCAGAGCCGCGCCCCGTCCTACCCCTCGCCCGCACCGCCCATCCCTCCACCTGCGCCCTACGGCTCGTCGTCGTACTCGTCCGCGCCGGCGCACTCGCCCTATGGCGCGCCTCAGCAGCAGCAGCGCCAGTCGTCCTTCCCTCCTCCCCCTCCCGCGCCCTCGACGCCGTCGTACCTCCCTCCGCCGCCCAAGCCCGTCTCGTACGCCTCGTCGCCCGCGCACCAGCCGTACGGCCAGCCGCCGCCACCGCCGAGCAACCCTTACGCCTCGCCACCGCCGCCCGCGCAGCACTACTCGTACGGCCAGCCGCAGCAGCAGCAGCAGCAGCAGCAGTACGGCCAGCCGGCGTACGGAGGGCCCCCGGCGCCGCCGCAGCCGCCGAGGGCGCCGCCGAGGCCGTACTAGACGAGCGCGAGGGGAAACGGTCGACGTCGAGGAGGAGGAGCAGGTCCCGAGGAGGGGCTCGGGCGCGTGCGAGGCTAGATGTAGCTGCAACGAGGTAGTCGGATTGGCTCTCTGTCTGAGCGTGCGGCCGAGAGCAGCCTTCCTGCGCGCGAGAGAGCTCCTTGTGGCTCGCCTCGTGCAGCTCGGCTCGCCATGTCCTCGCGCGAGCCGCGGCTTCTGCAGAGTCTACCTGTGCGCACTCAGCTCTGCGACATGCTTGAGAGCTCAGGAGAGCTCGGCTTGCTCAGCCCAGGCAGGGAGGGACGAGCCTCTGAATCGGCGGCGGCGTCGTTGAACTTGGCGAGATTCGTTCGAGCGCAGCGCGGCGCCGGCACCGCCTCGTCGCCCTCCCTCTCCCTCTCTCTCACGCTCTCTCCCGCCTCAAGCGCTTCTCTGTTCGCCTCCACGCCTTGCGCCAGGCCTGTTGAGCATCCAGCCGACTTCACCGCGCCGCCCAGAGCCCACCCTCGCCCCGCACCTCGCCTCATCAGCTCGACGAGCACACGCCTCCTCGTCGTCACCACCATCCTCGCCAGAGCAGTAGGATGAGCTCCGAGTGGGACCAGACGTG
>Ga0308169_10002654_pt1 | contig 18232 bp, 15 predicted proteins | sample PhyBR1_2_FD_202139 | JGI IMG/M metagenome (GOLD analysis project Ga0308169, IMG submission 202139) | Phyllosphere microbial communities from UC Gill Tract Community Farm, Albany, California, United States - DLSLSB.R1 | ecosystem: Host-associated > Plants > Phyllosphere > Unclassified | place...
CGGGCTTCATGGCATTGACCAGCAGCCAGGAGCGGGCGATCTCGGCGGGGATATTCCGTTCCGGCCTAACGGTTTCGGCGGCGATGGTAGACGTCATGCCTTCTACAGTATCCGGCCCGCAAGCGGCACGGCGAAGAAAACGGCCCGCTTGTGAGGATCAATACGAACTAAACGGGATGTGACTGCGCTCCCGTGGAAACTGGCTGGCAGCAGGTGTCGTTGTGGAGCTGCAAAACGACAACCACTGCCAGCCAGTCGGGCGGCGCTTACGGGATGTTGCTTCCGCGCGCCGTGATCCACAGTTTGTACCAGTCCGCACGGGTCAGGGCCTTGGCCATCCGGGCGGCGTCGGCGCAGGCACTGATCCGGTCGGGGTTGACCGTGCCGATTACCGGCGAGATCCCGGCCGGGTGCTTCATGAGCCAGCCCAGGAGGACGGCTTCGCCGGTGGTGCTGTACTCCCCCGCCAGCTCTGCCACGAGTTCGGCGGTGGCTGCCTCCGCGGAGGTGGGGTTGTCCTGCTCGGCACCGGTGTAGACGCCCTTGGCCAGGGAGCCGTAGGCCTGCAAGGTGATGTTGTTGCGGGTGCAGAACTCCAGCGTGCCGTGGGGGAAGCTGTAGTCCAGGTGTTCCGGGTGGTTGACCAGGACCTGGCTTTCCAACCACGCGCGCTTGAGCAGGCTCATCTCCAACTGGTTGGCCACAATGGGCGTCTCCAGCCGGTCCTGCAGCACCTCGATCTGCGCGGCGGACATGTTGGAGACGCCCAGTTCCCGTACCTTGCCTTCGGCCATGAGCTGCCCGACGGCGGATGCTACCTCCGCCGGGTCCGCCAGGGGGTCCGGGCGGTGGAGCAGGAGGATGTCCACGTAATCGGTCCGGAGCCGTTCGAGGCTGCCATTGACCCGTTCCAGGATGGCCTCCCGGCTGAGATCGTAGTGGGTCTGCAGGCCGCGCTCGTTCAGGCGGATGCCGCACTTGGTCTGCAGCCGGATGCGCTCCCGCAGGCCCGGCTCGGCAGCCAGCACCTCACCGAACACTGCTTCCGACTTGCCGGTGCGGTAGATGTCCGCGTGGTCGAACATGGTGATGCCGGCGTCCAGGGCGGCCTGGACGGCAGCGGCGGCCTGGTCCACATGGTGTGCGCCATGCGGCTCCCCCGACCAGCTGCCGCCCAGGCCCATGCAGCCGTAGATGACTTCCTGCATCAGGACGCCCCGCCCGGACGCGTTCCCGGCATTAGCGCAGCCATGCAGTGGTGTTGGCGGGCAGCTTGCCGTCTTCCAGCGGCGCGCTGCTGACCAGGACCTCGCCGGCGGGCAGGTCGACGGCGGTGTCCCCGAAGTTGGTCACGGACTGCCAGCCGTTGGGGCGCTTGAAGTGCAGGACGTCCGGGTTGCCGTTTTCCACCCACTCCAGTGCTTCGCCGGTGAGCAGTTCGCCGCGGAGCTTCAGGGCCTTGCGGTAGAGCTCCAATGTGGAGCCTTCGGTGCCGTCCTGGGCCTCGACGGCGTACTTGCTGAACCAGTCCGGCTGCGGCAGGTGGGACCCGCCGTCGCCAAAGCCGAAGGAGGTGCCTTCCACCTTCCAGGGCAGCGGCACGCGGCAGCCGTCGCGGCCGACCTCCACGCCCTTGTTACGGAAGAAGGACGGGTCCTGGCGTTCTGATTCCGGGATCTCGGCCACTTCCTGCAGGCCCAGTTCCTCGCCCTGGTACAGGTACGCGGAGCCGGGCACCGCGAGCATCAGCAAGGTGGCGGCGCGGGCGCGGCGTTCACCGAGCTCAACGTCCAACTGGTCCTTGGGGCCGCCGGCGAGCAGCCAGTCCTTGCCGTCCTGGCCCTTGGCGCCGGCCTTTTCCTTGGCCATCTGCGGCAGGCCGTACCGGGTGGCGTGCCGGACCACGTCATGGTTGGAGAACACCCAGGTGGAGGAGGCGCCGGTGGCAGCGGCCTCGGCAAGGTTGCGGGTGATGATCTCCTTGTATTCGGCGGCATCGAAGTCGGCCTGCAGCAGGTCGAAGTTGAAGGCCTGGCCCAGGCCCTGCGGGCTGGCGTAGCGGGCGCGGCGGGTGGCGTGCACCCAGGCTTCGGCCACGGCGGTGCGCGGCGGGTTGTACTCGTTGAACACCTCGCGCCATTCCGCGTAGATCTCGTGCACTTCGTCGCGGTCCCAGAACGGGTGCGTGCCGTCGTCGAATCCGTCCACACCGGTGTTGGCGGCGCTCAGTTCCAGCTTGGACAGCAGCGGCTCGGTGAGGTCCTTGGTGAGGGCGTGCGCCACGTCAACGCGGAAGCCGTCCACGCCGCGGTCCGACCAGAAGCGCAGGGTCTTGAGGAAGTCATCGCGGATTTCGCGGTTGGACCAGTTCAGGTCCGGCTGCTCCTTGGCGAAGATGTGCATGTACCACTGGCCCGGGGTGCCGTCCGGTTCGGTGATGCGCTCCCACGCGGGTCCGCCGAACACCGAGTCCCAGTCCGACGGCGGGAACTCGCCGTTGGGGCCCTTGCCGTCCCTGAAGATGTAGCGGTCGCGGGCGGCGGAGCCCTTGGGCGAGGCGAGTGCCTCCTGGAACCACTTGTGCCGGTTCGAAGAGTGGTTGGGGACAATGTCGGCGATCAGCTTGATGCCGGCGTCGTGCAGGGCCTTGGCCATCTCGTCGAAGTCGGCCAGCGTGCCCAACTTCGGGTCCACGTCGCGGTAGTCGTCCACGTCGTAACCGCCGTCGGCGAGCGCAGACGGGTAGAAGGGGCTCAGCCAGACGGCATCGATGCCCAGTGACTTCAGGTACGGGACCTTGGCGGTGATGCCTTTGAGGTCGCCGATGCCGTCGCCGTTGGAGTCGGCGAAGCTGCGGGGGTAGATCTGGTAGACGGAGGCCTGGCGCCACCAGTTGGGGTCGGCCAGACGGTCAGAGTCGGACAAGGTTGCCAGTGTGGCAGTGGTGGACAAGGACTGACCCTTTTCTTCAGTGCGGCTATATTTATATTGAGTCTAAATTTACTTCCTCAAGTATTATCTGGTGCTTTGTACAGGAAGGTCAACACCATGCCCGAACCCGTTCCGGCGACTCCCCAGCTGCTGCGGCGCGTCAGTGCCGGCGCAGTCCTGGACTTCATGCGCGCCTCGGCGGCTGTCACCGTCACGGACGTCATGGCGGCCACGGGACTGACGCGCGCCACCACCATCGCCGTCTGCGAGGACCTGGTCCGAAGGGGCTGGATCCTGGAGCTGGAAAACCAGCGCGAATTCGGCGGGTACCAGAAGGGCCGCCCCGCGCGCCGCTTTGAGCTCAACGAGCGCGCAGGTGTGGTGTTGGGAATGGACATCGGCTACTCCAAGGTGACCGTGGTGGTTTCCGATCTCCGGGGGAACACCCTTGGCCGGTCCAGCCGCCCCTTCCAGGCAGGTGAAGTCAGTTCCCGGCAACGCATTGGTTTTATCGACGGCGTGGCCATGGCGGCGCTCCGTTCCGCCGGGATGGAGCCGGGGCAGGTACTGGCCGCCTGCGCCGGGGTGGCGGCGCCGGTGGACCGGCACGGGGAGGTGGTGGCCACGCAGGAGTTCTGGGGACTGTTTGACCTTGGACTGCGGCCGGCCCTCAAGCAGACCCGCGGGTGGACCGTGCTGCTCGAAAACGACGCCAACCTTGCTGCACTGGGCGACCGCTGGCAGGGCGCAGGGGCCGGCGTCGACGACGTGGTGGTGATCCTGGCCAGCGAACGGCTGGGTTCCGGCATCGTGGAAGGCGGCCGGCTGGTTCACGGAACACGCGGCAGTGCCGGGGAGCTTGCCTACCTGAACCTGGTGGAAGGGGTTGGCGACACCTACGGCATTGCCTACCTGGCCCGGGCCTGGGCGGGCGAGGCCCTGGCGACGTCCGCCCCCACTGCCCTCCGTGCCTTCAGCCCGGGGAGGGTGGAAGCCGAGCAGGTCTTCGCCGCCGCCGCCCAAGGGGATGCGGTGGCGCTGGCCATCCTTGACCGCCTGGCCGACAGGATGGCGCGCGTGATCGGTACCGTGGCCACCATGCTCAACCCCGAACTGGTGGTAATCGGCGGCGGCGTGGCCGATTCGGCGGATGTACTCCTGGCGCCCATCAGCGAGCGCCTGGAGAAGTTCACCGCCACCCCCGCGCGCGTGGCCGTATCCCCGCTCGGTGATTCCATCGTGACGGTGGGGGCCGTCCGCTGCGCCCTGGACTACGTGGAGAAAAACTCCCTGGACCTGGAACTCGCTGCGGCCGCCGCCACCTAGTTACGGGCCCTGGTTGCCGCCCCTAGTTGTCCAGGGCCGCGGCCACCGGAAGGGTGCCGTCGCGGAACTCAATGGTGCGGCCCGCTGTCTGGGGAAGGTCCAGCACCGCCGCCGCCAAGATTGCCACATTGGCCCGTGAGGTATCCCGGCCCCCGTCCGGCGAGGGGTCGACGTCGATGCGTCCCGTTCCAGGGTTGTCCGTCAGCGCCCCGGGCCCCAGGATGGTCCACGCCAGGTTGGTGCCGCGCAGGTACTCGTCCGCGGCAGCCTTGGCTTCGGCGTAGGCAAAGAAACTGTTGCTTTCCGGCACCCCGTGGTCCTTGCCGGCACCGAAATAGGACACCATGACGTACCGGTTCACGCCGGCCTGGGCGGCCGCGTCCATGGAACGGATGGCAGCATCCCGGTCCACCGCGTAGGTGCGGTCCGGGTTGCCGCCGCCGGCACCCGCGGACCAAACCACCGCGTCATGCCCGGCCAGCGCATCGGCGATGGCCGCCGTCGTGGAATTTTCCACGTCCAGGACAGCCGGCGTGGCGCCGGTGGCGGTGACGTCACCGGCATGGTCCGGGTTTCGGATGAACGAGGTCACAGAGTGGCCCTCGCCGGTGAGCAGTTCGGACAGGAGGAGGGCCACTTTCCCGTGGCCGCCTATGATGGCGATGCGTGTCATGAACCCATTCTGCCCGCCAGGCACTGACATGCAGAAGTGACATGGTCCTGAACAGGGCCTTTGTGCCCTGTTACCGGTTTCCGGACCCCACCTAGCTTGGGGGGCATGACTGCCGGATCCCATGCGGGGTTAGATGGACCCGCATCAGAAGCGATGTTGAAGCTGGGCCGTTTCTTCACCCGATGGGAGCAGACGGATGACGGCAGGGCGGTGTTCCGAGAGGGCGGGCGCAAGGGAGACATCTTCTACCGCGACCGCTGGAGCCACGACAAGGTGGTGCGGTCAACCCACGGCGTGAACTGCACAGGTTCCTGCTCCTGGAAGGTGTACGTCAAGGACGGCATCATCACGTGGGAGTCGCAGCAGACGGACTATCCTTCCGTTGGTGCCGACAGCCCGGAGTATGAACCCCGGGGCTGCCCACGCGGGGCGGCGTTTTCCTGGTACACCTACTCCCCCACCCGGGTGCGCTTTCCCTACGCCCGTGGGGTCCTGGTGCAAATGTACCGGGAGGCCAAGGCCCGGCTGAAGGATCCCGTGCTCGCGTTTGCCGAGGTGGCCGCCGATCCGGAGCGCCGGCGCCGCTACCAGCAGGCCCGCGGCAAGGGCGGCCTGGTGCGGGTGTCCTGGCAGGAGGCCATCGAGATCGCGGCGGCAGCCCACGTGAACACCATCAAGACCTACGGCCCGGACCGGTGCGCCGGCTTTTCACCCATCCCGGCCATGTCCATGGTCTCGCACGCGGTGGGAACGCGCTTCATCCAGCTCATCGGCGGAGTGATGACCTCCTTCTATGACTGGTACGCGGACCTTCCCGTCGCCAGCCCCCAGGTGTTCGGGGACCAGACCGACGTTCCCGAATCCGGGGACTGGTGGGACGCCCGCTACCTGATGATGTGGGGCTCCAACGTTCCGGTGACACGCACCCCCGATGCGCACTGGATGACCGAGGTCCGGTACCGCGGCACCAAGGTGGTCACCGTCAGCCCGGATTATGCGGACAACACCAAGTTCGCCGATGAATGGCTGCCCGCCCAGGCGGGGACGGACGCTGCACTGGCCATGGCCATGGGCCACGTGATGCTGAAGGAATTCTTCGTTGACCGGCAGGTGCCGTTCTTCACCGACTACGTGAAGCAGTACACCGACCTTCCCTTCCTGGTCAGGCTGGAGAAGAACGACGACGGCGCCCTCACGCCGTCGAAATTCCTCACCGCGCTGGACGTCCCCGGGGAGTCAACGGCTGAGGACGCAGCATTCCGCACCGTCCTGTTCGACAAGGCCGCGGGGCGGCCGGCAGTGCCCAATGGATCCATGGGGTTCCGGTACTCGGGCAGCGGCGAGGGCAAGTGGAACCTTGACCTCGAGGGCATTGAACCTGCGTTGTCCCTTCGGGAGGTGTCCGGGGAGAGCGCGGAGATCCTGCTTCCCTGTTTCGAGGATGCAGGCGGCGAAGGCAGCATCCTGCGCCGCGGCGTCCCTGTTATGGAGGCTGGCGGGCACCTGGTGACCACGGTGTTCGATCTCATGCTGGCCCAGTACGGCGTGGGCCGCGAAGGCCTGCCCGGCGAGTGGGCCGCAGGCTACGAAGACGCCGCCACCCCCTACACGCCGGCCTGGCAGGAGGAAATCACCAGCGTTCCGGCGCAGGCCTGCATCCGGGTGGCCCGTGAGTTCGCCCGGAACGCCGAGCAGTCCAAGGGCCGTTCCATGATCATCATGGGGGCAGGCATCTGCCAGTGGTTCCACGGCGACACCACGTACCGGGCAGTATTGGCCCTGGTGATGCTCACCGGCTGCATGGGCCGCAACGGCGGCGGCTGGGCGCACTATGTGGGCCAGGAAAAGACCCGGCCCGTCACCGGGTGGGTGTCCCTGGCCAACGCCCTGGACTGGTCGCGGCCGCCAAGGACCATGGCCGGCACCAGCTACTGGTACATGCACACGGACCAGTGGCGGCAGGACGGGTATTCGGCGGACGCCCTGAAGTCCCCGCTGTCCACCGGGAAGCTGGACGGCATGCACACGGCGGACGCCATCGCCCAGTCCGCGCGGCTGGGCTGGATGCCGTTCTATCCCCAGTTCGACCGCAATCCCCTCGATGTGGCGGACGAGGCGGCCGCCGCCGTCGCTGCCGGCACCGCCACTGACGCGCCGTCCTACATTGCCGAATCCCTGAAGAACCGCTCCCTCAACCCGGCCATCGAGGACGTGGACGCCCCTGCCAACTGGCCCCGCACCCTGGTGCTGTGGCGGTCCAACCTGTTCGGCTCCTCCGCCAAGGGCAACGAGTATTTCCTCCGCAACCTGCTGGGAACCCATCACAACGTCCTGGGCGGTGACAGCGCCGAGGAGCTCAAGCCCCGGGACGTCGCCTGGCACCAGGAGGCGCCGGAGGGCAAGCTGGACCTCCTGGTCTCCGCCGACTTCCGGATGACGTCCACCACACTACTGTCCGACGTCGTGTTCCCGGCCGCCACCTGGTACGAAAAGCACGACCTCTCCTCCACGGACATGCACCCGTTCGTACACGCATTCAGCCCGGCCATCGACCCGCCCTGGGAAACCAAGACGGACTTTGACACCTTCCACCTGCTGGCCCGCGAGTTCTCCCGCCTGGCCAGGACCCACCTGGGCGTCCGGAAGGATCTGGTCAGCGTGCCGCTGATGCATGACACGCCCGGCCAGCTGGCGCAGCCCGGCGGGCGGGTCCGGGACTGGCGGGACCCCGACATCCCGGCGGTGCCCGGGCAGAACATGCCAGTCTTTTCCGTCGTGGAGCGGGACTACACGGCGATCGCGGACAAACTCGCCGCCGTCGGGCCCCTCGCCGACAAGCTGGGCTTCACCGTCAAGAACGTCACATACAACATGGCCCAGCCAGTGGCCAGGCTCAGCCACGCCAACGGCGTGATGCTGGGCGGCGCGGCGGACGGGCGGCCCGCCATGGACACCGACGCCAAGATGGCCGAGGCGATCCTTGCGTTCTCCGGCACCACCAACGGGGTCCTGTCCGTCCAGGGCTTCAAGGACCTGGAAATCCGCACCGGCAGGAAGCTCGCGGACCTGGCCGAGGGCTCGGAGGAAAAGTTCATCACCTTTGCGCAGACCCAGGCGGGCCCGGTCCCGGTCATCACATCCCCGGAATGGTCCGGTTCGGAGACCGGCGGCCGGCGGTACGCGCCGTTCACCATCAACATCGAGCGGCTCAAGCCCTTCCACACCCTCACCGGCCGGATGCACTTCTTCCTGGACCATGACTGGATCACGGACATCGGCGAAAACCTCCCCATCTACCGGCCGCCGCTGGACATGCACCGGCTCTTCGGCGAGCCGCGGCTCGGTTCCGACGGCGCCATGGAGGTCACCGTGCGGTACCTGACACCGCACTCAAAGTGGTCCATCCACTCTGAATACCAGGACAACCTGCTGATGCTCTCCCTGTCCCGCGGCGGACCCACAGTGTGGATGAGCCCTGCCGACGCTGACGCGATCAAGGTCCGCGACAACGACTGGGTCGAATGCACCAACGTCAACGGGGTCCTGGTGGCCCGTGCCATCGTCAGCCACCGCATGCCCGCGGGCGTGGTGTACGTCCACCACGCCCAGGAGCGCACCATCGACGTACCCAAGTCCGAGGCCACCGGGCGGCGCGGCGGCATCCACAACTCGGTGACCCGGCTGCTGGTGAAACCCTCGCACCTGGCCGGCGGCTACGCCCAGCTGGCCTATGCCTTCAACTATCTCGGTCCCACAGGAAACCAGCGCGACATGGTGGCTACTGTCCGCCGCCGCTCGCAGGAGGTGCAGTACTGATGCGTGTGATGGCCCAGATGGGCATGGTGATGAACCTGGACAAGTGCATCGGCTGCCACACCTGCTCCGTGACCTGCAAGCAGGCCTGGACCAACCGGGCCGGCACGGAATACGTGTGGTTCAACAACGTGGAGACCCGGCCCGGGCAGGGCTACCCGCGGCGGTACGAGGACCAGGAGCGGTGGTACGGCGGCTGGACGCTGAACCGGCGCGGCAGGCTGGTCCTCAAGGCCGGCGGACGGGTCAAGAAGCTGTTCGGCATCTTCGCCAGCCCCGTCCAGCCCGAACTCAAGGACTACTACGAGCCCTGGACCTACGACTACAAAACTTTGGTGGATGCCCCGTTGGGCGACGATTTCCCGGTGGCGCGGCCCAAGTCCCTGATCACCGGCGAGGACACCAAGATCACCTGGTCCGCCAACTGGGACGACAACCTGGGCGGCTCGCAGGACCACGGCAACCTGGATCCCATTGTGGAGAAGGTCCGGCGGGAGTCCGAGGACAAGATCAAGTTCGCCTACGAGCAGACGTTCATGTTCTACCTGCCCCGGATCTGCGAACACTGCCTGAACCCGTCCTGCATGGCGTCCTGCCCGTCCGGGGCCATCTATAAGCGGGTGGAGGACGGGATCGTGCTGGTGGACCAGGACCGCTGCCGCGGCTGGCGCCAGTGCGTCACCGGCTGCCCCTACAAGAAAATCTACTTCAACCACAAGACCGGCAAGGCCGAGAAGTGCACGTTCTGCTACCCCCGCGTGGAGGTGGGCCTGCCCACCGTCTGCTCTGAAACTTGTGTAGGCAGGTTGCGCTACCTGGGGTTGTTCCTTTACGACGCCGATGCGGTCACCGCGGCGGCGTCCGTCACCGATCCGCAGGACCTCTACGACGCCCAGATGGACGTGCTCCTGGACCCGCACGACCCGCGCATCCAGGCCGAGGCCCGTGCGCAGGGCATTCCGGAGGACTGGCTGGACGCCGCGCGCCGCTCGCCCGTTTACGCCCTGGCCAAGGTCTACAAGGTGGCCCTGCCGCTGCACCCGGAGTACCGCACCATGCCGATGGTCTGGTACGTTCCGCCGCTGTCTCCCGTGGTGGACCTGCTCCGCGACCAGGGCCACGACGGCGAGGATGCGGGCAACCTGTTCGGTGCCATCGAGGCGCTGCGGATCCCGGTGGAGTACCTCGCCGAACTTTTCACCGCCGGGGACACCGAACGCGTCACCGCCGTGCTGCGGAAGCTGGCTGCCATGCGTTCCTTCATGCGCGGCATCAGCATGGGAGAGGACCCGGACGAGGCCATCCCGGCGTCCGTGGGCATGGACGGGCAAAGCATGTACGACATGTACCGGCTGATGGCCATCGCCAAGTACGACGAACGGTACGTCATCCCCAAGGCCCACGTGGAGCAGGCCCATGACCTTGAGGAGCTTGGCTGTTCGCTGGATTTCGAGGGCGGCCCGGGAATGCAGGATTCGGCACCGTTCGGCGAGGCGAGCGGCAGGCCCGTCCCGGTGGCCGTTGACACCTTCCACGCGTTGCGGGACCGGCAGAGCACCGACACCATCGCGGCTGGATCAAGCCTTCACGGCAGGGTGAACCTGCTCAACTGGGACGGCAGGGGCGCTCCGCCGGGCCTGTTCCCGGACAAAGGGCCGGAGCCGGACACCCTGGCTGCCGCCGAGGACCAGCCATGAACCGGCCAGCCATGAACCGCCGTGACCAGGTGGTCTACCTTGCCGCGGCCTGGTGCCTGTCCTATCCGGATGAGGAACTGGTGGAGCGGGTTCCCCTGGTCCGGGCCGCGCTGTCCGAGTTTCCCGGGACGCTGCCGGAATTCGCACCCGTGCTGGACCTCCTGGAAGCGACCGCGCCGCTGGAACTGCAGGCCCAGTACGTCCGCGAATTCGACCTGGGCCGGCGGCACGCCCTTCACCTGAGCTACTGGACGGACGGGGACACCCGGCGCCGCGGTGAGGTGCTGGCCTTCTTCAAGGAGGCCTACCGGAACAGCGGGGTCCTGGTGGACCTGGACGGGGAACTTCCGGACTACCTTCCCATGGTGCTGGAGTTCACCGCCCGTGTGGACGGCCACGCGGGTCGGGAGCTGTTGAAGCGCTACCGGGCCAGTTTGGAAATGCTCCGGCTCGGGCTGCTGCGGGACAGCCTGCCCCATGCCCGGATCCTGGCGGCCATCTGCGCCACCTTGCCGGGGAAGTCACCGCAGGACGAGCAGGAAGTGATGCGCATGGCCGGATACGGTCCACCGACTGAAAGCGTGGGGCTCGACCCCTACGACCCGCGGCTGCTGCCGGTCAGGAGGGCCTGACCGTGGCGGCACTCGAGGAGGCGCTGGAGACGGAGCCGGGAGCCGCCGTCGTACTCACCACCTGGGACACCGTCCTGTGGGGCGTCCTGCCCTACGTCATGGTGGTGGTTCTGGTGGGCGGACTGGTGTGGCGCTACCGGTACGACCAGTTCGGCTGGACCACCAGGTCCTCCCAGCTGTACGAGTCCCGGCTGCTGCGAATCGCCTCCCCGCTGTTCCACTTCGGGCTGCTGGCTGTCATCGCCGGGCACTTCTTCGGGCTGGTGATTCCGATGGCCTGGACCGCTGCGGTGGGCATGAGCCAGGAGTTTTACCATTTCAACGCCCTGCTGGTCGGAGGGATCGCCGGGGTGGGAACGCTCGGCGGGATCGTACTGCTGATCTACCGCCGCCGCACCACCGGGCCGGTGTTCATGGCCACCACCAAGAACGACAAGACCATGTATGTGGTGCTGACTGCTGCCATTGTGTTTGGGCTGTGGACCACGCTGGCCAGTGTGTTCGAGGGCGAACACGGGCACAACTACCGGGAAACCGTGGCGCCGTGGTTCCGGTCGCTGTTCGTCTTCCAGCCGGACATCGCAGCCATGGCCGCCGCGCCGTTCACGTTCCACCTGCACACGCTGGTGGGGATGGCGCTGTTCGTCATCTGGCCATTCACCCGGCTGGTGCATGCCTTCACGGCGCCCCTGCACTACCTGTTCCGCCCGTACATCGTTTACCGATCCCGGGACAGGGAGACCCAGGGCAGGGGCTGGTCGGCCGTGGGCACACCGGACCGGGACACCCGCAACCGCTGACCGGCGGTGCGTTTTCGCACAATGTGGTGAGGAGCTGGCAGTGGCCGGAACAACCCCAACAGCAGGAAACGGTAGGGCGCTGAACAGCGGCAGGGCACTTAACCTGGCCCTGGCGACTGCGGCGTCCGTTGCAGGTTTCTGGGCGTGGAACTCGGTGGCCACGCTGGGCGCCTTCTACACGCGAAACCTGGAACTGACGCCAGCCACCACGGGGATCCTGGTGGCCATGCCGGTGTTCGTCGGGTCGCTGGGCCGGATCGTGGTGGGCACGCTCACGGACAAGTACGGCGGCAGGGCCATGTTCACTTTTGTGCTGCTGGCCGCCATCCCTCCCATCCTCCTGGTGTCCGTCGGAGGCCTCATCAGTTCCTTCGCCGTGGTGCTGGGGGGCGGGCTGCTGCTCGGCGTGGCCGGGACGGTGTTCGCCGTCGGGATTCCGTTTGTCAGCGCCTGGTATGAACAGGCACGCCGGGGTTTCGCCACAGGGGTTTTTGGCGCGGGGATGGGCGGGACGGCGCTGGCGGCATTCCTGAACCCGCGGCTCGTAGCAGGGATCGGGTACTTTCCCACCCACCTGCTCATCGCCGGCGTCCTGGCCGTCATGGCAACGCTGGTCTGGTTCCTCATGAAGGAATCCCCGAACTGGGCGCCCAACCACGCGCCGGTGCTGCCCAAGCTGCTGGATGCCGCCAGGACGGCGGTCACCTGGAAAATGTGCTTCCTCTACGCCGTGGTCTTCGGCGGTTTCGTGTCCTTTGCCACCTACCTGCCCACCTACCTGCGCGACGTCTACAGCTTCGACCCCGCCGGCGCCGGGGCGCGGACCGCCGGGTTCGCCCTGGCAGCCGTGCTGGCCCGTCCGGTGGGCGGCGTGCTGGCTGACAAGCTCGGCCCCAAGCCGGTGGTCCTGGTGGCCCTTGGCGCCGTCGCCGTCCTGGGCTGGGTGGTGAACATGCGGCCCGACGGCGAGGTTCCGGCAGGTGTCACGTTCGTCGCCATGGCAGCGGCGCTGGGGCTGGGGACGGGCGGCGTGTTCGCCTGGGTGGGCGTCCTGTCCCCCGCGGGAAAGGTAGGCAGCATCAGCGGCATCGTCAGCGCCGCGGGCGGCCTGGGCGGCTACTTTCCCCCTTTGGTCATGGGCGCCACCTACGACGCCGCGACCCGCAGCTATTCGATCGGTCTGCTCCTGCTGGTTGTCACGGCTTTGGTGGCCCTGGTGTTCACCCTCTTCGCGGTCCAGCCCAGGGCCAAGGCGGCGGCCGTTCAGCGGGCTCAATGATTCAGGCCGCGGAGTGATTCAGCGGACGCGGTAGCGGAGGTACACGACGCCGCTGCCGAACCTGTGTTCGTCCAAGAGTTCGAACTTCTGCGCCAGATCGTCCGGCAGGAACCGAAGGCCGCCGCCCACAGTGACGGGGTTGATAAACAGCTGGCACTCGTCCACCAGGCCGGCCTTGAGGGCGTGCGCGGCGAGGGTGGGGCCGCCGATGCTGATGTCCCTGTTTCCGGACTCCTTCAAGTCCCGCACCCGGTCCGGAAGGAACTGCCGCTCCAGCCGGGTCCGGGCGGTGGCCACATGTTCCAGTGTTGTGGAATACACCACCTTCTCCGCCGCGCGCCAAATGCCGGCGTAGTCCTGGATCACCGGGGGCTCATCCTGCGTCTCCATGGTTTCCCAGACGGACATGATTTCGTACATCCGGCGCCCCAGGAGGTGCGTGCCCACGTCCCGCTCCAGGTCGTTGACGAAGGCGTGGATCTCTTCGTCCGGCGCGGACCAGGTGAAGTTCCCGTCCTTGTCCGCCGTGTAGCCGTCCAGGGACATGATTGCGGAGTAGATCAGCTTCGCCATGGCCCCATTTTGCCGGTGCTGAAGAGATCTTGCACGGCTTCAGAGCAGGTTCGCTGCCAAAGTCCTGCCGACGAACGTCCCGTAGCGCTCAGCGGGCCAGCCCCTTTTCAGGACAAGGGTTTCGTAAAGCTCGGCAGCCGTGCAGGTGAACATGACGTCCGCAGCCTCCCTGGCGCTGAGGCCGGGCCGAAGGAGTCCCCTGCCCACCAGCTGCCGCGCATTGTGCAGCATCCGGCGGTAACGGGCCTCGTCCACATCCCGCAGCAGTGTGGCCATGGAGGCGTCCCCGGAAGCCGCTGCGTCCCTGATGAGAAGGTAGACCGGGGCGCCGATGGGACTGATCTCTGTGGTGAACCGGCCGAACCGCTCCATCAGGCGTACGGGATCCGTCTCCGTCGCCTGGGCGAGATCGGACCTCTGCTCGGCCGGCGGACCGCCGGCACCAAGGAGGCTCTCCTCGTAGATGGCGCGGACCAGCCCCGCCTTGCTGCCAAAGTTCTTGTACACGGACTCGGCGGACACGTCCGCAGCGCGGGCAATCTGCGCAATCGTCGTCGCCCCGAATCCCTGGCTGAGGAACAGCTCCCTCGCGCGTGTCCGGACGCTGTGCAGGGATTCCGCGGCCAGCTGACGGCGCCGCCGTCCGTCATAACTCCGCTTGGCGGGGCGTTTCCCGGAGGCATTGACCGGGCTTTTCATTTGGTCTTAAACTCCAATCAATACAGCTAACTGTATTGAAATCAATCTAACAGGTCACAGCCTCGCCCCGCGAGGCACCAAGGAGCATTTCCATGGACACGCCAAACGGCGTGGACCGCCTCCCCGACGGCCCTGTTCGCCGCATGTTCACCGCAGCCCGGAACCACAATCTGGACGCCATGGTGTCCGAGTTTGCCGACGACTACGTCAACACCACCCCCAACCACCCCGGCCGCAGCTTCACGGGAAGCGCGCAAGTGCGGTCCAACTGGTCTGCACTTTTCGCGGGCATCCCGGACCTGGCAATAGAAGTGGTGGACGCAGCGACCGGAGAGGACGGTAAGGTCTGGGTCGAATGGGGTTCCACCGGAACCCGCCGGGATGGAGTCCACGTAGAGCAGGCGGGCATTGGAATTTTCACCCTGCGAGGCGGACGCATTGCTGCCGTACGGTTCTACCTTGAGCCGGTGGAACGGGAGTCCGGGGATGTCAACGCCGCGGTCAGTGCCGTGGCCGGCACGAAAGGAGCACGGCCATGATCCTGCTCGTAGGGGCCACCGGCGATCTGGGCGGAAGAATCGCGAGGCTGTTGCGCAGCACGGGGCAGGACCTCCGTTGCCTGGTCAGGAGCACCACCGACGCTTCAGGCCTGCTGGCCATCGGAGCGGAGGTTGTCCACGGCGACCTGACTGAGCCAGCCACGCTGCTCCCCGCCTGCCAGGGAGCGGACACCGTGATCGCCACCGCAACGGCGATTGGCCGGAGGCTGCAGGGAAAAAGCACGGCCAGCATCCACGATGTCGACGAGGTGGGCATGGGGCACCTTATCGAAGCAGCGGAGGCAGCCGGCGTCCGCCGCTTTGTCTACCTCTCCTTCACTGGCGTTGCAACAGCAGTGGAGACACCGCTGCAGCACGCCAAGCTGGCCATCGAGAGGCGGCTTGCGGCCTCGGCCATGCAAACAGTCATCGTGCGGTCGGACGCATTCCAGGAAGTGCATTTCTCTCCCATCAGCCGCTTCGACATGGGAGCCGGCAAAGTGTCGGTCATCGGCAGGGGCAACACCAAGGCCCGGTGGGTGGCCGAGGATGACGTCGCGGCGCTCCTCTGTGCCGTGGCGCTCGAGCCGGACCCGCCGCGGCTGGTGGAGTTCGGCGGGCCGGAACCTCTCACGAAGAACGAAGCCAGTGCCATTGCAGGGGACCTGATACACCGAAGGATGAAAGTCCGGCATATGCCGCGGCCCGTGGCGCGCCTCGCCGTCCGCCTGCTGTCCGGCCGCAACGACGGCCTCGCCTCCGCGCTGGGGGCGGGCCTGATGTCGGACCTCAACGTGGCCACCTGGGACGACAAACCGCTCCGCCAGCGCGGGATCAACCCGAAGCCTGTGACGGACTTCCTGGAAGAACAGGCACGGGCAATGGCCCGGCCCGCAGCGTAATCAGCCCCTCCTGAACACCAGGAACTGCTGGCCCAGGGTCCAGAGGTTGGAGACCGTCCAATAGACCAGAACGCCGATCGGAAAAAAGATGCCACCCGCCCCGAAAACCAGCGGCAGGACGTAGAGGAGGACCTTCTGCTGGCGCATCAGGGGACTCTCGGTGTCCTGCCCTGCCAGGGCCCGTGAGGCCACGAGTTTCTGGGTGAGGAACTGGCAAGCGGTCATCACCAGGATCATGACGACGGCGAGCACGGCCACGGCGGTGGCGTCACCGCCCCCGTGGAGCAGGGAGGCGGACAGCGGCGCCCCGAAGATGCTGGATGAGCCGAACTGGACCACTTGGTCGTGGCCCAGAGCCCCGATGCCTGCGTTTTGGCGCGCCGCGCTGGAGATGCCGGACAGCACCTGGAACAGGGCAAGGAAGAACGGCGCCTGGATCAGCAGCGGCAGGCACGCGGAGAACGGGTTGGTGCCGTGCTTCCGGTACAGGGCCATCTGTTCCTGGGCCATGGCCTGGCGGGATGCCTGGTCCGTCCTGCCCTTGTACCGGTCCTGGAGCTCCTTGAGGTCCGGCTGCAGGAGCCGCATGCGTCGCTGCGCCCGGACCTGCGCCAGGAACACCGGAATCAGTGCGGCACGGATGACAAGCACCAGCCCGACGATGGACAGCGTCCAGGTCCAGCCGCCTGCCGCAGCCATGCCCGCGAAGGCCAGCCCGTCATGGAAAGCCACCATGATGACGGACACTAACCACCGGAACGGCTCCATCACCGCCGTGAAAAAGTCCACGAATCCCCCATCCGCCAGTTGCTGCAAAGCTACGGCGAAACCGGTCCCTTGTCACGAGCCAAGCAGTAAACGGCTTCCTGCCGGGCTTCCCGGCCCTACTGCTTCACGAGCGCGTTGCCGTACCCTGCATCGCACTTGCCGTCGTGGATTACTCCTGCCCCGGGCGCGACGGCGTAGTTGGCGGCCGGGTTGAAGACGGCGGTGTTGACGTTTGTCACCCTGCCGGCACATTCGTCGGCGGCGCCGGCACTGACGCCCTGCCCGCCGATCCACATGTCGATCCAAATGGTGGAGTTGGTTCCGTTCGCGTTGGCGCCCTGGTGGCACGGCCCGTTCTGGGGGTCATTCCCGTCCCCACAGGTGTCTTCGACGATGAAGTAGCGGCGGACGTCCGGGAGGTAGATGCGTGTGCCGGCGGGAAAGTCCAGGACGTCCTTGCCCGTTGCCAGTGAATGGCCAACCGCAATAGTGATGGGCTCCTCATAGGTGCCTTTGCCGCCGGCCGTGGTGCGCAGCACAGGGTGGCTGATGGTGGCCGAACCGGCAGGGGTGTTGTCGTACCAGGTGTAGGCCGTCGTGTACGTGGTGGTCACAACCCGCTCTGCGGAGGATTGAGCGGCCGGGGCCGGGGCTGCGGGCGCCACAGCGGCGTGCGGGGCTGCGGGAAGAGCCGGAGCGGGCGCGGGAGCCGCCGCTGCCACCGTGCCCGATGCCTGGGCACCGGCGGCCTTCCCTGCGGCCGCTGCAGCCGCCGGATCGGCTGTGGGAGCCGTCCGGGCAGCGGCGGCTTCTGCGGCCTTCTTAGCTTCAGCGGCTGCCGCTTCGGCCCGTGATGCTGCCGCAGCCTTTTCCGCGGCCACCCGCTGCGAGGCACCGACTCCATCAAATGACCCGGTGCCCAGCGTGCCGGCGCCGGCCTCAATACCTGCGGTGTTCGGGCCGGAGGTCTGTGCGGGGACACCGGAAGCAGCGGTGTTGGCGCCACAGGCGGTGGTGGTGAGAACTGCCGAGATGATGCCGGCGGCGAGCAGATGGTTCCTGCGCATGGAAAACTAAGCCTCTTCATGGGAGTGCGGACGGGGCAGGCGACACGAAGATGCCCTGCCCGGGCTGGGTCACGGCCTGCGGATCGCAAGGCCCAGGGGCCTGGGACTTACCACACGCAAGAGCATCCGGGATGCTCCCCCAAGCGTGTGCGCCAACCGGTGACCTAAACGTTACGGTGTCCTCGGCAGAACTGGCCAATCCGTCGCGCGCCGACTGCCGTGCGGCTGAGGCAACAGGACGGTGTCGTGGCTTAAACAGGAAAGCCCCCGGGATCGCTACGATCCAGGGGGCTTAGCCGGTAGCGGTGGGGAGGCTCGATCTCCCGACCTCACGATTATGAGTCGTGCGCTCTAACCAACTGAGCTACACCGCCACGAATGAGAAAAACCTGCGTCAAGCCGGTCAAAACCGCCTTGACGCAGGCCCTCATTCAGAGCCCCCCACCGGAATCGATCCGGTGACCTCGTTCTTACCAAGAACGCGCTCTACCACTGAGCTAGGGGGGCAACGAGTAAATACTCTACCGGAAGAT
>Ga0308169_10002656_pt1 | contig 18221 bp, 29 predicted proteins | sample PhyBR1_2_FD_202139 | JGI IMG/M metagenome (GOLD analysis project Ga0308169, IMG submission 202139) | Phyllosphere microbial communities from UC Gill Tract Community Farm, Albany, California, United States - DLSLSB.R1 | ecosystem: Host-associated > Plants > Phyllosphere > Unclassified | place...
AGGTGTTTGTCGGTCGTCATCACATGTCTGCGTGGGTCTTGCGCTGTGTCCAGCCGGTCATGCGGCTCTCCAGCAGGGAGGAAATCGCGTAGAGCGCCACACCGAGAACAGCCAGGATGAACAACCCGGCGAAAACCAGAGCCACATCGAAGTTGCCGCTGGCGATCATCATCACGTTGCCGATGCCCTTGTTGGACGCCACGGTCTCCGACAGCACGGTGCCGACGAAGGCCAGGGTGATGGCAATCTTCAGCGAGGCGAACAGGTACGGCAGGGTCCGCGGCAGGCCGACGTTCCAGAGAATGTCGCGCTTCCTGGCGCCCAGCACCCGCAACACGTCTTCGAGCTCCGGCTCGGTGGACGCCAGACCGGTAGCCACGTTGACCACCACCGGAAAAATGCTGATGACCATGGAGGTTAGGATGGCTGGCACAGTACCCGAGCCAAACCACACCACGAAAATTGGCACCACCGCCACTTTCGGGATGCTGGAGAAACCCACCAGCAGTGGATAAGCGATGTCGTAGGCAAGCTTCGACGAGCCGATCAGCATGCCGAGCAACAGACCCGCAATCACCCCCAGAAAGAACCCGGCCAAGGTAGTCATCAAGGTTTGCAGGGTGTGCGGCCAGAGGATCGGCATCTTCTCGACCAGCACCACCACGATCTGGCTCGGCTTGGGCAGCACCAGGTCGGACACATGCAGGGCCCGGCAGGCCAGTTCCCAGATCAGGAAAAAACCCACCAGGGCGAAGAACGACAGCAGGTTGCGGCGGTACCGCGACAGTGAAGGGTTCATGGCGTCTCCCCTTCGAGCACGGCAATGGTGACAGCGGCGTTGCTGCGTTCCTTGGTATCGCTTTCAGCACGGGCCTCGGCGATGCGCATGCGCAACTGGTGGACCAGCGCCCCGAACTCGGGGGCGTAGCTCGATTCCAGCGAGCGCGGACGGGCGAAGTCCACCGGGGTGTCCTGGATGATGCGCCCGGGCCGCGAGCTCATCACGCAGATGCGGCTGGCCAGGTAGGCCGATTCGCGCAGGTCATGGGTCACCAGCAGCACGGTCGGCCGCTTGGCCATCCACAGCGCCTGCATTGTGTCCCACAGCTCTTCGCGGGTGAATTGGTCGAGCGCGCCGAACGGCTCGTCCAATAGCAGAATGTCGGGCTCGTGGATCAAGGCCCGGCACAGGGAAGCGCGCTGCAGCATGCCGCCGGAGAGCTGCCAGGGGCGCTTGTCGCCAAAACCGCGCAAGCCGACCTGCTCCAGCAACGCTTCGGCGCGTTCGCGAAATTCGCCTTTTTTCTTGCTGCGATAGTACTGCCGGTAAGGCTCGACGATTTTCAACGGCATCATGACGTTGTCGCGGATGCTCAGCCACGGCAGCATGGTCGGGTTCTGGAAGGCCAGGCCGATCTTGCGCTTCTGGGTGCCGACTGCGCCCACCTCGCGTCCACCCACGATCACACCGCCATGTGTGGCGCCGAGCAGGCCGGCCACCAGCTTGAGAATGGTGGACTTGCCGCAGCCGCTGGGGCCGACCAAGGCAATGAATTCACCTTGGTCGATCTGCAGATCGGTCCGGTCCAGTGCGACGGTACCACCGTCGTACTGCACGCTCACGGCAGACAGTTCGATCAGCGGTCGAGGCGCAAAAGCCGTTATGTCTTGGTTCATATTAGTGCCCCACTCAGGAGTCTGATCGCGCGCCCTGGCCTTCATGGGCAAGGGCGCGGTATCGCTGGCCGGTCTCAGTCCTCGCGCAGGGGTTCTGCGGTCGGGCGCACTCCTTCAGGCGTCTTGAGAATGGCGCTGATGTAGTGCTCGGTGTTCAGCGGCTTGGCCTTCGGCATCGCCTGGATGGCCTTCACCGAACGCCCCCAGCCGGCGGCCTCGGTCACCAACTTGCCGTCGCGCATCACGAAGCGGCCGCGCAGCAGGGTGTGGATCGGGTAGCCCTTGACCGAGCGGCCGTGCCACGGCGAGATCTTGCTGATGCTCTGCAGCTGGTTCTGCGACAGAATGCCGGTCTTGTTCATGTCGACGATGGCGATGTCGGCGTGCGCCCCCACGGCGATCACGCCCTTGGGGCCGTAGATGCCCCACGCCTTGGCCGGTGCCACTGCGCTCCAGCGCACGTAGTCCATCAGGCTGGCGCGCTCCTGGTTGATCTCGGTGAGCATCAGCGCCATCTGCGTTTCAACGCCCGGGAAGCCGCAATCGCATTCCCAGATGTTCGGTCGGGTTTTCTCGTCCGGTGCATGGGGAGCGTGATCGGTGGCGATCATGTCGATGGTGCCGTCGAGCAGCGCGTCCCACAGCGGCTGGTTGTGCCGCGCCTCGCGGATCGGCGGGTTGAGGCGCAGGATGCCACCCAGGTGATCGGTCAGGTCGGTGTTGAGCAGCACGTACTGCGGGCAGGTCTCGACCGTCACGTCGACGCCACGGCGCTTGGCGTCACGGATCACGAACAGCGAGTCGGCGGCGCTGTGGTGCGCGATATGCACCCGTGCGCCTGTCCATTCGGCCAAGGTCAGCACGCGGCCGATGGCTTCGATCTCGGCCACCACCGGGCGCGCCGCCAGGTGGGCATGGGCGTCGATCCGCCCTTGGGCCTGCATGCGTTTCTGCCGGCGCGCCAGGATCGACGAGTTCTCCGCATGCACCACGGTGCGGATGCCCAGCGGTGCGAGCTTCTCGAAGCCTTCGAGCAAGGCGCCGTCGGTGGGCGACGGCAGGTTGCCGAACGTGTTGCCGACGAAGGCCTTGAAGCTGGTCACGCCAGCGTCCAGCAATTCTTCCAGGTGGCCGACGGTGTCATCTCCCAGCAGGCCATGAATGCCGAAGTCTACATAGGACGACTCGGCGGCCTTCTGCTTGAGGCGCAGGGCTTCGAGGGTCGCAGTGTGCGGGTTGGTATTGGGCATCTCGAACACGGTGGTCACACCGCCACAGGCGGCGGCAGCGGAACCGGTCTTCCAGGTTTCCTTGTTCGGGTAGCCCGGATCGCGGAAATGCACATGGCTATCGATGGCGCCTGGCAGTAAGTACATGCCGTCGGCATCGAGCACTTCCTTGGCGGGCGGCATCTGGCTCTCGCGCCCTACTGCGACGATCAGTTCGCCATCGATGGCCACGCAGGCCTCGATGATCTGATCGGCGGAAACCACTTTTGCACCACGAATGACCAGGTCGACAATTTTCATTTCAATTCTCCTTAAAGCAGTGCCCATCCGCCGTCTACCGGCAGATCGACACCTGTGATTTGCCGGGAAACGTCACTGGCCAGGAACAGGCAGGCGTTGGCGATATCGCTGTCCAGGGACACGCGCTTGAGGGCGTAGTCGGCGGCATGCCGAGTGGCGGCTTCTTCAGGGCTGATGCCCAGTTTGTTGGCCATGTTGGCGCAGACCTTGTCGCGAAAGCGCGGGCCGTCGACCATGCCGGGGGCGACGCAATTGACGTTGATGCCAAACTCGCCGACTTCCAGCGCAAAGCTTTTGGTGATGCCGCGCAGGCCCCACTTGGAGGCCGAATAGGCCATTCGACCAGCACGTCCGCGCATGCCGAAGGTGCCACCGACGTTGACGATCTTGCCGCTGCGCCGCTCGATCATTCCCGGCACCACGGCGCGCATGGTGTTGAACGAGCCGGTCATGTTGAGCTGCACTATCTCGTCGAATTCTTCCTGGGTGGTTTCCCAGCCGGTCTTGCCAATCGGTCCGGAGCCACCCGCCACGTTGACCAGCACGTCCACCTGGCCGAATTCGGCCACTGCGGCGGCTGCGAGCGCCTGGGTCTGGGACGCCTGGGTCATGTCGCATTTCACCACGAGGGCCTCGGCGCCCAGGGCCCGTACTTCTTCGGCCACCGGTTCGATGGCGGCGGTATCGCGGCCGGCCAGCACCAGACGGGCGCCCTCGGCGGCGAACGCCAGGCTCACAGCGCGGCCCATGCCTTTGGCGGGGCCGGTGATGACGACGACTTTTCCATTCAATTGCAGATTCATGGCGATTCTCCTGAAGAGGGGTTAGAGCGCCGACAAGCGCGTGTCGCGCGGCGGGAGGAAGCTGCGGTCGAACACCGCGTCGGCTGAAGGCGTGGCCGGCAAGGCATTGGTGTCGACGACCACGGCGATGTTTTTGTCGAGGCGTTCTTCGTCCACGTCGCCCAGGCCGATGCGGGCAATCTCCGGGTGGCTCATGTCAGTGGCGATGGCGGTCTTGAGCTTGGCCAGCTCGACGTCGCGCTTGAGCAAAGGCTCGCGCTTCATCACCGCATCGACGCCCGCTTCGGGGTCGGCCACAACGTCCTTGATGGCCTTGTCCAGCGCCGTCAGGAAGCCGCGTACCGCATCCGGGTGGGCTTTGATGAACGGCTGCGAGAAGAAGATGGTGTTGGAGTACAGGTCCATGCCGTAATCGCCGTAGCGAATGAAGCGCAGCTGGGTGGCAGGGTCGATGCCCATGGCTTTGGCGCTGAAGGTGATGGTGGTCAGATAGCCGAACACGGCGTCGACCTGGCCGCGCATCAACAACTGCTCACGCAGGTTGGGCGCCATGTTGGTGAGCGTGACCTTGAGCGGGTCGATGCCGGTCTGCTTGGCCAGCGCCGGAAACAACTTCAACGCTCCGTCCCCTGCCGGGGCGCCAACCGTTTTGCCTTCCAGGTCCTTGGGGGTCTTGATCGAGCTGTCTGCCTTGACCGCGATCACGAAGGGCGGGGTGTTATACATCATGAACACCGCCTTGGGCGCCTGGGCCGGCTCGCGGGCCACCATCTGGATCAGCGCGCTGGTGTCGCCCACTCCCGCGTCATAGGCGCCGGCAGCGACCTTGGGCACCGAGGCCGAAGAGCCTTCGCCCTGGTCGATGCTCACATCCAGACCCTCGGCCTTGAAGTAGCCTTTGTCCTGGGCAATGTAGTAGAACGCCTGCGGCCCTTCGTACTTCCAGGACATGACCAGCTTGATCGGCGTATCCGCCAATGCAGTGCCCGATACCATCAGCAGTGCTGCACCGAGGCCGAAAACAGAGCCTGCGGTCCGAATTCGGACCGAGAGCAACCTCCAGGCCCGGGGCCCGGAAAAGAACATAGTCATGGTGTTACTCCTGGCGAGGTGTACCGAGTGCGTTGATAAGGGATTGCGCCGTGGCGACGAAGCCGTGCAATTGCTCGACGATGAACAGAATGGAGCGCGTGACGTAGGCCGGTGACGGCGTGCTGCAGGCGTCCTTGAGCAGGATGCAGTCGTAGCCCAGAAACGCCGCGTCCTGCAGCGTGGAGAACACACAGCGGTCGGTATTGATGCCGACAAAGAGCAGCGTGGTTATCCCGCGCATCCGCAGCACCGAATCCAGCTCGTTGTCCCAGAAGCCGCTGAGGCGATGCTTGTCGACGGACAGGTCGGCGGCCTCGACCTTGAGCTCGTCGATCACCTGGGCGCCCCACTCGCCGGTCACTACCGACAGGCCGCGGTCGATCGGCGAGCGCTCCGCATAGCCAACACCGGCTGCCGTGCGCTTGCCCTTGAAGTGAATGGTGGGGCTCAGGTTCATGCGGTCGGCGCGAATACCCCAATTCAGCCAGACCACCTGGCCGCCCGCTTCGCGCCAGCATGGCAACAGCTTCTTGAGCAGCGGGATGGGCTTGCGGGTAGCGCGCAGGCTGACGCCCTTCTGCGCGAACCAGCCGTCCTTGTGGCAGAAGTCGTTCTGCATATCCACGACCACCACAGCGCTGCGGGCCAAGTCGATTTGAAGTTCCTTTGGACTGGCGGCGAAGTGCAGAGGGCGAGGCGCCAATGGACGGCGTACCAGGCTCACCGCCACGTCGCTCACCGACCAGGCATTGTGCTCGGCAGGGCCGAACCTTACGTCGGCGGCAGTGCAGTCGACGGGTGCAGGGATGAGGTCGATCGATTTGATATCCATGCCAGAACCAAAGCACTGCACATGCCAGTGTGGCGATTCGGATATCTGCCTTTTCACGTGGTTGCCGTTGCCGTTTCGGCAACGGTGGGTGTGTGCGCTCGTGATTACGGGGGGTGGTCGGAAACGAGGGCGAAGCCGCGTCCCGCCTGGATGACCTGCTCTCATGGCATAGGGCAGGCGTCACCTGCGAGCACCTGTGCCAGGCGACCACCCACTGTGCATGCGCTGCCGCTCCCCAGTGGTGCATTGGTGCGCGCAAATGGCGCGCGCTGCCCTTGCACGCAGCCGGTTGACGCTGCGCAAAAGCCTGTGACAGGCTCGGCCATCGCTCACCATCACTGGGTCTGCCCTTGAACCATCTGCGCTTTCTGCACTACCTGGATGAAGTGGCCCGGGTCGGCTCGATCCGCCAGGCGGCCGAGCGTCTCCACGTCGCCCCGTCTGCGGTCAACCGGCGCATACAGGACCTGGAAGAAGAACTGGGCACGGCGATCTTCGAGCGCCTGCCTCGCGGCATGCGTCTGACTGCGGCGGGCGAGCTGTTCGTCAGCTACATCCGCACCCGCGCGGCCGACCTGGCCCAGGTGCGTTCCAGGATCGAAGACCTGCAGGGCCTGCGCCGTGGTACGGTCAACATCGTGGTCAGTCAGGCGGTGGCGTCGGTGTTCCTGCCGAGGCACATTGCCCACTTCCGCACGCTGCACCCGATGGTCGAGTTCCACGTGCAGGTCGGTGGTCACCGCCAGGCACTGAATGCGCTGCGCAGCTTCGAAGCGGAATTGGCGCTCGTGTTCAACCTGGCGCCCGAAAACGATATCCAGGTGCTGGCGGAGCAGGAGCAACCGCTCTGCGTGATGATGCACCGCGACCATCCGCTGGCCGCAAAGGCCGGCAAGATCCGCCTGCGCGATTGCGCCGACTACCCGCTGGTGTTGCCATCGGACGAGATGGCCGGGCGGCAACTGCTCAATGATTTCCTGGTGCGCCGATCGCTGAAACTGCGCCCTGCCATCGATAGCAACAGTTTCGATTTCATTCGCGGCTACCTGTACTACGAACAGGCCTTGTCGTTCCAAGTGGCGATCGGGGTCATGACCGACGGCGGCCAGTTGCTCAGCCGGGACATCGAAGACAGCGGCTTCCCCAAAGGCAAGCTCATATTGGCAGGGCTGCGCGGGCGGCAGCTGCCGGTGATCGTGTACGCCTTTGCGGAATACGTCTCCCAGGTTCTTGAAAGGGATGAGTGAGCGCCGAGGCTGAAGCCCACGCCAAGCTCTACCACGAAGCGGCGATCGCCCGCGAAGCCGCCGACGCTCAACCTCACGACTCCTGGCGAAGACGACGACGGCCATGCCGCCATGCCGACCGCAAATATCACTGCGGTCCAGGCCGGCGCTATAACCGTTCTTCTCGCTCGCTGCTCCGAAAAAACGCGCGACTGGTTCGTGGGTGAGTACGGATCCGTTGAATGCGTGCCCAAGGCGCGCCACGACATCATCACCGCCCAGGTGAACAAAGCGATCAAGGCTGCGGAGGCCGCAAATGAAAATCGTAACTGACATCGAGCAAGGTACGCCTGAGTGGCTGGCCTTGCGCCTCGGCATCGCGACAGCGTCTGAGCTGGACTGCCTGATGGTAAACGGCAAGGGAGAGGCCGGGTTCGGCGTGGCGGCGTTTACTTACATGGATCAACTGATCGGTGAGCGAATCACTGAGGAGGCCGCCGAGCTTCCGTTCCAAACCAAGGCCACCATTGGTGGACACGAGCTGGAACAAGTGGCGCGCGGCCTTTACGAAGACAGGGAAAGCGTAAGCACTACCTAGGTCGGCATCATCCTCAACCACGGCATCGGGTATTTACCAGACGCGCTGGTAGGCGCTGATGGGTTGACCGAGATCAAGACCAAGCTTCCCAAGTTCCAAGTCGGCGTGATCCTTGCCGGCGAGGTGCCCAAGGAGCATGTTCATCAATGCCAAGGCGGGCTGTGGGCTTCAGAGCGTGAATGGATCGACTTCATCAGCTACTGGCCTGGCATGCCGCTCTTCGTGAAGCGGATGTACAGGGACGAAGTGATGATCCGCCAGATCGCTGAGCGGGTGAAGACCTTCTATGAAATCCTTGATGAGCGCATGAATCGCGTATTGGGGATTGCAGCATGATCAGCCTCGAACTCAGCAGCATCCAACAGAAGGACATCGAGCGAGCCTGGCTTGCTCAGGCGATGGCGGACTACGAAGCGGCATGAGTGGTAGAGGTTGTACCCATCAGCCGCAGCCTGTTCAACCCGACTCCATTCAACAGCGAAAGCATCCAGCCCACCTCTGTGCGGTTTAATCGCCCATCAGATGGCGCACCTTCCCTGACATCGAAGCGAAACGCTGCTATCAAGGCGGCGAACAAGGCTCGCAAGAAAGCGTTCGAGGACGGTATCGCCGCGAAGCTGACTTCTTACATGGACGTAGGCCTGGTCGAGGCGGCAAAGGCTCTGGGTGTGTCTCAGCACCGCCTGAGCCGGATTGCCTCGGAGAACAAGATGGTGTTCGCCCGAAGCCACGAAGCGGAGCGCGCGCTTGATGCCAAGCTCGCTCCCCAAGTGCGCGAAATGTGCAATCAGGGCATGGGCCAGGTTGAGATTGCCGAAGCGCTGGGCGTGCGTCGCGGCGGCATGCGTTGGATCTCGACTGACTACAAGATCCGTTTCGGCACCCGAACCAAGATTGAGGACGGGTTGGCGATCGTCGCGAAGATCAAGGCTCTGCTTTCCAGAGGATGCACACGACGCAATGCGGCGGAACAGATCGGCATCACTCAGAAGGTCCTATCCCGCATCGTCGACCAGTACGCCATCGACTTCCCCCTGCGCACGACGAAGCCGAGGAAGGGATGATCAAGCAGAAAGCCTAGCGCCGCCGGGTAGAACAATTTCACATCCCGCCCAGCGGACTGACGGAGCCTTGTGATGGGTATGACACAGAAAGACCGGGACCAGCGCCGGAACGACAAGGCAGCCAGATTGCGGGAAGAGGATCTGCGGCTGAAGGTCCGGCCAGGTACCAAGCAGGCGCTGGCCGACCTGATGCAGTGGGCGGGTATCGAGGAACAAGGCGAGGCGCTGACCCTGATGATTCACCGGTTGCATGAATTAGGGGCTGATCGGGCATTCCTGTTGCTGGAAGTGCCGCGCCACGAAATCAAGGTATCGCCGGCTGTGGAGCGGCGGCTTGAATTGGCTTATCGACGCGCGCAATTACGAATCATATCGGACGGATGAATAGCGTTATTCAAGACGAAATAGGTCATCTGTTCCGCTCAGCAGGTCGGACTTCTCTACAGAGCAAAGCAGCTCATATTTACCAACGATCGCTTGGACCGCTTTTAAGAACTGCGATGATGTGTATGGAGACACGTAAACACCCTCGATCAACGATCTGACATCGCAGGAAGCCATGAATGGTTTGATGGTAAACTTCTCTATATTGGAGGTGTCGATGTCAGGTGACAGGAATGCTCGAACCTCGTTTTCATGAGCGTAAGAGATCCGTTTCATTAATGGAATAATATGCCCGTCAACTTTGCAGTCCGGTGCAGTTATCAGTGGGTCGGAATAATCAATATATTTGACCTTTCCCACAAAAATCGTTTTTTGGCGGGCATTACCCTCAGCCTGGGCTAGTGCTGCTTTCAGCTTCGCCACCGTGGTGCGGATGGCGACCCCCTTGCCTTGATCACCATAGAGCTTCCACATCGCTTCCGATTGATGCTTAGAATAGTACCAGCAGCTCACTAGCGTTCCTTTGAACAAAGCGTCTATCAGGGAACGAAATTTTGCAGGTCTATTCTTAAGTTCCGCTCGCGCTGTGGCGACTGCCTCTTCTACTGCTGGAGGCCAAGGTCTTTCTAAATTTTCCGCTTTCAAGAGCGCATCGCTGGCTATCTGATAAGTAGAATCACTTAGCGAGTAAATCGCCTTTAGCGCTACAGCCGGCGGATAGCCCTCAAACGGATCGGTGTCTTGATAAGATTCAAGCGGGGCAAAATATATACCTTCATCGTCTAGGAGGTTGATGAATTTGTCTAGCGACATATACCTCCAAAGCACCATGTCGTCTGTAAGGCTCTTAAGAACTTCTACTTTCACTGCAGCCCCCTGGTTCGGCCTCATGCCGGATACCCCTAATACCTCATCCCCACGCAATTTGCCACTCACCGAGATATCGGAGGGCGGCGCCTGCAATGGAGATTGCCATGAGCCACGCTTCGCCTATGTGTGCTAGCACTACAGCGTCCCAGCCGAAATCGGCTGCCGGGTGATACCCAGCGGCGAGCTTGGCATCATCCACGCTGACTGCGGATATTACATCGGCGTGGTGCTCGACAGCGACCCCAAGAAGCGCATCCGCAACTACCACCCAACCTGTGAAATGGAGTACGACGAAATGGTCAAAAAGCCACCTCTCAAAAGCTGGCGGGTACTGCTTCGCGGATGGGGCTGGTGGGATCCTGACGAGTGTACGGCCAGCGTATACGCCGCCACCGCCGCAAGCCAGGCCAGGCCAGGCCAGGCCAGGCCAGGCCAGGCCAAGGACAGGGCGTATAACCAGTGCGAGATGCACGACATCGAGTGCATCTTCGGTTTAAGGTCCGCCTGGCAAAATGCTCTGGTTCTACCCGTCAGCATCCCCCTCAGCCCCCCGATACAAACCGACCGATTCGCTTAGTCAATCAAGCATGTCGTCTATCATCGAGTCGACATTAGCCGCGTTGTCCCTAGCAGCTTCAAACAACTTACGAAGAAGAGGAGACCATTTTACGATGTCAGAAATTACCGTACCTCCCACATTGAACCCAAAACGAATACCCACCCCCCAGTTATAGCTGTCTTCGTCAGTCCAATGCTTATAACGCTCTTCGTAAATAACGATATTCTTTCCTTTGTACTCTGCCTCAAGGAATACAGGAACAAAGTTCTCAGTAGCTCTAGTCAAACTAGCTGGAGGACTGGTTAAGCGCCATGCCACTAAGCCGGTATAGGTAGCCCGTAAAATTTGAGTTATCAATTTCGAAGCTTTTTCTTCTGTACTCATTGCTGCCTCCAACTCGAATCATTATGGCCGCCAGTCACTTGGGATATCATCCCCGCATAGTCCGCCAAAATCTCCCATGCTTCGTCGCGACTGATATCGGTAATCTTGCCCGGAAACAAGTAAAGCTTTTTCTTCTCAATTTTAACCAAAAGACTCACTAAAGTCTTTTTCTCATCAGAAGATACTTTATGTCGAAGATTCAGTAGCCGCCCCCTGACTCTAGACAAGACGATGTGGGTTTCGCGACCAGTGCCATTGGTTGAATCCCATTTCTTCAGAGCCTCTAAAAGCTCGTCTGAATCTTTAGTTAAGTCTGGAAGAATTTCACCAATTCGCACCCTATTGAAAAAATAATTTCGAATATTTTTGGCCTGCCATGCGACCCAGCATGTTACGACAAATCCCACGACCGACAAGGAATCTGCAACAGTGCTGAACTCGGGCCAAGTCCAATCGGCCATATCCTTCTTCCTATTCCGTCAATCGTTTATATTCCGAGCGCATTATGCCTACATGCGCTCCGTACAGGTATACCTATGACCACAGCAATCGATTTGTTCGCCGGACTCGGCGGATGGTTTTCCGGTGCCCGCGATACGATCTTACGATGGCCTATGCCATGATTTACTACCACGGTACCCCCGTCGGTGGCACCCGGCAGGATGGGGCCAGGTTCCTCGCCGGGCGGCATGCGCTGGTGCCCTTCCGTCGCCAGGACGACATGGCATCGTCGCAGAGGTTTGCCAGTCATTCGTTTTCGACAACGGCGCCTTCTCGATCTGGAACAAGGGCGGGACGCCAGACGTCGACGGCTATACCCGCTGGGTTGAGGATTGGAATCGGCACCCGGGCTTCGACTGGGCGTTGATCCCTGATGTGATCGACGAGGATGAGGCGGCGAACGATGCGTTGCTGGCGGCCTGGCCTCGGGACATACGCGGCGTACCTGTCTGGCACCTTCACGAATCGCTCGAACGCTTACAGCGTCTCGTCAGCGAATGACCCATGGTGGCCTTCGGCAGTTCAGGGCAATGGCGGTCGCCTGGTACCGCGGCTTGGTGGAAGCGTATGGCGGCAGCCATGAACGCGATCTGCGACGACCAGGGCCGGCCGGCATGCCGGCTGCACGGCCTGCGCATGCTCGACCCGGCCATCTTCCAGCACCTGCCTTTCGCCTCGGCAGACTCCACCAACGCAGCCGTTAACGGTGGCAGCATCAGCCGCTTCGGCATGTACGCGCCTCCCACCGCCGGCCAGCGCGCTTGCGTGATAGCCGATCGCATTGAAGTGCACAACAGTGCGCCGATCTGGCAGCGAGAAGCCCAGGTTGAGATGGTACTTTAGGAAACAGCGTCCCACCTAACCTCGTCCGGGTCCTGAGTTTCGACAAAACGCTCCCACTTCTGCGAGCACTCTCTGCACTGATATGACGTCACCAGAAAAATGCCCTGTTCCTTCGTATCGAAATGGTTGAAGAGAGTCGTGCCGCCTTCTAGGTCAATTTGATTCATCGCTGCTGCGCAACAAGCATCAGGTTGTTCACCCATAACTGAAACCCTCGTTTATTAAGCGCCGAATATACCGGCGAGGACTTCTCATGTCTGCACACCTGAAGAAACATGCTCTCGATTTCAAAACCCAGTACGGCCTTGGCTTCGACCCGAAAGACGATGAGATCGTCGTGGACTTCTTCTGTGGCGCCGCCGCCGGAACCGGGCTGGGGATGGGTTTGCACCGTGCAGCGACGGTAGCCAGGAACCACGGCTTTGAAGCGATCGGCCTGCATACTGCCAACGACCTGATTGCAGCCATTAACCCTTGTAGATTTTTTGTCGATGATACTCGAGAAAGAGTCGCTGCTTGAGGTTGAACTCGCCAACGGTAATTCTTTCGTCTATGCCCCATGCCTTGGCGATCGCTACAGCCTGCTTAGCGATGAGAATTTCACCCTCATCGGAGAATGAGATCCACCCTCGATCGAAAAGCTTATCAACGTGTGGGGATAAAAGCAGGCCATTGCTACCGCTGAGTCGCTCCTCATTGGTAGACACGCGCCAAGGCTTGATGTGGCTGGCTACCAAGAACGCAAGATTATGCACGCCCGTAAGCCGGAATTTTTTTCCTGTTTAGCCATCCGCATTCTAAAAATTCCCTGCCCGACCCGTGAGCGTACAAGTTGTTTCTTTTCGGTCTCCGGAATATCAGCACTCCGAAGAAGCTCGGCTTCCACAGCTTCACTGGCCTCGACTTCGATCTCATGCAAAAACTCGCGTGCATCTGGATCGACCTGCGATACGAGACTCAACAGAAGCTCGCCAAGGTCTTCTGAAATCGATGCCAAGTAACAACCTTGATTGCCGTCACCGGTCGCACGGATCGGCGCATGTTTGGCTGGCAACAACGGAACGATCTGTTCAAGGAAATCTTTTGGCTTCAACGACACCTAAAGGGGCATCCACTCCACGGTCACCTGCCAACCGATATTGTCCCACTCGGCTGCGTCAATGTGAGTAGTCGGAATCGGAGCTTCTGTATGCGCCTGAGTCGCAATACCTATCGCCCTGATAGCATCGTCGGCATAGGAGATGATCTGGTCCCCTGCCCTGACTCGTGTGAGATTTAGGTAACCCTCATTAGCGGACTTATCTTTTTGGTCTTTGGAGACCAGATGTAGCCACCAGGATACTCAGCCCGATGGGTCTGCTTTTGATTCACCCACCAGAAACTGGTTCCAATACTACTCCGCACATAAATCTTACTCACATTATTGATTTCAAATCCTGCCCGGATTGCCGCGAGCTTTGCGACATCCGTATGTGTTCTCAGCGGATCAAGCTCGATAGCCATTGCGTACACATACTTTAATGGGTAAGCCGCCCCCTCCTCTCCCACTAAGTGCCAATTGGGGCTGACAAATTTGTACGGCCTTTCACCATCTTTGTATCGCTCAATTGCCGCTAAGACTTCTGTGCGTTGCATGTGACGTCCTGTATCCATTACGGCACTGGATCATAGCGTAAGCAGCCGCTGTTGGGGCCACCTGAGCAGGATCGGCACGACCACCACCTTATGAACATACCAAAGGAGCATCTATGAACCCCTACTTCATCGCCGGGCCGGCGCAGATCGGCATCAGCGGTGGCCGAACATCCGGGCACATGGTCTACAAGATCCTTGAAACCCACGGCGGCCAGCTGCCGGCAGACGTACACCTGTGCTTCCAAAACACCGGCAAAGAGCGCGAGGAAACGCTGATTTTCATTGAGGATATGTCCAAGCGCTGGGACGTGCACGCCACCTGGATGGAGTGGTGCCGGGTCTATGGACAGGACGCCGACGCCCCATGGTATCGCTGGTGGACTTTGATACTGCCAGTCGCAACGGCGAGCCCTTCATGATGATGCTCGACTACTATGCCGAGTATCGGAAGCAGGAAAAGAGCTTACCCCCAGTGCTGCCCAATTTCTCGAACAACATGTGCACCGCCTATCTGAAGATTAAGATCGGCGAGAAGCACATGCGATCGCTGGGATACGACGAGTGGGATTGCGTGGTCGCATCCGCAAGGATGAACCCGGCAGATATCACCGCATGATGGCGGCCAATGCCAAGGGCGGCTCGCGATGGGAAAGCGTCTGCCCGTCCTATATAGCCGGCATCACGAAAGAAGATGTGGCCGACTTCTGGCTATCGCAGGACTTCGACCTAGGCATCGATTCCGACCTGGGCAACTGCGACCTGTGCTGGAAGAAAGGCGAAGACAAGCTGTTTAAGGCCATCCAAACGGAGCCAGAACGTGCGATCTTCTGGTCTGGCCTTGAGCAAAAATTCAACCACGTGTTCCGCATGGACCGCCCGCAGTACTCCCACTTGGCGTGGTACGCCGAGAACTACAAAGGCCAAATGGATGTGTTTGACTATTCCAAGGACATCAACTGCTTCTGCGGTGATTAAGCGTAGATCAGGAACTGTCGAACTATTAAATCGCCGTAACCCCATATGATGGTACCGAGGACGCTGAGCACAATGAGTCCTATCTCAGCCCATATGAATTGGGTCTTAAATTCCTTCAATACCTCAATTTTGTCTAATTGCCCATATGACCCCGGGGTGTAAAGCCGCCCGCTCGTAACTACAGCCAAAGCAGCGCCAAGGAATGAGAAAAGCGTCGTTACGGCTCCGCTTCTCTGAAACCAAATCGTACGTTTTTCGCCGATAGGCATCCACTCTAAAGCCAGCGCAGCAACAGGTGCGGTGATACCAATTATCATCAACATCCAAACACCTATGTAAAAGCACCAGGTAGACGATCGGTACCCTGCGCGTACTTTCAAAGTTGCCTCGTCTATTTGTTCCATGTTCCTCAACCCCTAAAAACGTCACAACCTTATCTTAAAGCAACCAGCTTTGGTCCACCAATTTCATTGGAAACCACCGCTCCTGCTCCAAGAAGCGCCAGCAGCGGTATGCACAAGCGAGGAAACAATGAGCCTACTAGCTGCTCAATGCGTCACTGTGTGGCTCTGCCTGCAACTCCCCCTCGGCATGATCCTAGGCCGCTTCATCGCAAGCGCCGACGTCATCGCCAAATAACCCCTTCCCCTTCAATTCAAAGTCAGCCGCTGTAGCGGTGTGGCGGAGCTATGCCCATGAAAAATCAAATCAAGGAACGCCCGATCCTGTTCTCGGCGCCGATGGTGCGCGCCATCCTGGATGGCCGGAAGACGGTCACGCGGCGCGAAGTGAAGAAGCAGGCCGCGCTGGACTGCTTGGCCGCCGGTTTCGAACCGGCTTTTTCGGCACTGCCTGGCAACTCTGACCTTCGTCCCTACGGCCAGCCAGGCGATAGGCTTTGGGTGCGCGAGACCTGGGGCGTGATCAGCCATGACTTCGATGAACAAGGCAACATGATCGACTGGAAGCCTGATCGCCCGACCACAGCAATCCGCGAGTTGCCCTTCGGGTGCGGCTACTACTCTGGGCACGTAATCTACCGGGCCGACGGCGAAGCCGAATGGGCTGGCGGGAATGACGGAGGCGGAGAGACCCGCTCGGCCTGGCATCCCAGCATTCACATGCCGCACGCCTTTTCCCGCATCCTGCTGGAGATCGCCGACGTGCGCGTCGAGCGACTACAGGCCATCAGCGATAAGCAGGCCATGGCCGAAGGTGTGAGGCTCTACGCCGATCATGCGGCCCTCGGTGACTGGTACCACGTAGAAGGAAAGGAAACCCACAGCGCTGATCCCCGCAAATCTTTCGAGCTTTTGTGGTCGTCAATCAACGGTCCGACTGTCTGGGATGCCAACCCGTGGGTGTGGGCGGTCGAGTTCAAGCGGGTGACCCCATGACCAGCTGCGAACGCCTCGAAGCGACCATCGCCAAAGCCACTCAATAACCCCTTCTGCCGCCAAGCGCGGCACGGAGCACCACATGGCAAACGCTACAGCGGCGCAGGCATCGTTCCCGCCGCGCTTCATTCGTGCCCGCGATGCTGCCAGCTATCTGGGCATGTGCCGGGCCGAATTCGATAGGACCGTTCGACCTCATGTCCGGGAATTCCCGATCGGTGAGCGGGGAGTCGGCTTTGACCGGCTCGACCTGGACGCGTGGGCAACCGCATACGTCGAGGCAAAGGCGATTGATAAAACCGGCGCTTCAGGGCAACAATCGCCCCGCAGCGAGCGCCAAGTTGGAGAAACACAATGGCGCGAAAAACGATCACCGGCCTCTCCCAAAGGAAAGGCCTCTGGCATATCGACAAGAAAATCAACGGAGAACGACTTTACGAGAGCACTGGCACTGGTGACCGGGCGGAAGCCGAGCGCTACCTGATCCATCGGCTGGAACAGATCCGGCAGCAGAAGGTATACGGGCTGCGCCAGGTGCGCACTTTCTGCGATGCCGCCACGCGATACCTGCTTGAGCACAAGGATCAGCCGTCGATTCATCTGACAGCCCTTTGCCTTCAGCAGCTCGACCCATACATCGGCGCCATGCCGCTGACCCACATCGACGACCAGGCCCTTGAGCAATTCATCAAGGACCGCAAGGCCGGCCATGTTGAGCCGGACGGCAAGGTGAAGAAGGGGGTCAGCAATCGCACGATCAACATCGCGCTCGAGCGGGCAATTCGGGTGCTTTCGATGTGTGCCAGGAAATGGCGAGATGATGAGCGACGGCCGTGGCTGGACAGTGTGCCAATGATCGCGAAGCTCGAAGAGAAGCGGTCGAGTCGAAAGCCCTACCCAATGTCATGGGACGAGCAATCGATCCTGTTCGGAGAGTTGCCCGACCATTTGCACAAGATGGCCCTGTTCAAGGTGAACACTGGCTGTCGAGAGCAGGAGGTCTGCAAGTTGAGGTGGGATTGGGAGATTGCGGTGCCGGAGCTTGGCACGAGCGTGTTTCTGATACCTGCCGATTTCGGTGGCCGGCACGCACGGTCGGGCGTGAAGAATGGGGACGAGCGATTGGTTGTGCTGAACAGCGTGGCGAAGTCGATTGTGGAGCAGCAGCGGGAGATCAACCGGGAATGAGTGTTCCCCTACAATGAAAGCGCAATGCACCGGATGAACGACTCGGCATGGAAAAAGGCACGGGTGAGAGCGGCGAAACTCTGGCAGGAGAAAAACCTTCGCCCCGCTCACCCTGGGTACGCCTCGATCAGGATCCACGACCTCAAGCATTCTTTCGGCCGCCGGCTTCGTGCCGCGGGCGTAACCGAAGAGGATCGTAAGGCTCTATTGGGCCACGAGAACGGCAGTATCACCAGTCACTACTCGGGCGCCGAGTTGGGCCAGTTGATAGATGCTGCGAACAAAGTATCAGCAACCGACTCGCGCGGGCCGGTGCTCACCATTCTGACCAGGAGGCAGGCATGAGAAAACGAGAAGTCACGCAAAACTCACGCACATGAAAAAGGCCATCCCTTGCGGAAATGGCCTAAGTCATTGAAATAAATGGTCGGGACGGAGTGATTCGAACACTCGACCCCTTGCACCCCATGCAAGTGCGCTACCGGGCTGCGCTACGCCCCGACCGAGCGTAAAGCTGTTCCAGAACCTCTGAGAACTTCGAGAAATATACCTTAAGCATTTGAATTATGGAAGTATTTTTTTCCAAAAATTCACTTCTTCAGGACACTCAGGACATCTTCGAGCTCGGAGATCGTCTGGCGAATCAATTGCTTGTACTGCGTGG
>Ga0308169_10002657_pt1 | contig 18221 bp, 19 predicted proteins | sample PhyBR1_2_FD_202139 | JGI IMG/M metagenome (GOLD analysis project Ga0308169, IMG submission 202139) | Phyllosphere microbial communities from UC Gill Tract Community Farm, Albany, California, United States - DLSLSB.R1 | ecosystem: Host-associated > Plants > Phyllosphere > Unclassified | place...
GCCCCGGTTGCGCCTAGCTTCGCCCCAACGCTTCCGGAGTCCGTCGCAAATGACCGTAAAGTTCGTCCTGCTCGCCTCGATCGCCCTCGCCACCACTGCCATCGCGCAGGACAAGACCGCGCCCGTCGGCGGCGACATCCCCGCCAAGTTCGTGCCGCCGACCGCCGCGCAGGATTACGTGAAGCGCGAAGTGATGATCCCGATGCGCGACGGGACCAAGCTCTACACCGTCATCGTCTATCCCAAGGGCGTCGCGAACGCGCCGATCGTCCTGACCCGCACGCCCTACAACGCAAAGGGTCGCGCGAACCGCTCCGACAGCGCGAGCATCCTCGCCACGCTGCCGCTCGCCGACGAGATGTTCGTAAAGGCGGGGTATATTCGCGTGTACCAGGACATTCGCGGCAAATACGGGTCGGAGGGCGAGTATGTCGTGACACGCCCCGTCATCGGCCCGCTCAACCCGACTAAGGTCGATCACGTCACCGACGCCTACGATACGATCGACTGGCTGGTGAACAAGGCGAACCTGCCGGAATCGAACGGCCGCGTCGGCATGATCGGCTCGTCCTACGAAGGCTTCACGGTCGCGATGGCGCTGCTTAATCCGCATCCCGCGTTGAAGGTCGCGGCGCCCGAGAGCCCGATGATCGATGGCTGGATGGGCGACGACTGGTTCCACTATGGCGCGTTCCGCCTCGCCAACATCGCGTGGCTTGGCGGCCAGACCGGCTACAAGGGCGCGGGCAAGGCGCCACCCACCGGCGGCTATGACGATTACGAGAATTTCCGCGAGGTCGGCTCGGCCGGCGATTGGGCGAAGAAGTCCGGCTACGATCAATTGCCCTATTGGCAGCGAATGGTGTCGCACCCCGCCTATGACGGCTTCTGGCAGGGCCAGGCGCTCGACAAACTGCTCGCCGCCAACCCGTCGAACGTGCCGACGATCTGGGAACAGGGGCTGTGGGACCAGGAGGATATGTACGGCGCGATCACCGCGTGGGAAGCGCTAAAGGCCAAGGGCAAGCTCGGCAACAACCACCTCGTGATGGGCCCTTGGCGCCACAGCCAGATCAACCGCGAGGGCCGCAGCCTCGGGCCGTTCCAGTGGAATGGCGACACCGCCCAGCAATTCCGCGAGGACATGCTGCTCCCCTATTTCAACCAGTATCTGAAGGACGGGCCACCCGTCACGCTGCCCGCCGCCGCGATCTACAACACCGGCGAGAACCACTGGGACAAGTTCGCGACATGGCCGCTCGCGTGCGAGACGGGATGCACCTCACCGCTCAAGCCGATCTACCTGCAGGAGGGCGGCGCGCTCGGGTTCGGCAAGGCGACGACCGGCGGTGACAGCTATGTCTCCGATCCGTCGAAGCCCGTGCCGCATCTGCCACGCCCGGTGAACTTCGGCGATGGCCGCTGGGGCGACTGGCTCGTCAGCGACCAGCGCGGCGTCGATGGCCGTCCCGACGTGATGACCTACACCACCGAAGCGCTGACCACGCCGGTGCGCGTGTCGGGAGCGCCGATCGCCGACATCTTTGCGAAGACGACCGGCACCGATGGCGATTTCGTCGTCAAGGTGATCGACGTCTATCCGGCCGAGAACGCGACCGATCCGAAGATGGGCGGATACGAACTGCCGATCAGCCTCGACATCTTCCGCGGCCGCTATCGCCAGAGCTTCGCCAAGCCGACCGCGATCCCTGCGGGCAAGGTGCAGGAATACAAGTTCCGCCTGCCGACCGTGAACCACGTGTTCCAGCCGGGCCACAAGATCATGGTCCAGGTCCAGTCGAGCCTGTTCCCGCTTTACGATCGCAACCCGCAGACGTTCGTGCCGAACATCTTCCTCGCCAAGAAGAGGGACTATAAGGCGGCGGCGGTCACGATCGTTCGCGGCGGAACATCGGCGAGCGCGGTCTGGCTTCCGGTGGTACCGCTGGATCAAGCCGACGCGCTGGCGAAATAACCGCGACGACCGATCCTTCGATACAACAGCGCCGTCGCCCGAACGCTTTCGCCGCGACGGCGCCGCTAGACACCAGACTTGCCGCTCGGGCTGCGGTGGCGTCGCACGACCTGCGCGAAAGAATGTTACAAGGTCGATCGATACGCGCCGCGGCCGCGCCGGCTTTGCGACCCCGATAAACGCGCTTAACTCGTCGCCTCGCCCGCGTACTTCTTGTGTCGATTTTGGTGCAGTTCTGAAACTAGCTCAGGTGCTGGGCAGGACGGAGCTTAAATGGCCCATTCTTCGGTGCACTTTTCGACCTTCGAAACGGGGGGCGGGAAATTGCATAAATGGCACCGAGTTTGCTTTCTCGACACCAAAGCGGAGGTTGGCGAGGACGGCGCGCAACTCGGGACTCTGCGCCTCGGCGATCGCATCATCGATCGTTGCCGCGTCCAGCTTCTTCTGGCGCGCGAGCTTTCCAGCAACAGCACGAACGACCTCGCGGGGCTTACGTAGCAGGCGGCGGACACACTCGCGCACCGTAGGCGGCTGTAGCAGGATGAAGGCGTTCGAGATCTGCTCGCTCTGCTACCGTACGGCCTTGCCCAACCATCGTGGCTGTTGCATTTTGGGCAAATGACCAGACACGCCGTTGCCTTCACACTCATCACGCTGCTGCTTCTCGGAGGCTGCGAGAGGACGAGCCGCGTGCCTTCGACTGTGCCCGACACGGCGGCGCAGAACATCGCCATGGAAAGGGAGGTCGCGGGCATCGAGCAGGGCGTGCGCCTGGCCGCCGCCAACAAGCGTCTCGACGAGCTGGAAGCTGAGGTGGAAACGCTCAAGGCCGATCAACCATCGGCTGACGTTGCGGCGTTGAAACAGCGCCTGGAAGCGGTCGAGTCCTCCGTCTACGCGGGCAATGTCGGTCAGCCGAGCGTCAACGAAGCGACCTCTAAAAAAGCGGCGCCCTCATCGGTGGGCACGTCGTCGACGAAGCCGGCACCGATCAAGAAAAGCGTCCCTGCTGCGAAGGCCGCTGCGGTAATCAAACCCGCGACGAAAGCGGAGGCGGATGCCTTTGCAGCTGGCAGATAATACTAGCGGACACCGTTTTCAGGCCGGTTTGGCGCAGCCTGATAGACGACTATTTCCAGATGTCCCGACCCCGACGGTGGTAGCCGCCGGCACCGCATCGGGGGGCAATCCTAGCATCAGGGAAACGCGGTAGTAAGAAAGCGATCGGCCAGTACGGCGATCTCAAGCGCGCGTGATCAGCGGTTCCGCCGCCTTGCCTGCCAGCGCTCCCCTGGCGACGCAACGAGCAGGTACAATACAAGCGTCATGGTCAGCATGAACGGCGCACCGACGATCAGGTCGACGATGCGTCGCGCTCGCCGCCATAGTCCTGCGTGGCGTCTGAACCACTTCATTGCGTCAAAGCTTTGATGTGAGATCGGGCAACCGCGGTTGCGATAACCGCCGTTTGACTAGCGAACCGCTCAGCCCGCCGCTGTGATGACATGCGCGATGCCTTGCCCGGCTCCGCCTCCACCGTCGCTGCGCGATTGCAGCCAACGCGATAACGGATGCCGCGGCACGAAGCCGTGCGGTAACCAACGTCCAGTTCACGATGCCCATCGTTGCTTCTACCACGCTGCCAGAGCGGCAAGGCATCATTGAGGGGCGAGGGTTTGTCCATGGGTCAGCTTATGCGGTGACAAGGGGTTCGCGCAACACGTCGGCAGATTTGGTCGTGCCGGCTGTCCTCCGCACGTACCGCAATGATCGGCGGACCATTTGTGCGTGAGATCATCAAGACGGCGCCCCTGTTCGTGAACTTTTTCCAAGCCGTGCCGAGCGTCCGATACATCGATGACGCCGGCCCGAGGCGAGCCTATCCTAGCTGTGCCGTATTAGCTCCGGTGCTCTTTGCGGGGTGGAAATCGACGTATTTGCGGCCGAACAACGCGGCGCTTTCGGCGAACTGCTGGTGGATGGCTGCGGTGACGGTTTCGGGATGCGCCTTGCCCTGCACCCAAAGGTCGGCGGTGGGGGCGTCGCCGCCGATCGTGATGCCAAGCGGTGCCATCAGCGAATGGAGCAGCATCTCGTCGGGGCAGTCGGTGTGACGGAAACACCGTAGGTACCAGGGGTTCTTATCGAGAAACTCAAGAATCTTGGCGACCGTCTCGCGTTCGAACAGCCACCATGCGCCACCGCCGTAGAGATCGATGCCGCGCAGCGCGCTCAGCGACCGATCCGGCAGGCGTGGGAACACTCGGCGTAGAATCCGCCAGGCGACCGGGTTCTGCACGTCGTGCAACCACCGCCGCGTATAGCGTTCGAGCGGCTTGTGGCTTACCGGCATGGCGGTAAGCTCCATGAGATTGGCCGAGCCGGCGGGAAAGCCGACGATCCGTTCGCAGATCTGTTCGTCGGTCTTAACCGGATAGCATTGACCGCTCATGTGATAGAAATGTGTGATCGTCGGATCGCGGAACGCGGTGCGCAGCAGGCGCAGGACGCCCTCGACCTGGCTCAATCCGCCCCAGTTCACCTGCACGCGATCGTCCAGGAATTGCGCCTTGTCGCGGAGCGCGGCGAATTGCGCGATGTCCGATTTGCGGTCGATATGGACGAGCGGCACCCATAATGGCCCCTGGAGCCGGTCGAGCAGCAGCGCGAGCTGATCGGGGCGATGATAGGCGCGGATCAATGCGGCGATCTTCAAGCGGCGGTCCTCTCGTGGTGCTGACGGCCTCGATGGCAGATACGCGATATGCGCCTCGCGATCGCCGTGCCTGTTGTGCGGTCGTCGATGCGGATCATGCCCGGGCCTGACGCGCGAGGGAAAGCCGCAAGTCGCCCAGCGCGCGGCGGATTTCCCGCCAGGTCGGGTGGTGCGAGACGGCGAGCACGACCACCCAGAGGCCGATGCCCAGCGCCGATGCGAGCAATGTGCGGATCGAAAGCAGTTCGCCATCGCGCACCAGGAGGATCACCGGAAGGCAGGCGGCGAGCGTACTCGCCGCGCTTCGCGCGTACATGAGCGCGAGGGCGCGGCCTGCAAAGCCGACGATCCGCCGCATCATGCCAATATAGATCGTGTACCAGATCACCGCATAGACGAGCCGCGCGGCGGCGGCGGCTTCGAGCCCGAACCGCACCAGGCAGGCGAGACAGATCAGCGCGGCGGCCGTGTCGATCAGGTTGCGGATCAACAGCTCGCGCAAATGTCCCGAGATCAACGGCACTTCGGTATGCAGCGGCAGCGCGAAGAACAACAGTTCGCTCAACGCGACCCAGCGCAGCGCCTGCGCGGCTTCGCCCCAACCCTCGCCATAGATTAACGTGACGATTGGCGTCGACAACAGCGACAGCAGCAGCATCGCCGGCCACAGCACGCTGGTATAGCAGCCGACCAGATCGAGATACGGCTGGTCGAGCGTCCGCTTGGCGCGGACCAGCTGCGCGAAATGACTGAAGAAGACCGACGCCAGCCCGCCATCGAGCAGCGTGCGCAGGCCATCGACCATCCCTGCCGCGCGACCGAACAGCCCGACCGCATGCATGCCCAGGACGTTGCCGATGATCAGGTCGGGCGACCGCGTGCCGATCGCACCGCTGACCGCGAGCACGGTGGTGCCGGACCCGAACGAGACGATCGGTCGCGCGCCGGCAAAGCTGAACCGCAGGCGAACGCGGCGAGGTCCGAGCATTTGCGCCATCGTTGCGCGCGCGACTTGCTGCGCGAAGAACCCGAGCGCTAGTGCGATGGGACCGTACCCCCACAACGAGAATAGCACGGACACGGTCGCGTTGGCGGCGGCGGCGGCCATGTTGATGAACGCCAGCGTCCTGAAGTCGACCGCGCGCTGGAGCAGCGCGATCGGCACCGTGTTGAACGGCAGCAGCAGGAAGGCGGCCGCGATCAGCAGCATGATCGGGACCAGCTGCGGATTGGTGTAATACCAGGCCATCGGCAGGCTGAGCCCGGCGATCGTCGCGGCGATCGCGATGCCCACGCACAAGGTGATCGTGGTGCAGGTGTCGAGCATCCGATCGCTCAGTTCCGCCGACTGGACGACGTAGCGGTTGAGCCCGAAATCCTGCAGGTTGGAGATCACGCCGGCCGCCGCGAACCCGACCGAGAAAGTGCCGAACGCCGATGGCGGCAACAGATAGCGCGCCAGATACACGCTGACCGCGAAATTGAACGCGAACACCAGCCATTGCCCGCTGACCGACCACAAAGCGGCTTTGCGCACCGCCATTATCGCGACCGTGGCGCGAGGTAGGACCGGCACAGATTGGCGGCGAGCTGCCCTGCGCCGCGGATCTGGCCATAGCGCAGCATCCGCGCCACCGCACGCGTCGCCGGCCGCCGGTCGCCCCCCTCGGCGACATGATCGCCGACCAGCCGCGCACCGCCCGAGGTCAAGGCCGGCAGCGAATACAGCAGCTTGGGCGCTACGCGCGCGCGAACCTTCCTGGCGATGCCCGGCGTTCCGAAGATCGCGTCGAGGGTGTCCAGATGATCGACGTCCGGCAGCGCCGACAGGCCTTCGGTCGGATCGGGACGGCCGCGCTGGCGCTGGAGATGCGCCTCCCACGCGACGGCGGCGCCGATCGCGGTATGCAGGAGATGCTGGAACGTCACCTGTTGCGGGTTGACGCAGTAGCGATACAGGATCTCGTCGACGCTGCACAATTTGGTGACCTCGGACAGCCGAAGCCAGAGATCGTAATCCTCGCAGTGCCGGTAGATGGCGCGATACCCGCCGACCTTCTCGAACGCGGCCTTGGCGATAATCGCGCTCGGATGGCTCATCAACGGCAGGAGTTCCATCGCCGCGAGGAACGCCACCGAATCGCGGGGATAGTCGTTGGTCAGCCGGATGATGCGGCCCTGCTCGTCGACATTGACCATCTGGGTGCCGATCACGCCGTGGTCGGGATGGCGTTCGAGAAACGCGAGTTGGGTCTCGAACCGGTGCGGCAGCGACTCGTCGTCGCCGTCCATGCGCGCGATCCAGTCGTTGCGGGCCATCGCAAACCCACGGTTCAGACTGGCGACGAGGCCGCGATTTTCCTGCTCTATCAAGCGTATCCGTGGATCGGTGTCGGCAAGCCCGCGCAAGATTTCGGTCGAGCCATCGGTCGAGCCGTCGTTGACGATGATGAATTCGAAATCGCGATGCGTCTGGTTGAGAATGCTCGCGACGGCGCGTTCGACGAACGGTGCGTTGTTATACACGCTCATCAGAACCGACAGTCGCATCAACCACTTCCTCCGCGTCAGCCATCGGCTCTACGGCAGCTGCGATTGAAAATGAATGAACGCGTGCGGGCGGTCGCGCTTGGCTATGCTTACAGAGCGGGCGGCTCTGGGCCCCGGATCAGATTTCCTGGAGGAATTGCAACATCATCGTGAGGGCATGGTCGGTCAGGCCGATCGAACGTTGCGCGAGCGTCGCGTCACGCGGCCAGCAGGTGATAAGCCCGCTATGCTCGAGCGCGAGCATCCAGCGACGGATCGCCATCTCGGACAGCCCGGTTGCGGTGCGGACCGCGTCGATCGTCAACGGCGTGCCTTCCTCATAGGCGACGAACAGCCCGAGCAGGATGTCCCACGCCGGATCTTGGAATAGGACGCGGATCGGCGCGAACGCGGCCGCGCGTGCATCGCGTTGGCGCAACAGCGCACGAGCCCGATCGAGTTCGGTCGGCGATGCGGTGTCGCGGTCCTGATCGGGGCCGGCGGTGCCCGCTCCGGCCGCGCGGGGCGTTTGGTAGCGCAGGCGAAGAAAATCGCTCATCGGCGTCGTTCCATGTCTGAAATTCGGTATCGCACGCGGGATCAGTGCGGTGATCCCGGCAGGATCGACCAGTCCGGATCGATCCCGTGAGACGATCGTCGGCGACGATGGCGCTCCGTGCCGATGACCAGCAGCGCCAGCATCGGATAGGCTATCTTGCTGATCGCGGCGGCGTACATCCACGGTACGAGCGCCGGATCATACGCTCGGACACCGTGGACCGCGATCGCGAGGAGATGCAGCGCACTGATCCAGATCGGCCAAAACCGGTTCGCGAACAGCGCGACCGCGATCAGCCCGGCGAGCAGCGCGAGATCGACCGACAGCAACGCGCCGTCGACCGAACGGAATGCCGGTCGCGCCGTGAACGCCAACGCGCTCGAGCCGCTTGCCGCCAGCAGGAACGCGATCGCGACGATCCGTTCCGGCACCCCGCCGTGGCGCACCGCGAACCAGCACGTCGCCAGCGCGAGCGCATAATAGATCAGGATGTGGATCACGCCGCGCGACCGGGGATGGGATCAGGCAGCCTGAGCGACGATCGAGAGGTGGCTGCCGTCTGCACCGGTGAAGAATGCCTCATCCGGCTTCGGCAGACCATCGCCGAAGCCGACAAATTTGCCGATACGCTCCGCGCTCCGATGCGCGGCGATCGCATGGCCCTGGGCTTGTGCGATCGCAGCCATCGCGCCGCCCAGTTCGAGGACCACGGGCTGGGCGATCCGCGGGGTGATGCCGGTGCTGCACCCGAACGTCGTTGCCGCGACGGCGAGTTGCGAGCAGATCGCGAAGGCATCGGTCAATTGCGCTTCGAGCCGGTTCAGGAGGACGCCGATTTCCGTACCCGTATGCGTGAGTTGGGTGGTCATGCAGAATATCCGCCGGTGCGGCCCCTCGATCGATTAGCCGGATAGGTGCCCAAGCCGTTCGATCAGCGCGGCGAGCACCGTGAGACCACTTGCGAGCATGCCGAAGCCTACTGCCAGGATCACTGCGATAGCCGGGATCCAGAGCAAGCGCGCCACGACCGGAAGGTCATTGGTCCGTTGCCCCGTACGTCTGATCGGAAGCAGCCCTGCGAGCGATATCGGCGTATGCCTACCTATGCCCTGGACCGTTTCCGGTTCGACGACCGGCTGAGCGATCTCTGACACCGTGGGCGGCGGCGCGGCCACCCATGGAGATTGCCCCCCGGATTTTCCGGGGTCGGCTGAGGGGGGACCAGCCAAGGGTGTTTCGGACGCAGGTATCTCGGACGGGGGCGTCTCGGAGGGAAGGCGTGGGGATGAGGGAGGGGCGTGCGAAGTGGTATCGAGACGGTCGTGCTGTGCGAGCATGCGTGCTGCATCACCGCGGTCGGCCGCCCCGAGGATGCGCACGGCGTCGGCGATATATCCATCGACGGTGCCCGGCGCGATGCCGAGATCGACCGCGATCTGCTTCGATTTGCGCAACGCGGCGACGCCGCGCAGCACGTCGCGGTGGCGATTCGACAGGCGGTCGATATTGGGACCGCTTTCAGGCACCGTGCTGGTTCCTGCGCCGGTATCGATGCGCGACTCGACGCGACCCTCGATCAAGGGCCTAATTTGGGGCTCGTCCATCTCGTCCCCTTTCGTTGGGCGGGTGATCGGGCCGGCGCCACGACAGATCGACCCTCTCTTAAGGGGTCAACGCCTGTGCAAGCAACTCCGCGAAACTGCAGGCGTCGTCGTCAAACCCGAGCCACCGTCCCGCGCAGCGGCGTCGGATCGGCTCGCTTCATCGCATTTGAACCAGTCTCGGCGCAGTTTGCACGTTTTTGAAGCGCTCATGCGTTAGGACCGGCGTGCCGGCCCGCTATCAACCTTTGGCTCGTCACCAAAGCGGGTCGGCACAACCTCCGCTTATCAGTCGTTTACGTCGCGATAGGCGCGATCCGTCACGACGCTTCGGCGATCAGCTTGGCGGCAGCGGGCGTGTTCCACTCATACCCGCCCGTCATCCGCCAGACCTCCTTGCCCGCCGAATCATACAGGATCGTGGTCGGCAGATTCGCCTGATAGGCAAGGCTCAGCCCCAGCTTCGGATCGAGATACGGCTTGAGCGTCGTGAACTTTTTCCCGGCGAAGAACGGCGTCACCTTCTCCGCGCCCTGCATGTCCTGGCTGACCGCGATCACCTGCACCGTGCCGACCATCGACTTTGCCGCGGCGTCGAGCGTCGGCATCTCGGCGACGCACGGCGCGCACCAAGTCGCCCACAGGTTGAGCAGCAACGGCTTGCCCTTGAACGTGGCCAGCGTGACCGGCTTGCCGTCGGGCGCGGTGAAGGCGACGCTCGGGCCGGTCTCGCCCTTGTGGCTGCGGTCGAGCTTTTCGGCGGGGGCGGCCGGACCGGTCGCTTCGTCGGGGGCGGGGCCGGACGCGACCTCGTCGGCGGACGCGGTGTTCGCGGCAACGACGTTTGCTTGCTCCGGCGCGGGCGATTTCCTATCGCAGCCGGCGACCAGCAGGCCCATCCCGATCACGGCGGCGATCGGCCCAGACTTTAACAGCGAATTGAGCACAGGATTCGAGAACATGGACGGTTCCAATTCGATGTGGGGCGGGCGGTTCGCCGAAGGACCGGCAGCGGTCATGCGCGAGATAAACGCCTCCATTCCCTTCGACAAGCGGCTCTGGCAGCAGGACATTGCCGGATCGAAGGCGCATGTCGCGATGCTCGGCAAGCAGGGCATCGTTTCGGTCGAGGACGCGGCGACGATCTCGGCGGGCCTCGACACGGTCGCGGCGCATTATGCCGAGCACGGTGTCGCGGAGGATCTGGTCCTCGAGGATATCCACATGCAGACCGAGGCGCGGCTGGCCGAGGCGATCGGACCGGTGGCGGGACGGCTGCACACCGCGCGCTCGCGCAACGATCAGGTCGCAACCGATTTTCGCCTTTGGGTACGCGATGCGATCGACCAGGCGCTGGTGGCGCTCGGCGGGTTCCAGGCGGCGCTTCTTGCGCGGGCGGAAGAGCATGCGGCGAGCGTGATGCCTGGCTTCACGCACTTGCAGTCTGCACAGCCGGTGACGCTCGGGCATCACCTGATGGCGTATCACGCGATGATTTCGCGCGACGTCGGGCGGTTCGCCGATGCCCGCGCAAGAATGAACCGGTCGCCGCTGGGCTCGGCTGCGCTGGCGGGCACGGGTTTCCCGATCGACCGGGAGATGACCGCTGAAGCGCTCGGGTTCGACGGGCCGATGACCAACTCGCTCGACGGCGTCAGCGACCGCGACTTCGCGATCGAGTATCTCACTGCCGCGACGCAGACTTCGCTCCACCTCTCGCGGCTCGCCGAGGAGTTCGTGCTGTGGGCGTCGCAGCCGTTCGGCTTCGTCGCGCTCAGCGATCAATGGTCGACCGGCAGCTCGATCATGCCGCAGAAGCGCAATCCCGATGCGGCCGAGCTGGTGCGCGGGCATGCCGGACGCATCCTCGGCTGCATGACCGCGCTGATGGTGACCATGAAGGGCTTGCCGCTCGCCTATTCGAAGGACATGCAGGACGACAAGCCGCCGGTGTTCGAGGCGCACGACCTGCTCGCGCTGTCGATCGCGGCGATGACCGGGATGGTCGAAAGCGCGACGTTCCGCACCGATCGGATGCGCGGGCTGGCCGAGAGCGGCTTTGCGACCGCGACCGATCTGGCCGACTGGCTGGTGCGCGAAGCGGGCCTCCCGTTCCGCGAGGCGCATCATGTCACCGGGCGCGCGGTCAAGCTGGCGGAGGAGCGCAAGGTCGCGCTCGATGCGTTGCCGATCGAGGACCTGAAGGCAATCGATGCGCGGATCGACGAACGCGTGTACGGCGTGCTCTCGGTCGATGCGTCGGTCGCCAGCCGGACCAGCTTCGGCGGCACCGCGCCCGACAATGTACGCGCCGCGATCCGTGCAGCGCGTGCCGAGACGGCGGGGGAAGAGACGGCATGAAACGGCTTCTAGGGTTGGCGGGACTGGTGCTGGCGCTCTCGGGCTGCGGCGCGGCGGACGGACTGGTGCCGGCGGAGGGCAAGACGCTTCCGGTCGCGCCCTATGGTGCCAAGACCCAGCCGACCGCCGCGCAGCTGCTCACGCCCACCACGCAGCAACGCCCGCAGCGCAGCGACGAGCTGCTGACCAAATCCGACGAGCGACGCAGCGACGAGTTCGACCTGCCGCCCCCTAATTGAAGATCTGATCCATGGACCATTTCGCGTATCGTGACGGTGTGATGCATGTCGAGGACGTCGCCCTGCCGGCGATCGCTGAGGCCGTCGGCACACCCGTCTACGTCTATTCGACCGCCACGTTCCGCCGCCATGCGCAGGTGTTTCGCGATGCGCTGAAAGGCGCGGGGCGCGTGCACCTGGCCTATGCGATCAAGGCCAATCCGAACGTGGCGGTGCTGCGCGTGCTGGCCGACGAGGGCTATGGCGCCGACGTCGTCTCGGCCGGCGAGATGCAACGCGCGCTGGCGGCGGGTATCCCGGCGTCGGACATCGTGTTCTCAGGCGTCGGCAAGACGCGGCGCGAACTGGCGCAGGCGCTCGACGCGGGGATCGGCCAGTTCAATCTGGAGCTGGAGGAGGAGGGCGAAGTCCTCGCCGCGCTGGCCCATGCGCGCGGCGAGCGCGCGCCGGCGGTGCTGCGGGTGAACCCCGACGTCGATGCGGGCACGCACGCGAAAATCTCGACCGGGCGCAAGGAGAACAAGTTCGGCGTCGCGATCGACCAGGCGGTGGCGATGTTCGACCGCCTGTCGAAGCATGACGGGCTCGACCTGCGCGGCGTCGCGATCCACATCGGCAGCCAGCTGGCCGATCTCGCGCCGCTCGAAGCCGCCTATGCGCGGATCGGCGAACTGGTCGCGGAGCTGCGCGCGGCCGGCCACACGATCAGCCGGGTCGATCTCGGTGGCGGGCTCGGCGTGCCGTACAAGCCCGGCGACGTGCTGCCGAGCCCGGCCGAGTACGGCGCGATGGTCGCGCGCGCGACCGCCGACTGGGACGTCGAACTGATGTTCGAGCCCGGGCGAGTGATCGCGGGCAATGCCGGCGTGCTGCTGACCGAGGTGATCTGGGTGAAGCCGGGCGTCGTCAATCCGTATGTGATCGTCGATGCGGCGATGAACGACCTCGCGCGCGTCGCGATGTACGATGCATATCATGATTTCGTCGCGGTCGAGCCGACCGGCGATCGGATGATGGCCAACATCGCCGGGCCGGTGTGCGAGACCGGCGACACTTTCGCGATGGGACGCGATATCGACGCGGTGAAGTCGGGCGATCTCGGCATCTTTCGCACCGCGGGCGCCTATGGCGCGACGATGGCCTCGACCTACAACAGCCGCGCGCTGGTGCCCGAAGTGCTGGTCGACGGCGACCGGTTCGCGGTGGTCGCGGACCGCATCCATCCCGAGACGATCCTCGCCGCCGAGCGCGTGCCGGAATGGCTGAAGCGGTGATACTACAAAGCCTGCCGCTGTTCGTCAGGCTGGCGGGTCGCCCGGTGATCCTGCTGGGCGAGGGCGAGGCGGCGGATGCGAAGCGCCGGTTGCTCGATCGCGCGGGGGCCGATGTGGTCGGCGAGGATGCCGCCGCGGCGCTGGCGATCGTCGCGATCGACGACGAGGACGAGGCGCTGGCGGCGGTCGCGCGGCTGAAGGCCCGGGGGGTCCTGGTCAACGCGGTCGATCGATCGGCGCTGTGCGACTTCACGTTGCCGGCGATCGTCGACCGTGCGCCGGTGCTGATCGCGATCGGCACCAGTGGCGTGTCGGCCGGACTGGCGGCGGCATTGCGGCAGCGGCTGGAGGCGCTCGTCCCCGCCGATCTCGGCAAGCTCGCGCTGGCGTTGCAGGCCTCGCGCGGGGCATTGCGGAGGCGCTGGCCGGACATGGGGGAACGTCGCCGTGCGTTGGCCACCGCGATGGCGGCGGGGGGCATGCTCGATCCGCTGTCGCCGACGCACGACGTCGACGCGTGGCTGGCCCCGAGCGATACGCCCGCCGCCAAGCGCGACGTGGCGATAACGCTCGTGCTGCTGTCCGACGATCCCGAGGATTTGACGTTGCGCCAGGCGCGCGCGCTGGCCAGCGCCGACCGGGTCTATCACAGCCCCGACGTGCCCGCGGCGATCCTCGACCGCGCGCGTGCCGATGCGGCGCGGCTGTGCGCGGCGATGCCCGGCGATCCCGGTACCGGCTTGTCGGTCGAGGTCGTCATGGCGCTATGAGCGGTTTCGCGTTCCGGATCGTCGACGGGAAAGCGACGAGCGTCGACGTGAAGGAAGCGCTCACCTGCACCGCAGACCTGGTCTGGGTGCATCTGTCGACCACCGCCGAGCATGCGCAGACCTGGTTGCGCGACGAGGCCAAGCTGCTCGACTATGTCGTCGATGCGCTGACCGCGACCGAGACGCGGCCACGCTGCGAAGCGGTCGGCGACGGCGCGTTCGTCAATTTGCGCGGGCGATCGAAGGAGGAGCTCGACACCTCCGACCTGCTCGCCTCGGTGCGGATCTGGGCGGTGAAGGGGCGGGTCTTCTCGGTCACGCGGAAGCCGCTGATCGCGGTTGCCGAGGTCGAGAAGATGGTCGAGCGCCACGAGGTACGCGATCCAGGCGACCTGATCGCCGCGTTCGCGACCGCGATCACCACCGATCTCGATCCCGACGTGGCGACGCTCGGCGACGAACTCGACGATTGCGAGGAACAGCTCGACGCCAATCGCGTGTTCGAACTGCGTCGCACCGTCAGCAAGGTACGCGTGGCGGCGATCGGCTATAAACGCTTCCTCAGCCCCCAACGTGCGGCGCTGGAGAAACTGGCGGCGCTGCCCGGCGACTGGCTCGCCGACGACGACCGGCTGCATCTGGCGGCGGCGGCGGACCGTGCGGCGCGGATGGCGGAGGAGCTGGAGTCGATTCGCGAGCGTGCCGCGCTGGTCCACGAGACGCTGACCGACCTGCGCGCCGAGCAGATCGACAACCGCTCGCTGATCATCTCGATCGCGGCGATGGTGTTCCTGCCCTTGACGTTCCTGACCGGCCTGTACGGCATGAACGTCAAGGGTCTGCCCTATGCCGAAGAGCCGTGGGCGTTCGACGCGATCGCCGCGGCGTGCGTGGTGATTGCGGTCGGCGTCGTGACGTATTTCGCCCTGCGGCACTGGTTCAAGCGGTAAGATCTACGCAGCGCTGGCGGTTCGCCAGGCCTGGGCGATTTCGTCGAGCATGTCAGCCGAGTCACGGAACGGTCGCGGGTCGTGGCCGATCGCGGCGTTGACGATAGTCTTCCGTGCACCTGCGTACAGCCGCGACAGCGTTTCCGACACCTGGCCGCCATTCTCGAAATCGAGCCCGGCCTCCAGCGCGAACAGGATCGCGGTGGCGCGCGTGACGCGCTCGCTCTTGATCGAGAATTTACGCTTTTCGCAGGCCCAGCCAGCCGCGCGCAGGGCAGCGACAAGCTCCTTGTAGAGGAGCTGGACCAGGGCCGGACCGTCCGCGGTGGCGGTGCGGCCGACGGCGTCGATCTGGCGATAGGTGGCGAACGGGTCGCGTGCGAGGGTAGAGGCGTAGGCCATCAGTCGCTCTTGTTCCACGCGGCGATCTGGTTCGTCAGGAACGTCTGCGTCGATTTATACGCCGACACGCGCGCGTTCATGCTGGCATATTGCTGCGTCAGCCGCGAGGTCATCTGATCGGCCTGCACGGTGATCTTGACTTGCTCCTTGGCGACATCGCTCTGCGCCGCGGTATAGCGCGCGGTCGATGCGCCGAGGCCCGTGGTCGTGCTCGTCGCGCTCTTCGCCAACGTCGCCAACGCCACCGACAATCCGGATGCATTGCTGGTCGAGGGCGCGAACATCGCCTCGATCCCAGCGGGATTGGTGGTGATCTGCTTGGCGAGCTGCGCGGTGTCGACACGCAGCGTGCCGTCGCGATTGGTCGCGACGCCGATCTCGGCAAGCGTGGTCGGCGCACCCGGTGACGCTCCGGTCACCAGCGGCCTGAGCGTCAGCGCCTTCAGCGAGCGCAACAGCGATGATGCGGCGGGATCGGCACGCAGCACGCCGCTGATCGGGTCGGTCTGCTCGGTGATGATCGCGAGGATCTGGTTGTAGGTCTCGACCAAATCGTTGACCGCCTGCGTCAGGCCATCGGTCGGCGGTGTGCTCGACAGCGTCAACGGGGCTTTCGACACCGCGCGGAGCTGAAGCTTCACGCCGTCGACCAGATCGCTGATCGTGTTGCTCGAGCGTTCCACCGGGATGCCATCGACGGTCAGCTTCGCATTCAAAGCGCTGCTGGAAATCTGCATATTGCTGGTTTTTGCGCTCGGAGGGCCGATATCGATCACGCTGCCCTTAGCGCCTTCCAGCGTAAAGGCCTGCGCGTCGCCGCTTGCTCCCTTGACCGACAGGAACGCGCCGCCCTTGCCGTCCGACACGACCGACGCCGTAACGCCGCTCTTCGCCGCATTGATCGCTGCCGCGACCGTGTCCATCGTATCGCCGTCGCCGACGGTGATCGTGAAGACGGAAGGCTTGCTCGAATCGGGTTCTAGACCGGACCATATCGCACCATCGGTGCCGGCCGGGACGCTGTCACCATTCGCGTCCTTGTAGATCGCCGTACCGATCGTGAGCGTCAGGTCGCCCGATCCCAACGGCTTGGTGCGATCCATCGCCGTCTTCGTCCCTGCGACCTGAGCGGTCGCGAGGCGGGTCACCGATATCGTCGACGACAGCGCCGATACTTTCGCGCCGCTGATCGCGGTGGCCGAGATCGAACCGGTGTCGGAACTGGACGGCTGCGTCTGCAGCGTGCCACCCTTCACGAGGCTGTCGAGCGCGCTGGAAAAGGTGGTGATCGCGCTTTTCAGCGAACTGATCCCCGAAATCTGCGACGTCAGTGCGGTTGATTTTGCCGTCAACGCAGCGTTCTTGGTCGCGAACTGCGCGGAGACCAGAGCGGGGACGAGCGTCCCGGTATCGATCCCCGACCCGGAGTTCAGCGATTTGAGCAGCGACTGCGTCGCCGCATTCATCACGCTCTGCGCGTTGGCAGGCGTTGCGGCCGGTGTGGGGGTCGGCGTTGCCGTCGTGCTGGTGGTCGATGTTACCATGGCAAAGTCCCTGCACGTGCGCGCTCGCTGATAAGAACGGCCGCGCGGCGCGAATGTTTAGGCCTGTTTCATGCCGTTTTCGTCGAACCGCGCATCCTTCGGCACGGTGACGAAGGGCTGGATCGGTGACGCCGCACCACCTGCCGCAACGTTCAGTCCGAACACGAAGGCGAGCACGGTTGCGATCGCCATGTAGAGGTCGTCGCGGACCTCCTGGTTTTCCTTGCTGGTGTAGTAGATCGCACGCGCCAGCATCGGATATTCGAGTACCGGCACGCGGCCCTCCGCGGCGAGTTCGCGGATCGCCAGCGCGGTCGCACCTCGGCCCTTGGCGACCACCACCGGCACCTGATCCTTGCCGCGATCATAGCGCAGGGCGACGGCAAAATGTGTCGGGTTGGTCAGCACGACATGCGCCTCCGCAACCGATTTGCGCAGGCCCCCGCTGGCCATTGCGCGCATCTTCGCGCGCATCTGGCCCTTCGCCTCGCCATTGCCCTCGGTCGACTTGTGCTCGTCCTTCACCTCCTGCTTCGACATCCGCATCTTGCCGAGGCGGCGGATGATCTGGATCGGCAGGTCGATGCCGGCGATCGCGCACAGCCCGAACGCCATCGCGATCAGGATGCCCTTGAAGATCCCGCCGAGCGTCGACAGCGCCTGGTTGAGATCCGCCGATGACGCGAGGCCCATCGTCGAATGCGCCGCCTTCCACAGCATCCAGCCACCGATCGTGCCGAGCAGGATGATCTTGAGCAGCGATTTGCCGAGTTCGATCCAGCCGTTCGCGCCGAAGATCCGCTTGAGGCCGGCGGCGGGATCGACGCGGCTGTATTTGGGCGCGAGCAGGCCGCCGTTGAAGCCGAGCGAGCCGAGCGCCCCCTGGCTCAGGATCGCGGCGCCGATGCTGACGATGAACAGCGTGATGAGCGATGGCGCGAGCTTGCCGCCGGCTTCCATCAGCGGGCGCCACGGCGAGAAGTCCTCGACGTCGGCGTGCGTGAACTGGAAGCTCGAGGACATGATCGCCTTGCACGCCGAGATCAGCGTCGGACCGGCGTAGATCAGCCAGGCGACGCCGGCGAGCATGCTGAGCGCGGTGGCGAAGTCGCGCGATTTGAGGATGTCGCCCTTTTCGACCGCATCCTTCTTGCGCTTTGCGGTTGGTGCTTCGGTCTTTTCACCCGAATCCTCAGACATCAGCCGAGCACCAGGTTTTCGGTGGCGGCGAGGCCTTCGCGGACGATGACGAGCATATAGTCGCCCATCGTCGGAAACGCGATCGCGAGCGTGATGAC
>Ga0308169_10002659_pt1 | contig 18219 bp, 29 predicted proteins | sample PhyBR1_2_FD_202139 | JGI IMG/M metagenome (GOLD analysis project Ga0308169, IMG submission 202139) | Phyllosphere microbial communities from UC Gill Tract Community Farm, Albany, California, United States - DLSLSB.R1 | ecosystem: Host-associated > Plants > Phyllosphere > Unclassified | place...
GACATGACACCCGAGAACCGCTTGTTGAGGGTAGCGAAGTGCCGGAGCTTGCCGCGGAGCTCGCATATGCCCACCAGGGTCTCAGACGTTGCTGTCTGCAGGGAAGAGGGCAACGAATGCAGGGTAGAAATGGTGTTGATGAGCAAGTCGACCTTGGACCCGATACGGTGGAAGAAGAGGAAGAGCGCCGTCGAGTCGGCTTCGGTCTCCAGGTATCTCGCGGGCAGGTACGCCTGGGGTAAATGTCTCTCAGAGATCCAAGCACTCTTCCGCTTACAGTGACGATCTTCATGTGCTCGGCCAGTTGAGCGGCTTCTAAGCGCTTCAGCTCCATCTCGATAGTCTTGCTCTGAGCCTTATTCGCCGTCGACTGCAGCTTCAACTCCAGGTTCATGAGCGTCTGGGCGTCCTTGGACGACGTTGCCGTCTCCGTTTCCTGCGTCGATTGCTGTAGCCTCAGGTCATCGATCTCGCTGGACGTCAGCGATGATCGGCTTAGTGCCTTTCTCGCGCACCTCTGCAGACTGCCAACAAGATCCCTGAACTGGCTCAAGGTTGACTCCATATCCAAAATCGCGGCATCAAGGTCATTCGATCGGACTTTCTCATCCCGTAAACTGAGAGAGAGTTGATCTGGGCATGAGCTGGATCGACCACAGACTACATTTCAAAACTCACCAATCTCCTCGTTGAGCTGCTTCTCCGCCTCGATGTGCCCCTCCTCCAGCTCGTCATTGAGCTCTTTGAGGGCTTCAAGATCTTCAATGATGACTCGCATTTCCTCAATTCGCTACCGTCAGCTGTCGGGCAACTCAGAGCACACCTCAACTCACCTCGCCCATCTGCAGATTCCGCTCCGTCAGCTCTTCGAGCATGTCCTCCGCACCAAGAGCGTCGTCCAGCTGCAACTTGAGATCCTCCACTTGGACCTCTGCGTTCTCCAGCTTCGCCTCGGCCAGCTCACAGCGATCTGGAGTCAGCTTCAATCGCCTCGGACGCAACTAGGCTCACTGGCGAGTTCCTCTTGCGAGCTGAGCTCCTTCTCGATCTCGGCGAGCTTCGACTTGTACTCGCGTTCCGCCTCGCTCGAGACGTCTCGCAATCTGGCAGTCAGCTTAGCTCCGTTCCAAACGGTCCCTCATGGCTCACCGGATGAGAGCCTCTTTCAACCGCTCATTGTGCTTCTCCAGCTGTACATACGCCAACGAAGTGCGTCCACCCTCATTTTCTCCCACCGGCTTTTCATATTCGGCTTTTCGTCAGCTTCATTCTTTTCCGCGGCCCTTACAGACACTCACCATTCTCTTCTTTCAGGACCGCCACCTCCATCTCCAGCTCGGCCACCCGTTCTGCCAGCTTCTGCACCTCACTCTCGGCCACTTCCGCCTTTTCTTCAGCCACCTCCCGATCTAGCGCAGCCATCTCGAGCTGATCATTGGCCTCCGCCGCGCGGGATTCCAAATGCGTGTTCTCCGTCTGCAGGTCTTTCAGCGCCCGCTGGTTGGATAATATGGCGGCCTGCTGTTCTTGAAATTTGGCTGGACGTGAGCTATCGGTGCTCCAATTGATGGGCCGAGCTCACCTTGCAGCTTGACCCGCGCTGCTCGGAGCGCGTCCGCCTCGCCCGCCTTTGATTCGAGACCTTTGATCCGTTCTTGGTCCTCTGAGCGGCGGGTCTCGAGTATGCGGACTTTGATCCGCAACTCTTCCAGCTCACGTTTGAAAGCGAAGGCGGCCGCTGTTGATTCCTTGTCCGGCGATGGCGGTCGAGCGACCTCGGATACAGGGAGTGATGGGGAGAGAACGGAGGATAGAGAGCGCTGTTGACTAGGTCGCTCGGTCACTGGCGAGGCGACGCGCACGGAGGGGATTGGCGGAGGCGGCATCGCCCTCGAGTCAAGGTCCGCTCTTCCATCCTGAGCGGGCGTTGGCGCGCGGCTAGACCTGGTGGTCTCGGCGACAGAGGGCGGCCTCTGGACTGTTCGAGCGGGGGCTGCTCCGGTCGCGGCAGATATGGACGCCTTCCGGACGTCAGGCCGGGAGGGAGAGGGATCGACGGAGGCGGTTGCGACTTTACGAGGGGGTGTGGCGGGGACCGAAACCGCTGACGCGGCCGACAGGGATGGCTTGAGCGGGGATGTGGTACGTGCATTTGTTGATGGGACTCTTGATCCAGATGGTGTAGCGGGCGGACGAGTCGAAGCAGGACGTGACTGTCGTGAGCTCGAGCCACGAAGTTCAACAACAGGAAGGCTCACTGCTGGTGGAGCTTCCAACACCTGTACCTGGCTCGGCCGGACGAAGACTCCATATTTCGGCTTGCAATCAAAGTACCGTTCTCCTTGTACAGACCCATCGTTCTTCCCATTCGGCTCGAGCCTGAGCTGTCAGCGAAGCCAGATCATGTTGCACATCCGACTCACAGTTCGACGCCGACCCATTTGCCCGCCGCGAACTTGGCGTTCGATCCCGTCCATCGTACATGACCTAAGCCGGCGGACACTTGCACCTTGGCCCCGATGGGCACTTCTGTCGATGTCATCTTGGCCGTGTCTCCATCCTATCCGTCGATGTCTGGTCCAAGTGTATAGTCGGAGGATGCAACCTGAAACACGGCCATCTCCCCCTCGACGCGTCAGAGCGTGTTTCTGTTGTGTGTAAATACCACGTCAGTACACCCAATCCCACCGATAAGTATACTTCCGCCCAGCTCGTTTTCGGCGTCGTGCATGCATCCCAAGCAGGACAAGTGCATCTTCGAAGCTATTGTTGCTGATAGATACCTTATACACCATGCCGTCCACTCTTCCCGTCCCCGAAAAGAAGCTGCAGCAATGGCACAGCCCCTCGTCGCGGACCGACGTGATCCAAGAGCTCATCCACGGTGTCGGTACGTCGCGCGGACACGAGCTGCCTTCCTTCGACCTGACATTATCGCTGATGCCCAGACCGATATAACCCGAACAACCTGTCGTGGATGGAGGAGTACCTCGGCACACAGGTCGCGGGCGAGGACTACGACCTCCTCGCCAACCTGGCTATCTTGAAGCTGTCAGCTACTGCGTTACGTCGTGTTGAACGGCGAGCTGACGGGCAGGTATCAGTTCAACCCGCAATTGTCCAACCCGGACTCCATCGTCAACATCCTACTCAAATCCCTTTCCGCCACCGTCCACGGACCCGACTTCAACCTCTGCCTGTCATTATTGCGGGAGCCGACGGTGCGCGCCTCCGTCATATGTTCCAAGATGGAGAGGAAGCTGACGCCCAGGCAATCCTGCACGACATCGACACGGACGACCAGTCCCTCGCTATCGTCATCCCCTTCCTGCAACGGCTGCACGAGTTGATCCGCGAGTGTCGGTTCACGGCTTTCTGGAAGGAGTTCAACGGGGAGTCGGAGGCTGCCTCCAGTACGTGTCACAGCGACTCGCGCATCCTCTGTGTAACACCTCTGCTGCTGCTCAATCACCTCTCTTGCGACCTCTTTCCACCTGCTTTCCGTCGCTGTAGGATAGTCAGGATGCTCATCGCAGTCATCAAGAACCACTACGCACCACAACAACCGCACCTCATCCCCGCGCTCCGTAATCTCTTCGCCACCTCGATCGCATCCTCGTTTTCCCGCGTGTCGGTCAAGCACCTCTCGAACTGGCTCGACCTGCCTGCGTCGGAGGTCGCATCGTGGGCGGCGGGGGCTCAGTGGTCGGTCGAGGGCGAGTTCGTGGTCGTGCCGAAGAACGAGGACAACAACGTCAAGGCGGGCATCGTCAAGGAGAACGTGGAGTTGAGCCGTGAGTGCTGTTGTTGTGTATGGTGGTGGGGTTTCGGCTAACGTGCAGAACTGACCAAGCTTGTGGCTGGAGCTGCTTTCTAGGTGGAGTTCGTGTAGGGCGTGCAGGGCAGAAAACTCATCCAGCCATGCGGCCTCCATCGTGGTGAGGCCATTCATCGTGACAAGGCATAGATGTTGCATAACGATGTAATGTATTGATTGATATACCCAACTCACTTTCCGCGCTTCACACCTCACCACTCGGCAGTCGATCAGAAGTCATCATACGCTGATTTGAAATTCTCACTGCCACCGATCAGCTCCCCGCGTTCGAAGTAGGCCCAGTAGTCGATCGCTCACCTCAGTTCCATCAGCTCGCGCTTTCGCTTCCTCAATGCCAATCTCTGCGCGACGACCGTGGCATCCGGTTCCAACACCCTCGTCGACTTGACGACCACGTCCCGTTCCACTCTCTCCAAACCCAAGCCCTTCCTCAGGGTCGGCATCACCTCCTGCAGGAAGTCGAGCGCCTGCGCCTGACTCTCCCTTCCGACGACGTTGAACAAGCGGAGCACTCCGCGGACCGCCCACGCCGTCACACCGGCCATGACGATGAAGCATTCCCTTCGCTCGCGCGTGGTCATACGCGGCGCCTGATCTCCCTCACCCGCACTGAGACCCGGTTGAGCCAGCTGTCCGCTCAGCGACTCCGTGGCAATGCGCGAGCGGGCCGGGGTCGACAACAGCGCTTCGACCTTGTCGCTTAGACGTGCCGAGTTGTATGTCTTGGCGTAGAAGCCGTCGAAGTGGGCAAAGGCTGTATGGTAGTCCAACCTCGTACTTTCCTCGACGGTATCGATTCGGGCGGGATCATCCAGTTCTCGCTTGCAGAAATGGGCAGAAAGCCGGAGCGTTTCATCCCGGAAGCCCTTCTGTCTTTCCTGCAGCAAATCTCTGCACTCTCAGCGAAACGATCGACATTCCACTCGTCGTGACGCACTTGATGATGCTTTGCAATTCGAGCTTGTCCTTGCAGACCTTGGCGGCGACATCGCTGATGGTTTCGGTGATCTGAGACCATACTGCCTCGGTGTGCGCGCTGCAGACCTCCTCCCAGCTCGCTGCGTATGTCTTCAGCAGCGCATGTCGAACACTTGCCAGATCGAATGATTGGTCACGGCCGGAAGTGTGTCTGCGAATCAGCATGTTAGGATGGTAGTCCGCCACTGAGACGTACTCTCGGACCGATTCTAGCACCTCATCCAGGTATATGTGCCTGTCCGAACCGACGCCGCTCCAGCCCTGGATCTTCGGCGGGACATAAGTCTCCGTTCGGTCCAAGTCCTCTTCGAAGAAGGGCATGAAAACCGGCAGAGTCGCTGCCAGCTGGGTGTTTAAACCCATCTGGATATCGTGGAGCAGATGAGTATATTTCGCCTGCTTCTTAACGCTATGTTCAAGGGCTTTCCCCATGTCATCGACCACTCGATGCAGAGTCCCGACAGGATCGGTCTCCTCCGGAGGCAGCAACGCAAGTGCTGACTCCGTGACCGACATCGAAGTGTGCAATGACGATCGCAATGACTTTTGGACGCTGGGATCAGGGTCTCCTTTTTTAACCACAGTCGAACGAAATCAGTCACCGCGGGACACTCACCGACTCATCACCATATTTTCGAAGATCGAGTACAGCTTCGCTCTGAGTGCAGGCGTGCCGAACGTCCTGCCCGCCTGTTTCTGCAACCTCGGCCACCCGGCGTCTCGCTCGTCGTCCCGGAAGAGCTCCGCCTCCCGAGCACGGACGAGGACTTCGCTGACGTTCTTCTCGTTCTCTTTGGTTGTTCGCGGCGAGATTGGCCAGAAACCATGAGCGGGCTTCCAGTCCCAGTTCGCGTCCCTGCCCATCACGAGATCCTCGAGGCTCTCCACCGAGTCAACCAGATCAGCCTTCGTAATACAGCCTGAAGGTCAGCCCAGTGGCACTCGAGCCGGCAAGCTCACATGTTGTGCGGGACCCGGTGGGATCGTGCTTGCGCGCGAGCTCGAATGCTGGCTGGTCCAAAGACAGATCGCCTGAGAATCAACGATCGTCCTAAAAGAAAGCAAGAGAGTGCAAGGACTCACTCCCGGATCCGGCGGCACAGATCAGAATGATATTTTGCGACTTCTCCTTAGCGTTGACCGCTTCGTCGACGAGAGCTAGCATGAGCGAGGGACTCGAGGTCAACCTGCAGCTCCTACCTCGGGTCAAGCGGCCGTTCTCCCCGCCCATCAGACCTGAAGGTGAGCCTCAGGGCCCAGCTCAAGCATTTCATTCCCTGCTCACCGGGCAGGTCGATTATCGACATATTCGCCTGAGCGGAACCCCCAACCCGCAGGTCAGCCAACCAGACACTCATCGCCGGGGCGCGGCGAACACTTACATGGAGGATGACGGTGGTTGCGGTCCAGCTCTGGGTGCTCCTCTCTTTCTCGAGCCACTTGTCTCGCTGCTGGGGTGGCATGGCTTGCAGGTCCTCATATGTCCTGAAATCAGCAGTGTGGCCCTGCTCAGCGCTGGGGCCATCTCACGTCATCTGCGCCAGATCGTCTCCGCACTTTCGAGCTTGATATTGAGCCATCCGGGTCGCGAGCGCTACCTGACCCTTCTGCAGTGGCACCGAGTTGAACGGGACTCGCACGCAACGACCAGAGGCCGAATCCATCGCTTCAAGCTCGATCTTAGCTGAGAACGGCGCATTGATTCGAGTCCTCGAGTGGATCTGGATGGGGCATCTGCTGGTCAGCGGTCCATATGCTTTCGTATAGCTCGACTCACATGGTAGCTGTCTTTGTGGCCGAGTACAGTGGCACCTGATATCACGTCAGTTGGCCGCCGAAGGGGGCCGCCTGCGGCTCACACCACTAATAGCGTTCAAGCTGCGCCGGTCAGCGGTGCCCAGGTTCGGGATCTGAGCCCCACTCACACAGTCGACTTGCCCGCGCTCTGTCCTCCCACGCTGACTATATTGACGAAGGGGAAGTCTCGACTTGACTGCCTGGTCTCGTCAGCCACCTTCATATTCCCCCAGACGGCTTCATGTGGACTCACGCATCATTGACCAGCATGTCGTGGATCTTGAAGACGTCGTCCAGCTTGTCGTTCATGTTCTGGCCCTTCAAGACCATCGGCGTCGAGTCTTCATCGTTGACGACGGTAGGCGTAGCTGAGAAGACGGACTCGGTAGAGTTCATGGGAGAGTGTAATGCCGGGGACGGCGACTGCGGAGTACGCGGGGCTGTCACCATCGTTGGAAGCTCGTGAGTCGATTACAGGTGGATGGAGATGAGCGTGAGCAGATGAGGTGCTTCAGCGGTCGTTCAGGTATTTTCGCTTTGGTTATATATGTCATTCCCCCTTCGGCGGCGTCTGCGATGGGCGGTCGACCTCCGAGTCCTTTGGTCACCTCGACAACGGGTGCGACGGGCTAAGTCAGCCCGGCAGGCCGGGTAGATCCATCATGGTGCGACAGGGACCGGAAGGACGCCAGGGCGGGGTCCCCTGCCTTTGGTCAGGCACAACCGCATGTCCGCATAGCGAAGTGATAACGAGAAAAGACGGGGGAAGATCTTCGTCGGTGGTGGTGGTGCGCGTAGACCTCCACGCGGCTGCCTGTAGTCGGGAGTTCGTTCATCGCGCTCCCCGCCGGTCGCCCACTGCGCTGGTTCTAGGAGGCAGCCATATAGCAAGAGAACTGACATCCCAGTTTAAGCCGTCGCGTCAGACCCGCTAGCAACGGTGAGTTTCCCTCGGTAGACATAGGAGACCCGAACGGGTGGTGAGGGCAAATATGCTGTGTTGGCATGAGTTCGTTTCCGAGTCAAGACGGGCCACCGTTGTCACGCCTGGCACCGTAATGAATCCGATTCTTTCATCACTCATCGACGGAGGTCGTTTGTTGACCTGCAGCACGTAGTGCGTACCGATCAGACAGATCCTGCGACGACTACTGCACTACTGCCTACATTCTAGTCCCAGCCGTCCCTTGTCACTGAAACCACAACCTCAGCACTTACAAGATACGTTCTGTCCTTCTGTAGCGAGCCAGACGATGCTATGAGCCGTGAGACAAACGCACCTTCAGGACTGTTGCGCTTGACATCCCCCGGTCTGCTCATGCTGATATTGCCCGAAGGGGTAAACAAACCCGACGCGTCGAGGCACGGCGGAGATCAACCGAGGACAAAGGGGTGTCAACCTGAAACGCGTCGATTCGATCCATCCATCCCATCAAACCACCGCAACGCATTGATCGTTCCTCCCCGAAGCCATAGTCCTTCCCCTTGTTCTCCTCCTCGTCGCTCAGGCAGCGCTTCGACCCCCACACTCCTTCTCAACGCCCCATCAGGCACCAGATACAGCGGCCGTACCCACCAGATCTCGACGTGGCTTGTCGCCAACAACGACCACGCAGTCGTTCGAGCAGACCACCCGTCCGGCCGTATACGCCCGCCCAACCCGATCCACTGTGTCACCCCCTGATCCAACGTCTATCCTTGGTTTGTGTTCACTCGCTGTCTCGTCGCTGGCCGACCGGAGATCACAGAACGGCTAGATTGAGTGCGTCCAAGGGGGCTTCTGGTGCGGGTTTTAGCTTGTGTGCTCGAACGGACATCTCGGCGGCGTCGACATCAAAGGGCCAGACGAGGGCGGTGGTGTCTGTGCCGTGTGCCTCGAGTCAAGCGCGGTGACCGCCTCGATCCGGCCGACCTGTCAAAGCATCACATCAACAAACGGGATCATTATCGTTCAACCCTCTTCTCTTCCACGCTCATCACTCGTCATCCACCATTCACCTCGTCTTCTTCTAGACTCGACGCGTCGCATTCGCACATCACGCTCTTTTCACCGACACTCTCTACGACCGATCAATACTTTTAGTCCCATCACCACACCTAGTCAAAGGACTAGCTAGCTCGCCCAACGATTGGCCGGCCGCTCGGTCGAAAACTCAACGAAAGTCCCTCGAAGGCAAGATATGGCTGCCGTGTTGGAGCCTTTTAATGGAATGGATGAGGACACTGCTCGCACACAGCAGCTCGCCAACGCTCGCAAGAAGGTACGTCCGGATGTCTTAGCTTCGCTCGCTTGACAAAGCTCATCACAGTTGAAATCGTTTCGCGCGACACGGTCTTCCGATCACAATACCGCTTCGTCCTCGTCATCATCCTCTGCACCTTTTCCACTAACCACCGACGCGACATTCAACATATCCACCTCCACCGTCCTCCCTCCTCTTGATCATGAGGTGTCGAAGGCCTTCGATCTGCCTCCGCTGCCTGAACGCCCACCATCGCCCGGAAAGCTGCGCAAGTCACGGAGCAAAGGCAGCATGAGCCATCGCCGGCAGAATTCGTCCATCAGCGGGAATGGTCTCACGCGAGGCAGTGTAGTCGGACTCTTCGATACCGACCAACTCGACCTGAAGCCGATGAGAGCCGAGGTCCCACGTCTACCAGCATGCGAGTTTAAAACGGCGCTCACAACGCCTTTGCTCGACGCGCCATCAATGAACAACATGACCCCTCCCGAGGATCAAGCGGCGGTCAAATCACGTTTGACGGCTTTTTCCTTCGGATCGAAGCCGCCTCCCAACGCCCGCTCACCCTCTCCCAGAGCCCGCCGGGGACAGCCGCTACTCCCTTCCCAGCTCCACTCGGCCGAATCGTCACCATCACCAGAGACTTCACCTCTCAAACGAAACTCACTGTCAACCCCGCTTTCCCGTCCGCCAAGCCTTCTTCTAACCCGACCAACTCCTCTCGCGTGTGGCTCGCCGGCCCCTGCGGGTCAGGCGAGGCAGCTCGAACCACCCTCGACTCCGCCCACGCCCGCACGCACGAAACGCCACTCTCACACTCGATCAAACTCGATTTCGCTTCCAAATCTGAAGCTCACCTCGAGGCCAACCTCGCTCGGTATACCAAACTCGCCTTCCTTTCCGTCTTCCCCCTCGTCGCCAGCGAACTTGTCCCGGCCGAACTCGATCCGAGGTACGCGCCTCAAGTTTGAGCCTAGCGGTCGCGGCGCGGAGGCAGAGAAGGAGAAAGAGGAATACCGCCGGAAGGCACTTGAAAAGCTCACAGGCTCGCCAACTCCCTCACCGCTTCTGCCAGAGAGTCCAGGCCAAGAAATCGCGCTGCCTGATCTCGACGATGAAGATGGTTCGTCCGTCGCTTCTTCAGCTAGGCCATTCTCGGGATTCGGGTCCTTCAACTTCGGCCGACCTTCTTCGTCGTCATCCACCCCACCTGGAGTGTCGTGGTCAAACAACGAGGACAGTCCGCCACCGGAACGCTGGTCGACAGGCTTCAATGTCAAGTCAGAAGAGCAGGATGAAATGCTCGGCTTCGGCTTCACCTTTGCTGGCAATGGTTCGGGATCTTTCAGCTTCGGTGCCGTGCCTCCGGCATATCCGTCCGTCGAGGCAAGCATCGGCTTGGGCCTGCCGTCTACTGTGCCCGCTCGACCCAGCTTGACGCGTAACTTATCGGTCCTGGCCGAAGTTGACGAGCCAGAAGATGGGGAGTACGATGGCGCAAGTGATCCGTTCACCACATCTCCCGAATTCCCATCGGTCCCATTCTCGCCGACCGCAGACGAGCTGGATATCGCTACCGACGCTCACCGTGTACCGGTCGTTGCGCCTACGCCGTCTCGGTTACGCGAGCTCCACCTTGTCTCCACGTCAAGTGCGGTCTCGGGTCCACCGCGCCCGCCCGTCAGCAACACGCCCTCCCGCTCGAACTCGCCGACCAAGGGGTACGGGTCCATCGGCCGCGGACGTCCTGCTCCAATCAATGTCCACACCAACATCGATTCGCCATCTGTGCTCACTGCGACCACGACGCCCAAAAGCGCCGGCGGACCTCGTCGACGACCGGGTCCCGGCTCCCGCGGCAGTTCCATCTCTTATAGGAAGGAATGCGAGTCGAGCTCGTCGTCTCGTGACTGGAGCATGAGCAGCAAGGCGCCTTTCTCCCCACCGACATCCCTCAGCGAGCTTGCATCACCGCCTGCGCAGCCTGCCTTTGCGCCGTCTTTCGGCGGATGGAGTAACCTGCCTCGATCAGGACCTGTTCGACCTTGTCCCCGACCGAAGAGCCTCGCTGGGCTCGGATTCGACAACCAGGGTGCCGGTCGAGTTTTGGGCGAGCTCGAGGAGGTAGAGGAAGATGGGCATTCCCTTCGTAAGCCCTCGACCCACGTTGCATCCGACGATGCGCCCAATTCAGCGGGTCTTTCGGACATCCTACATGAGTCGTTTGGCGCGGGTGGTGTGGATTACGAGTGGCAGACCTCGCTTCTTGAGCTCGAGATGGAGCGGGATGCGTTACAAGAGGACGTTGATCTCTGGCGCAAGAGGTGTAATGGACTTGAAGAGCGATTGGAGCTCGAGAAGAAGGAGAATGGGATCTTGCGCGAGAGGGTCAGGAAGCGTGAGTCGAGCACTCAAACGGCGCGGACTGTCGTGCTGATATCATAGTCGGCGATAGGTTATCGTCCATCGTATCGTACCCCGCGACAAGGAGCGATACCTCTCTCGTTGCCGATCTCCGAACTCAGCTATTCGGCGTCAAGGCAGAGCTGGAGCGCGAGCGAAACGAAAGACTTTCAGCTTGCGAAAGAGTCGCCGACTTGGAAGCCAAACTAGCTTCGATGAAAATTACGCCCGTGTCGACTCCTGCGCCTGTCGTCACCAATCTCATCCCTCCCACGCCCGTGTCACCCGACCCCGAAGATGACCAGAATGCTACCTCCGATTCCGCATCGCCAGGCATGGACCCCTCGCTCAGCCCAGATCCGTCAACGCAGCGCATGCGCGCTTGGGGCTTCCCGCGCGAGGCAATCAAAGCCAACCAGCCTAGGAACAGGGAATCGTTCTTTGGCCTCTCACAGGTCCTGCGCCCGGGCTCCTCCGAGGAGGAGCGGGATGATGCGCTTGGCGGGATCGACCTGCCTCCGATTGACTTTATGACCGCCGAAGTGAACCAATCGACCACTCGAGCTGTTTCTGACCCGACGCCGGTGACATCGCGACATCCCGAGCAGACCGAGAAAGCACCGCCGCGCATCTCGTTGGAATCTGCGCAACGATCCACGTCGCTCACGTCCTCTGCGTCGTCGGCCTTGTCCTTCTTCACGGGTTACCTTCCCGGCCGGAGCAAGTCGCCGCCCCTCGCGGCGCAATCCGGGTCCTTTGCCGCACTACGAATGGACCAGCACGTCGTCAAGCGATTGCCGACTAGCGAGGACAAGGGAATCGTCGATCTCAGGGGCGGGTGCAAATGCTGTACGGGCGATGTCATCGAGCTGTGAATGGAATGTCCACAAGCTGTAGAATTACAAGAACGAGATCGCGGAGTGATCATGTCGAGGAAGGACGAGTAGCATGTCTGTGGGGTGGCGGAAGACGGATTGAGAATCGGAGGGGCGGAAGGTCTTTCGGTCAACACTACTTTGACTTATACTTACACTGTGTGTATCTTACCTATTATACTTGCATATATTGTCCCCCGACCCGTGCCAGCTGCCAAAGACCTATCATGGATTGCGAGCGTGAGCTTAGAAAGAAAAATAGGTGCTTTTCTGCAGCCGACTGGCGCCCTGCTGGACGAGGACGGGGCTGAGCCAGTTCCAGACCACCAGGGAGCACTTGACTGACAATGTAAAGCAAGCGCGGCTTGATGTCATGTCGCGGCCTTTTGCAGGCGAACAGAAGCGGCTGTTAGGATTGCCGCGACGGCGCGGGAGCGGACGACTGGACGTCGCATCGCACCCACAAGGTCTTACGCCACGTATCCGGCAATCGTTAGCACATGCATCAAAAGTCGTCAAGCGCCTCCCGATGGTCCTCGTCGTCTCTCCAGGAAGGGTTCTCCGCCGATGTGGTCCTCACATCCGATCCCGCATCTGTTTGACCCGGTCCGCAGGTAGCTCCCCGTTCCACCTTTCCACCCCACTCTCTCCCCTGGTCAGGGTCGGCAGGCCATTCTGCTCGATCACGAACGAAGCCGCGACGCTTCCCCACAGGACAGCTGCCTGTCAGCGATTCTTCCGCACGCCCGCAGCGGAATCTGGAGACGGTGGATGCGACGCACCTTCATGCAAGTCATGTCCCGCATGCAGAGCGGCGCCTAGGCCGCCCATGAAGGCATTGCCCGCCCCCGTGGGATCTACCACCCTGCCCTCGCTCCCAGGCACGCTTTTGTCCCAGAAGGCTGGCACCCAACGCACGTCCTCTGGTCCAGGATCGGCCACACCGTCAGCCAGGGACAACGAGCGGGTGTAGATATAGCAGCACCCTAGATGGCCGCAGCGCAGGACGGCCCCGAGTCGAGGTCGAAGCCGCGCGAGCTGGACGCAAGCGTGGGTCAAGAGGGCTTTGTATTGGTCGGCGGGGAGGAGCGTCTCCGGCGTGAGAGACAAGAGACACAGGGCTTCGACGTGGTTTGGACTGAGGCGTCAGTCGTTCACTCACGTCACCATGCGTCGGGCTCACCTGAAGACATGCGTTCGAGGAGTCACTTTCGCAATGCGGTCGAGGAACTCTGGTTTGCAGGCGGGCTGCGGTCAGATTCGAGCGCTGCTTCGCCATGCCCGCCAAGACGACAACAAAGCCGTGTCACGTCAGCTCACGATATCTGGCTCCCAGACCAACAGCGTCCCTGCCCAATCCGGACCCTTGGCGGAGGACATCATCTCATCCACCTCGGCGATGATGCGCTCCATGCGGTCCGCCATGGGTATGAAATGCAGCACCCTGGGCGGATACTTGCCCAGCTCTGTGCCGCGCAAGGATACCGGGGTGTTGAAGATCGGATCGGAGAGGTATTCGAAGCTGCCCGTCAGTGTCCAGGTCCATTGCACTCCCCGACCACCCATCTCCCCCTTCGCCCCGTTCTCCGGCTGGCTGGCGCAGACTCACATCCTCAGTTGCCCCTTGTATCGATTCACAGCGCGACAGGTCGGGTGCCCGTCATGCCGTTGGCGATATACGAACATCTCGTCACCCAGCGAATCGAGTCTGGCCTTGATCTGCGCCGGAAGCGTGTGGGGCGTGTAATCGAGGATCATGCCCAGCTGCTCCGCGGGCAGGAATATCCTGGCTCCGACGATGGCTGGCTTCAGCTCGGGTCGCACAGATTGTACTGACATGGTAGAGCAAGCGACTGGATATGTGACCAGATATTGACATACCGTATGTGCCCCCTCCGCCGATCTCATCTGCCCGCCCCGACGGCAGCTCCGTCCCGTCTCGGTCTATGATTGTGAAGGTGTCCAGGATGAACATCTCTGCAGTCAGCTCGAGAGGTGGACATACAGATTGCATTCAAGTTGTCGCGCACCCAGAGTGATCCACCTCGCCCTTGGTTCGGGGTGTGCGGCCGTCATGCCGAACATGACTCAACGTGTAATGCCAGATGATCCGAGCGGCTTGACGTCGAGCTCGAACACCCGGCAAACTCTCCACAGCCAGATGCCTGTCGATACGCTCGGCGATGGATGGGTATTATCCGGCAGCCCGCGGAAGTGCAAGTCCAGTGGTTGCAAAACCCAGAGGAGCAAAGTTCGAGCTGAAACGCGGTCAACAGGATCTGAAACGGCAACGGGCCCACCAAGACCGACGAGACCGACTTTACACGCTCGGAACCCAGTCTGCAGACGACTGCCTGCCATGTTCGGCGCCGGTAATATGGTGCATCACGAAGTGGAACATGGCCACCACAGATACAATGTCACAGCGATGCATATGTTTGTGCACACCACATACACCGCGAACCGCCCACCTCACGCCGAGCTTCTCAAGAACCCGAGCGTGCCCAGCGAGTACCCCACCATCTCCCTCAACCTGGCCGTCTCCTTCTTCTGCTGCGCCCTGAGGTTCCGCAATCCATTGATCAGCTCCTCATTCGCGATCAGGACGTCCGAGTGAACGGTAAGGAACACGCTCATCAGCGCCTGGACCGCCTCGAAGTCCTTGTGCGATGCCAGGCGGCTCGTCAGGGCATGGACGAACATGGACAGATGGTCCAGCGAGACGAGGGACCGGATCTCCAGGTCGAGCGCCGCGGGTGAAAGGGCTTTCGCGTACTCGAAGAAAGCCGTGTCTGTCATGAGCCTCACGCAGATAGGCTGGATTCGTCCACTTACAATCTCCTCCAGCGTCTTCGGCTGCTAGGCGGCGCGTGAAGTCGCTCTCCAGCATTTGGAGCGGTGCGAGTCGCTTCGAGCTATCTTCGGCTTCAGGTTGCGCGGCCGACAGGTCGAATCGGGTTTCAAGGCCGCTGATAGTAGGGAGGAAGAACGGTGCGGCTTCTGGCGCCTTTGGCGGTTCCTTTGGCTTATTGCGTTGCTGCGAGTCAGCTTGGGATACTGCGCGTGCATCGGGCAGCTCACCTTGATCGTCTCGAGATTCAGCAGCGTTTGCCATCGTGAGCGAGGCAGTAACGACATGGTCATGAGTCCCTCAGATAGCTGATCGGGCGTGGTGTAGATGTCAGTGAACTCTGGCGCTCCGATCTTCTTCAGGTCGCCGAAGCCTGGACGTCAGCTCGATAAATACTTGGCACCGGCGAGCTCACCCTCGCTGCCCTGAGATCCATGTATTGATGGCAAGGCGATCTCGACAATCTCTCGATCCTCGTCGATGTGCTTCAGCGCAACATCCATGAACTGCGCACGGTTGGCCCTGGATGTCAGCTTCAGCGCAAGACAGGGCAGCGGCCAACTCACCAGAGGTGCACACCCAGACTGTCGACATGTGCCGTAGCCAAGAAATCGCCGCTCGGCGAGAAGGCCACGCTCGTACATATACTGCTCGTCTTGAATGCGTCGACAAGCCGCCCAGTCGGTATATCGTACGTACGGATGACCGAGTCCAGCGCAGTCGCAATGAGCCATCTTGAGTCGTGAGAGAATGCCTGAGAGTCAACTCCATACCCACAGAGCATCTTCGCAGACGTATCAAACTGACCGTATCCAATATCCGCCCCTTGAAGCCCCGTAGATCTCGCACCACTCTCCGCGTCTCGATGTCGACGATGCGGATGGCTAAGTCATCACAGATGACGGACAACAGGCCATTATCCCTGTTCAAGTCCATCTGGGTGATCGAAGACGGGAGCTGCATCTCGTGCAGAAGCTTGGTATTGTGGAAGTCGAAGAACTGCGATCAGCCGCTGTTCCGACTCGGATCGACCGGTACCCACGTAGAGCTTGCCCTCGAGCGTGGATGCGACGACAACGGTGTTCAGCGCGTCCGTGACCAGTCCAGTAATCGCCTTCGTCGACCTGATAGGCGCCTTGGCCTTGGCCTTCTCTGCATCCTGCGGCTTGGCGAATTTGCTCGAGCCAATAATCTTCGCTTTCGAAACTGGTGCTACACCGGACAGGGCAAACGATCGCCTCTCCTTACCGGACTGCATGTTCCACATCTTGATCTCGCCCGCGGACGACCCTGCCAGACCGAAATTCCCGCACGCCGTCACGCACGCAGACTGCCGTTAGGCTATGCCGAGCATTCCGAGCGCTTTGCTCACCTGAACTGCGCCCTCTTCCATCTCGAAGGCCCATGCGCCTATCCTGCTGTCCATGGCTTTCCAAGTCCGAGCGACGTTGTCCTCCGCGTGTACCGTCAGGACATCCTCCCATTGCCTCGACCGCGTGGCCGAGCTCGAGATGGCGGTGATAGGCGGCAGCTTGAGGTCGTCCGCTGAAAGACCCATTCCCAACGCCTTCTTCATGATGGATTGACCTTGGGACAGCTCATGGCTTCTTGAGTCTCGCACAACGCTTGTTACTCGCAGAGCTCGGTCTCGACCGGCAGTGAGCAGCTGTTTGCCGTTGTCGCCGTAATACCGGATGTGCGCCGGAGGGGCGTGGTGGCCGCCTCGGAATTTGAGCAACGATGGGACGCTAGTGGGCGTTTCGAAAAGCCATTGCTAGCAGTGAGCGTGGACCCGAGAATCGTCTAAAAGGACATACCTTGATGTTGTTGTCCCCGCTCGATGTCACCAGCAATGGCTGACCCTGGACGAACTGCAGTCCCGTCACCGCTTGCTCGTGCGCGCCCCGCTGAACATGTATCAAGCGTCCACCTTTGCTCAAATCCCAAACAGCGAAGGTTCCCCCCGTTGATCCCGAAGCCAGAATAGGTGGTCCATCTAGAAAGTCAGCCACCAGCGTCCGCTGCCCAAACGCACCCATTCGGAATGATAGTTGCGTCACACCTCCCTCGTCCATCTTCATCTGCATGACCAGTTCGGCCTGCTTGATGTCGTATATCCGGATGGTACCGTCTGCGTATCCGACTCCGATCACGTCCACTGCGGGCGACTGAGCGAGAGCGGTGACTGCTGACGGCGCGGTGGCGTTCGGATGAGGGTACGTATGGATGAGGGTGCTACTTGTAAGCTCTGGGGGTTGCACGGGCGCCAGCGCAAGCTCACCATGTGCGTGTGTTCCACAGCTGAAGCTCTCCCTCATTGCTTCCGACAAGCACCTTGTTGAGGTACGTCGCTGGGTGCACAACGTTGGTAGCCGTGAATGACCCGTGGAAGTCGATGATATTTTCAACGCCTGCACGTCAGGTCTTCTGCCAGCTGCTTTGCCCACAAGGCAGGTTCAGCTTACGTCGCTGCACATGATCGAATATGACCAGACCCGTCCCATCCTCCTTGAGTGCAAGCAGCTGATCTCCAAACAGGTAGATCTTGCCCAATTGTGGCTGTCCCGGTGCGACCCATCGGAACACCTTCGCATTAGCTCATCCCGCATGGTGAAGTCAAATCCTACCTCTTGCCCCCGCTCGTATTTTGTCACTCGGTCCCCCGCCGATGCAAATACGCTCGTCCCATTCATAACCAATCCCCTGATCTCCCCGATACTCTCCTTTCCTACGAACAACAGCGTGATCTTGTCCGCGTTCCACATCATCCAGCTCTTCCCTACGCTCGTGACGATATTGATCGCAGGCTTGGCGAGCGCACCACGGGGTGTGTGCACCCACATGGCAAAGGGGACGTGGTTGGTCACATATCCAAGTGCCCGGAATGGTTGGAACAGGCGGGCGGTCGAGGGAGAAGGTTTGGATGGACCTGCTTGAGCGGCAGTGTCGTGCGGCTTCGAGGTGGACTTTTTGCGCTTTTTGGTCAGATGGTCCTTCACCACCGAGTCGACCATCTTGTCGGGAAGTTCAGGTGTGGGAGATGACGTGAGAGTGCAAGACTGATGAAGTGACCCAAGGTGAACGTGGATCATCTCCAAAATCTCGACAGACGGCTTCAACCGATTTCTTATATTTTTCCGAATTTTAGCCGATTGACCTCCACTGCAGCCGGCGCGGGATGGATGTTGAACCCTTCCCCCAGGCTTGTAGTCTCTGACACAAGGGTACCCCCTC
>Ga0308169_10002660_pt1 | contig 18217 bp, 13 predicted proteins | sample PhyBR1_2_FD_202139 | JGI IMG/M metagenome (GOLD analysis project Ga0308169, IMG submission 202139) | Phyllosphere microbial communities from UC Gill Tract Community Farm, Albany, California, United States - DLSLSB.R1 | ecosystem: Host-associated > Plants > Phyllosphere > Unclassified | place...
CCGCCAACCAAATCCCCCTTCACCGACGTTTCAACGAAAAACCAGTTCTATAAGCAGATAACATGGTTAGCATCAAAGGGCATAAGCACGGGATGGTCCGAACCAGATGGAACCAGAACCTTCCGCCCCCTTGACCCTGTTGCCCGTGACGCCATGGCCGCTTTCCTCTACCGCATGGCAGGCAGCCCAGGCTACACGCCACCAACCAAATCCCCCTTCACCGACGTTTCAACGAAAAGCCAGTTCTATAAGCAGATCGCCTGGCTAGCCTCAAAGGGCATAAGCACCGGTTGGGATGAGGGGAACGGCTCATGTACGTATCGTGGCTTTCTGGCCATTAACCGCGATGCAATGGCCGCTTTTCTATTCGGTTATATGACCAAAACCTAAAGGTCTCAATTCCAATAACATCAAGCCCGGCGGGCCCCCTCTTTGAATTTCGGAAGGTCTAGTCTCGTCTGAACACATTCGAGCCCCAAGGCTTGCATTCGATGCCACCTCGTGCCGTACCCATAAGCGCCTTCATCCAGTTGGCGTACCTCAGGCCTCGAATCGTCCCTGTTGCTGCTGCCTGCAGTGGCGCAAAGGTCTACGGCGGGAAGGCACAACAGTTACGCTGGTAGGAGACCATCAGCCTGATCACTGCGTCGATGGCCCGTTGACAACAACATCCGGAAAGGAAAATAAAACGCGTGAAGGTCGCCGTATTAGCCGATATAGGTCAACCCGTTTACCATGTCGGCGACGAAGCGATCGCCCATGCCGCCACCAACGAACTCCGAACGCGAGGAGTTCATGATCTTGTCCTCCTCTCCCGGGACCCAGCGCAGTCCCGTGTCCTGCACGAGACAGATTCCGCAAGGACGCTCGAATTTCCATGGCCACCGCTAGAACGAGAAAGATACCTCGACGAGATTCATCGGGTTTTGAACGGTGAGCAGAATGTACTGCCGTCGGAAGATCAGTTGTGGGACCTGCTGCGGGTTATCGAAAGCTCTGATGCTGTCCTCATAGCCGGTGGCGGTAATCTGAACTCTACTTACGGCTGGCTGCTTTATGAGCGGGCCGCCGTGGCTGCAATAGCCCGCCACTTCGGCAAGCCCTTGGTAGTCTCCGGGCAAACTCTAGGCCCAACCCTTACGACAACGGACGCGACTTTACTGGGCAACTTTCTCGGCTCCGCCCAATTGGTTGGAGTGCGGGAAAGCCGTTCCTATCGATTGGCTTTGGACCTGGGCCTTCCGAAATCGAGCCTCACCGCTGGAATGGATGATGCTGCCTTTCTCGACACCGAATCGTCCGAGCTCCCGCGAGTCGATAAGCCATACATCGTGGTTTCCTTTTCCCCCGCGACAGGCCAACTGCGAGCAGACGAGTATTTCTGTCACGTCGCCAAAGTCCTCGATGAGCTCGCCGAGGTGTCCGGGGCGCGGATTGTCTTCGTGCCGCATATGGACTCGAAGACAGCCCGCGACCAGGATCTCAGGGTGCATGAACAACTTGTTGCGAACATGAGGACGGCCAATCTTCAACTACTGGAAGTCCTCCCTGCAAAGCAAGCGGCATCCTTAACAGCTAGCGCCAGCATGGTGGTCACGTCACGGTATCACCCGGCGGTTTTCGCCGCCGCCGCCGGTGTACCGACAGTTGCTTTAAGTACCGATTACTATTCGCATACAAGGCTCTCGGGCGCCCTTGGCAATTGGGGGCTTGCTTCCTTCGAACTACCGCTGGCATCGCTGCTTACGGGCGGTTTCCGGGAGGCTGTTATCGCTGGCTGGGACCAACGGTCGAAGATAGCAGCCCACCTCCGAAACCTCCGCAGAGGCCGGGAGGGGGAATTTCAGGCGTGGTGGGACGCCGTCGTCTTGACCCTTCAGGGAGAGCCTGCCCCTGCTCCGCCAAACTTAAGCCCTGCCGGGGAATACATATGTGACGCTTCTTGGACCAAGGTTGCACAGGCAGTCAGAACTGTCTCGAATAACACTGACCTCCGGCTGGACGTGGCTGAACTGGAACTGCAACGGGAGCGGGATTTGCGTCAGATAGCTTGTGGCGAAAGAGATACGGCGCGGACCGAAATCGACAGGTTGCTAAAATCCAGAGCATTTCGCGTCGCGTCCAGTGCCTGGCGGGTTACAAGTAAATTCAAGCGTTTGGATAGAAGTGGGCGGAATACGAGCTTTGGATAGTAGGACGACGTTGACGGCACTCCCATCAGCCACTGTTGCCATCATCATGCGGACAAAGAACCGGACATTATTGCTAAATCGTGGTATTTCCGATGTGCTGAAACAGACGTACGCAGACTGGGTTCTCCTGATCGTCAACGACGGTGGTTCCCCCAGACCTGTCGACGACCTCGTTGCAAAATACTCCGAGGAAGCCCGCGGACGCATCCATGTTGTGCACAATCCCTCATCCCTGGGCATGGAAGCTGCTTCAAATGCGGGAATTCGTGCCACAGACTCGACGTTCCTTGCTATTCACGACGACGACGACGAATGGCGCCAAGATTTTCTCCAGTCGACCGTGGCCTGCCTGAAGGGGTCTGACGATCAGGGGGTCATGGTCCGTACGGACATCGTCTACGAGCGGATCATCGGAGACCGCATCGAAATCGTGGGGCGTGAGCCTTTTGCCGCGGACGTTAGTGAAATTACGCTTTTCGACCTCCTCCGTCATAACCGTGGCGTCCCTATATCCTTTCTCTACAGGCGATCCGTTCATGAACACATTGGCTATTACAATGAGTCTCTTCCAGTAGTCGGTGATTGGGAATTCCATCTCAGATTTGCGAGTCGTTTTACCGTCCACTTCATGGAAGGCGAAGCAAGGGCATATTGGAATCAGCGCCGGGAAGCCACCGGAGATATGGGCAACAGTGTCATTGCGCGAGGTGAGGACCACCGCAAATACGATCTCCAGGTCAGGGAGCAGTACCTCAAGGATTACGTCGAAAGCTACGGCGTCGGTGCATTGCTCTACTTGACAAAATTACAAGACCGCCAGAGTCATGAATTTCATGTTCGTGCAGATCAGGCCGAGCGGAAACTCGAGGAAATCATCGATGTCATGCATGGCCAGAACGCTCGTCTTGAACGGCTTGAAGCGGCCATCAGCGACGCAAGTCTGGTTAGTCTACTGCGGCGTCGCTACCGTCGGATAAAGGAGCGGGTGTTCCATCGGGCAACTGTATAGGGCCCCCCGAACCGGAAGGCAGGTGACGAAGTTGAATGCGCAACCGACACGGCAGTACCGCGCCAAGGCCCTGACCATCGGTAGTCTCCGGTCTTGGCCCGCGTTGACCGACTGTCCTATCTCAAAAGGCGTCCTCATACTCGTTGCAAAAATCTGAATCACCGTGCCCAGATCGCCCGCCCCGTCGAAATTCCTGAATCATGGTTTCTGGCCAGGCTCTGGATCTGGTCCAAGTGGTATCGCCGACCTGAGTTCGCGTCACATGCTCTGAGACTCACCTGGTCCAGAGCAGGACATCGTGAGTGGGCCCGTTTATTCTTGTAGTTTCGTGAAACCCAAGGTGCTCCAGTCGGACACCATCCGCGCCGGGATCGGCTATCTTCTGATCAGTCGTGATCAGCCACACCCTCGAAAACGTCGCAACTGAAGTCTGAACATTACTGAAGGGCAGCTGCGGGGACCATGGTGTGTACGTCTCGGCCCCCTTCCTAACCTTTGCTATGTCAGTTACTCTTGTGAAGTCTTGGGGATACCCGGCCATTGCGTTACGTCCCGAGTCGACGGGGTCACCTGGCCCTTCATCAAAAACAATCGCATCACCCTCGCTCGCGTTCTTCTTTATGGTTTGGGCGATGAAAGAATAATCGTCAGCGAGGAACTTCGCATAGGGCTGTCTTTGCATCACATAAATTGGAATCACGAGACCCACCAGTACAAAGGCAACGGTAACCTTGAGCCACCGGCGCAGGAGAATGTGCAGACCACAGGCCAGGAGAATTGAGAATGCCGGAACCGTTGCAACGAGGTACTTGGGGGTATAGGACGGCGAGGCGAAGATCGAATAGCTCAGGACTGCCGCCGTCGGAAGAATGACGGTGGGGAGAGCGAAAATCAACGGCCGTCGGAACCGCGACCGGCCCCTAGCCACAAGGGCGAAAACCAGGATCCAGGCAACCGCGGACAGGCATGTGGCCACAACCCGCACCCATTCCTGATCAATGGAGATAAAGCGAACCACTGTTTTGAATGGGAAATACTGCTCGACTGCTGCTTCAAGCAATTGCTCGCTGGGAGATGTGTTGATCCAACTAATCTGCGCCGCCGCCTGACCGCGCGCAAGGATCAGAAGTGGAACGGTGGCGGCAAATATCCCGGCAGACGCCAGCACCAGTGTTGCTCTCGCTCGTCCCGTTCGCCCAAGCCAGAGTCCGGCCAGCATCATCGTGCCGACCACTAATACGGCGTACAAGTGGAAGTAGACGGCTGCCGTGCCAACGCCGAAGTAAAGAACGGCGGTTGCGCTTCGAGGATTTTCCAGCAAAACAAGCATCAGCCATCCAAGAATTGCGATCATGGCCGCGCACATTGCATAAGAGCGCGCCTCTATCCCCATGGCGGTCATTCTCGGAAGTATCGCGAATACTAGGCCTGCACTGATGCCGGCGCCGGGCATGTTGAGGCGGTTGCCCGCCGCCACGACCGCTGCAGCCCCAACGCCCACGGCGATAGCGCTCAGGAACCGCAATGTAAGGGGGTCGGTTCCTACAATCGATAGCCACCCATGCATCATCAGATAGTAAAGACCGAAGACACCATCAATCTGGCCCGCAGTATGTAGGACACCGGCAATAGAATGGCTGGCTACGTAAGCGGTCGCCGCTTCATCCCGCCATAGGGAGGGGACCCAACTTGCTGCGAAGGAAATCAGGAAGCCGAGGGCACCGACAAAAACAGGCGTGCGAATTGGGCTCAATCGCTCACGGACAATGTTATATTGCGTTTCAAGCATCTTTTGCGCACTTTTTCATAATTTGGAATTGATCGACATGAAGGATTACGGCTCGGCCGTTGTTTATCCGGAAGAGCCTGCCGGACACCGTGGAGTCAGCATTCCTATTCGTCTGCCAATCCTAGCTCGGATGCTTCCTTGGCTTGAGAAACTCCGAGCTCCGAACACCGGTTCCTGGAGCTCACGCCTTTCCGTTAACTCACGTAGGCAGTTCATGTAAGGTCCTGCCAAGGTCTCTGCTTGTGGAACCGCCACACCAGCCTTCGTCGTCGGCGGGGGCGTAGTCAATTTTCTGCGGGTGTAGCCGCGATTAGTGAGTATTCGCTTGGCCAAGCTGGACGCGTTGATCGGCTCTCCAGAGGCGCGTGGCCGAGCAGCTCGTCCTTGACCCTGCTGATGGGTTGCCACATTGCAAACCGGGCCAAGGGCAAACTATCCCATGCATACCTTGAAGAGCGGTTGCGCGGCGAGGGTGTCTTGCTCGGCCTTGTTCATCCAAACCCGACGAGCTCAAGCGGTGCCAGCAGGGATGGTCGGAAGGGAACCACGCGGATATAGGGTATCCCGGGCCTACTTCCTGGGATCAAACTGTTCCTCAATAGAGTAAATTCGCCACGAACGACAAACTGCGAATACATACGATCCCATGTAATAAGGTACCTAAGGGAACGACCGCCAAAGGCGTGGATCCGCAATCACTAGCAGGAGGATGGGCATGAGGTCAGATATTTGGGGCAGAATCCATCCAGGGCCTAAGAAACGTGAAAGCCGGGCACATCCTGACCAGGAGAGGACATCCTCCGTCCGGCTCTGCACGAGATGATCTTAGGCTATCGGTCCACCTCGGTCATTGCCGCCATGCTGACCGGTGCTTTCCTTGCCCCAGCGGTTGCATCCCCCACAGTTGCAGTGGAACCTCATCATGCACCCAATAGCCGCGAAAGCTATTCTGTCGTAGCTTCCTCACGCCTGCCTTCAGTAAGTGATGATCTCCGGGGGCATAGTCATGCGCGCGCATGTGCTCAGGCCCCGGCACCGCGCGCTTCCTGTTCTGCCATCGAAGACCTTAATGTCAGTGGCCCAGACGTCGAAACCACAGCCCCTCCCCACGGATACGGCCCGGCCGAACTACAGGCGGCCTATCGTCTCCCCTCTATTTCCTCCGATGTCGCTCCGACTGTCGCGGTAGTCGCCGCCTACGATTCAGCCAACGCGGAAAGCGACCTGAATGTCTACCGAGCGAAATTCGGACTTACAGCCTGTAACGCAGGATGCTTTAGGAAGGTTGATCAGCGGGGAGGGGAATCGACACCGGCGCCTGCCCCTGGCTGGACGCGGGAAATCGCGCTGGATCTAGACATGGTCTCGGCTGCGTGTCCGAACTGCCACATTCTTCTTGTGGAAGCGGACTCGGACCAGCTTAGCGATTTAGGAATGGCAGTCGATACGGCGGTGCTGCTTGGCGCTGTGTCCGTATCCAACAGCTATGGAACCGCAGAATCTGCTCAAACCTCAGGCTTCGACGTTCATTTCAACCACCCAGGTGTGGCCATCACGGCCAGCGCCGGGGATAACGGCTACGGCGTAAGTTATCCAGCGTCCTCACCCTATGTAATAGCGGTCGGCGGAACCAGCCTGAGGCCTAATGCAACCGGACCAGGATGGAGCGAATCAGCCTGGGGAGGGACAACAAGTGTCTCCGCTGGAGGAACGGGAAGCGGTTGCTCATTATTCGAAAGCAAGCCCTCGTGGCAGCACGACTCAGGATGCCCCCGGCGGACGGTCGCCGATATTAGCGCGGTCGCCGATCCCTCTACCGGAGTCGCCGTATACGACAGTGGGAGTAGCGACGGAACGACTGGTTGGGTCGTCGTCGGGGGAACGAGTGCATCAGCACCGCTAATCGCTGGGATGTACGCCCTGGCCGGCGCCCCGCAGGCCGGTGCCTATCCCGCCCAATTCGCCTACGCTTCAGGGACCGGTCTGCACGATGTTGACTCCGGAAGCAACGGGTCATGCGCTCCGGTCTACCTGTGCAACGCTGGGGCCGGATATGACGGACCGTCAGGCCAAGGTGCGCCACGAGGACTTGCGGCGTTCGCGTCACGCATCCCGCCACCAGTTGCCAGCCCCTCCAGCGATGTTCCTTCCGGAATGCTCTTTCACGATGAAATCACCTGGCTTTTATCGAGCGGTATAGCCACAGGTTATGGGGACGGAACGTACAGGCCGCGGCAACCCGTTACCAGAGACGCCATGGCGGCGTTTCTATACCGGTTGGCTGGCAATCCGCCGTATACGCCGCCTAAAGTGTCGCCGTTTAGTGACGTTCCCGCAAGCTCAATGTTCTATAAGGAAATCAACTGGTTAGCCTCTGTTCATGTCACCACAGGCTATCCCGATGGAACTTTCCACCCGCTCGACAGCGTCAACCGCAACGCCATGGCTGCCTTTCTCTATAGGTTCGCAGGCTCGCCCTCCTATGCGCCCAGCCAGATACCCGTATTTACGGATGTCAAACTAACGGATCCGTTTTATCGAGAGATCAACTGGCTTTACCACACCGGTATCACGACAGGCTACCCCGGCAACGAGTTCCGCCCGCTACAAGCCGTCAACCGGGATGCCATGGCAGCATTTATTTCCCGGTACAACCGCTCTTTTCCGCCCTGAAGCGAGGCTGTGAACACAACGTCGGGGAGCTGCAAAAATTGAGGCCTTCCGGCCGTGGTTCTCCTCTCTTGCCTCAGCAGTACCAGATCGACTTTCCCGCCCGGCGAATCATCGAGAAAACATTTACCTCACAGGTCACCTGTTCCCCATTGACCTCTTTGGCACCAACAGTGTTAGCATGTGCGGGGCGCCATCTGGATTTTCCAGATCCACATGGTCACACATAGTTAACTTCCGGACTTGGGGCCGGTCCAACATCGACCCTGACTGCTCTGGATTAGACAAGGAACTGTCCATGCACCTCCTCCATAAGTCCATCTGCCTGCACCCATCGGCGGTCAAGCTCGCTTCCGCCCTAACGGCTGCCGCATTTCTGGTGGCATTGACAGCAGTCACACCGGCCTCCGCCTCGTCCAGTGCCATACTCGATGTCACGGGCCCGGAAACCGTACCAGCCTCTTCCGCCGAGGCAGGTCACGTGATGGGGAACGCTGGAAGGAATGCGCCGACAGGTGCAACTCAAGGAGGAGTTTCGCCGCTAAATGCTGTCAATTCCAGTGGCTCGGGTGGGACTATGAGGATGGCTCCCCTAGCTACATCCGCCTATCAGCCAGCCGCTACTACAGGAATGCCGCTGGGCCTAGATGTTAGTGGATATCAAGGTAACGTGGACTGGACGGCAGCCTGGAACAGCGGTATCAGATTTGTCTACATCAAAGCCTCCGAAGCCAACTCGCCGATGAACGATTATTTCTCGCAGCAGTACAACGGCTCCGCCCAGGCAGGGATGCTCCGCGGCGCCTATCACTTTGCCCGCCCCAACCTGTCTAGCGGTTCCAGTCAGGCAAGGTCGTTTGTAAACAGTGGAGGAGGCTGGAGCGGTGACGGAATAACACTCCCCGGCGTCCTCGACCTCGAAGATAATACCAGCGACGACAGCGGAAAATGCTTCGGTCTATCGCCATCGCAATTGACCTCTTGGACAAAAGACTTCACAAGTACCTACAAGGCGCTCACAACCCGGGACGCGGTTATTTATACCGGTTACTACTTTTGGCAGGACTGCCTGCAGGGCGCCACTAGCTTCGGGCTGACGAATCCTCTTTGGATAGCCGCATATGGGGCAGCGGCAGACGATGTGTGGATGCCTGGAAACTGGCCACAATACACATTCTGGCAATACACGAGTAACGGTGCCGTTTCGGGAATCTCCGGGCCTGTGGATCAAAATTTGTTCAACGGTAGCTACGCCCAACTGCAGATTCTGGCCAAGGGAACCACCACTGCACCCGTGGTGGTAGCTCCTCCAGCAACGCAGCCTCTCACATACTTTTTTAGAGGACAAGGCGGAGCAGGAATTCAGTTTGGCTATACCTCAGGCATTCCGTTGACCTGTGATTGGAACGGCGACGGAATCAGCACTTTGGGTATATTCAGTAACGGGAAATGGGATATTCGCAATTCAAATAATGCCGGCCCAATCGACAAGACGTTCTACTTTGGAGATCCGGGCGACGAACCAGTGTGCGGTGATTGGGATGGAGACGGAGTAGCTACGCCGGGAGTCTTCCGAAATGGCCGTGTTTACCTTCGTAATTCCAATGCCTCAGGCACTGCAGACGGCGCCTTCAATTTCGGTGCCCCCGGTGATGTCGCCATCGCCGGAGATTGGAATGGGGACGGATATACCACTCTTGCGGTAGCAAGGCCTGAGGGAGGCGCGAAGCGGTTTTACCTCACTGATAGCAACATAGCGCCGTCCGTCAGCCAGTCATTTCTCTTTGGAAACGCAACAGACTCTCCCATTTCTGGTGATTGGGACCGCGACAGTCGCGCCACAATTGGTGTCAAGCGTGGCAACGTATGGTATCTAGCGAATTCGCTATACAGCTCGCCGACCGTAGTGGCCTATGGCGACCCGACTGACCGGCCGATCACGGGCACCTGGAGCATTGGTGCCGCAACCGGTATTGGGGTGGCCCGATGAGCAGCCGAACGAATGCGGCTAGATCATGTTTTGGCTGAACGACACGCGATTGTGGTGACGTCGGCGCCTTACTGCCTCGAGCAGCGCCCTGAAGAGCATCACCCTGGCGCGCAAAATTGTCGGCAGGGATCTCCACCTGCGCGGGGTGACATTGTTATCGTGCAGTCGACGCAGCAACGTCGGCTCCTCGATGTGAGCCAACTCGCGAGAAACGTTGCCAGTCAAAGCCAGCCAAAGATCGTGCGACTCATGTAGGTAAGAGGGCATCGGCGCAAACAGATCCAGAACATCCCGCCGCAGCGCCATAGCGCATCCAAGGTATGGCCGATAGCCGATCATGATTGCAAAAATGTTCCGCAGTGGGTGGTCAGAGTCTGAAGCGCGCAGGCGCGGGCCTTCGAAAAGGCCGGTCGAGCCAAGCAATTCAAAGTTGCTTGCGACTATGCCATGGTCCTGCAGCCGCGACAGCATCAGCTCTAGCCGGCCGGGCATCCAGACGTCGTCCTGGTCCGAAAGAAGAACATATTTCCCCGTACTCAGCAGGACCGCCCGTTCGAAGCACTTGACATAGCCGCGGTTGACAGGCTCCTTCACCAGACGAATCCGACCATCCTGGAAAGCGAGGAGAAGGGCCGTTGTCCCATCCTGTGATGCATCATCGACTACTACGAGCTCATCATCCGGTCCCAGCTGGGCCAAGATCGAGGCTACCTGCTGCTCGACATATGCCTGCCCGTTGTAGGTTGCCATACAGACACTGGCCCTGATTACTGACTCGTCCGCTGCTTTTCCCGTACTCATTGATGCCATCTTACCGGACCTACATGCACCACTGGCGAAGGCCGAGGGCTTGGACCGTGTCCTTTGAAACGGCCACTGGGTCGGGGGCCGGATGAGATAGATTAGAGGCCATGGCCCCTTCCCCTTACTCACGTGCGCTGGTAATTATGCCTGCCTGGAATGAGTCGGAATCCGTCGCTAATACCGTACGCGAGGTCTTTGCGATGAATGCACAGTATGACGTGCTGGTTGTCGACGATGGTTCGACCGATAACACGGCTGCCGTTGCCGAAGGAGCCGGAGCGACTGTCCTGCGGCTTCCCTTCAACCTCGGAGTTGGCGGTGCTATGAGGGCCGGCTTCAAATATGCCCAGCGCTACGGGTACGACGCAGCGGTGCAGGTGGATGCGGATGGTCAACATGATCCCCGTGATATTCAACGCGTCCTCGGAGGGCTGGAGACGGCTGACATCTGCATAGGAGCACGGTTCGCTGAGCGCGGGAACTATTCCGTCACTGGACCGCGTAAATGGGCGATGCAGTTCCTTGCCAAAATCATCTCCCGCTTGGCCCACGTCCGTTTGACCGACGTGACGTCCGGATTCCGGGCTGCCAACGCCGCCGCCATTGCACAGTACGTTGATCACTATCCTGCGGAGTACCTGGGCGACACGATAGATTCGTTGGTCGTTGCTATCCGTTCAGGTCGGACCGTGACGCAGGTTCCTGTGGAAATGCGGGTCCGTCAGGGTGGACAGCCCAGCCATAATCCCCTGAAATCGACGATCTACCTTGGTCGTACGGGCTTCGCGCTTCTCTTTGCCCTGATCCGCAAGAAGTCGGCGCCCCAGGTAAGTTTGGAGGCTTAGCACGTGGGAAATCTGGCCGCATTTATTTTGGCGCTGATCATTGTGGCTCTAATCGTGGAGATGCTCAGACGCAAGATCCTCCGCGAGAAGTATGCCATCCTGTGGCTTGTTGTCGGTGTTGGGATACTAGTTTTGGCGGGATGGCCGGACTCATTAGCTTTGGTAAGTTCATGGTTCGGAGTCCAGATTCCATCGAATCTGCTGTTCGCCATCTCCATACTTTTGCTGGTGGGAGTCTGTTTGCACCTATCGTGGGAACTGTCGGTGGTCGAGGATGAGACCCGATCTCTAGCCGAAGAGGTCGCAATCCTCAGAGTCTCCATCGAAAGCATGCACTGCGATGCTCACAAGAGGGCTTCGCCTCGTAACGAGGATAATTCCCAGGGTGATCCAACGACGCATTAGTACGTGCCGCGAGTGGCCCGAAATCCGGTGAACGGCGCTGCTGCTTATCGGCCCAGCGCATGCCGCAGGAGAACGGCCAAAGCGCTGCGATCAGCCCGTGCCAACGTAGATGGCACCAGTACAAGGGCGTGCAACCGGGACGTGATATGCAATTTGGCTGCACGCTGAGCCTTCCGCCAACCAAGGGCTTTAGCCTGGACGGCGGCTGAATCGTAGTACTCGCGTTCCCCCTCAAAGCGCGATCCGTCAACCAGTTTCAAGGCAGATGCGCTGGCAGAATGGCGCCGGTAGCTGAAACACACTGTTGGCTCGACCAGGAGCTGGTCGCCCCGGCATATCATATCGACAACCAGCGCCAGATCCTGTATGACCGCAAAATTCCGGAAATCAACCCCTCTGATCCGCTCAGTTCGAAAGACCAGGGACGGCCAGTACAACCAATCCCCCTGCATTAGGCTGATCGCGAGTTCCTCCCCGCCAAACAAGGGCGATGTTTTGATCCTGGGTCGGATCAGTTTCTGTTTCACCACGTCGACCAACGTTGAGACAGGGTGCCCATCCTCATCGATAACCTGGACGCCCGGCTGGATGATGGATGCCTGCGGGTAGCGCCGGTGTGCATCCATAACTGTTTGGACATAATCGGGCATCAAGAGATCATCCGCACCTAGGATCATCATTAGATCCTGGGTTGCCTCGGCCACGCAGGAGCGGAAGTTCTCAGTGATGCCTTCGTTATGCTCCTTCCGGATGTAGCGGACCCTCGGGTCGCCCAACGTTGCAAGGTAATTACGGATCGTTGGGTCCTGGTAGGCGTCGTCGATGACGGTGAGAAGCCAGTCACTGCTGCTTTGCCGCAACACGCTTTCGACCGTCAGCCGCATTTTTCCTGGGTCTCCCCAATAGGGGATCAAAATATCCAACGGCAATGTTCAACCAGACCTTTCAGAAGACGACGGCCCCTCAATTTTGGCACGACGCATCACTGCGTCGTTGTCGCGTAACATGGAGTGGTGCTCTACTACCTCTTGGAATCCCTGCCTGACAATCTGGACCCAACGCTAGGACATCAGACGCTTGCCGGATAGAGGTCCTAGAATCAAGCAGCCCTCGGTCATAGGAAGGCGCGACGCCGTATCCGTGGGATTGGCATCCATCGCCGCTGCCGGATCCGGTCTGTTGATCCTTTTTATTAGCTCCCGATTTCTGGAGAAGGCTGACAACGCTGAATTCATCGTCTTCTGGTCCCTGTTGTTTGGACTTTTCGGTGTTTTGACGGGCATCCAGACGGAGGTCACCCGTTCGGTCCATATGTCGAAGGATGCAGGTTCTTCCCCCACACCCCACAAACACCCCCGGGTTCTGACCGCGGCAGCGGCCTTCGGCATCTCCCTTAGCCTCCTCGTAGGGGGAACCTCTTTCCTATGGGGATCGAGTGTGCTGGGGAAGGGCTGGCAGCAACTTGTAGCGTTCATCATCATCGGCGCCATTTTATTTTCGGTTGGTACCGGCCTCAATGGGGTGCTAAGTGGCAGTGAACTGTGGAAGCCATACAGTCTTATGGTCGCCGGCGAGTCCATACTCCGATTGATACTCGCTGCGCTTGCTGCAGTTCTTGTAAGCGGTGTCGTCGGTCTAGCCGCAGGTGCAGCCTTTGGAAGTCTGGCCTGGGTCTTTCTAGCCATCCTGTCCCCCAGTATCCGCCGCGCCTTCTCTGTCCGGGCTGATGTCCCCTTCAAGCAACTCCTGATTCAGATGGGCCATTCCTGCATGGCTACCGGGTCAAGTGCCGCCCTGGTGGTGGGATTCCCGGTACTTGTCCGTCTGACATCTACTGACGCAGTATTCCACCAGGCAGCCCCCTTTCTCATGGCGGTGACGTTGACCCGGGCCCCGCTTATGATTCCGCTAGGAACCTACCAAAGCGTGGCAGTTAAACATTTCCTGCGCCGCCGACATGAAGGCATCCGCGCCGTCATCCCTCTGGGTGGAATCATCCTGGGTGTGGGCGTCATTGGCGGCCTTCTTGCCTGGCTCATCGGCCCCCTGCTTATGGTCCTGCTTTTTGGTGCCGGTTACCATGTGGACGGACCCGTACTGGGAGGACTCACATTCGCCGCCTCGCTTCTTGCATTAGTGACGATCACCGGATCGTTGTGCCTGGCCCTTCATTTGCACCGGCCATTTTCAATTGGTTGGCTGACCGGGACAGTCCTGGCCATCCTTGTCCTCCTGCTGCCACTGCCACTGGAACCCCGAGCCCTAGGTGCGCTGACTGCCGGTCCACTTTTGGGCGTGGTCATCCATGTTTGGGCAGTCCTACAGTCCGGGTCTAAACACGTGCCGGTGACTTCACCCGTCGTTGCCACGGATCTTGAAGGCTCTTAGCCGCCCAGCTGATCGACCCGGCGTTGGGGCTACTCATTTGTTGTAGGACGCTCAGTAAGGAAGGATTGAGTGGGGAATCCGCCTGCTCTGTACTGAGGGCGGGGCTCCCGACTCGCCTAAAAAGAACCCTCGAGCTTGGGTTTGAAGCGGTAGGGCTCCGGAATACTCTAATGACCCGACCCTGCGTCGGATCGGATCCAGCGGTGTTCAGAGGCTGGCTGCAGCATCCATAAATCGGTGCTGCTCGTTACTATCGGTCTGCAGGTGAGTTGAAACCTTGAATTCAGACCGATGGACTATTTTGAACGGAACGTAATGCATTGGCTCTCAACTTTTCCCTTGGCCTTCGCCTGCCTGGCGGTGCTATTTGTGCCCGGAGGGCTGATCTCCTTGGGTTTGGGAATGCGTGGTCTGCCCGCCGTTGCTATCGCCCCTGCTTTCACTGTCACCGTCGTTTCCCTGACCGCAATGGCACTGCCGTACCTGCACATCCGGTGGGGGACAGGCAGCGTTCTTGCCGTCAGCCTGCTTGTTGCACTTGTGCTCGCCGGACTGCGCCTTCTTGGGCGGAAAGAAGGCACATTCCGGCGCTCGGCACTAAATTGGAAAAACATCTGGCCCAGTCTTGGGCTCACTCTGGCATTCCTCGCGGCCGCTGGGATCATTGCATGGCAACTCGTACGGGTGATTGGCCACCCGAGCAACATATCGCAGACCTTTGATAACGTCTTCCATCTAAATGCGATCCGCTACATTCTCGACACCGGCAACGCCTCTTCGCTGACAATCACCGCAATGACCAATGGCGATCAGGCACCATATTTCTATCCCGCTGCCTGGCACGGGCTTACAGCCCTCATTGTCCAGCTCACGAATGCGCCGATACCCGTAGCCGTCAATCTGGTAAATATTTGTATTGCCGCCGCTGTCTGGCCGCTTGGATGTATGTTGCTGGCGCGGGTCGTAGTTGGAAGCCGACCAATGGCGGTTATGGCTGCCGGACTCATCTCGACGGGATTTTCCGCCTTTCCCATCCTGCTGCTGGATTTTGGCGTTCTGTATCCGAACTTCCTCTCGCTATCTCTGCTACCCGTCGGGATTGCCGCCGTGGCAATTTTTTTCAATACGGTCAACAGCCTTCCTTCCAGCCGGCTGATCCGCTACGCAACCGCACTGCTGGTCGTTCCTGGCGTCGCCGTTGCGCATCCGAATGGTTTCATGTCCCTTCTCGTTCTTTCGCTACCGATCGTGGTCGAGGCGTTCTGGTGCCGGTTCCTCAGAGGAGGTGGTTTCCGAGCTGACAAAAAGCTCTTCGCGACAGCGACGGCCGCATTCGTCGCCGGCCTTGCCGTCCTGGTCGTCATGTGGATCTACATCCGTCCCCCAGCGGAGGCTGCAACGTGGAACCGCATCCAAACATCGGGTCAGGCCATCGGCGAGATTCTCACCAACTCCCCCATCCACCGCCCGGTTGCCTGGGTCATCAGCGCCCTCGTCATTATTGGCCTGCTGGAGTGCATGCGGAAACGGCGGCACTTTTGGGTCGTCGGGGCCTTCGTAATCACCGGCACCCTGTTCATGGTCGTCTCAGGCTTCGAGCCAGGCGGCCTGCGCAACGCCATCACAGGTGTGTGGTACAACGACAGCTTTCGCCTGGCGGCACTTCTACCATTGACAGCCCTGCCACTGGCCACCCTCGGGTTCGTTGGGATAGCTGACCGCTTGAACCTTCTCGTACATCATCTGTGGAATCCCAAAAAGCAGGCGTACGCAGCAGTTTCGGCGTTGCTTATCGTCGTTATCGCATTCACTATCCAAGGTGGGTCCATGCAATTCGCCATCAATTCCGCGAAGGGCGTCTACGCTGAAACGCCAAACGCCGCCTTACTCTCATCGGACGAACTTGCACTAATCGATTCCTTGGACCGCATCGTACCGAAGGACGCTGTCATCGCCGTCCAGCCGTGGACTGGAAGTGCGCTGGCGTTCGCGCTCGCAAACCGGCAAACCACCTCCAGGCACACTTTGTCGACGTACACGAAGAATCAGGAAATCATCAACACCAAACTCAGGGACGCCGGAACTGATCCCAGTGTTTGCCCGGCTGTTCTCGCCACTGGCGTCCAATTCGTGCTCGATTTCGGCACGAAGGAAGTCAATGGGGGGCATCATGACTTCCCGGGCCTCGATGACCTAAGTTCGTCAACGGCTGTCAGCTTGGTACAGCAGGACGGACAGGCTAAGTTGTACCGCGTCATCGCCTGCCGGTAGCTCCAAGCTGCGCGGGTTTACGGTCCCGAATATTCAGTGGGCACGCAGTTTGGCTACGGCGGACTCGACGGGCCCATCGTAAGCGACCCGGCCGCGTTCCAAAAGTACGCCCCGAGAACAGATTTTGGATACCAAATCCAGGTCGTGGCTGACCACCACGAGAGTCCTGCCCGCCTCCGCGAGTTCTTTGATCTTGTCGAGGCACTTCTTTTGGAAAGGTTCGTCTCCCACCGCCAGAATCTCGTCGATGAGGAATATCTCGGGGTCGGTATGAACCGCTATGGAGAAGGCCAGCCGGAGGTACATCCCGGAGGAGTAGAACTTGACCTCAGTATCGATGAACTGGCCGATCTCGGCGAACTCGATGATGGAGTCGAAGCGCTCACTAATCTGCTCCTGGCTCATTCCCAGGATTGCGCCGTTGAGATAGACATTGTCCCGACCGGAGAGATCGTGGTGGAATCCGGCGCCGACCTCAATCAGGCCCGCGACGCGGCCCCGGGTCCGCACCGAGCCGCAATCGGGCAGCATGACGCCGGAGATATGCTTGAGCAGCGTGGACTTCCCGGAACCATTGAACCCGAGCAGCGCTACGGTCTCACCCTGCTTGATGTCAAGGCTGACGTCATTGAGGGCGTAGAACTTCTCGGACAGATCACCCTTGCGTCCCTTGATCAGCCAGACCAGGGCTTCCTTCAGCGACCTGGTGTGGCGCAACACAAATTGTTTACTGATGTTCCTGACTTCAATTGCAGTTGTCACCTTGGATATAGCCGTCGTCATCTCACAACTCCTGGGCGAAGCGGCCTTCAAGCCGTCGGAAGCTTAATTGACCCAAGAGCAGCACGGCGATGGAAACAACGAGGCCTACCGGCATCCACAGGGACAGCAGGTGGGGCGGTATCCCGGCGCTGCCATCCGTCGTCGGAAGCCAAAAAGCGTAATGGAATCCTTCAACAGCAATGGTGATCGGGTTGATCTGATAGAGGGTATACCAGCTGTGCAGTTTTTCCTGCACCATGGTCCACGAGTACATCACCGGCGAAGCCCAGGTGGCGATCATCAGGAGCATGTCCACAAAGTTCTCCGAGTCCCGGAAGTAGACGTTGACTGCGCCGAAAAAGAGCCCCAGTCCCGTGGCCAGCAGGGCCACAATGACAAATCCCGCCACCGCCGTCGCGATCTGCAGTAAGTTGGGATGCCAGCCGGCAATGAAGCAGGCACCGATCAGGACCACCAGTTGCGGAAAGAAGTGCACGGCCGAGACCCACACCGATGCGACTGGAAAAAGCTCCCGCGGCAGGTAGATCTTCTTGATCAAGCTACCGTTCCCCACGATCGAGCGGGCCGCGTTGCCTAAGGCTTCCGTAAAGAAGTTGATCAACACGATTCCGGAGAACAAGTACACCGCGTAATTGGGCAAACCGTCCGGATTCCGCGGACTTCGCTCCAGACCCAGGAAGACCCCTAAGGCCAGATAGAAGACAACGAACTGGACGCCGGGCTTGACGTACGACCACAACAGTCCGAGGACGGATCCCCGATAACGGACCTTGAGTTCCTTCCTGACCAGGAGCCGGAGCAGAAAGCGTGACCTGACGACGTCTATCAGGCCGCCTGCCCGTCCTGGTGTAACCAGCTCTTCGGCAACTATGCTCATTACCCCTGGCCCGGGTGCGCTTCGAACGTTTTCTTCCAGGCATCCATCGACGTAATCTCCGGCACGGCTTCCTGAAATTCGCGCCGCAGGCGCGGCCATTCACGCAACAGCATGGCGTGCAGGCGCATCCCTTCGGACAGCATGGAGCGCAGTTGCTTTGGATCGCGCTTATACCAGGAAACACCAGTACCCTC
>Ga0308169_10002661_pt1 | contig 18202 bp, 17 predicted proteins | sample PhyBR1_2_FD_202139 | JGI IMG/M metagenome (GOLD analysis project Ga0308169, IMG submission 202139) | Phyllosphere microbial communities from UC Gill Tract Community Farm, Albany, California, United States - DLSLSB.R1 | ecosystem: Host-associated > Plants > Phyllosphere > Unclassified | place...
AGCGGTCATCGTGCGGAACTTCAGCATCGTGAACGCCCTCCCGTCGCGTCCGACCCGCACCTGCCGGAAGATGACCGGGCCGTGCGAGTCGAGCCTGATCGCGATCGCGATGAGGATCAGCAGCGGTACGATCAGCAGGGCACCGAGGACCGCCGCGGCGGGCTCCCAGGCCCGTTTGAGCGAGCGTTGGAACCCCTGTCGGGGGCGCATCTCGCGCTCCGGCGTGGCCGCGATCGTGGTCAGTACCGCCATGGTGGGATTCCCCTTTCCGACACCGAGCAGTCCATCGGATCCGGGGGTGCTGCGGTTCCCCCACGCGGGGCTTGCCCCAAAACTGGGGATGGGCTCAGTGCGACGAACGCGGGCCGGGCCCGGCGGCCGGGTGCCAGCCGACGTGGTGCGCGAGGCCGACCGCCGCGATCTGCGAGGTGACCTCGAGCTTGGCCAGGATGGCCTTCACCTGGGTCCGCACGGTCGCCTCGGAGACGACGCTCGCCGCGGCGATGTCGTGCACCGTCATCCCCTCCATCAGGCGTCCCAGCACCTGCGACTCCCGTGGGGTGAGCCGGTCGATCCTCGCCTGGAGCTCGGCCAGCTCCGCGTTGCGCTGATGCCACAGCCGCAACAGGGACTCGCGCTCCTCGACCTCCATGACCGGCTGGCCGTTGCCGAGGCGGCGCACGATGCCGAGGATCTCGTTGAGCGGGTTCGACTTCGACCGTACGGTGCGCGCCCCGTAGCGCAGCGCCTCGCCCCACCGGACCTTGTCGGGGTTGGCCGTGACCACCACGACGTTGATGCCGGCGGTGGCCAACGGGCCCACGAACCGCAGTCCGTCCCCGAAGTGACCGAGGTCCAGGTCGAGCAGGACGATCCGTGGGGCATGTCGGATGACCGAGGCGAGGACGGCGCTCGGCGTGGTGCCGTTGACCGGCAGCTCGACCCGCTTCACGTCGTAGCCCTCGACCGACAGCGCCAGCTCGAGCGACTCGGCGAAGAGGACGTGGTCCTCGATGATGACGACCTTGATCTGGCTACGCGATGTGGGCTGACTCATCGCCGTCTCGCCGCGCTGCTCGAGGGAAGCGGGCCACGAACGTCGCCCCGCGGGCTGCGTCGTCCCGCAAGGACAGCTGGCCGCCGTGCCGCCTGGTCAGGTCCTGGGCGATGTGGAGCCCGATCCCCTGCCCGCTCGAGCGCGGTCCGCGCGCGCCCCACTCGAAGAGGTGGGTGCGCACCTCCGGCGACACGCCGGGGCCGTCGTCGGCGACCGCCACCTCGATGCCGTCCGCGACCGTGTGCACGGTGACGCAGGTGTCGCTGCGACCGTGCTTGGCCGCGTTGTCGAGGAGGATGTTGAGCACCTCCGCCACCTGGTCCGGCTCGCCGGACACCCGCGCGCCGCTGGGCAGCCAGGTCACCCGGTTGCCCCGAGCCTCCTGAGCCAGGACGAGGTTGCCGATGGTGGCGTCGAGGTCCACCTCGACGGGCAGGATCCGGCTGGCTCCCTCAGCACGAGCCGCCGGCTCGTTGAGCAGGCGCTGCAGCCGGGCGAGCTCGGCATGGACCATGTCCTGCAACAGACGCCGGCGGCCGGCGTCGATGGTGTGGTCCTCCTGCAGCAGCCGGCTGGCCGAGGCGAGCCCGGCGATCGTGGAGTTGATCTCGTGGATCCGGGCACGGTCCTGGCGCACGCCGGCCTCGAGCTCGTCGATGCGCAGCTGGAGGCGGTCGCGGTCGTCGTTGCCCGCGCCGATGGTCAGCCGCAGCAGCGCCACGGCCGCTGCGGAGAGGAAGACCGCGCCGGCGAGGTCGGCACCGAGGGTGATGAGGCTGCTCGTCATCGTGGCGGTGCGGCCGGCCATCAACACCGACAGATGGGCCAACGAATAGAGGAAGAGCCCGGCACCCAGCCGGCTGCTCGCCCAGCGCGGAACGTCGGGCAGCCGGGCGAGCACCACGGCGGTGGGCACGGCCACGGCTGCGAACCCGAGGAGCAGCGTGGGACGGCTGACCGAGAACGTCGCCGGATCGGGCAGCGCCACGATGCTGATCAAGCGCCCCAGGCCCAGGAGCACCCCTGCCATCACCCCGATCCGAACCGGCTCGCCCCACGCGGAGCGGTGGCCGGCGGACATGACCAGCCAGGCGATGACGATCATGGTGAGGACTTCGAACGGCACCATCCACACGTTGTCGTTGACGGCATGGTCGAGGTCGGCGATCTCCAGTGCAGCCATGATCACCGCCTGCGCCGCAAGGGTCGCCGTGATCGCGGCGAGCCAGGCCAGCTGGCGCTGGCCGCTGAGACGCCACGCGACGTAGAGACAGACCGTTGCCACCACGGCCGAGGGGCCGCGGACCAGGCCGTCGAGACTCGCGGCTACCTCCAGCCGGTTCGGCTGGGCCGTGGAGAGCCAGATCAAGCAGAGGATCGGCGCGGCTGCGATTGCGCACAGCAGAAGACTGCACCGACCATTTAGATAATGCCGGATGTTCGAGTTGTTCATCTTGCCCCCGATACAAGACCAGGTGCGCAGCTGAGCTAGCGTCCCCCACGCCCCGAGAGCGCCCAGACCCGGCGTCGCCGGTGCGTATGTTTGGCCACCGTGTTGTGCCCTGACGACACTAGGAGCATTGCTGCTGGCGTCCCCAACAGAAGGGACGCTATACCGCAATTTGGCGAGATCAGGAGGATTCGATGAATTTTGGATCTTCTGTAGAAGACCACGTTTAGGCCGATTGTCTTGGCCAGGCGTCCAGCAGATACCCCAATATAGGGACAAAGCCGATCTACCCGCCGGGTCGACCCGGCTGTTCGCGAGGATCGAGTCCGAGGATGGGCCGATGCGGGCGGGCTGTCGCATACCACGACACGGGGTTGACGGATGGCTTCCACTCAGCAAGGCGAGGAGCACCTCCCGGTGCATGCCGCCGTGGCCGCCGAGCAGTCGCTGATCGTCGAGGCGGTCTGTACCGCTCTGGCCGATTGCGGGCTCGACACCGACCGCGAGCCGTGGCCGGGCGTCCTCCCGTCGCCGCGGGCTCACCACGCCGAGGTCCCTCATACCGCCGGGCTGCTGGTCTGCGACCTCAAGGACTGGCGCCAGATCCGCGCGAGCGGGCTGGTGCTGCGTCGGCGCTCGATCAGCTGGGCGGTGCTCACCAGCGCGGCGCCGGGGCCGGCCTGGGGCGCTGTCTATGACCACGGGGCGCGGGTGGTGCTCTCAGCACGCACTCCGCTGGAGGAGGTCGTGACGACGCTGACCACGCTCGCCCTCCACCCGGATGCGGCGACCGAGCTCGACGACGACCCGGAGCAGCGCCGCCGCTTCCAGGCCCAGTGGCGCCATCTGTGCGAGCGGCGCGCCGAGCTCAGCACCCGGGCCCGCGCTCTGACACCGCGTGAGCGCGAGGTGCTGATGCTGCTCTACGAGGGTGCCACGATCACCGAGATCGCGGCCCTGCTGCGCGTCTCGCCGTCCACCGTGCGCAGCCAGGTCAAGGCAGTGCGCCGCAAGCTCGGCGTGACCTCGCAGCTCGCAGCGGTGGCGGCGTACGGCACGCTGATCGAGCCCGATCTGGATCGGATCCCGGTCAGGAGTTGAAGCGCTGCTGCGCCTTCTCGAGACCGTCGTCGATGAGGCACTCGATCGCGTCCGCGGCGGTGTCGACCTGGAACGGGAGCACCTTGCGCTCGGCGGTGGAGTAGTTCGAGAGCACGAAGTCGGCGACGTCCTGGCGCCCGGGCGGGCGGCCGATGCCGACGCGCACCCGGTAGAAGTCGCCGGTGCCCAGCGAGGAGCGCATCGACTTGAGCCCGTTGTGGCCGTTGTCGCCGCCACCGAGCTTGAGCCGCATCGTGTCGAACGCGATGTCGAGCTCGTCATGGACGGCGATGATGTGGTCCGGCTCGATCTTGAAGAAGGAGGCGACGGCCTTGACCGGCCCGCCAACCTCGTTCATGTAGGAGGACGGGCGGCACAGGACGACGCGAGGGCCGCCTGGAGTCAGGCGGCCCTCGACGGTGTCGGAGCGCCCGGACTTGTGGCGCTTCCACGCACCACGCATCCGGGTGGCCAGCTCGTCGTTGACGAGGTAGCCGATGTTGTGACGATGACCGGCATAGGTCGGCCCGGGGTTGCCCAGGCCGACGACCAACCAGGTCTCGTCACTCATGGGTCGATCAGGCCTCGGTGCTCTCGGGCGCGTCGTGCACGATACCGGCCTCGGCCTCGGCGGAGGCCAGGTCGGCCTCGGCCTGGGCGGCGGTCGGGGCGGCGGCGATGTGCACGATGACCGACTCGGCGTCGGCGGCCAGGGTGGTGCCCTTCGGCAGGGTGATGGCACCGGCGGTGACGTTCTCGCCGGCCTCCAGGCCCTCGATGGAGACCTCGAGCGACTCGGGCACGTGGGTGGCCTCGGCCTCGACGGTCAGGGTGGTGTGCTCGAGGGTCACGATGGTGCCCGCGGCAGCCTCACCGGTGGTGACGACCGGGATGTCGACGGTGACCTTCTCGCCGGCGACGACGGCGACGAAGTCGATGTGCTCGATCTGGCGACGCAGGTTGTCGACCTGGACGGCCTTGGTCAGCGCGAGCTGGACCTTGCCGTCGATGCTGAGCTCGAGCAGCGCGTTGAGGCCGTGGTGGCGCAGCGCCATCATGGTCTCGTGGCCCGGGAGGGACACGTGGATGGGGTCGTTGCCGTGGCCGTAGATGACGGCGGGGATGCGGCCAGCGGCGCGCGTACGGCGGGCGAAGCCCTTGCCGAACTCGGTGCGCAGCTCTGCGGTGATCTTCTCGGTGCTCATGGGTGCCTCCTCGGCGGTCGAATGAATACGGCTGCCAAGGCCCAGTCGATTACGGAGTCAAGCTCCCTCGCCGAGGCAACGCCGCTCATCCTAAGGGCGTCCGCCCCGCGCCCGAAATCTGCAGCGACTACGCGTGGCCGTCGAACATGGAGGTAACGGACCCATCCTCGAAGACCTCGCGGATGGCGCGCGCCAGCATCGGGGCGATCGAGAGCGTGGTCAGCTTGTCGAACTGCTTCTCCGGGGGCAGCGGCAGCGTGTTGGTCACGATGACCTCCATGGCCGCGCTGTTCTTGAGCCGGTCGACGGCCGGGTCGGAGAGGATCGCGTGGGTGGCGCAGATGATGACACCGACCGCGCCCTCGTCCATGAGCGCGTCGGCGGCCTTCACGATCGTGCCACCGGTGTCGATCATGTCGTCGGTGAGGACGCAGATCTTGCCCCTGACCTCACCCACGACCCGGTTGGCGACGACCTCGTTGGCGATGTCGGTGCGGCGCGTCTTGTGGATGAAGGCCAGCGGGACGCCGCCGAGCTTGGCCGCCCACCGCTCCGCGACCTTGATCCGGCCGGCGTCCGGGGAGACGACGGCGAGCTCCTGGTCGCCGTACTTCTCCTTGATGTAGTCCGTGAGCACGGGCAGCGCCATCAGGTGGTCGACGGGGCCGTCGAAGTAGCCCTGGAGCTGGTCGGCGTGCAGGTCGATGGAGATGATCCGGTCGGCGCCGGCCGTCTTGAAGAGGTCGGCGACCAGGCGGGCCGAGATCGGCTCGCGGCCACGGTGCTTCTTGTCCTGGCGCGAGTAGCCCCAGAACGGCATCACGACGGTGATGCGCTTGGCCGAGGCGCGCTTGAGCGCGTCGACCATGATCAGGTGCTCCATGATCCAGTTGTTGATCGGGCTCGTGTGGCTCTGGATCACGAAGGCGTCCGCGCCACGGACCGACTCCTCGTAGCGGACGTAGGTCTCGCCGTTGGCGAAGTCGTACGCGCTCGTCGGGACCAGGGGCGCGCCGAGGTGGGTCGCCACCTCCTGGGCCAGCTCGGGGTGCGCTCGACCGCTGAACACCATGAGGTGCTTCTCAGTCGTCTTCTTGATATCGGTGGTCACGAGCGCCGCTCCCGTGTTCGCTGGTCCGCCAGAGGTGGTGGTACGTCAGGATTCTGACCTACGGGGGTCCGCCGCCCCAACCCCCGGAGCGCCGGTGTGAGACTCCTCATGTTCACCGGACGTTTGCGTGGCCGCGATCAGGACACCCGCGTCGGCCGCGCGCTCGGCGGCGGCCGCCATCGGCGTGCCCGCCCGGCGGGTCTGCGCCCAGTCCTCGATGACCCGCTGGGGTCCGGCCGACAGCGCCATCGCGCCGGGCGGGACGTCCTGGCGGATGAGGGAGCCCGCGCCGGTGCCCGCGCCGTCGCCGACGGTCACGGGAGCCACGAAGGTGACGTTGGAGCCGGAGCGCACGTGCGCGCCGATGGCGGTGTGGTGCTTCGCGACGCCGTCGTAGTTGGCGAAGATCGTGCCGGCGCCGATGTTGCTCATCTCGCCGATCGTCGCGTCGCCCACGTAGGACAGGTGGGGCACCTTCGCGCCTGCGCCGATCTCGGCGTTCTTGGTCTCGACGAAGCCGCCGATCTTGCCGCGCGCACCCAGCACGGTGCCCGGGCGCAGGTGGGCGAACGGACCGACCTCGGCTCCGTCGCCGATCACGGCGAGGGTCGCCTGCGTGCGGACGACCTGGGCGCCGGCCCCCACCTCGCAGTCGGTGAGGGTGACCTCGGGTCCGATCAGGGCGTCGTCACCGACGGAGGTCGCACCGTGCAGCTGCACACCCGGGAGGATCGTCACGTCCTGACCGAGGTCGACGTCGACGTGGATCCAGGTGCTGGCGGGGTCGACCACCGTGACGCCGGCACGCATCCACCCCTCGACGATGCGCCGGTTGAGCTCGCGGCCGAGGGCGGCGAGCTGGACGCGGTCGTTGGCGCCCTCGGTCTGGATCCGGTCGGCGAGCAGATAGCCGCCCGTACGGACACCGTCGGCTGCAGCGAGCCGGACCGCGTCTGTGAGGTAGTACTCCGCGCTGGCGTTGGCGTTGCCGAGCCGCGGGAGGGCACCGGCGAGGAACGCTGCGTCGAAGGCGAGGATGCCGGAGTTGATCTCGGCGATCGCGCGCTGCTCCGCGGTGGCGTCCTTCTCCTCCACGATCGCGCTCACGTCGCCGCCTTCGCCGCGCACGATCCGGCCGTAGCCGGTGGGGTCGGGCACCTCGGCGGTGAGGATCGAGACGGAGCCGTTGGCGTCGCGGTGCCGCTCCATGAACCAGACCAGCGTCTCGCCGGTGAGCAGCGGGGTGTCGGCGGTGAGCACGAGCACGTCACCGCTGGTCGCCCCCGAGGCGTCCAGGCCGACGCGGGCGGCGTGACCGGTGCCCAGCTGCTCCTCCTGGACGGCGATCGTGACGCCGGTGTGGTGCTGGTCGAGGTGGCTGACGACCTGCTCGCGAGCGTGGCCGACGACGGCGACGACCCGGTCGGGGCGGAGAGCCTCGACGGCGGTGAGGACGTGGCCCACCATGCTGCGCCCACCGATGGTGTGCAGCACCTTGGGCGTCTTGGACTTCATCCGCTTGCCGTTGCCGGCGGCGAGAACGATCACGGTGAGCTCGCGAGTCATGCGCCCGAGCCTACGTGCCGCGAGCCCCCTCCCGACCCGGCAGGGTCGGGCCGGTCAGCGGCGCAGCGTCGCGCTCGGCGACTCGCCGTACATGCGCCGGTAGTGGCTGCTCAGGCGGCCGAGGTCGGAGAAGCCCCAGCGCGCGGCGATCTGGGTGACCGTGGGCCCGCCGACCGGGTCGGCGAGGAGCAGCTCGGCACGGATCCGATCGAGTCGGACCCGTCGGAGATAGGTCATCGGGGTGGTGTCCAGGTGGCGGCGGAACGCCAGCTGCAGCGTGCGTACGGAGACATGGGCGGCGCGCGCGATCTCGACGATCCCGAGGTCGAGGTCGGGGTTGGCCTCCAGGAACGCGACCGCCCGGCGGACGGTCGCCTGGGTGGAGCCGGCCGGCTCGTCGCCGGCGACGGGATCCGGCTCGACGGTGAACGCGGCGATGGTGGAGGCGGCGAGCATCCGGCCGGCCGCCCCGAGGACCAACGGGCTGGCAGCCGCGTCGGCACCGGCGCCGACCATGTCGGTGACGTAGTCGACGGTACGGCGCCACGGCCGGGCCAGCTCGGGCCGCAGCGCACCGCGCTCGAACCGGCGCAGGACGTCGGCGACCGGCCCCTCGCAGGCCTGCTCGAGCAGGGTCAGGTCCAGGCCGACCGCCTGGGCGCTGCGCGTGCGCGTGATCGCGTGATAGCCCTCGTCGGGCTGGGCGCAGACGAAGACATCGCCGGCACCGAAGCTGCGGCGGGGCCCGTGCTCGCGCAGGAGGTCCATCTCGCCGTCGCGCATCCGCACGATCAGGACGTAGCCGAGCGGATCCATGTCGTACTCGCTCAGGAAGGAGTACTGCACCTCGTCGACCCGGACCTCGCCGAGATCCTGGCGTCGGCGCCCGAAGATCAGATCGCCAGACGGCTCGAACCGCATCCTGCCGACACCGTACGCGGACGCGAGCAGGGCGTGCGCGCCCTCCGCGTCGGTGGCCGTCTCTTCGGTGTAGACGGGTACGTGCATGGGTGTCCCCTCGATGGACTCCGGTGCGACGACCCTACCTCTCCTCGGCCCTCGGACCGCGCGGCCGCAGCGACGGGACCACGTCGATCCGCTCCGCGAGCCCGACCCCACACAGCGCCTCCGCGGCGGCACTGCCCGACGCGCACCGGATCGCGACGCCGTCCTCGAGCAGCTCCTCGATGAGGACGACCGCGGGCCCGGTGAGGTCGGTCAGCCCGCTCAGGTCGACCGTACGGGCCGAGGCGGTGAGCAGTCGGACGGCGATCTCGGCACGCCCGGACGGCACGACGTCGAAGTCCAGCTCGCCGGTGAGGCAGACGGCTCCCGATTCCGGGTCCACCTCGACCGCCAGCTTGGAACGCCTCGGCGCCCGTGCCTCCAACTCCGTACCCCCGCCCGTTCGTGACCTCCGGATAGTGTCGAGCACGGAGGTCTGCGCGGGCTATGCAATGAGCGCAGGGTTCGCCACGCCATCGGGCGAAAAGCGAAGGAGAGCAATGCCGGGCATCGTCGAGCACAGCGTCGAGATCGCCGCGCCGGTGCACGAGGTCTTCGCCTATGTCGACGACTTCACCAATACCAAAGACTGGATGTACGGGCTGGACCGCATCGAGCCCGTCGGTGAGCCGCTGCGCGGCCTCGGCGCGACCTACGACGGAGTGATGAAGCTCGGCGTCTCACTCACGTCGCGCATCCGCTGCACGGGCTACGAACCGGACCGGTTGGTCGAGATCTCCTCGATCAGCGGCATCAAGAACACCCAGCGCTGGACCTTCACCGACCTCGGCGACGGTCGCACCCGGCTCGACGCGTGGATCAGCTACACGCTGCCCGGGGGTCCGGCCGGCAAGGTGATCGAGAAGGCGGTCAATCCCGTCATCGCGATCGCGATCAAGCACACGAGTGAGCGGCTCGTGCACAACCTCGAGCAGCGCTGAGCTGCCCCCGGTGGGCTAGACCCCCGTAACGCGGGCTGCGGAGCCGGGTTGGACCCGTACGGCTCGGGACGCCGCAGGGGTCGGCCGTCCGCGCGGACCTCGTCATCAGGGAGTCCGCTCACGTCCATCCAGCCCCACCACGCTCGTCGCTCGGCACTCGCGGCCCTGGCCGCTCTCAGCATCGCGGCCGCCGGCGCGGTCGCCCTCCACGGCGAGACCCGGGACCGCCCGCCGGCAGCGCACGCGCCTACGGCACCCACCGGCACCGACCCGATCGACGTCACCACGTCGCCCGCGGCCCCGTCCGGTGCGACGGCTGCTGCAGGACCCCCGGTCATCACCGATGTCGCGTTCAGCACGGCGGTCGCCACCACCGACACTGCCGGCACGGGCGGCACGGGCGGCACGGGCGGCGCGGGCAGCTCACGTCGGCCGGCGCCGAGCTACGTCGGCCATCCGACTCATCACGGCCATCACGGAGGCGCGGGCCAACACGCACCCGCACCCCACACGGCACCGCCAGGCGGTGACACCGCCGGCGAGCCGACCGGTCCGGGCGACGGCGACGGCGACGGCGACGGCTCCACGCCCCTCGCTCCGCCCTCGGTCCCGGTCGACTCGAGCCCGGTCGACTCGGTCCCGGTCGACTCGGTCCCGGTCGACTCGGTCCCGGTCGACTCGGGCCCGGGCACGGGCGGTCCCGGCTCCGGACCGGTCGGCCCTGGTACGGGCAGCGGCGACCCGGGCACCGGAACGGGCGCCCCGGGAACCGATGGCCCCGGGAACTCCGATGGGACCCCGGGTGGTGGCAACGACAACGCCCCCGGCAACTCCGACGGCACCCCCGGCGGCGGGAACGACAACGCCCCCGACAACAGCGACAACGCCGGGAACCCCGGCAACCAAGACACCCCCGGCAACTCCGACGGGACCCCGAGCGGCGGGAACGCCGCCGCGCCGGGCAACTCCGGCAACGCCGGGTCCGGCAATGGCGTCACGCACGGTGGTGGCAAGAAGTAAGCGGCACTGACACGGGAGCCGACGTACGCCGAGCCTGTCGAGGCGCCTCGACAAGCTCGGCGTACGAGAGCCCGGCCGGCGAGTGGCGAGGTGCGTGAACTACAGGCAGCACCACGCGCGGTGTGGCTCCCCAGGATGGAGTCGAACCATCGTCGCTAGTCCTGATTCAAAGTCAGGCGGGCCCTGCCGGCAGACCAACTGGGGAATGTGAGAGCAAGACTCTCAGATCTGGGTGCGGTACCGCGCGAGGACCTCCTGGACCTTGGCCTCGTCGCGGTCCTGGATCGGGATGAGCAGCTCGGCGACGACGTCGGTCAGCTCGGCGATGCGCCGGTTGAGCTGACGCAGCTCCTGGACCTCGTCCTCGAGCGCGCGGAGGCGGGCGCGGACCGTACGGCCGCTCGCCCGCTCGGCCTTCCACTTCTCGACGTTCTCAGCAAGCTTGCTCATGCGCGATCTCCGTTCGGCGAAGGCCAGGTCGCCCGGATCCGGCACACCGCCGGGTCGGGCCGGTCGAAGAGGTCGACCCCGGGGCCGACCTCGAGGTGCTCCACGATGCCGCCGCGGTCCTTGATCTCGGCCACGACCACGGCCGGGTCGACGCGATGCTCGCGGCCGTCCCCGTCCAGCGCGATGTCGTCGCCGTCCACGGTGGCCGAGAACTCCACGAAGAGCGCGTGCTCCCCGCCGCGCAGCCCCATCGAGCACACCTGCCAGAACTGCTCACGAGCGGCATCGTCGATGGCGTTGAGCAGGCGGCGGGCGAAGATGTGGTGCGGATCCCGCGCGAGGCGCGCACCGAAGGTCAGCGCCTGACGCAGCTCGCCGAGGATCAGTTGCTCGGTGCGCACCGAGACCTGGTGACGGTTGATCCGTCGGCCGGTCGCGTGGAGCGCACCGCGGGAGAAGTCCACGGCCCAGACCCGGTGGCCGCGCTTCGCGAAGCGGACGGCGTCGCGGCCGTTGCCGCAGCCGACGTCGACGATCGAGGAGCCGGGCTCGAGTCCACGGGCGACCCACTTGCCGAAGGAGGAGCTGCGTCGCGCGACCTTCGCCCCCCGCGATCCGGCCCAGAACTCGGTCCACCCGCCCATCGTGGTCCGGAAGCCCCGCAGCCAGCCGTTGAGACGCCGCACGCCCGGAGCCGGGTCGTTGTACTTGAACGAGGGGTCCGGCACCCGCCACTGCGGGCCGTACAGGAACGCCAGCATCCGCTCCGGCTGGGCCGGGGCGGGGAAGCGGTAGCCGTGCAGCTCGACCTCGGACAGCGGCAGGATGACCTCGCGCGGCAGGTGACCGTTGCGGTTGCCGAGCTGGTAGAAGGTCCCGCGCACGTAGAACGCCACGAAGATGTCGATGTGGCAGTTGCGCCCGTCGCTCAGGGGCAGCAGCACCTTGATGTCGCCGCCGGACATGCGCAGCAGGATCCAGCCGGACGCGCGCATCGTCCGCTCGATCTTGTACGACTCGGCGATGAGGTCGGCCGGCGACTCGTGCCGAGACAGGTAGCAGACGTCGGTGTCGGAGTCGTGCGCGATCATCGCACCGTCGCGGATCGTGCCGAGCAGGGCGCCGTAGTTGAGGTACGCGTCGACGCCGCACTTCTCCTTGAGGTCGCGCAGCACCCCCTGCGTCCCCTCCAGGATCTCGTTGCGGATGCCCTCGTCGGTCGCGGCGAACGAGCGCCCGAGGTGGCCGACCTTGTCGACCGAGAGCGGATAGCCGTCGTTGTCGACGATCTCGATGCGGCCCTCGCCGGAGCCGAGCGTGACGTCGGCGTCGAAGTAGACGGTCTCGCCCGTGACGTCGGCGACGCTGATGCGGGCGGTGCCGTGCAGGTAGCGCTCGAGCACGTGCGGCCACTCGACAAGCCAGCCGCCGCCGAGCGCCGCGCCGTCGCGCTCGGGGGTGATCGACCAGAGGTAGCGGCCGTCGACGCTCAGCACGAGCGGCCCGGTGCCCTGGGCGGTCACGAGCACGCCGCGGTCCTCGACCGCGACACCACCGGTCGCTACCGGCCGCGCGGGGCGGAAGCTCACGAGACCTGCTCGTCGCCGATGTTGAGGTGGCGACGCAGCGCGGTGCTGGAGGTGTGCATCGTGTACGGGAAGTAGACGACCTCGACACCGACCTCGGCCATCTGCTGCTCGAGCCGCTCGCCCTTGGCGGTGCCCAACCAGTCGTCGCCCTTGAAGATCTTGTGGAAGCCGACCGCGCGCCAGGCATCGCGCTTGTCGAGGGTCGTCTCGACGTACGCGTCGTCGACGATCCCGATCGCCTTGACGATCTCCAGCCGCTCGATCAGCGGCACGGTCGGCACGAGGCCCTTGCCGGCCTCGCACATCTCGTCGGAGACGACGCCCGCGACGAGCACGTCGCACATGGAGCGCGCCTGACGCAGCGCGTTGAGGTGCCCGACGTGGAAAAGATCGAAGACGCCGGGCACGTATCCGACGACCTTGCTCATGGACGAAAGACTACCCAATCGGCAGCATTAGGCTGCTTTTCATGGAACGTTCAAGCCCGGGTCGGCCGGTCCGGCCGGGGCGCGTCGTCGTGGTGGACAACCACGACTCGTACACCTTCAATCTCGCCGCGCTGCTCACCTCCGCCGGCGCCGAGGTGTCCGTCCTGCGCAACGACGATCCGGCGCTCCTCACCGTCACGGACGTGGACGGCATCGTCCTGTCCCCCGGGCCCGGCTCCCCCTCGGAGCCCTCCGACGTCGGCTACGGGCCCGCGCTCCTGGCGCGCCTTCCGCAGGTGCCGGTGCTCGGCGTGTGCCTCGGTCACCAGCTGCTCGCGGTGCTGCACGGTGGCCAGGTGGCGCCGATCGAGCCGGCCCACGGCAAGATCGCCTCGATCCGGTACGACGCGAGCCCGGCGAGGACCAGCCTGCTGGCCGGGCTCCCCCAGGGCTTCCCCGCGACCCGCTATCACTCCCTCGCGGTGACGTCGCGTCCCGGCTGTGGCTTCACCGAGACCGCCTGGGCAGAGGACGGCACGGTGATGGCGCTGGCGGTGCACGACCGGCCGCGCTGGGGCGTGCAGTTCCACCCCGAGTCGGTCGAGACAGCGCTCGGAGCACACATCGTCGCGGCCTTCGTCGAGGTGGTGCGTGGCACGGCCGTGCTGCGCCACAGCATCCCCGGGCGCTTCGACCCGGGTCTGGTCTTCGAGACCCTGTACGGGACCGAGCCGTACGCGTTCTGGCTGGACGGCCCGACCACGTATCTCGGCATCGGTGTCCCGACCGCGACCGCGCAGCTCGGCGGACCGCGACTGCGCGATCCGCTGCCCGGGGGGCTCGTCGGCTGCGTCGAGTACGAGGGACCCGAGCATTGGCTCCACGTCGAACGGGTGGTCGCTGTGACGCCCGCCGGCGCCGAGCTGCGAGCGCTGCCCGGCCGGGGTGCCGAGGCATGGCTGCAGGCGAGCGCTGCCACGCTCGCGCTGCTGCGCGGCGCCACTGCCGAGGTCACGGTGACGGCCGCGGCGCCCGCGGTGCCGCGCGCCGCGCGCAGCCGTGAGGAGTACCTGGCTGACATCGCGGCCTGCAAGGAGCTGCTCGCTCGCGGCGAGACCTACGAGCTCTGCCTCACCAACCGCCTCCACCTGCCGCCGGTCGAGGACGCGCTGGCGTTGCACCGGCAGCTGCGTGCTCGTACCCCCACCGCCCGCACCGCCTTCCTCCGCCTGGGCGAGACCGCGATCTGCTCGGCGACGCCCGAGACGTTCCTGACCGTCAGCCCCAGCGGCACCGTCACCGCGCGCCCGATCAAGGGCACCGCCGCCCGGCACGCCGACGCCGAGCGCGACGCGGAGGCCGCGGCGGCGCTCGTCACCGACCCGAAGACCCGTGCCGAGAACCTGATGATCGTCGACCTCCTGCGCAACGACCTCAACCAGGTCTGCGAGCCGGGGTCGGTGGCGGTGCCCGGCTACCTCGAGGTCGAGACGTACGCCACCGTGCACCAGCTCGTCTCGACGGTCACCGGGCGCCTGCGCCCGGACGCGACCCCGCTCGATGCCGTCCGGGCGGCCTTCCCGCCAGGGTCGATGACCGGCGCGCCGAAGGAGCGCACCGTCGCCCTGCTCGCCGAGCTCGAGCCCGAGCCGCGCGGGGTCTACTCCGGCGCGCTGGGCGTCCTCGGCGCGGACGGCTCGGTCGACCTCTCCGTGGTCATCCGGACCGCGGTGTGCACCCCCGACGGGGTCACCATCGGCACCGGCGGAGCGATCGTGTGGGACTCGGTGCCTGCCGACGAGTACGACGAGACGATGCTCAAGGCACGAGCGCTGCTCGAGGCCTACACGGCGACGACGGCGCCGTCGAGCACCGTGCCCACCACCGGCAGCACCGCGAGCTCCTCGGGCGGCACCGTCAGCGGGTCGGCCGACCAGACGGTGAAGTCGGCGTCGTAGCCCGGGGCGATCCGCCCGCGGTGGGCCTCCTCCCCCGAGGCCAGGGCCGCGTGGGTGGTGTAGCCCTCGAGCGCCTGCAGCGCGGTGAGCGGTTCGCCCGCCAGCGGCTCGGGGCCCGCGTCGAAGTGCCGGCGCAGCTGGGCGTCCGCGAGGGTCCACCGCGGGTCGTACGGGGCGATCGGCCAATCGGTGCCCAGCGCCACCACCGCACCCGCATCGCGCAGCTGGGCCCAGGGGAAGCCGTCGTCGACCCGATGATCACCGAGACGACGCGACCAGTTGTCGGAGCGGTCGGGCTCGTTGAAGAAGGTGCAGTGCAACGGCTGCATGCTCGCCGCGGCTGCCCCGCTGGCGAACAGGTCGACGTGCTCGGGCGGCAGCGTCTCGATGTGCTCGATGCGGTGACGGGCCAGCGGCCCGTAGGTCGCGCGCAGATCGGCGCAGATGCCCAGCGTCTCGCGCACCCCGCGGTCGCCGATGGCGTGAACCGCGCAGTTCACCCCGGCCAGGTGCAGCCGGGTCAGCGCTTCGCGGAAGTCGCCGAGGTCGCGCCACAGCGGGTCGAGCCCCTCGCCGTGGGTGTCGGCGTACTCGAGCCACCCGGTGCCACCGTCGATGGTGCCGTCGACGAAGAGCTTCACGCCCTCGACCTGCCAACGCCGTCCTCTGCGCCCTTGGACCGCCAAGGCGGTCGCGACGTCGTCGCCGGGCATCACCCACGGGTTGAACCCGATCCGCACCGGCAGGTCGCCCTCGGCCTCGACCGCCCGCACGAGGTCCTCCGACGGGTGGTCGAAGTCCATCGCGTGCAGGCCGGTCAGCCCGGAGGCGGCCATGTCGCGCACCAGCTGGGCGAAGCGGGCGGCGAGCTCGCGCGGCTCCGGCTTCGGCACGAACGCGCGGACCAGCTCAGCGGCCTCGGTCTCCAGGAGATATCCCGTGGGTCGTCCCGATGCGTCGCAGTCGATGCGGGAGGCTGAGGTGAACGTGCGTGGCCCGTCGATGCCGGCTCGGCGCAGCGCCCCCGGGGAGGCCAGGGCGGAGTGGGCGTCGTACATGTCGATGAAGGCGGGCCGCTCGCCCAGGCCGAGAGCCGCGGCGGTCGGGACCGACCCGCCGAACACCACCGGATTCAGTCCTCGGGCACACAGCCACTGTCCCGGCGCCAGGCGCGCCGCGGCCTCGGCGAGTGCGGCGCGCACCTCCGCCACGGTGCGGATGCCGGTGAGCTCGACGCCGAACGTCCCCTCGAGGCCGTGAACCGGGTGGGTGTGGCCGTCGACGAGTCCGGGCGTGAGCACGGCTTCGCCGTGGTCGATCACCGCGCCGGCGTCCGGTCGCAGCTGCGCGGCGTCGCCGGTCGTCACCACGCGGCCATCACGGACGAGGACGCCGGTCGCCGTGCCGTGACGCTCGTCGAGCGTGTGGATCGCCCGGGCGACGTGCAGCGTCGCGGGGGTGGAGGAGCTCACGGAGCGGCCCCGGTCGGCTCGGCGACGACGAGGTTGCCCAGGGCCGGGCGGTAGCGGCGCACGGCAGCGCCATAGATCAGGGCCGGCAGAACGAGCCCCACGGGGACCGAGAGGTCGATGTCGTGCATCGCCGAGGCGATCGGTCCGGTGTAGACCGGCGTGGCCGAGCACATCAACGAGGCGACGAAGCCGATCACCACGGCAGCCACGCCGACGAGGTTGAAGCCGCCGCTGAACCAGAATCGGCTGCTCTGGCTCTGGTCGCTGAGCGCGAGCCCGTCGTAGGAGTTGCGGCGCACCCACATGTCGGCGACGTAGATCGACGTGACCGGGGCGAGCACCGTGACGATGAGCTGCATCAGGTTGGAGACGCTGTCGAGGAAGTTGGAGACCAGCATCGCGTAGAGCGTGATCGCGGTGCCCAGGGTGCCGTCGAGCAGGACGCTGCGCGAGCGCTTCATCCGCAGGCCGATGGACTGCAGGGCCAGCCCCGAGCTGTAGGCGGTCATGGCGTTGTTGGCGATGGTGCTGACGATGACGGCCATCAGGAACACCGGGGTGAACCAGCCGGGCAACAGGCTCTCGGCAGCGGCCTGCGGGTTGCTGGCGTCGACGGCCGTCGCGGCCAGCGCGCCGACCGCCGTCATGATCGTGCCGGGGATGAAGGAGCCCAGGAAGGTCCACCCGATGATGGCACGCGCGGACGTCTCCCTCGGCAGGTAGCGGCTGAAGTCGGCCGAGTTGGTGTACGACAGCGGCCCGGAGGCGACGAGCGCGACGCCCGCGGTCAGGGAGGCCCAGAGCGCCGCGCCGTGCAGGCCGACGGCCGGCTGATAGCCCCAGTCGGCGTTGCCGACCACGAAGAACGCCATCACGGCGAAGACGATCGCCAGCACCACCGCGAGGGACTGATAGAACCGCATGATGAAGCCGTGGCCGTAGACGCTGATCGCCAGTGTCGCCGCAGCGATCGCGACGATGACGATCACCTCGATCGGGTCGTTGATCGAGACGTGCATCCTCTCCAGCAGGCTGTCGGCGACGAGGGTCGCCGCAGACCAGTTGAGCGCCAGGTAGCAGACCGACACCAGCCAGCCGGCGATGGCGACGTTGAAGCGGTTGCCGCGCACGCCGTACATGGCCCGCGTGATCACCTCGCTCGGCGCGCCGGCGGCCGGTCCGCTCGCTGAGAGGACGGCCGGGAAGACGCTGAGCAGGGAGCCCACGGCAGCCACGACGAGAGCCTGCCCCAGGCTCAGCCCGAGCAGGATCAGCACGGTGCCGACGATGAAGCCGAGGAAGTTCACGTTCGGCGCGGCCCACACGGCGAAGAGCTCACGGGCGCGACCGTGCCGCTCCGACTCCGGGATCACGTCGATGCCGTGGCTCTCCACCCGCAAGGCGGCATCGGAGGTCGGAGCCGACGTGACGTGACCCGGAGCGTCGGTCGTGGCGTGGGCTCGCGCGGGCCCCGCAGCGGGGACGGATGCAGACATGGTGGCTCCTGGTGTTCGGCCCGGATTCGTCTCGCGAACTCCGCGAGTGTGTCCTGCAACACAACCGAGCTGGACGGGAGCGTAAGTACCCAAATCGATTTGGACAAGAGCTATGCTCGCTCGTTGTGAGTCCTGGTCCGACACCGCACCGCGCCACGATCCAGGACGTGGCCCGCCTGGCCGGCGTCTCGACCACGACCGTGTCGCACACGTTCAGCGGCAACGGCACCGTGGCCACCGCGACCCAGCAGCGGGTGCGGACCGCCGCCGACCAGCTGGGCTATCGGCCCGATGCACTGGCCCGCGGGCTGCGCAGCAGCCGGCTCGGCGTCATCGCCCTGATCGAACGCTCG
>Ga0308169_10002663_pt1 | contig 18189 bp, 18 predicted proteins | sample PhyBR1_2_FD_202139 | JGI IMG/M metagenome (GOLD analysis project Ga0308169, IMG submission 202139) | Phyllosphere microbial communities from UC Gill Tract Community Farm, Albany, California, United States - DLSLSB.R1 | ecosystem: Host-associated > Plants > Phyllosphere > Unclassified | place...
TCATCAAGATCGCCGAAGGCAACCCGCAGCACAAACCCGGCCTGTACATCGAGACCAAGGAACCCAAGCAATTCCCGGGCATCGAGGCGGACCTGAAGAACAAGCTGCTGGATAAAGGCTGGCTGAGTTCCGCCGGCTCCAAGCTGGGCAAGAGCAACACAGGCGTCGGCCAGGGCAAGGGCCGCGTGGTGCTGCAAACCTTTGAAGTCGCCAGCCTGAAAGAGCTGCAAAAAGAGATGCCCAACACCCCGAAAATCCTGCTGCTGTGGGTGGGTGAAGGCAGCATCGAGCCTAAAAACAAGCAGACCTTCGCCGAGTCCGGCGAAACCACCAAGGCCGCCTACTACGCCAAGCAAGAGCCAAAGGACGCCGCCGAGTTCGAAAAATGGGTCGACGAAGCCAAGAGCCTCGGCGCCATTGGTACTGGCCCATCGGCTGAGCTGACCAACCATGGCGACCAGAGCTACTCGGACCTGGTCAAGCCGGAGATGAACAAGCTGACCCACGACAAAGGCCTGCTGGTGCACGTCTACACCGTGGATGAGCCGGTGGACTTCGACAAAGTGATGAAGGCCGGCGTCGATGGCATCTTCACCAACCGCGCCGCCGAACTGCTGAAGTTCTACAAGCGCTGGCCGTCGTCCAGCGTGCAGGACCTGTTGAACGACTATAAGTACTGAGTGAAGGCCCCATGGTCAGGCCGCCTGTGGTTGGGGCGTGACGACGGCCTGATCCTCGACGAGCTGGGGCGCACCGCGCCCCATGCGCATGCCCCCTCCATGGATGGTCTGCCCCAGCGCGCCGATCACGGTCAGCCTGCAAGGGCACGTCACCAACGCCCATCGCCTGTTCATCCCTTCGCGACAGCCCCACGCCATTCGCGAGGCGATCCTGCGCAACCAGCGGATTGAACAAACTGCGCAACTGCTTGAAATAATTAAGGGTGAATTAAGTTGCGCTGGTTAATCTGATCCCACTTAAACAGCTCACCCGAGAAGGACACACACCATGAAAACTTTGACTGCCCTGTTCGCTGCTACCGCCCTGACACTGACCGCCGGCCTGGCCCAGGCTGATGTTCGCCCCGACCAGATCGAAGGCCTGCTCAAATCCGGCGCCGTGAAGCCTTTCGAACAACTCAACAGCGCTGCACTGGCCACACACAAAGGTGCGACCATCACCGACACCGAACTGGACCACAACAACAGCGGCGTGCTGGTCTACGAAGTTGACCTGACTGACACCGCCGGCAAGAAGTTTGAAGTGAAGCTCGACGCCAAGACCGGCGCCGTGCTGGAAGACAAGATCGACAGCTGATTCACCGTCTCGCTCACAGCCGCGCTGCCTTCGGGTAGCGCGGCTTTTTTATGCCCGCGCGTAGGAAAACCCTCCATTTAGTGAATGAAATTACACCTAGAGTGCGCAAGGTCGCTAAAATCCCCTCTATCGGCCAGGGCATAACGCTCACCACCTTACGGATCGAGAACGCTGCATGGGGCAAAAAGCCGACGACATCGCCACCATTGGCCGAATCAGTGCCGTCCCCGCGATGCTCAAAGTCATCAGCGACATGACCGGCCTGCGCTTTGCCGCTGTGGCACGGGTGACCGACGACACCTGGACCGCCTGCGCCGTTCTCGACCAATTGGACTTCGGCCTCGGCGTCGGCGGTGAACTGGACCTGACCACCACGATCTGCCACGAAATTCGCGGCTCCCATGTGTCCGTGGTAATCGACAAGGCCAGCGAGGATCCGCTCTACCACGACCACCACACGCCGCGGCTCTATCAGTTTGAAAGCTACATTTCGGTGCCGGTGTTCCGCACCGACGGGAATTTTTTCGGCACGATCTGCGCCCTCGACCCCAACCCTGCCCACCTGCGCAGCAGCAGCATCCAGTCGACCATGGAGTCGTTCGCCCGGGTGCTGTCCTTGCAGATCGAAGCCGAAGAAGCCGCTCAGCACACCCATGCGCAATTGCAGGAAGAGCGCGACACCGCCGAACTGCGCGAGCAATTCATCGCCGTGCTTGGCCATGACCTGCGCAACCCGCTGTTTGCCATCAACTTCGGCGCCGAGCAGCTGCTGCGCAAGTTTCCAGACCCTGCCACCGATACCCTCGTACGCCATATCCTGGCCAGCGGTCGCCGCGCCGCGCAGTTGGTCGAAGACTTGCTGGACTTCGCCAGGGGCCGCATGGGCAGCGGTATTCCGCTGAACATCAGCGATTGCCAGGGTTTGCAGGCGGCATTGCAGCATGTGGTCTCGGAGGTGCAGAGCGTGCACCCGCAGCGAGTGATCAAGGCGGACATCGGCGTTCTGCAGGGCGTGAGCGGCGACCGCGATCGCCTGGCACAGTTGCTGTCCAACTTGGTGGCCAATGCCATTCACCATGGCCGTCACGACGGGCCGGTGGAAGTCACGGCGAAGATCGAGCAGGGCCAGTTCAACCTGACGGTCAAGAACCCCGGGCAGATCGACGCGCAAGCCTTGCCCCGGCTGTTCGAGCCCTACTCACGCCCCGCCAAGGACACGCCCCAGGCCGGCCTGGGGCTGGGGTTGTATATCGTCAAGCAGATTGCCGACGCCCACGGCGGTGAGTTGAGCGTCTCCACCACCGCCGAGCACGGCACCGTGTTCACATTCAGCCTGGCAACGGCCTGATCAAGCGCCGAGGCGGGCCGTCACCTCGTTCAACTCACTCGACAACCCGCGCAGGTTATGGCTCGCCGCTTCGGTGCGCTTGACGTTATCGAGGTTGGCCGTCGCCACCGTGGTGATCTGTGTGATGTTGCGCGAGATGTCTTCGGCCACCGAGGTCTGCTCCTCGGCCGCCGTGGCGATCTGGCGGTTCATGTCGCGGATCGCCTCGACGGCCTGGGTGATATGAGCCAGCATGGCACCGGCCTGGGTGACCTTCTCCACACTCTCATCGCTGCATGACTGGCCACTCACGATCGCCTCGGCCGCATCCACCGCGCCGGTCTGCACCGCCTCGATAATCCCGTTGATCTCGATGATCGACGCCGCCGTGCGTTGCGCCAGGCTGCGCACCTCATCGGCCACCACCGCAAAACCACGGCCGGCTTCGCCCGCGCGCGCGGCTTCAATGGCGGCGTTCAGCGCCAGCAGGTTGGTCTGCTCGGCGATCCCACGAATCACTTCCAGCACCTTGCCGATGCGCACGCTGTCGGTTTCCAGACGGCGGATGATGGTGCCCGTGTTGAGGATCTCGTTGCGCATCTGGCCAGCAATGGCATTCAACTCGCCGCTGGCGCTGACCAGGTCGGTGGCGCTGCGCTGCAGGCGGCTGAAGGTTTCAGCGAGGAAGTCGCGCAAGGTATTCGCGGCAGCCGCCAGATGGCCGAGTTCATCCTGGCGACGGCTGGCCACGCGCTCGGCGAAGCGGCCGTGGCTCAGTTGCGTCACGTAGTCGATCAGGCTGCGGATCGGCAGGATCAGGTTGCGGTTGATCAGCCACAGACTGAACAAGCCGATCAACACACTGGAGAGCACCATGATTGCCAGTCCTACCAGCACGGTACGCTCGGTGTAGGCACTGATGGCCCTGGATTGCTGGCTGCCTTGTTCGCGCAGATCACTGACCAGCGCACTCATCTGCTCACTGGCGGCGCGGTCGACGCCCTTGACCGCCGTGTCGCCGGCGCTCGCATCGCCACCGGCGGCCACGTAGGCATCGCGGCCTTTCTGGTAGGCAACCCCCAATTGCTGGGGTTCCTGTCGCTCGTCACAAAACTGTCAAATTCACTTGCAATGATTCGCTACGCGACCTGTGAAACGTCCTACAGGCCTTTTCTCTGCGAGCCCTCATGAACCACAGCATCGACCACAGCCACCAGGACTCCGACCTGTTTGGCTTGCTTTACGGTTTCCGTTTTCGCCCCGGTGAAAAGGGCGAGCAGATCGATTCGGCCACGGCGCTCCAGGCCCTGCGGCAACCGGACGACCCGCAAGAGTTTTTGTGGCTGCACCTGAACCTCGCGCACGCGGCGTGCGAGCGCTGGATGCAGGCAAACCTGGACCTTCCGGAAGAATTCTTCGAAGCCCTGCACGAGGGGTCGCGCTCGACGCGCATCGAACACGTCGACTCGGCCTTGCTGGCGGTGGTCAACGACGTGGTGTTCAACTTCAGCAGCATGGTGTCGTCGGATATTTCCACGCTGTGGGTGTGTGCCCGCAGTCGCCTGCTGATCAGCGCGCGCCTGCAACCACTGCACTCGGTGGACAAACTGCGCTCGTCGGTGAAGGCCGGTGAAAGCTTTCGCTCGCCGCTGGCGTTGCTGGTGCACTTGCTGCGCGACCAGGGTGAGGTGCTGACGCAGATCGTGCGCAAGACCAGCATCAGCGTCGACCATATCGAAGACCAGTTACTGTCTTCACGCCTGTCCACTAACCGCGCCGAACTCGGTGCGGCGCGCCGGGTGCTGGTACGCCTGCAACGCCTGTTGGCGCTGGAGCCTGGCTCGCTGCTGCGCCTGCTCAACCGCCCGCCCCAGTGGCTGCAGAAGGAAGACGTGAAGGAATTGCGTAAATCCACCGAAGAGTTTGCGCTGATCATCAACGACCTGATGGCCCTGGGCGAACGCATCAAGCTGTTGCAGGAAGAGATCGCCGCCAACCTCAACGAACAAAGCAACCGCACGCTGTTCACCCTCACCGTGGTGACGGTGCTGGCGTTGCCGATCAACATCATCGCCGGCTTTTTCGGCATGAACGTTGGGGGGGTGCCGCTTTCCCAGGACCCGGAGGGGTTTTGGATATTGGTGGCGTTGGTGGCTACCTTCACGTTGATCGCCGGGCGTTGGGCCTTTAGGAAACGCAAAGACTATTGAATTGAAATGCCGTCAAACGGTGGGAGTGGGCCTGCCCGTGAATGCGGTGTATCAGTTAAAGCTAAGTTGACTGACACATTGCATTCGCGAGCAAGCCCGCTCCCACACGGGTTTTGCGCTGCTCACAGGACAAGCGGCGACCTCAATACCGCTAAACACTGACCTGCGGCAGCATCTCTGTAACATTCTGCAATGACTATGAACGACATCCTCCCCACACTGGATGCCCCGGCATGGCCACCCCTTCACTGACTGCCTCCCCCCACGCTTCACCTGCAGACCCTAAACCCAGGCTGGACAAGAAACCCGGCCTGGTGACGGTGATCATCTTCTTCGCCGTGCTCGCCATGGGCCTGTTGTTCACCGCCTACAGCCTCATGCATGACATGCACGAGATGGGGGCTCAACTCACTACCTGGACGCCGTTTTTACTGCTCGGTGTGGCGCTGTTGATCGCCCTGGGTTTCGAGTTCGTCAACGGCTTCCACGACACCGCCAACGCGGTGGCGACGGTGATCTACACCAACTCGTTGCCGCCGCATTTTGCGGTGGTGTGGTCCGGTTTTTTCAACTTTCTCGGCGTACTGCTTTCCAGCGGCGCCGTGGCGTTCGGCATCATTGCACTGCTGCCGGTCGAGTTGATCTTGCAGGTGGGTTCATCGGCCGGTTTCGCGATGATCTTCGCCCTGTTGATCGCCGCAATCCTGTGGAACCTCGGCACTTGGTGGCTGGGTTTGCCCGCCTCGTCGTCCCACACCCTGATCGGCTCGATCATCGGCGTGGGCGTGGCGAATGCCCTGATGCACGGGCGCGACGGCACCAGTGGTGTGGACTGGAGCCAGGCGATCAAGATCGGTTACGCCTTGCTGCTGTCGCCGCTGATCGGCTTCGCGTTTGCGGCCATGCTGTTGCTGGCGCTGCGTGCCTTCGTCAAGAACCGTGCGCTGTACAAGGCGCCGAAAGGTGACACCCCGCCGCCGTGGTGGATCCGAGGCATGCTGATCGCCACCTGCACCGGCGTGTCCTTCGCCCACGGCTCCAACGACGGGCAAAAAGGCATGGGCCTGATCATGCTCATCCTGGTGGGCACCCTGCCGATGGCCTATGCGCTGAACCGCACCATGCCGGCCGAGCAGTCCTTGCAGTTCGCGGCCGTGGCCGAAGTCACCCAGGCCGCCCTGGTGAAAAGTGCCCCCCACGCTTTGACCGGCGATCCGCGCCCTATTCTCTCGACCTATGTGCGCACCAAGGAACCTACGGCCGAACTGGTGCCTGCCCTCGCCGCCCTGGCCGGGCAGATCGGTGATGAAGTCAAAGGTTACGGCTCCCTGGCCAAAGTGCCTGCCGAGGCCGTCGGCAACGTGCGCAACGACATGTACCTGAGCAGTGAAACCATTCGCCTGATGGACAAGGGCAAGGTCGGTGATTTCGACGCGGATACCCAGGGCAAGCTGCAACTGTTCAAGCAACAGATCGACAGTTCCACGCGCTTCATTCCGTTATGGGTGAAGATCGCCGTGGCGATCGCCCTGGGCCTGGGCACCATGGTGGGCTGGAAGCGCATCGTGGTGACCGTCGGCGAGAAGATCGGCAAGACGCACCTGACCTACGCCCAGGGTGCCTCGGCGGAAATGGTGGCGATGCTGACCATTGGCGCGGCGGATATGTATGGGCTGCCGGTGTCGACCACCCATGTGTTGTCGTCGGGTGTGGCGGGGACCATGGTGGCCAACGGGGGCGGGTTGCAGATGCGCACTATCCGCAATCTGGCGATGGCGTGGGTGCTGACGTTACCGGCCGCCATCCTGCTTTCAGGCAGCCTCTACTGGCTGTTCACCCAACTCTTCTAACGCCACACAGCACACAATGTGGGAGCGGGCTTGCCCGCTCCCACATTTGGCGTTGTATTGCTTCAGTGATTGAAGAGTCCAGTCATAGCCTTCAGCCGTTTTTTGTACACCCGCCGCGCCTCCAACGCCTCCTCCAGCGTCACCGCCACAAACCCTGCCCGCTGGTTTGGCTGCATTTGACCGATCAGGTCCAGGTCGGCGCTGATCACCGTGCCGATCATCGCGTAGCCACCGCCCGATACCGCGTCCCGATGCAACACAATCGGCTCCAGGCCGGCCGGCACCTGGATCGACCCAATCGGGTAGCAACTGTCGACGATGTTCGACGGATCCGATCCCGCGCCAAAGGGTTGCTCCCGTGGCTGGAAGGTCAATGCACTGCCGCCCTTGAAGCGATAGCCGATGCGGTCGGCCTCGGACCCCACGGTCCAGGGCTCGGCAAAGAAGCTGGCTTTGGCCGCAGCGGTCAATCGCTCGTAATACAGGCCGGGCACCACACGCAGGGTCACATCACCGCCCACCGATCGGCGCAACGCCATCGGCAGGCTATTGCCCGCACGGCCTGTGCCGCTGGGTTCGCCAATGGGCAACTCATCGCCTTCCTGCAAACGCCGCCCGTGAAACCCGCCAAGTGCGCCGAGGGTATACGTCGAGCGACTGCCAAGGACCAATGGCACGTCAATGCCGCCGGCCACCGCGAGGTAGGTGCGGGCGCCGGCCCTGGGAAATTCAAAGCGCAAGACCTGCCCGGCACGCACCTGGAACGCGGTGTCCTGATGCACCACTTCACCGTCCAGGCGCGGCGACATCAACGCGCCGCTGAGTGCCACCAGCGCGTCCTGTTGAAACGCCAGTTCGGGACCGATCAGCGTGCATTCCAGGCCCGCCGCGCCGGTCGGGTTGCCCACCAAATGGTTGGCCGCACTCAATGCGTATTGGTCCAGCGCACCTGACGGCGGGATGCCCAAGTGGTAGTAACCTTCGCGGCCAAGGTCCTGCACGGAGGTGGCGAGGCCGGGTTTGAGGACCTTGATCATGCCAGCGCCTCCTGCAGGGTTTTCGGATAACCGATAGGGTCGGAGAGAAAGGCATCGAGGGAAAATTCCACCGGGCGGATGCGCAGGTCGAAACGGCCGGCGTCCACATCGGCCACCGCCTGGTCGTAGGCGTCACGGTCCATCGGTTTGAACTGCACGATATCGCCGGGGCGGAAGAACACCATGTGTTCCTTGAGGTACGCCAGTTGCTGCGCCGGGTCGTAGATCGGCGCCGGGGTCACGCCGAACATCTGGTAACCGCCGGCACCGCGCACCGAGTAGATGCACCCAAAACAGCCGCCATGGCCGAGGGTGAGTTTCGGCGTGTCGGTGCGCGGTCGCAGGTACTTGGGCACCTGCAATTGGCGCGCGCGCTCGACCATCTGGAACATGAACGGCAAGCCCGCGACAAAGCCGACCATCGACACAAACCACGGCGCGCCACTGTGGGCGGCGATAAACGCGTCGACGTCGGCCAGGCCGTTGATGCGCGCGGCGTACTCCAGGTCGGTGCCGCTGGGGTCTTGATGACGGTCACGAAAACGCATCAGGGTTTCATGGGTCCAGGGGTCGTTGTAGAGCACCGGGATTTCGATGATGCGCGTGTGCAACGTGCGTTCGGCCACGGCCTGGGTTTCGGCGGTCTGCACCGCATCGAGCAATACGTGGGGCGCGATGCGGTCGGGGTCGAAGCGAATCTGGAACGACGCATTGGCCAGGCACACATCCAGCACGCCTTCGAGCGCCAGGCGCTCCACCGCGCGGGTCACCGCCATGCCTTTGAAAAAGGCCTCCAGGGACATGCTGTCGCTGACCTCGGCAAACAGGTGTTCATCACCACCGAAGCTGTAGCGGATGGGGGACGTTTCAGCCATGTCTGTTCCTCTTGGAATCATTGTAGAAAGGCAGGCGAAAAAAATAGGCGATGTTTTTTTATTGGGGTGTTTTGACCGTAATGCCCGCTTGGTCCAGGGCTTCGCGGGTGGCCTCCACCAACTCCAGCGCACCGGGGGTGTCACTGTGCAGGCAGATGGAGTCGAATTCGATGAACAGGTCTTCGCCTTCCACAGTTCGTACAAGCCCGGTCTGACACGCCCTAAGGACGCGCGCCGCCACTGTCGCAGGATCCAGCGCCCGCACGGTGCGGGTAAACACGATGGAACCTGTCAGGTCGTACTCACGGTCAGCGTAAAACTCGCGCACCACCGGTTGCCCCAGCTCTGTGGCGATCCGCCAGATCACCGAGTTGGGCATGCAGTACAGCAGCAGTGTGGGCTCGATGATGCGCAGGTTTTGAACGAGCAGGCGCGCGGCTTCTTCATCGCGAGCCAGGTGCATGTACAGCGCGCCGTGGGGCTTGATATGTTGCAGGGTCAGGCCCTGGGCGCGGGCGATTTCACGCAGGGCGCCGAGCTGGTAGAGCATGTCGTCCACCAGTTCCTGGGCCGGTGCGTTGATGTGGCGACGGCCAAAGCCGACCAGATCCCGAAAGCCCGGGTGCGCGCCGATGGCCACGCCCAATTGCTTGGCGCGTTCGACGGTACGGCGCATGGTACCGGGGTCGCCGGCGTGGAAGCCGGTGGCGATATTGGCCGAGCTGATATACGCCATCAGCTGCGCATCGACGCCATCGCCGATCGTCCAGGGGCCGAAGCCCTCGCCCATGTCCGAGTTGAAATCCACTGCCTGCATCGAAGTCGCTCCGCCTAAGTGATGGTGGAAAAGTAGGCTGCGGCTTGACCCCTTGGGAAGATCTATTATCAGATAGCCCATCTTCTGAAAATCAGATAACCACACCCTCACCCGACGGTAGGAGCCCGGCATGTCCCTGACCCTGCGCCAAGTCCGCTACTTCGTCGCCACCGCCGAAATCGGCCAGATTTCCCAAGCGGCGATTCACCTGAACATTTCCCAGTCAGCGGTGACCACGGCGATCAAGGAGCTGGAAGCCATGCTCGGCGTGCAGCTGTTCATGCGTTCGGCCCAAGGCATGAACCTGACCGACGCCGGCCGGCACTTTCTCAACCGTGCCTACGTGATTCTGCGCAGCGTGGACGATGCACTCAACAGCCCGCTGCCCGACTACCGCGCCAGCGGGGTGCTGCGCCTGGCGGCCAGCTACACGGTGCTTGGCTACTTCCTGCCGCACCACTTGCAACGCATGGAACACTGGCACCCGGACGTGACCATCGAAGTCTTCGAGCAGGAACGCCAGGCCATCGAACAAGGCCTGCTCGACGGCCAGTTCGACATGGCGGTGGTGCTCACCGCCAACCTCACCCACCCGGCGATCGTCTCGGAAATCCTGTTCAATTCGGAACGCCGCCTGTGGCTGCCCAGCCATCACCCCTTGTGCGAACGCGGCGCCGTGAGCCTGGCCGACGTGGCCCGGGAACCCTACATCCTGCTCACCGTCGACGAGGCCGAACACAGCGCCATGCGTTACTGGGAACAGGCCGGGCAAATGCCCAATGTGCGGCTGCGCACCAGCTCGGTGGAGGCCGTGCGCAGCATGGTCGCCAACGGCAGCGGCGTGGCGATCCTGTCAGACCTGGTGCATCGGCCCTGGTCCCTGGAAGGCAAGCGCATCGAAACCCTGACCGTCACTGACCAGGTGGCACCCATGAGCGTGGGCCTGGCGTGGCACCGCGAGCGCGCGTTCACCCCGGCGATGCAGGCAGTGCGCGATTACTTCCACGACGCCTTCCTGGCGCCGCAGCAGTTGTCTGCACGGCGTTAGAGCTGGGCTTGCAAGGTGGCGGCCAGCCAATCCATGAACACCCGCACGCGTTGCGGCAAATGGCGTTGACCGGCGTAGAGCAGGGACACCTCCAGCGGTGGCGCCACGAAGTCCGGCAAGACGCTGATCAATTCGCCCCGGGCCAGTAAATCGCGGACGCCGAGCAACGGCACCTGCGTGATACCAAAGCCGCCCAGGCACGCCGCCTGATAGGCATCGGTGCTGTTGACGGTGACACGCCCTTCCATCGGCACCCGCAGCACCTTGCCGCCCGACTGATATTCAAAGCCGGATGACCGTGCGCCCAGCGGCCGTACGTAATGCACCAAGTGATGATTGGCCAAGTCAGCCAGGGTGTGGGGCACCCCCTGGCGTTGAAGGTAGGCCGGACTCGCACAGTTGACCATCGGCATACTGCACACCCGGCGCGCCACGACGGTTTGATCAGGCTGGGCGCCCACCCGCAAGACGCAGTCGAAGCCTTCGGCGATCAGGTCCACCTGGCGGTCCGAGCTGCTGATTTCCATCTGGATCAGCGGGTGTCGCTCCATGAACAGCGGCAGGTGCGGCAGGACCATGTTCCGCGCCGTCACATTGGGCATATCCACCCGAATTCGCCCGCTGAGCTGGGCTTCATCCTGGCGAAACAGCCCCTCCAGTTCCTCCATGTGCGACAGCAGGTCCTTGCTGCGCTCGTACAACACGCGGCCGTCCTGGGTGGCCTGCACCTTGCGCGTGGTGCGCTGCAACAAGCGTGCGCCGAGCAACGCCTCCAACGCCTGCACATGCTCGGACACGGTGGAGCGCGGCAGCCCCAGGCTCTCGCCGGCCTGGGTGAAGCTCGACAGCTCGGTGACGCGCACGAAGGTGCGCAGCAGTTCAAGTTTGTTCATGGATTGTTCGCCTTATCCGGCCAGTGATTCCGGTATAGCGCTGTTTATCACGTTAGGCACGAATAAATACACTTCCTCTCACTGATCACCTGAGAGGACATCACCATGACCCGTAAAATCGCACTTATCACCGGCGCAAGCCGTGGCCTGGGCAAAAGCGCCGCGCTGCACCTGGCGGCTCAGGGCGTCGATATCATCGGCACCTACCACATTGCTGCGGCTGAAGCTCAAGCGGTGGTCGAGCAGGTTCAGGCCCTGGGTGGCCGCGCCGCGATGGTGCAGCTGGATGTGAGCCAGAGCGGCAGCTTCAATGACTTTGTCGGCAAAGTCGCCACCTTGCTCAAGGACGTTTTCGCCCAGGATCACTTCAACTTTCTGATCAACAACGCCGGCATCGGCGCCCACGCCAGTTTTGCCGAGACCACCGAAGCACAGTTTGACCAGTTGGTGGCGATCCACTTCAAGGCGCCGTTCTTTCTTACGCAAAAATTGCTGCCGCTGATCAGCGATGGCGGGCGCATCATCAATATTTCCAGCGGCCTGGCACGGTTCAGCCTGCCGGGGTATTCGGCCTACGCGTCGATGAAGGGGGCGATAGAAGTGCTGTCGCGCTACCAGGCCAAGGAACTGGGCCCGCGCGGGATTACCGTGAATACCCTGGCCCCTGGCGCGATTGCCACCGACTTCAGCGGCGGTGCGGTGCGTGACAACCCGGATGTGAATACGATGGTGGCCAACAACACGGCCCTGGGGCGCGCCGGTTTGCCGGACGACATTGGCGGGGCGATTTCAACCTTGCTGGCCGATGGCAGCCACTGGATCACCGGGCAGCGCATCGAGGCCTCGGGCGGCATGTTTCTTTAGACATTCTGCGCTAGCATCAATGCCTTCAGATCACTGACAGGCAATCATCGATGAGTTTTGATCCAGGCTTGGCCGGCGGCATGGGCGTATTGGCGGCCGTGGTCGACAGCGGCAGTTTCGCCCGCGCTGCCGACAGCCTGGAGATGACACCGTCGGGGGTCAGCCGCGCGATTTCACGCCTGGAAAAACGCCTGGGAATTCGCCTGTTCGACCGCACCACCCGCTCGGTGCAATTGACCGACGAGGGGCGACGTTTCTATCAGGAGATCGCCCCGCTGCTGGCCGGCCTTGAAGAGGCCGCCAACGCCGCAGCAGACAGTGCATTGACCGTGCGCGGGCGCCTGCGGGTGAACATCGACCCCTATTTCTCGCGGCTGGTGTTGGGCCCGGTGCTCGGCGACTTCATGCGCCAATACCCGCACCTGCAGCTGGACCTGCACACCCGCGACCAACTCGGCGACCTGGTGGCCGACGGTTTCGATCTGGCGATTCGCTTCGGCATCCCGCAATCCTCTTCATTGATCGCCCGCAAGTTGATGGAAGTACGCGTACTTACCCTGGCCTCCCCCGCTTACCTTGAGCAATACGGCCGCCCCGTCATTCCGCAAGACCTGGAGACCGGGCACATGTGCCTGGACTTTCGCGACTCGCAGACTGGGCGCCCGTTTGCCTGGGAATTCCACCGGCCCGGCGAGCAAGTGATCGTGCGCACCGATGGCCGCCTGGTGGTCAACGATGCCAGCACCTTGTACAGCGCGTGCGAGCATGGGCATGCCGTGGCGCAGATGCTCGACCTTGGCCTGGCGCCGGCACTGAAGAGCGGCGCCCTGGTGGAACTGTTCCCCGACTGGCCGGACGAGCGTTTTCCGTTGTACGCCTACTACCCGTCGCGGCACTTGCCCGCCGCCAAGGTGCGGGCGTTCCTGGACTTCGTGGCCTCACTCCTCCCCTGTAGAAGCTCGGCTTGCCGGCGATGGTGATGTGGGGGCGCGCTATCGCCGACGCGTCGAATCCTATAAAGCCAGCCCACGGCGCTGCATGAATTTTTCCCGCACTACGTCATACCCCCAGTGGTACACATAGGTGTACGGCAGGAAGAACAGCAGCACACCGATATCCAGCATGAACGCCTGCATCAGGCTGATGTTCAGCCAGGCAGCGATCAACGGCACGGCGACGATGATCAGCCCGCCTTCGAACATCAGCGCGTGCAGTACCCGCGTCCAGCCCCCACCGGACAGTTGCAGACGCACCTTGAGACGGTCGAACAGGCTGTTGAAGATGATGTTCCAGGTCAGCGCCAGCAGGCTCAGCCCTAAAGTCACCGCGCCCATTTCCAGGGCGGGCCTACCGGTGATCCACACCAGCAACGGTGTACAGATCAACAACGCCAGGCCTTCAAAACCCAGGGCCTGGCAAACGCGTTCAGTCATCGACTTGGTGGGGTTCATGACCCGTCTCCGTGAGTGGCGAGGGTTGCCATGATTACCCTTTGAATCGATACTTCATAACTAATAACCATCGACAAAGGCGATAGTCATGGCTTCCCATGAAGTGCTGCAAGCGTTTGTCCAGGCGGCCACCCAGGGCTCTTTTTCTGCCGCGGCGCGCAAGCTGGGCAAGAGCCAGTCCACCGTCAGTGCGGCGGTGGCGAGCCTGGAGATTGACCTGGATGTGGTGCTGTTCGATCGCAGCAGCCGCAAGCCGACACTGACGCCGGCCGGCCATGTGTTGCTGCAACGCGCCGAGCAGGTGCTGGAAGCCAGCAGCCGCCTTGAATTGGCGGCCAGCCAGTTATCCCAGGGGCTGGAGCCGAAGGTGACGATTGCGATGTCCGATACCTACCAGTCGGAACGCTTTGAGCTCGCCCTCAAGGCCTTCGAACAACGCTACCCAGACCTTGAGCTGGAATGGCTGATCGCCGAGTGCGAAGACTTGATTGCCCTGGTCCAAAGCGGCCGTGCACAGATTGCCTTGATCGAAGCCCAGGAGGTCTACCCGCCCGACCTGACGCGCTCGCCCGTCGCCGAACGCACGGAAATCGCGCTGTTCGTCGCCCCCACCCACGCGTTGACCCGCGTGCAAAACATCGACCCGCAAGCCTTGCAGCAACACCGTGAACTGCGCCTGGCAAGCATCGTCAGCCCATACGAAACGCGCCCCTTGGGCCGTGTGTGGTCAGCGCCGAGTTTTCTGATGCTGATGGAAATGGCTCAACTCGGCTTTGGCTGGGCGCAATTACCGCGCTGGTTGGTAGAGCGTTTTGGTAATGCCGGGCTGGTTGAACTCAACGTCCGGGGTTGGCCACGCTCAGTGGCAGTGGATGCGTTGTGGTCGCGGCAATACCCACCGGGCCCGGCGGGCAGCTGGATGTTGAGCCAGATGCTCGAATAACGAACACTCACTGCTACCCCATGAAGCCGCTCCCACCCGTGAACGGCGTTGCACACGCGATAGGCTCACGCCGCTGCGGTCTGCGGCGGGCGGTGGGCCTGGAAGTATTCGTGCAAGGCACGTAAGGCGGGCAACGCCAATGCTTGCGCAGCAAAACACAATCCCACGCGGCGTGTGGGTGCCGGCAAATGCCATTCACGAATCACCACGCCCGAGCGCTCCGCCGCCAACGACTGCGGCAACATCGCCACGCCCACACCTGCGGCCACCATGTGCAATGCCTGGGTCAACGAACCCGCATGCCCGGCCACCGATTGCGGCGAGCGGCCATACAAGGCCATCAAGCGTTGATGGGAGTCGTGTTGCGGGCAGGTGATCCAGTCTTCAATCGGTGTCCATGCCTGTTCTTTGCCTGGCTGCGCCATCGGGTGCGCCGCAGGCAACGCCATCACGTAGGACTCCTCCCACAGCGGCAGGAACAATTCGTCCTCGCAGCACATTTCTTCCACGGCCAGGCGCCCTTCGCCTTGGCAGCCTTCCTGCAGGGTCAACAGCAACCCGGGCAGCCCCTGGTGCGCCATGCGCAGGAAGGTTTCGATCTGACTGTCGGCAATATCGCCCTCCACACCCAGCTCCAGGGCGATGCGATTTTCGCGTCCGCGAAACAGGCGGCTCAACGCCTCGGCTTCCGCCACCATGCGCCGAGCCTGGGGATACAGCACCCGCGCTTCCCCGCTGACCTCCACGCCGCGCGGTTGGCGTACGAACAGCGCCACACCCAGCTCGTCTTCCAGTTGCTTGATGGTCACCGACAAGGTCGGCTGGCTGATAAACAAACGCTGGGCCGCCGCAGTGATATTGCGTTCTTCAAAGACCGCGAGAAACGCCTTGAGGTGACGAACATCCATAGCTTAATCCGATGACTGACAGAGAAATAAGGCATTTTTCAGCCTCTCCGAGGGTAAATATACTGCGACCACGATCTAGCTATCGATTTTTCTTATTCCAGGAGTCCCTCCATGAGCAAGCCATTGGTCATCATCACCGGCGCCAGTTCCGGCATCGGCGAAGCCACCGCCCGCCTGCTGTCAGCCGCCGGCCACCCGCTGTTGCTGTTGGCGCGTCGTATTGATCGCCTTAACGATCTGGGCCTGCCGAACACCTTGAGCCGTGGCGTCGACATCACCGACCGCGCGGCCCTGGTGGCCGCGGTGCAAGAAGCCGAAGCCCAATACGGCCAGGCCGATGCGCTGATCAACAATGCTGGCGTGATGCTGCTGGGCGCGGTCAGCGAGCAGGACCCAGCGCAGTGGGAGCAGATGCTCGACGTCAATGTGAAGGGCCTGCTCAACGGTATCCACGCAGTAGCTGGCAGCATGGTTGCGCGCAAGGGCGGCACCATCATCAACGTCAGCTCGGTGGCCGGGCGCAAGACCTTCCCGAATCACGTGGCTTACGTCGGCACCAAGTTCGCCGTGCCTGGGATTTCGGAAAACCTGCGCGAAGAGTTGTCGCCAAGCAATGTGCGCGTCATCACCATCGCCCCCGGTGCGGTGGAAACCGAACTGCTCAGCCATACCACCGACGAAGCGATCAAGACCGGCTACCAGGCCTGGAAACAGGACATGGGCGGTACCGTCCTCAGCGCTGACGACGTGGCGTCGGCGATCGCCTATGCCTACCAGCAGCCGCAGCACGTGTGCATTCGCGAGATCGTGCTGGCGGCGACGCGTCAGCAGCCATAACCCGGATACCGCACACAACCCGCTCCCCCATGTTGATCTTCAGTGCCCTGGGGGGCGGAGCTCGGCCAGGCGTTGTTCGAGGAAGCGTTGCTCCGGGATTTGCCGAGTCAATGACAGGGCTTTTGCGTAGGCCGCTCGTGCCTCTTCGACACGCCCCAGTTGCCGGCAAAACTCCCCCCGGGCCGAATGCGCCAAGTGGTAATCCAGCAACTCGCCGCGCGCCAGAATCCTCTCCACGTGCTGCAACCCCGACAGCGGCCCATCCCGCATGGCCACCGCCACCGCACGGTTAAGCTCGATCACCGGTGACGGTACTGCCCTGAGCAATACATCGTAGAGCCCGACGATTTGCGGCCAGTCCGTCTGATCCGCGCGCGTGGCTTCGGCATGCACCGCCGCGATGGCCGCCTGCAGCCCATACGGGCCAAAACCCCGAGTACTCAGCGCTTGTTCCGCCAACGCGCAGCCTTCGGCAATCAGGGACACATCCCACAGTGATCGGTCCTGTTTATCCAACAACACCAACGCGCCGTCCGCCGAGGTGCGCGCCGCGCGGCGGGATTCATGCAACAGCATTAGCGCCAGCAACCCCATGACTTCAGGCTCAGGCAGCAGCTGCATCAACAGACGCCCCAGGCGAATGGCTTCGCGGGTCAACGCCTCGCGCGTCAGGTCAGCGCCCATGGACGCCGAATACCCTTCATTGAACACCAGGTAGATCACCCGCAGCACACTGTCGAGACGCTCGGGCAATTCGGCCACGGACGGCACTTGATACGGGATCCTGGCCTCGCGGATCTTGCCCTTGGCCCGCACGATACGTTGGGCAATGGTGGCTGGCGTGGCGAGGAAAGCGCGGGCGATTTCCTCGGTAGTGAGGTCGCAGATCTCACGCAAGGTCAGCGCTGCCTGGGCGTCGGCCGCCAGCGCCGGGTGGCAGCAGGTGAAGATCAGGCGCAGGCGGTCGTCTTCCACGTCTTCATCACTCCAGTCAGCCGCCTCCAGCGCGTCGGCCTGCTCCTGCAACAGCGGGGTAAAACGCGCCTGGCGGCGCAGACGGTCGATAGCCTTGAAGCGCCCGGTCGATACCAGCCATGCGCGAGGATTGTCCGGTACGCCGTCCAGCGGCCAACGTTGCACCGCGACAAAAAATGCTTCGTGCAGGGCTTCCTCGGCCAGGTCGAAATCGCCGAGCACGCGAATCAGCGTCGCGAGCACCCGGCGTGATTCGCTGCGGTAAATGGCCTCGACCGAGAGGGTCAATCGCGCATGCCCTGCGTTACCAGTGTAACCAGGCGGTCGAGGCTCTGGCCCCAGCCATCATGAAAGCCCATGGCTTCATGGGCCTGCTTGTCTTCGGCACGCCAGTGCATGGCGCGGGCGGTGTAGAGCGTCTTATTGCCTTCGACTTCCTGCAGCGTCACTTCGGCGGTCATGAACGGCTTGCCCGACGGAATCCAGCCCGGCGTAAACGCATCGGTAAACACCAGCCGCCGTGGCGCGACGATTTCCAGGAATACACCCTGGGTCGGGTACTCGGCGCCGTCGGGCGCGCGCATCAGCGTACGAAACAGGCCACCGACCCACAGGTTCATTTCGCACTCGGGGGTAGTCATACCGTGGGGGCCCCACCATTGCTGGAGCAAGGCGGGTTCGGTCCAGGCGCGAAACACGCGGCTGCGCGGTGCATCGATCAGGCGGCTGATGGACAGCTCAAACTCGGCAGGTTGCGTAGACATGGGGTTAACCTCTTGGGTCTTATGGTTATTGTTCAGAGATTCAATTCGCGCACGGGGCGCACTTCCACACTGC
>Ga0308169_10002665_pt1 | contig 18181 bp, 18 predicted proteins | sample PhyBR1_2_FD_202139 | JGI IMG/M metagenome (GOLD analysis project Ga0308169, IMG submission 202139) | Phyllosphere microbial communities from UC Gill Tract Community Farm, Albany, California, United States - DLSLSB.R1 | ecosystem: Host-associated > Plants > Phyllosphere > Unclassified | place...
AAGCTGTCCGGGGAGATCGACATGAACCACCAGGGCGGAATCCGCAAGCGGGAAATCGATGCCGGTAAGTTCCTTCCCTGCTGCTCCACTGCGCGCACCGACATGGTGATCGACGCCTAGCCGTTCCCCCGCAGCGCCCGGCGCACCCCCAAGATTCACCGCAAGTGAAAAGTAAGACCACACGGAAGGCCTGAGGCATTTAGCGTCAGGCCTTCTGGTGCAATCGAACGCCAACGATAGGAGCCATGCCAATGTCAGGAAACAAAGCCGTTGCCTACAAAGAGCCCGGAGTCGTCGAGGTCATCGACACCCCGTATCCCTCGTTTGAACTGAAGGCCGGCCCCGGTGTCAATCCCGCCAACGTCGGCCGGAAGGTCCCGCACGGCGTCATCCTCCGCACCGTGAGCACCAACATCTGCGGGTCCGACCAGCACATGGTCCGCGGCCGCACCACGGCCCCCGCCGGCCTCGTCCTGGGCCACGAAATCACCGGCGAAGTCATCGAGACCGGGCCCGACGTCGAGTTCATCAAGGTCGGGGACATCGTCTCCGTCCCCTTCAACATTTCCTGTGGGCGCTGCCGGAACTGCAAGGAGCGCAAGACCGGGATCTGCCTGAACGTGAACCCGGACCGTCCCGGCTCTGCCTACGGCTACGTGGACATGGGCGGCTGGGTCGGTGGCCAGGCGGAGTACGTCCTGGTTCCGTACGCCGACTGGAACCTGCTGCGGTTCCCCGACCGGGACCAGGCACTGGAGAAGATCATGGACCTGACCATGCTCTCCGACATCCTGCCCACCGGCTTCCACGGCGCGGTCACGGCCGGAGTCGGCGTCGGGTCCACGGTGTATGTGGCCGGAGCCGGTCCCGTGGGCCTTGCCGCGGCCGCCAGCGCCCAGCTGTTGGGAGCCGCGGTGGTCATCGTGGGCGACCTCAACGAAGACCGCCTGGCCCGGGCCCGGTCCTTTGGCTGCGAAACCGTCAACGTGGCCAACGGCGACCCCGCCGACCAGATCGAACAGATCCTCGGCGTCCGGGAGGTCGACTCCGGCATTGACGCCGTCGGGTTCGAGGCCCGCGGACACGGCCACGGCGCCCAGGAAGCTCCGGCCACAGTGCTCAACTCGCTGATGGACCTCACCACTGCCGGCGGATCCGTCGGCATCCCGGGCCTGTACGTCACGGGCGACCCCGGAGCTGCGGACGAGGCGGCCAGGAAGGGCAGCCTGTCTCTCTCCCTGGGCACCGGCTGGGCCAAGTCCCTGTCCTTCACCACGGGCCAGTGCCCGGTGATGAAGTACAACCGGCAGCTGATGATGGCCATCCTGCATGACAGGATCCAGATCGCCAAGGCAGTCAACGCTAAGGCCATTTCGCTCGACGATGCCCCGCGCGGGTACGCGGAGTTCGATGCCGGAGCAGCCACGAAGTACGTCCTGGACCCGAACGGGTACCTCAACAACTGATGCCCGGCTCCCGCTGCTGAAAAGCGGCAACGTCCAACGGCGGCACCCGCACAGTCAGGGGTGCCGCCGTTGTCATGCCCGGGTGAAACAGTGCGCGCGCCGCGGGCAACAAAAAAGGTGGTTGGGCCTGCCGGTCTCAAGCAGGCCCAACCACCTGGCGTGGTTGGGGCAGATCAGCCGCGGAGGCGCTCCATCCCCGGGTCCACCAGCGGCTCGGCGGAAACGGTGGCCGCCACCCGCCGCCCGAAGTACTCGATCTCCACAGAATCGCCGATTTCGACGGCGGAGGGCAGCCAGGCGTAGGCGATGGGCTTGCGGACGGTGTAGCCGTAGGCCGCGCTGGTGACGTACCCGGCGGCTTCCCCGGCCACGAACACCGGTTCCTTGCCCAGCACCACTGACGTGCCGTCGTCGACCGTCAGGCAGCGCAGCGTCTTGGCGGCCGGCTGGTCCTTGAGTCCGGCGAGTGCCTCGGCGCCCACGAACCCGGTCTTGTCCTTGGCCACGGAGAAGCCCAGGCCGGCCTGGTATGGGTGGTGCTCAGACGTCATGTCCGTGCCCCAGAGCCGGTAGCCCTTCTCCAGGCGCATGCTGTTGAAGGCGCCGCGGCCGGCGGCGATGATGCCGTGCTCCTGGCCGGCCTCGAACAGCAGGTCCCACAGCTTCAGCCCGTACTCCGCGGTGGTGTACAGCTCCCAGCCGAGTTCACCCACGTAGGAGAGCCGCATCGCCGTTACGGGGATGCCGCCCACCGAGATCTCCTTGGTCCGGAAGTACTTCAGGCCCTCGTTGGTCAGGTCGTCCGTGCTGACCTTGCCGATGACCTCGCGGGCCAGCGGGCCCCACAGGCCAATGCAGCAAGTGCTGCCGGTGATGTCGGTGACGTGCACCCACTGGGCGGGATCGGCCGCCGACTGCCGGCGGGCCTCCACCCGGAGGTAGTCGAAGTCCACGTTGCTGTTCACGCCCAGCTGGAACTCTTCCTCAGCGAGCCTGGCCACGGTCACGTCGCTGCGGATGCCGCCGTCGTCCGCCAGCAGCAGGCAGTACGTCACGGCGCCCGGCTTCTTGGCGATGTTGCCCGTGCTGAGCCGGTGCAGCAGCGCCTGCGCGCCGGGGCCGGTGACGGCGAGCCGCTTCAGCGGCGTCATGTCGAAAAGTCCGACGGCGGTGCGCGTCTTCCACGCTTCGGCGGCGGAAATGGGGGAGTGGAACATGGCGGACCAGCCGTCGCGCTCCGGGGCCCGCCATTCTTCCGGCAGTTCGGCCAGGAGGCCGCGGTTGGCTTCAAACCAGTGCGGGCGTTCCCAGGCGGCGGACTCCAGGAAGAAGGCCCCGAGCTCCTTCTGGCGGACGTTAAAGGGGCTGACGCGCAGGTCCCGCGGCGACTCGCGGGGCTGCAGCGGGTGCATGACATCGTAGATCTCTACGAAGTTCTGCTGTGAGGTCTCGTTGACGTAGGCGTCGGAGGTCTGCACCTTCTCGAACCGGGTCAGCTCGCAGCCGTGCAGGTCGGTCTGCGGCTGGCCGTCGACCATCAGCTCTGCCATGGCCTTGGCTACGCCGGCCGAGTGCGTGACCCAGACGGCCTCGGCCACGAAGAAGCCCTCGAGGTCCGGCGCTTCGCCCATGAGCGGGCCGCCATCCGGGGTGAAGGAGAAGATGCCGTTGAAACCGTCCTGGATTTCGGTGCTGCGCAGTGCCGGCAGCAGATCCTGGCTGTCCTCCCAGGCGGGCACGAAGTCCTCAAGGGTGAAGTCCAGGCGGGAAGGCATACGGTGGTCCGACATTTCCCCGGCCGGGACCTTCGGAAGTGCGGACATGTCCACGGGCATCGGGCGGTGGGCGTAGCTGCCGATGCCGATGCGGTCGCCCCATTCGCGGTAGTACAGGTCCTTGTCCTGGTAGCGCAGGATGGGCTTGCTGGCGCCCTTGGGAAGCTCGTTGACGCCCTCAAGTTCAGCCACTGGCGTGGTGACGGCGTACTGGTGGGCCAGCGGCAGGAGCGGCACCTCCAGGCCCACCATCTTGCCAAGCTCACGGCCCCAGAATCCTGCGCAGGACACCACGATGTCGGCAGGGATCACACCGGAGGAGGTCTCGACGCCGGTGACCCTGCCGCCCTCCTGGGCGATGCCGGTGACGGTGGTGGAACCGCGGTAGGTGACGCCGCGTTCGCGCGTGCGCTCGATCAGCAGCTGCACGGCCCGGGCCGCCAGGGCGATCCCGTCCGTGGGGATGAGGAGGCCGCCCAGGACCTCGCGCCCGCCGGAAAGCTTGCCGGAGTTCAACAGCGGGTAGATCTTTTCGCATTCGTCAGCGTCGATGATCCGGCTTTCGACACCCCAGGACGTCATCAGGCCCATCTTGCGCTTGAGGTCGGCCAGCCGCTCCGGCGTCGTGGCCAGCTCCAGGCCACCTACCTGGTTGAAGCAGGACTCGCCGTCCTTGCTCAGGGCGAGGAGCTTGTTCACGGTGTACGTGGCGAACTCCGTCATGGTCCTGGACGGGTTGTTCTGGAACACGAGGCCCGGAGCATGGGAGGTGGAGCCGCCGGCGAGCTCCAGCGGGCCCTGCTCGACCACGGTGATGTTGTTCCAGCCGCGGCTTGCCAGCTCGTCGGCGAGGTTGGTACCGACGATGCCGGCTCCGATGATGACGACGCGGGGGGATGCGCTCATGATTTGTGGTTCTCCTGGTTGGTGCTGGAATCCGCATGACCGGGTGATGGATTTGCTTCGCTATGAGCAACGCGCATCACTATATGCAACAGGGTGTCGCAGCTCACATTGGATGTCAAGAGGGTTCCTGCTTTGTTGCAGGGGCCGGCGGCACTGTGTCGGCGGCAGCAAAGAGGCCCCCGCCGCTGGTGCGGCGAAGGCCTCTTTTGTGCAGCTCCGGTATCAGTGGGAGAAGTCTGCAGAGATGTCGGCGAGGGTGCGCCCCTTCGTCTCAGGCGCGAGCCATTGCGAGAGGACTGCGCCGAGCAATGCGACGACGGCGGCCACGACCATGCTCGGGCCCATGCCGATGTTGCTGATCGCCCACGGCAGGGCGAAGGTGCCGAGTGCGGCTCCGATGCGGCTGAAAGCGGCGGCGAAACCCATGCCGATGCCGCGCAGGTGGCCGGGGAACAGCTCGGCCGGGTAGACCTGTGTCAACGTGGTGTAGCCGGCATTGAAGAAGGAGAAGGCGAGGAACAGGGCGAGCACGAAGATTGCCGGCGCGTCCGCCCAGACTCCGATGACCAGCAGGATGCCTGCGCAGAGCCACTGCCCGGGCACGGTGAGGATCCGGCGGCCCAGCTTGTCAATCAGGAGCACCGTTGTGACAACACCCGCCGTCGCAAGGGCGGACAAGCCGACTCCACCGGCCCAGCCGCCGCCGAAGCCGAACTGGGTGAGCACGTCATCGGCGAAGGTGGCGATCGCGAAGTACGGCGTGACCGCGCAGAACCAAAAACCCGAGGTGAAGAGGGTGGTGCGCCAGTTCTGCCTCGAGAACAGCATTCCAACCGAGGCGCCCTTGATTTTGGTCCTGCCCTGCGCGGCTTGGGCCTCCTGGATCATCCTCAGATCGATCTCTTCAGTGATGCTGTCGTGCATCTCGGGCGATTCGACGTATCGGCGTGCAATCGCGAGTGCTTCCTCACGCCGTCCCTTGGTAATGAGCCAGCTCGGCGACTCGGGGAGGCCGAAGCGGGCGAGGAACAGAACGAAGGCGAGTATGGTGCTCGTGCCAATGACGAGGCGCCAGGGGGTGCCGGCGTCGTGCAGGAGCGTGCCGATGATGAATGCCATCATGAAGCCGACGTACCAGGCGATCAGGGTCAGCCCGAGCAACCGCCCGCGGAGCTTTGGAGGGGCGAACTCCGACAGCAACGGCCCGCCGATTGCGTACTCGCCGCCGATCGCGACACCCATCATGAATCGGATGATGGCCAGCTGGATCACGGCGCCGTCTCCGGTGGTTACGAAGAACTGGGCCGCTGAGGCTGCCAGGAACAGGCCCATGTCCACGAGGAACATGGGCTTGCGGCCGAACTTGTCAGTAGCCCAGCCGGCCAGCGGGGAGCCGACGAAGATACCAGCCAGGGGGCCTGCGGCAATCATGCCCAGCGACAGTGCGTCGAGCTGGAGATCTGACCGCATGGGTCCGGTGACCGGGCCGATGATTCCGAGGATGTAACCGTCGAGGAACATCCCGCCGATGAAGACCGCGACAAGCCGCACCATGAAGCGGCGTTTGAACTTGGAGCTGGTCTCTGTAGATGAGGAGGCGTCGACGGGGACCGTCGTCTTTGTTGGATTGATCATTGAGATTCGTTCCCTTCTGGCTTCAGCGCAAACCGCTGAAGGCGCCAGAGCGCTGTTTCCTGGACCCACGGACAGACTTCGGCGTCGTTCCCCGGTTCCGGCGCCCCGCGCTGCTTTGATCGATGGTGCTGCCACCCCTGATAGTCATAGACAGTTTCCTTTGGTGATCTGGCGCTGCCGCATGGATGCTGGCAGCATTGTGCGGCCGATGCACGGGCCAAGGCCCTTTCGGATCGGCCATCATGAATTCGTTCGTCTGTTCCCCAAAGCCATCACGGGTGGAGCCGAGGGACGGGAGGAGCATATCCGGGCGAGTTTCGTTCCGTGATGATCAACAACCTTCGCTCTATGCAACAAAATCGTGCGCTAGCTCACATTCAATGTCAAGAGTGTGACCAGCGAAAGGCAAAGTGTTTAGGCGCTCCTGCTTGGTGATTCGGGGCACGCTGAAGGCACTACCGTTACGGTGCCCCGTTTTCCGAAAACGGTGCTTCGATGGGGAATACCTCCCCAGGTCTTAGGCCCACCGAAGCACCTTTTACGGAAAACGGGACACCCGTTGCTGACGCTGTGCCTTTCCTAGCCCGCGGCCTCCAAGACCTGGGCCTCCAGGGCTCCGTCCGGCAGTGGCAGGGAAGACGATTGACGGCGCGCGGCCTCCACGGTGTGCAGGAGCAGCAGCGCGGTAGTCACGGAGCCGACGCCGCCTGGAACCGGGGTGAGCCCCGCTGCGGTCCCGGTGACGCTGGCTTTGTCCACGTCACCCACCAGCGAGCCGTCGGCAAGGACGTTCGTGCCGACGTCGACCACTACGGTCCGGGAGGAGACGTGGCGGCCTGTCAGCAGCCCGGCGCGGCCGGCTGCGACCACCACCACGTCGGCATCCTTCGTGTAGCGCTCCAGCGGGCCCGACCTGGAATGGCAGACCGTCACGGCGGCATCGCGTGCCAGCAGGAGGAGGGACAGCGGCTTGCCCACGACGGCGGACCGGCCCACCACAACCACGCCCTTGCCGGCGACGGGAACCTGGTAGTGGTCCAGGATTTCGACGACGGAGCGGGCGGTAGCGGGAGCAAAGGCCGGCTGACCAACGGCCAGGCGTCCAAGGCTCAGTGGATTGGCGCCGTCAACGTCCTTCTCCGGGGCAATGAGGCCAACGAGGTTGTCGGTCCGGACCCCCGCCGGCAGGGGGGTTTGCAGGATGATGCCGTTTACGGACGGTTCAGCGCTCAGGTCCCGCAGGACGCTGGCCAGCACCGGTTCCGTTGCATCATGGCCCAGGTCGACGATGCGGCAGCCGACTCCGGCGCGCTCCGCTGCCCGCTCGATGGAACGGACGTACCAGCGCGTTGACTCACCGGCGGTCGCCATGACCACCGCTACGACCGGACGGACACCGTCCAGTTCAAGCGACCGGACCTGGTCCTGGACCTTCTGTTGGAATAAGCCGGCCAAGGGCTTTCCGGACAGTTCTGCGGCGCTCAACCGAGGATCCTTTCCCGAACGCGGGCGGACAGGGCATCTGCTGCCAGGACCACCTTTTCTTCAATGCTGTCCGTCTGTTGGGCAAGCTGCGCGCGTGCCTCCGGGTCCGTGACCGCCACGACGTTGATGTCGATGTTGACGCGCGCCGTGGTGGCAGCTGCGCGGGCGGCGTCAGCGGCCGCGGCAATGTCGCTGATGACGTTGGCGTTGGCGACGTCGAACAGTTCGGTGGCAAGGTCCACGACGGCGCCCGACAGCTTGATCAGTTGGGCAGGAGTCTGTGCCGCCTGGATGAGCGCGGACTGGATCCCGGCCGCCCGGGCGGCCTTGAGTTCATCGGTGTCGGACGGGAGCTTGTAGGAGTCGATGACGGCCTGGAAGGCTTCCTCATCCGCGTCGGCCAGCCCCAGTGCCTCAACAACAAGGTCGTCGGCTGCTTGGGTGATGCGCTGCACCAGCAGTGCGTGCTGCTCATACTTCTTGCCGGTGGTGTACCGCGCCACCATGGCCACCAGGGCGGCACCCTGGGCGGCATGCAGGGCAGCGGCGGCACCGCCGCCTGGCGTGGGCTGTCTTGCGGCCAACCGGGCGAGGTAGCTGCTGACTGTCTCTGAACTGATCATGGTGCTAACCGCGGAGCCGGGTCATGGTGGGGTCGTACAGCGGGTCCTGGGTGACCGTGGCGACGATCCGGCGCCCGAAGTACTCGATCTCCACGGAATCGCCGATGGAGACCTCGGCGGCCAGGTAGGAGTAGGCGATTGGTTTCTTGACCGTGTAGCCGTAGGCGGCGCTGGTGACGTAGCCGACTGCCTGGTCCTTGTAGAACACCGGTTCCTTGCCCAGCACCAGGCTGCGGCCGTCGTCGACCGTCAGGCAGCGAAGGCGGCGTCCGGAGTTTTCTTCGGTGCGTCCCTCCAGGGCTGCCTTTCCGACGAAGTTGTCCTTGGCCATCTTCACCGCGAAGCCGAGGCCGGCTTCGAAGGGGTCGTGCTCGGTGGTCATGTCGGTTCCCCAGGAGCGGTAGCCCTTTTCGAGGCGGAGCGAGCTGAAGGCAGCACGGCCCGCGGCGATGATCCCGAACGGCTGGCCGGCCTTCCACAGCGCGTCCCAGAGCCGCTGGCCGTTGTCGGCGCTGGTGTACAGCTCCCAGCCCAGTTCGCCGACGTAGGACAGGCGCATGGCGGTGACCGGGACGCCGCCGATGACGACCTGCTTGGACCGGAAGTATTTCAGCCCGTCGTTGGAGAAGTCGTCGCTGCTGACCTCGCCGACAACCTCTCGGGCCAGCGGGCCCCAGAGGCCGATGCAGCAGGTGCCGCCGGTGGTGTCGCGGACCTGGACCCAGTCTTCGGCACTGCCGCTTTCTGTCTGGTGCCGGGCTGCCCGGTCGAAGTAGGCGGTGTCGATGTTGCCGTTGGCGCCGAGCTGGAAGGTCTGCTCGTCCAGGCGGGCCACGGTGATGTCGCTTCGGACGCCGCCCTGCTCGTCCAGCAGGAGCGTGTAGGTGACGGCTCCGGGCTTTTTGTTCATTTCCGCCGTGGTCAGTTCCTGCAGCAGCTTCAGGGCGCCCGGTCCGGAAACCTCGAGGCGCTTGAGCGGCGTCATGTCGTACATTGCGACGGCGGTGCGCGTCTTCCAGGCTTCGGCGGCAGCGATCGGGGAGCTGAACATGCCGGACCAGGCGTCGCGGGCCGGCGGCTGCCATTCAGCAGGCATTTCCTTGAGGAGCTCGGCGTTGGCCTCGAACCAGTAGGGCCGTTCCCAGCCGGCGCCTTCGAGGAAGTAGCCGCCCAGCTGCTTGTGGCGGGCGTGGAAGGGGCTGACGCGCAGGTTGCGCGGGGAGAGCTTGGGCTGCAGCGGGTGCAGGACGTCGTAGATCTCCACGAAGTTTTGCTGCGAGGTTTCGCTGACGTACTCGGGGGTCAGCTGGACTTCCTCGAAGCGGTGGATGTCGCAGTCGCCCAGGTCGATGGAGGACTTGCCGTCCACCAGGAGCTCGGCCACGGCGCGGGCGATGCCTGCCGAGTGAGTGACCCAGACGGCTTCGGCCACGAAGAAGCCGTCCAGTTCCTTGGACTCGCCCACCAGTGACCCGCCGTCCGGCGTGAAGGAGAAGATGCCGTTGAAGCCGTCCTCGATTTCACTTTCGCGCAGGGCCGGCAGGATCTGCTTGGTGGCTTCCCACGCGGGGAGGAAGTCCTCGAGTGTGAAGTCCAGGCGGGAGGGCATGTGGTGTTCGCTGATCTCGTCCGGCTTGAAGCTGCCGAGTTCATCCAGGTCCACGGGCATGGGCTTGTGGGCGTAGGAGCCGATGCCATAGCGGTCGCCGTGTTCGCGGTAGTAGAGGTCCTGGTCCTGGTGCCGGAGGATGGGCAGCTGCGCGCCGTTGGGCAGTTCATTCTTGCCCTGCTGTGCGGGCACCGGGGTGGTTTTGACGTACTGGTGCGCCAGGGGCAGCAGCGGGACCGACATGCCGATCAGCTCGCCCACCTTGGCGCCCCAGAAGCCGGCGCAGGAGACCACGATGTCTGCCGGGATCACGCCGTCGGGCGTCTGGACCCCGGTGACCCGGCGGCCGGACTGTTCAATGCCGGTGACTTCGGTGTTGCCGATGTACTTTACGCCGGCGGCCTCGGTGCGCTTGATCAGGAGCTGCACGGCGCGGGCGGCCAAAGCCAAGCCGTCGCTGGGAACGTGGAGGCCGCCCAGGATGTCCTCGTCATTGATGAGCGGGTAGAGCTCCTTGCACTCGGCCGGGGAGAGGATGGAACCCTCGATGCCCCACGCCTGCGCGTAGCCGAGCTTGCGCTTCAGGTCCGCGAGGCGGGTTTCGGTGGTGGCAACTTCCAGGCCGCCCACCTGGTTGAAGCAGCTGACGCCGTCTTCGGTGAGGGACAGCAGCTTCTCCACCGTGTACTTGGCGAACAGGGCCATGGACTTGGAGGGGTTGGTCTGGAAGACCAGTCCCGGGGCGTGCGAGGTGGAGCCGCCCGGCATGTTGAGGGGGCCCTGGTCCAGGACCGTGATGTTGTTCCAGCCGCGCGTGACGAGTTCATCCGCGAGGTTGGTGCCGACGATGCCGGCGCCGATGATGACGATGCGTGGTGACGATTCCAAGGAAGTCTCTCCTGCTGCTTTACGGGTTGTGTCTGCGGACGGGGGGTGCTTACCGGAACACCACGGTGCTGGTCTGGTCCAGCAGCACGCGGTGCTGGCAGTGCCAGCGGACCGCGCGGGAGAGAGCCAGTGCCTCGGCGTCCTGGCCAACGGTGGACAGCTGCGCCGGGCCATAGGTGTGGTCCACCCGGATGACTTCCTGCTCGATGATCGGCCCCTCGTCCAGGTCGGCGGTGACGTAGTGGGCGGTGGCACCCACCAGCTTGACGCCGCGGTCGTAGGCCTGGTGGTAGGGGCGTGCGCCCTTGAACCCGGGGAGGAAGGAGTGGTGGATGTTGATGGCCCGGCCCTCCAGAGCGCGGCAGAGGTCGTCGGAGAGCACCTGCATGTAACGGGCCAGGACCACGAGGTCGGCCTCGTACTCATCCACCAGTTCCAGCAGCCGGCGCTCCGCCTCGGCTTTGGTGTCCGGGGTGACCGGGACGTAGATGAAGGGGAGCCCGGCGGCTTCCGCCATGGCACGGTGGGTTTCATGGTTGGAAACGACTGCGACCAGCTCGCCGCCAAGGCTGCCGCCCCGCCAACGGAAGATGAGGTCGTTGAGGCAGTGGCCGAACTTCGACACCATGACCAGGACGCGCTTGGCGGTCTGGTCGTGGAAGCTGAACTTCATGTCGAACCGGCTCGCGATGCCTGCAAACTCTTCCTCGAGCATGGAAGGCGTGTAGTTGGGGGAGCCGGAGAACGCGGTGCGCAGGTGGAGCGTCTCGCGCAGGCTGTCGTCGAACTGCTGGTGCTCGTCGATGTTGAAGCCACGCTCGAACAGGAACGTGGTTACTGCCTGGACGATTCCTGCTTGCTCCTTGCACGACAGGGTCAGCACGAACTTCTGCGCCTGCTCTTCCTTGAGCGCCGGCAGAGTGGCGGTTACTGATGCTGTTTCCATGAGGGTCATACCCTCCTCCTTCTAGATATATTCCAAAGCAACGGACTGATATATTAGATTGGGTGCCAGCGTATACTGGTCCACAGGCGAGGTCAACAGTTTTTTTCTTGTTGGGAAGAAGGGGCTCGGCATGGCATTCGAAGCTTTGGCGGTGACGGAGGACTTGGGCAGGAAATCCCTGGCCGACGTTGCCTATGAGAGCATCCGCGACTGGTTGTTGACCCTTGAGATCAAACCCGGTGAGCTGCTGAACGACGAGCTCCTGGCCAAGAACCTAGGTGTGGGACGCACTCCGGTGCGCGAAGCCCTGAAGCGGCTGGAACTGGATCGGCTGGTGAAGACCTATCCCCGGCGCGGCACCTTCGCTACCCGGGTGGACGTAACCGACCTTTCCTACATTTCCGAGATCCGCGCCCAGCTCGAGCCCCTCGCGGCGGCGCGTGCCGCGCGGGTGGCTTCCCCTGCCGTCCGGGACGGGCTGCGGGCCACGCTCGAGAAGGTTGAGGCGTTCGACGTGTCCTCGGCAACCGTGACGGAGACGCTGCAGCTTGATGCCCGGGTGCACCAGGGCATCTACGCCGCCGCTGCCAACCCGCACCTGGAAGACATCCTGATCCGCTACGACAACCTGGCAACGCGCATCTGGTGCATGGTCATTGACCGGCTGCCGGACCTGTCCCACCACGTCCATGAACACCTCGACCTGCTCCGCGCCGTCATCGACGGGGATGAAGAGCGGGCCGCGGAGCTTGCGCGCGTCCATGTGAGCGGCTTCGAAAGTGCGGTCCGGGAGGCGCTTTTCAAGGCCTAGGGCCGTCAGCGCCGGCGCCGCTGTTGACATGGACTGTGACCTGGAACATACTCAAGAATCCAGATTGATATATCAATCAAATATCAGCCACGGATTCGAGCGGCGAAGGTGCCGGTGATTGGAGTGACCCAGTGAATTTCCAGGCAACCCTTGAAGCCACACGTGGTACCACCGACCTCGACCATGAGCAAGGTGGGCAGGACGGCGGGGCGGCGAAAAAGGTTCTCGGCCTCCGGAGTGACTGGGCGCGCCTGCCCGGCCGCAGCGTCGAAGTGTGGCTGCAGGGGGAGTGCGTGGCCAGCGGGGTAGTGGACCAGGCTGCGGAGGACGGCTCGGTGCTCTGGATAGCAGCCGAGGGCATCAGCACCCGGCGCATCTTCGACAAGTCATCCGGCTACCAAATGTGGCTTTAGCGTTGCGTGTAACCCATATTGGCGCTGACTTTTAGTCCAGCGTCCTTGAGGGTTTCCAGCAGGCCGGGGATCTTCTCCGGGTCGAACCGGAAGGCCGGTCCGGAAATGCTGAGGGCACCGATCACCACGCCCTGGTGGTTGTAGACGGGCACTGCCACGGCATTCAGGCCGATTTCGAACTCCTCCCGCACCACCGCGTAGCCCTTGGCGGCCACCTCGAGCAGCTGGGCGTCCAGCTCCTTGCGGGAGGTGATAGTGCGGGCGGTGCGGGCAGTCAGACCTGTCTCCTTCAGGATCCGGTCCCGCTCGTCTGCCTCCAGGGCCGCCAGCAGGACCTTTCCGCTGGACGTGGCATGCAGCGGGGTCAGGCTTCCCACCCAGTCGTAAGTGGCCAGGGTGGAGGGGCCCATGGCCTGGTCCACGTTCACGGCGTAGTTGGAGCGCAGGACGGCCAGGTTAACGGTTTCCTTGAACTCTTCCGCAAGGCTCTCCAGGACGGGGCGTGCCTCGCGGACCAGGCTCAGGCGGCCGGGAATGGAGCTGGCCAGGCGAAGGATTCCAAAACCGAGCTGGTACTTGCCCCGTTCACTGTTTTGGTGGACCATCTCGCGGGTGACCAGCGAGCCCATGAGCCGGGAGACCGTGGATTTGTGGATCCCCATCTCCTCGGCGATCTCGCTTACGCCGGCATGCCCTTCCCGGGCCAGGATCTCCAGGACGGTCAGCGCACGCTCCACTGACTGCACCCCGCCGGACTGGCCGCCTTCGGCATCGGCATCGGATTCGGGTTCATTTTTAGGAGCCATACTTCCTGATCCTATGCCGGGAACTGTGACGGCCGTGACATTAGAGGGTGCCGGTCGATGCTCTGGAGACCCGGAAGCGGCCGCTAGCTCCCCCGGTAGGTGGAGTACGCGAACGGGCTCAGGAGTAGGGGGACATGGTAATGCTCCGGTCCGGTGACCTCGAAGACCAAGTCCACTTCCGGGAAGAACGTCTGCGTCTGCAGGTCCGTGTAGTACTTGCCCGTGGCGAAGTTTAGCTTGTAGTGCCCCGGTTCCAGCTGTTCCGGTCCCAGATCCTTCGCCCGGCCGTCTGCGTCGGTGCTGGAGGCGGCCAGCTCGCGCCAGGTGCCGGCGTCGTTTTTTGAAAGGACGACGGCGACCCCTGCTGCCGGGCGTCCGGCTCCGGTGTCAAGAATGTGGGTGGTGACGTGGGAAACGCTCATTCGCTGATCAGTCCTTCGAGCCGCAGTACGGCGATTTCGCGCAGCTGCTGCGCCACGATGGTGTCTTCTTCTTCGGGGGAGTTGGTGAGCCGCTGATTAAGCGCGGCCAGGATTTCCGGTGCGGTGCGTCCGGCGGCCCGGATCAGGAAAACGCGCCCGAACTTCTCCTCGTACTCCCGGTTCCCCCGGGCCAGGGCTTGTGCGGCATCGGCATCTGCAGGGTCGACGCCGGCCTGCTCGGAGCGCGACATGGACGCTTCGGTGCTGGCCGCCGTCAGGCGCTCCCCGATCCGGGGGTGGTGCGCCATGGCGGCTTCGACCTCTGCGGGGGTGAAGGGGTTGGCGGCCTGGGCGGCGAACTCCAGGAGCTCGTTCCGGCCCGTGAACGGGCGCGCGCCCGCCACCGCCTCCACCCAGCGGCTGATGTCAATGCACGGCCGGAGGGTGGCCTGGGCTGCGGCGGGATCCGCGCTGTTGAATTCGGCAAGCTTCATGCTGGTCGTAATCCTTGATGTCATGCTGGCATCCACGGTGACGGCTATGCGGAAGCCGGACAGTCCGGCACCTGCATTCGAGCAAGCTTCCGCATCATGGAACTGTTATTTCAGCATACGTAATATTCAAGATCAGCGGCGGGGCGGTGTCAAGCGCAAAAACAGTTGGAGGAACATTCAGCAGATCTTGCGTCAATCTTGGCATCTGCTTGCCGGGACGTTGAGGTCCTGCGGTCACACTCGAAGGGACCAGCAGCTTCCAGGAACAGCGTACGACGACGAACCGCGCGGAAGCTGTGCGGCTTGCGGAAGGCGGGGAAGCCAATGGAACAAGTAAAAAGGAAGGGAGCGGACAAGGCCAAGGCATTGCTTCGCCTCTACTTCCACTCACGCAAGGTACGGGCGGCTGTGAGGGATTTGGAGCACGCGCTCGCGGAATCCCGCGAAGTTTCCAGCTGGCCGGGGGACCGGCTCCCCGTGGGGGAGGAAATGTCCCGGCACGTGGAGAAACTGACCCGGCGGCTGAAGCTGGAGACCGAGGCACACCACCGGCTCGAAGTCCTTTTCAAGACTGCGGGTGAAAGGCATTCCATAGCGGCGCTGTAGGTGCCACACTTAGCAGCAATCGATTGGCTGGGGGATAGTCAGGAGATTGCTGTGAGTCTGTTGCTTGGCTGGTCGTACTTGTTGGCGGGACTAATGACCATGGACGCGCTGCTCCTGGCGCTGTGGGCCATGGAAGTCGACTGGGGCAAGTACTGGCGCCGGAAGTAGGGGCCGGTCCCGGGCTGCATTTCAGCTTCCGGGGAGCTCCAGCCGCATCAGGACCCGGGGGAACCCGTTCAGTACCGAGGTGGTGTCCGCCGCCTTGGTGAAGCCCGCGTCCTCGAACAGTTTGCGGGTACCCACATAGGCCATGGTGAGGTCCACTTTGCTGCCGGCGTTGTCCACCGGATAGCCCTCGATGGCCGGTGCCCCATGGGAACGGGCCATCTCGACAGCGCCGGCCAGGAGATGGTGCGCGATCCCGGTGCCGCGGTGGCCCGGGCAGACCCGGAAACACCAAAGGGACCAGACATCCTGGTCGTCGACGTGGGGGATTTTTCGGTTGCGGGCGAAACTGGTGTCCGCCCGCGGGTGGACGGCTGCCCACCCAACCGGCTCGCCGCCGTCGTACGCCAAAACTCCGGGCGGTGGGTCCTGGCCAACCAGCTGCCTGACCAGTTCTCCGCGCTCTTCGCCCCGGAGGGCAACGTTCTGCTTCGAAGGGATCCGGTAGCTCAGGCACCAACAGACCGTGGCGTCCGGCCGCTTGGGCCCCACCAGTGCCTTTACGTCCTCGAAGTTCGTCGCCGGGCGCACCTCAATGGCCATGCAGTCATCCTAGTCTTCCGGCATCCTGCCGATGCTCCAGGCTGCGACCTTGCGGATATCAACCCTGGTTGCCTGGAGGGCCACCCTGACGCCTCCTGAAAGCAGGACGGGCCCCAGGAAATGGATATACCGTGGCTGGTCTGCCGTGCTGGCTGCGTCCGCCCCGGGTTCCCACGATTCGAGGATCCCGGCGATGGCCCAGCTGCCGATCCGCACCTGGTCATTCTGCCGCTGGGTCCACGCGTGCTCCGACACCACCGACCCCGAAATGACGGCACCGTCAACCACCACGGTGAGTTCCAGGGTGGCATCGGGGCCTGTCCCAAAGACCGAGTCCAACAGCAGCAGGAGGCGGGGATCCGTCCCGTCTTCCGGACTTTCGTTGTCCTTCACGTCGTCCATGCCGGTCCTTTCCTCATTGGGTTGGAGTTGAACGCCTGACAGGCCTAGTTTCCACCCTGTTGGCCGTTGTTGTGCCTCACTACACTGGGACGCATGACCGAGCAGGAACCGGGCAAGCCCGCTGCGGATCCCGATGCCGTCGGCACCTTCCTGCGCACCCCGGCCCAGCGTTCCCGCACCTTCGCCGGAATCCTGGTCAACACCGCGCTGGCGAACATCACCACGAGCTACCTGTGGTTCGCCCTGACTTTCTGGCTTTACCTGGAGACGCGGAACGTGATCGCCACCGGCGTGGTGGGCGGTGCTTACATGCTGTTGATTGCGCTGTCCAGCATCAGCTTCGGCACTTTCGTGGACCGTTACCGCAAGCTCGCAGTAATGCGCTTCGCCGCCGGATTCACCCTGGTGATGTTCGTGTTGTCCGGGGTGATGTTCCTGCTAACCCCCGCGGCATCATTGCTGGACCTGGGCCAGCCGTGGTTCTGGGTGTTCACGCTGATCATCCTGATCGGCGCCGTGGTGGAAAACCTGCGAAACATCGCCTTGTCCACCACCGTCACCATCCTCATCGAACCGGAACGCCGCGCCAACGCCAACGGCCTGGTTGGAATGGTGCAGGGGCTGATGTTCATCGTCACCTCCCTGCTGTCCGGACTCTCCGTCGGACTGCTCGGCATGGGCTGGACCATCGCCGTCGCACTGGTGCTCACGGCATTGGCCGCGGCGCACCTCTTGACCCTGCGGATGCCCGAGGAGGCGCGGGCAGCGGCAACGGACGCGCACGGCGGCTTCGACCTGCGGGGCTCCTTGGCGGCAGTGCTGGCAATCTCCGGGCTGTTCGCGCTGATCATCTTTTCCACGTTCAACAACTTCATCGGCGGCGTCTACATGGCACTGATGGACCCCTACGGGCTGGAGATGTTCTCAGTGGAGATGTGGGGCGGCGTATTTGCGTTTGGCTGCACCGGGTTTCTCATCGGCGGTGCCCTGATTGGTAAGTTCGGGCTGGGAGCGAACCCCCTGCGTACCCTCCTGATAGCAGTGGCGGCCATGGGTGTGCTCGGTGCAGTCTTCACGCTCCGGGAGTGGGCGTGGCTCTACATCCTCGGGATCTGGCTGTACCTGGTGCTGGTCCCGTTCGTGGAAGCGGCCGAGCAAACCGTCATCCAGCGGGTGGTTCCGCTGGAGCGGCAGGGCCGGGTCTTCGGCTTCGCCATGGCATTCGAATCCGCCGCGGCGCCCGTCACGGCGTTCCTCATCGCCCCCATTGCCCAGTTCTGGATCATTCCTTATGCACGGTCGGCTGAGGGCGCCGCCGCCTTGGCCCCGCTGCTGGGCGAGGGGACGTCCCGTGGAATCGCCCTGGTGTTCCTGGCGGCCGGCATCATCATGATCGCGGCCGCCCTGCTGGCCTTCCTCACCCCGGTCTACCGCCGGGTGTCGGCGTCATATGCGCAGACGGCGGCAGCAGCGAAGGCGGCAGGTTAAACGCCGGACGCCCCGGCAGCAGGTGCTGGGGCGTCCGGAGAAATGCTGCAGGAAGTGATGGAGGGTTTAGACTCCCAGGGCTTCCTTGAGGCGGGCGACGTGGCCGTCGGCCTGAACCTGGTACTGGGCCAGGGTGACGTTGCCTTCGGGGTCCACCACAACCGTGGAGCGGACAATGCCCTCGTGGATCTCACCGTTGACCAGCTTTTCGCCCCAGGCGCCGTAGGCCAGGGCGACTGCGTGGTCGGGGTCGGAGAGCAGCGGGAAGGTCAGCGAGAAGTCGCCGCTGAAGCCGGAGAGGGCTTCCTGGGCGTCGGGGGAGATGCCGACAACTTCGTAGCCTTTGCCCTGCAGCGATGCAAGGCTGTCGCGGAAGTCGCAGGCTTCGGTGGTGCAGCCGGGGGTGGCGGCCTTGGGGTAGAAGTACACGATGACGTTCTTGCCACGGTAAGCGGCCAAGGAGGTTTCCCGGCCCTGGGCGTCCCGGAGGGTGAACTCAGGAGCCGGGGTACCGGGCTGAAGCTTGGTGGTCAGGGTGGGGCTCATGGCGTTCCTTTGTAAGACTCGGTCAGTGATGGCCAAACATCAAGTGAAGCGGGTTGCCGCTTACTGATACAAACCAGCGCGTCATATGCAGT